>Ga0299907_10001761_pt1 | contig 12729 bp, 8 predicted proteins | sample RVTome_16_FD_198680 | JGI IMG/M metagenome (GOLD analysis project Ga0299907, IMG submission 198680) | Soil microbial communities from uranium-contaminated site in the Upper Colorado River Basin, Wyoming, United States - RVT152D67 (version 2) ... | reverse complement strand
GTTCTCGGCCCGCACATAGGTCTCGCCCTTCGGCACCTTGATGATCTTGGGCACCTTGGCCTGGAGATCGCCCGACGGGATCGTGTCGATGGCCTGTTGGATGATCTTGATCGACTCCCGGACCTCGAGGAGACGGACGTACCACCGATCCCAGCAATCCCCGTTCTCTGCCGTGACCACCTCGAAGTCGAAGCGGTCGTACGGCAGGTAGTCCTCGGTCTTGCGCAGGTCGAAGGGCACACCTGAGGCGCGAAGATTGGGGCCCGACACGCCGTAGGCGACGGCTACCTCGGGCGGGAGGATGCCCACGCCCTTGGTGCGGGCTCGGATGATCTCGTTTCCGGCGACGAGGTCCTCGAGTTGGTCGACGGCGATGCTCACCTTGTCCATGGCGTCCCGGGTCTCCTGGAGGAACCCGGCCGGGAGGTCCTGGGGCAGCTTGCGGGTGTTGGACCCGGCGGCGTAGGCCGGCTTCACCCCGCCTATCCGGTTGAAATTGGGATGGAACCGGCCCCCGGTCACTCCCTCGAGCAGGTCGAGGACCCGCTCCCTCTCACGAAGAGCAAAGAACAGTGGCGTGGCCGCGCCCAGCTCCAATGGATAGGAGGCGTTGAAGACCAGATGCGAGGCGATGCGGGCCATCTCGGTGAGGATCAATCGGATGTACCGGGCTCGCTCGGGGACTTCGACATCCATCAGCTTCTCGGCAGCCACGATGAACGGGACTTCGTTGGCGTAGCCGGAGACCCAGTCGATGCGGTTGACGATGGTGGTGATTTGGGGATAGGTCCTGACCTCGGAGAGCTTCTCATACCCGCGATGCATGTATCCGATGACGGGTCTGACGTCGAAGCACCGCTCGCCGTCGACCCGGGCCACCAGGCGGAGCACACCGTGGGTCGACGGGTGCTGGGGCCCTATGTTGAGGGTCATGTCCTCCGTCTCGAGCTCGACGGAGACCGAGACCTCGCTCAGATGACGGATCGTGTCGGTGTCGATCGTCATGACTCGGGGTTCTCGGTCGAAGGCTGGTCTGACCCGTTTTGTTCCGGCATCGCCTCGACATCCACCTTGCCCGGCCAGGGCTTGACCTCGCGACTCAAAAGCGGATAACTCTTGCGGAGTGGGTTCCCGAGAAATGACTCGGGGAGGTACAGATGAGTCAGGTTGGGATGTCCATCGAAGTCGATGCCAAACATCTCGTGTGACTCGCGCTCGTGCCAATTGGCGCCGGCGTAGACCTCGACGAGGCTGGCGATCCGGGGAGCCTCGAAGCTGAGGTCGGTCGAAAGGATCACGAGTCTTCCATCAGTGACGTTGGACAGGGCGCTGAGGAGCTCGATCCGCTCCTCGACCTCGTCCGTCAGGGGGTCACCTGCCTCGACCTCGTTTGTCCAATCGATGGCGGACAACCAGGAGAAGAAGACGAGGTCCAGCTCGTCGCGGGCCACGAGATGGGCATCCACCCAGGACTCTGGTGCCACCCTCACCTTCACGGTGTCGAATTGGATCTCCTGGGTGCCGCCCACAGCCTCGGCGACCTGATCGGCGAATCCCTGCAGAGGGTGCACCTGCGCGTCGGGCTCCTGTGCCTCGGTCTCTCGTGTCTCGGTCTCAGACGGGCTCGAGGTCACGCTGATTCCACTTCTCTTTCAGATCTTCGTGCTTGATGAGCTGCTGAAGTAGGACGATCCCGTCCATGAGAGCCTCTGGCCGCGGCGGGCAACCGGGCACGTACACATCGACCGGAATCACCTGGTCGACGCCTTTGGTCACCGAGTAAGAATCCCAATAGGGCCCCCCACAATTGGCGCACGAGCCCATCGATATGACGTACTTCGGCTCGGGCATCTGGTCGTAGAGCCGCCTGACCGAGGGAGCCATCTTGTCGGTGACCGTCCCCGCCACGACCATCAGATCCGCCTGACGGGGTGAGGCCGGAAGCGGGATGATGCCGAATCGCATGAAGTCGTACCGCGGTCCCGAGGCGGCCATCATCTCGATGGCACAACAGGCCAATCCGAACTGGAACAACCAGAGCGAGTACTGACGGGACCAATTGAGTAGCCAAGAGATCGGTTTGGGGGCGCCGAACTTCTGGATCAGTCCCATTTGAGGACTCCCTTCTTCACGGCGTAGACGAGACCCTCGACCAGTGTCAGCATGAAGACGACCATCGCCACGACGCCGAACATCCCCAGCGACTCGACCTGAATGGCCCAGGGAAAGAGGAACACGGCCTCGACGTCGAAGACCACGAACAGGAGACCGAACACGTAGTACCGGATGTAGGTCTGGCTCCATCCAGTGCCCACAGGATCGACCCCACACTCATAGGTCATCTGCTTGGTCACGGTCGGCTTGACCGGGCGGAGGACAGAGGCCACACCCAACATCACCAGCACCAGGACTGCTCCGAGCGCCGCGAAAGCGCCGACGGTCAAATAGCTCTCAAAATATGGGCTCATGCCTCATCGGGTCGGGGGACTGACCGCGGCCGAGTATACGCATGCGGCCTTTTAGGTCGAAGTCAGCGATCTACCCTGCCAGCAATGGGAAAAACACCCTCCTACGACGGGTCTGGCCTGGTCAATCTGGTCTCCGAGATCGAGCGTCGGATGATCGGTTCGTCGGTGTTCGAAGGGCTCTCCGAGGCGTCGTCGCTCGGACATGAGCCAACTTACGTCCTCGTCTTGTTCGACGGGCTCGGGGTGGCGCAACTCGAGCATCCGGACGCCGCAGCCTTCCGCTCGTCCCTCGCCGGGACGCTGGACGCTCCCTTCCCCACGACAACTTCGGTGTCACTGGCAACGGTCGCCACCGCCTTGTCCCCGTCGCTGCACGCCCAGGTGGCACATCTCAGCTGGTACCCGGACCTGGAATTGGTGGTCAACACCCTGAAGTGGGTCACCTTGACGGGAGACGCCGTGAACTATGACTACGGAGGGCTGCTCCCCGGACCCAACCTGTGGGAACGGCTGCGCGAAGCCAGGGTCGAGCCGATCACCGTCCAACCGGGCGACTTCCAGGCCACACCGCTGACGCGAGCGTTGTACCGCGGCGCCCGGTTCGAAGGAGCCTGGGACGCCGATGATCTCGTCGAGGCGACGGTGACACTGGCGGCGGTACCGGGCCGGTTCATCTTCACTTACGTGCCCTTCGTCGACGTTGCCGGTCACGTGACAGGTCAAGGCTCGGACGAGTTCACCGCAGCGATGAGGGCCGCTGCCGGAGTCTGGGAGGGGATCGCGCGGAGGCTGCCACCCGGAGCCGCCCTGTTGGGAACCGCCGATCATGGTTTGATGGAGGTGACCGAGGACGACAAGATCCTCGTCCGCGAGCCCCAGTTCGACGCTCTGCGCTTCGCCGGTGACACCCGCGGCATACATCTCTGGGGTGAAAGGGCTCTCATGGACGACCTGGCCTCCCTGGTCGGCGGGAAGCTGGTCGACCCGACGAATTGGCTCGGCCCGCACCCCACGGGCACAACTCTCTCCCACCTCGGCGAGCGTCTCCTGGTTGCCCCTCCGGGGAAGGCGGTGATCCCCAAGGGCTTCGACAAGCGGCTCCGCTGCTATCACGGCGGCCTCATGCCGGAAGAGGTCGACATCCCCCTCCTGGTGGGCTGAGCGGGTCGACGTCATGTTGTTGCTATAGCATCAGGTCTCGGATTCCGAGACCTCACGCACTCCGAACTTGCCCGATGCCGCGAACGGTCTCTAAACAGCCATGGGGATCCGACTTGATCATGCGAAAGGTGAGCCGGATGACCTGGATTCCCTGGAGCGCCAGATCGTTCTCGCGCTGCCTGTCCTTCTCGAAGGCTTCCGTTCGAGCGTGCCAGTTGCGGCCATCTGCTTCGATGACCAGCCTCCACGCGGCGATGTAGACATCTACCCGCGACGGCACTCCGCGAAGAGAGAACGGGTGCTCCCGACTCCAGGGCGGCAGATCCGCCTTGGACAACAGGCGTTCAAGCATCCGCTCCAGGTAACTGGCTCCCTTGGAGGGGGCGTCCTCTCGTCGCTCGTCCACGAGGTACCGGAGGAGGACGATGCCTCGACGTCTTCGTCCCGACTCCCTGTCGAGGAGTCTCGTCAACGTGGCCAAGTCGAGCCGACCGGAAAGGAGGAGGTCGTCGAACAGCGACTCGAATCGACCCGGGGGCACCTCGCCGGCGAGGGTCATCAGAGTTTCTGGAGTGGATGTGACGGGAAAGCCTCGTATGTGGACGAGCTCGAGATCGTCGAAGTGCTCGGCTCGAATGACCTTTGCGATCCGAGATCGTGCGTTCGAGCTACCAGGGACGACGACGACTGGTTTGACGCGTGAGAAGCCCCTGAAGCCGTGGAGGTGGGCGGCGGCGCGTCCTCCAATGACTGCCTGTGGCCGGCTGAGGATCGCCACCCAAAGCTGACGCTCCCAGCTGGCCGCCGCCGAAGCCAGGGCGAACACCCGATAGTCGAGCTGGTGCCACTCTCCAGACGCAAGCTTCCTGGCCACTCCATGTTTGTCGAAGCCGGCCGCTCGTGCCTGGGAGCCGCTGAACACACCGTGCTGGCGCGCCGCGAAACCGTCAATCTTGCGGGAATCCCCCACGCCACCACCATGCCTTTCCTGGGGAGGCCGATCAATCCCCTTGTTCGATGTACATGGGGTCTCGGAAACCACGACCGGTTGCTATAGCGACGCCGCTCAGTACCCGGCGACCGGGGCCCGTCCCTCGACGAGATGTCGTTCTTGGCCCTCGCCGACGAGATGCTTGCCGATCGTCTTGCCTAGACTCGGCGCGCGGCCATCGAGGGTCAGGGTCTCGATGGCTTTCTTCGTTGACAGGAGTCTCGATCTTGAACCCCGAAACACTGCGATCTGACCTCGAGCGCCTGGCGGCCAACCACCGGTGGACCTGGTCGCCCCCAACCCGCGAATTACTCGATGCGCTTCCGGGGTCCGATCTGCACACGCATCCGGCCACGGTCGTCTCCCGTCTCGGGGAGGCGCAGGTCGAGTCGCTCGCCAGTGATGCCGACTTCGCTAGTCGGGTCATGGCCGAGACAGATCTGATCCAGGACAGCGTCACCCCCACGATCGCCTACTGCTCCCCCGAGTTCGGGCTCACTGCCCTGCTCCCCCAGTACGCCGGTGGGCTGGGCGTGCTCGCCGGAGACCATCTCAAGAGTGCCAGCGACCTCGGCACACCCCTTGCCGGAGTCGGTCTGTTCTATCGCGAGGGTGTCTTCCGACAGGAGATCAGGCACGGCCGCCAGGTCGAGCGTTACGACGTCATCGATCCCGAGGGTGTCGGAGCCACCGACACAGAAGTGGTGGTGGGTATCCCGTTCCCCGGACGTGAGGTACGGGCCAGGGTCTGGCAGATCGTCGTGGGGCGGCTCCCATTGCTCCTCCTCGACACCAAGATTGCGGACAATTCCGAAGAAGACCGCAAAATCACCGACCGTCTCTATGCCGGGTCGCGTCATCACCGGCTCGAGCAGGAGATGGTCCTCGGGGTCGGAGGAGCGAGGGCGCTGTCCGCCATGGGATGGGACATCGAGCTCCACCATCTCAACGAGGGTCACGCCGGCTTCATCGTCCTCGACCTGCTCGACCGGATCTGCGGCGACGTCGGTCTCGAGTCGGCTCGGGAGACGGTGCGAGAGGGGTTGGTGTTCACGACGCACACCCCTGTGCCCGCCGGCATCGACCGATTCGACTCGGATGTCGTCCTCCCCTACCTCGAGCCGTGGGCACGGAGCTGGGACGTTCCCGTGGAATCGCTATGGGAGCTCGGCCAGGACCCCGACGACACCCACGTGTTCAACATGGCGGCTCTCTGTCTGCGCAGCGCCCGGATCGCAAACGGCGTCTCCGAGCTGCACGGGGAGGTGAGCAGAAAGCTCTTCGCCGGCGTCGGCATTGGCGACGACATCGTCCACGTGACCAACGGTGTCCACGCCCGCACCTGGACGGGCGCCCACACCCAGGCGTTGTTCGACGCAACCCTCGGCGACGGCTGGGCCGAGGGGCACGGCGAGGCATGGGAGCGAGTCTCCCAGATCGACGACGATCAACTCGTCGAGAGCCGGAGACGCTCGTCGCTGGTCCTCGCCGGCCTGATCAAGGAGAGGACCGGAGACGTCATCGACCCCGACGCCCTCATCGTCGGGTTCGCCCGTCGATTCGCGCCTTATAAGAGGGCCACGCTGCTGCTGCGTCGACCCGACCTGCTCGGGGACATCCTCGCCGACGACAACCGGCCGGTGCACTTCGTGTTCGCAGGGAAGGCTCACCCCTCCGACGAGACGGGCAAGGGTCTCGTGGCCGACCTGATAGAGGCGAAGTCATCCGATCAAGCCAATGGTCGTCTGTCCTTCATCCCCGACTACGACATGGACGTCGCACTGGCCATGGTCCAGGGTGCAGACGTGTGGCTGAACAACCCGATCCGGCCGCGGGAGGCGTCGGGCACCAGCGGTGAGAAGGCCGTCCTCAACGGATGTCTCAATTGCTCGGTCCTCGACGGGTGGTGGGCGGAGATGTACGACGGGCAAAATGGTTGGGAGATCCCCCAGAGCGCCGCGGCGGACGCCGACATCCGGGACCAGGAAGAAGCCACCACCATGCTCGAGGCGATTGCCGAGATCGTCAACGAGTACCACGGCTCGCGCCCTGTGTTTCACGGCAGGATCCGGCACGCGTGGACCACCCTGGGCCCCCGGGTCACGTCGGCGCGAATGATCCGCGACTACGAGGACCGGATCTATCGACGGCCCTAGCGGACTGTTGACCGAGCAGGTCAGGACAACGTGTTGAGTATCCCGTGCAACGGGATCTCGACCCAGTCGGGCCTGTTGTTCACCTCGTACTCGAGCTCGTAGGCGGCCTTCTCCACCACTAGGGCGTCGAGCAGCAGTCTGACGTGCGCCGGGTCGGACGGGATGATCGAGGACCCGTCGACCGCCTCCAGATATCCGCGCAGGAACGAAGCCGAGAGCCAGACGTGGATGGCGTTGGCCCACTCGTCGAGGACCGCGTATGCCTCTTCAGCGATGCCGGCCTGCGCCACCCGGTGCAGGGCCATCACGATGGCGTAGTGATAGGAGCGCACCATGCCGGCCACGTCGCGTAGCCCCAGCCTCTTCAGGCGACGTTGCGAGAGTGGTCGTTGCGGCTCGCCCTCGAAGTCGATGATGAAGAAGTCCTTGCCTGTGAACAGGACCTGGCCCAGGTGGTAGTCACCGTGGATCCGTATCCGGTCGCACCCGATCTTCTCGGTGGTGATCTCCTTGAGACGATCCAGGATCTCTTTCTCCGCATCGACGGCGCGATCGACCAACTCGGCGTCCTCGATTCGCAGACGGGAGCGACGACGGCGCAGCAGTGACAGGCTCGTGCGAACTGTCGAGCGAATGGCCTGGTAGGTCGACCGCTGCTGCAACCTCGACAGTGGTTCGGGAGCAAAGACCGGATCGACCGGGTCGGAGGCGAGGGTGAGGTGCATCTCACCCGTCCGCTTCCCCAACAGCTCCGCCTCGGCAAGATAGGCGCCCATCAGCTCGGCGGCACCGTCCAGCTCTTCTGCGGTGACCTCGAGAGGGTGGCGCACCTTTGGTGGCGGGTCCGGTATCTCACCCCCGGTAGCGATCAGGGTCTCCAAGATGAGCTCCGCACCGTCGAATGTGTGCTCGAAGAGATTTTGCTGACTGGGGACGATGTCTTGGAAGAAGGCAATGGCCGCCTCGTCGCCGCGCACGTCTGCAGTGATCAGCCCCGCCGCCCTCGGTGTGTTGGCGAAACCCTTGCGCTCGGTCAGGAACCGCCCCACCTCGACCTCGGGATTGGCCCCAGGCTCGACCTTGCGGAAGAGTTTCATGATGAGGTCGTCCCCGAAGAAGATCGAGGTGTTGGTCTGCTCGGCGTCGGCCACTCGCACCGGGACCTCGCCGTCGACCGCACGGAGCCTGCTCGAGCCCTTGAGGCTCTCCGAGGCCAGGCTGACATGGCGTCCCCTGATCTTGCGCCGACGAGAGGCCAGCCCGAGCAACTCACGGGACAGAGCGGGAGAGTGCATGCCGTCGTAGAGCACCGCCGGCTCGTCGGCTCCGGTGACCTCTGCGATGACGGCGTCGGGTCTCTCGATCAGGAGACGCTCCGCCTCCTCACCGATGGCTAGGGCCAAAGGCATTATGTAGGTCTCGGCGTCGGCGTCCACATACTCGAGCCGGAGGAATGCGAGCCTCGCTCCCGACGCCGGCATCTCGGCCATGTCGATGATCTCGCTCTCCCGGATCGTGGCCGCCTTGCTGCGGAACCAGCGTCGCCGGGTCACGTCCGACACCAGCGCCCTCTGCAACTGCGCCCGCGCCCTCCAGACGCCATTCGGCTCACCCCCACGCAGGTTGATACGCGGTCGCTCATCCACGGGCTCCTCGGCGTGGGGGCGCAGGGAGAACCAGTAGATGTCGTGCGGGCCCACGGTGAGCACATAGGTGCCCTCGCCGATTTGGGGAAACCAGGCCCGACCCAGCACCTCGATTGGATGCAGGCCCGCGAACTCCTGGAGCTCGAGAGTGACCGGCTGGACATGTCGCGAGAGGTTGGCCACCACCATGACGGCCCGGTCGTCGAGACGACGGATGAAGCTGAGCACCTTGGGGTTGTCTCCGGGCACCACCTCGAACGCACCCCTGGACAGCTCCGGCAAGCTCTTGCGTAGAGCCAGGGAGCGTTTCATCCACCACCACAGCGAGTTCGGGTTGTCCCGCTGCACCTCGACATTGACCGACTCGTAGTGGTACTGGGGGTCGGTGATCACAGGGAGGTAAAGACTCTGCGGGTTGGCCTCCGAGAACCCGGCGTTGCGGTCGCCAGACCACTGCATGGGGGTGCGAACCCCGTTCCGATCTCCCAAGTAGATGTTGTCCCCCATCCCGATCTCGTCGCCGTAGTAGATCACGGGGGTCCCGGGCAGCGAGAGAAGCAGGCCGTTGAGAAGCTCGATCTCGCGCCTGTTGTTTCCCAGCAACGGGGCGAGTCGCCTGCGGATGCCCACGTTGATCCTCATCCTCGGGTCGTGGGCGTACACCCGGTACATGTAGTCCCGCTCTTCGTCGGTGACCATCTCCAGTGTCAACTCGTCGTGGTTGCGAAGGAAGATTGCCCACGCGGCCAAATCCGGGATGTCCGGAGTCTGTTCCAGGATGTCGAGGATCGGGAAGCGGTTCTCCATGCGCAGCGCCATGAAGAGACGGGGCATGAGGGGGAAGTGGAACGACATGTGACACTCGTCGCCGTCGCCGAAGTAAGCCGCAGCGTCCTCGGGCCATTGGTTGGCCTCGGCGATGAACAACCGATCCTCGTACTTCTCGTCCATGCGCGCCCTGAGCTCCTTCAGGAAGTCGTGGGTGGCAGGGAGGTTCTCGCACATGGTCCCGTCCATCTCGTACAGATAGGGGACGGCGTCGAGACGGAGCCCGTCGACGCCCATGTCGAGCCAATGGTCGAGCACGTCGAACACGGCCTCGTGGACGGCCGGATTCTCGAAGTTCAGGTCGGGCTGGTGGGAGAAGAAGCGATGCCAGTAATAAGCACCGGCCAGCGGGTCCCAGGCCCAGTTCGAGGTCTCGGTGTCCTGAAAGATGATCCGTGCCTCCGAGTAGAGGTCAGGGGTATCGGACCACACGTAGAAATCGCGCTCGGGCGTGTCGGGCTTGGCGGCCCGGGCTCGTTGAAACCAAGGATGCTGATCGGAGGTGTGGTTGATGACCAACTCTGTGATCACCTTGATGTCTCGGGCATGGGCCTCGCGCAGCAGTCGCTTGAAATCGCGCATCGTCCCGTAGGAAGGGTGGATCGACTTGTAATCGGCGATGTCGTAGCCGTCGTCCCGGATCGGTGAGGGATAGAAGGGCAACAGCCACAACGCGGTCACGCCTAGGTCGCGGAGATAGTCGAGCTTCGAGGTGATGCCCTTGAAGTCGCCGATGCCATCACCGCTGTCGTCCCGGAAGGCGCGGACATGGGCCTCGTAGATGATGGCGTCGTGGTGCCAGGAGAAGCGATCAGACGAAATAGTCGAACCCCTCCTGCGTGCGGGTCTGGCCCCGGATCGTGAAGATGTGGGCGGGGATGCCGCCTGGGTCGAGCTGGACGAAGTTGTGCCGGCCGTCCCAGTGGTAGCGACGTTCGGTGAGACGGTCATGGACCGCGAAGCGATGCTCGGCATCGACGCCCAGTGTCTCCAGGTCCAGGGTGACCCAGCCTGACTGGGTGTGATGCGGATCGAGGCTGACCACGACCAGGACCACGTCCTCAGCCGCCCGCTTGGAGTAACAGAGGATCATCTCGTTGTCGGTGGGGTGGAACGTGATACCTCCAGGTCTCTGCAGCGCCCGATGGGCGCGGCGCGCCATGTTCACCTGCGTGATCAGAGGGGACAGCGAGTCGGCACGCTCGAGATCCCAGTGCCTGATCTGATATTTCTCGGAGTCCCGATACTCCTCGGAGCCCTCGCGCAGTGGGCGGTTCTCCATCAGCTCGAAAGCAGGGCCGTAGATCCCGCACACCGAGCTCAGGGTGGCCGCGAGGACATAGCGGCTGATGAACGCCGCCTTGCCACCGGTCTGCAGTTCCTCGGTGAGTATGTCGGGAGTGTTCGGCCAGAAGGCGGGACGGAAGAACGCCGCAACCTCCTCGAGATCGGACATGTATTGGACGAGCTCGCATTTGGTGCTCCGCCACGCGAAGTAGGTGTACGACTGGTTGAACCCGCCCTTGGCCAGACGATGCATCACGGCAGGTCGAGTGAATGCCTCGGCCAGGAGGACGACGTCGGGATGCTTCGATCGGATCTCGGGGATCATCCACTCCCAGAAGGCAAAGGCCTTGGTGTGAGGATTGTCGACCCTGAAGATGCGTATGCCCTCGTCGATCCAGTGATCGAAGATGGCTTTCAGGGCAGTCCAGAGACCCTCGGTGTCCTCGGTCTCGAAGTCGAGCGGGTAGATGTCCTGGTATTTCTTTGGCGGGTTCTCGGCGTATTGGATGGTCCCGTCGGGACGGTGACGGAACCACTCCGGGTGCTCGCGCACCCACGGGTGGTCCGGCGAGCACTGGAACGCTATGTCCAAGGCCAACTCCAGGTCGCGGGCCGCGGCGGCATCGCGCAGGGAGCGAAAGTCCTCGATGGTCCCCAGGTCGGGGTCGATGTCGGTGTGGCCGCCCAGCTCCGACCCGATGGCCCATGGAACGCCGGGATCGTCCTCACCGACCCCGAGCGTGTTGTTGGCCCCTTTCCGATGAGTGGTCCCGATCGGGTGGATCGGTGGCAGGTAGAGGATGTCGAAGCCCATGTCGGCGACATAGTCGAGTCGTGCCTCCACGTCGCCAAAGGTTCCATGCTCGCCTTCCTTCTTGGACCACGAGCGCGGGAACAGCTCATACCACGTGGAGAAGGTGGCCTTCTCACGGTCCACCACAACCGGCCAGCGCGTCGAGGATCTCGTCTCCCGGGCTCGATCCGGGTACCCGCGCATGAGGTCGACGGCGTCGGCGGAGGTGCCGGCCCCTAGCCGCGCCTCCGCCTCGAGATCGGGGTCGGCAAGGATCTCGGCGAACGAGGCCAGCTCCTTAGCGTGGCGCCCCCTGGCTCGTGTCGACGCCTCGGAGAACAGACCTGCTCCCATCTGGAGCTCGATGGAGACGTCAACGCCTACTTCCGCCTTTTTCTCGATCCCGGATAGCCAGGTCTCGAAATCATCGACCCACCCCGCGATCTCGAAATTCCAGAGACCCAGCGCGTCCGGGGTGAAACTGGCCCGCCAACGGTCGTTGCCGAGAGACGCCATGGGGGTCTCCGTCCACCCACGTGCGCCGGTGAACCGATGCCTGAGGACCGAGCGCACTGCGTCGTGCCCGTCTGCAAAGACATCGGCCTCCACCGTGATCCGGTCACCGAACGTCGATTTCGCCGGGAATCGGCCCCCGTCGACCTGGGGAGTCACCGACTCGATGACGACGCGTTTGTCGGTTGCCCAGGACTTGGCCATTGGCCTCGAATCTAGCCAGGCGCAATCTGGTTGCCAGATGGCGAAGGGGAGTGGGTGCGCATGAAAGGCACCACCGACTCCTGGTAGACGTCGCCACCGGTCTTGTCCCCGACATTGGACCGGGCGCGGTCGAGGATCTCGAGGAAACCCGGTTCGAGGTCATAGCCGAGAGATCCGCGGGCGAGATCGATGACTCTCCCGGCATGGCGGAGCACGAAGACAGCCTCCAAGCCCGAGATGTCGTCGAAGAACCAGCCACACGACGTGTACATCAGCATGGCCCGGTTCTGGATCTCCAGGAGGTCGATGGCGAGGCTCTTCTGCTCTTCGGTCAGCTTCTTGACCTGGTGCTCGGCGAGGAAGTGCCCCAGGTCACCGCCCAGGAGCACGTCGATGTAGGCGTCGCGGGCCGCCCACGGGTCCTTCAGCACCGTCGCCCCCCGCGACTCGAAGTCATCGATCAGGTCGTCACGCAGGAAGTCGAGAGCGTCACGAAGGTGCTTGCGCCATTCCTGGTCCCACTCCGGATGCTGCCCGGTGTGACAACCGCAATCGCCCCGCCAGCGGTCCACGCCATGGGCACAGCTCCAGGAGGTGCCCTCGATGATGCGGGCGACCCGCTTTGGCGGATGACGGGCCAGGAAGCCTCCGTACGTGATCAGCTCGACGTCGGAATCCGCCA
>Ga0299907_10001760_pt1 | contig 12730 bp, 14 predicted proteins | sample RVTome_16_FD_198680 | JGI IMG/M metagenome (GOLD analysis project Ga0299907, IMG submission 198680) | Soil microbial communities from uranium-contaminated site in the Upper Colorado River Basin, Wyoming, United States - RVT152D67 (version 2) ... | reverse complement strand
GTGGCGTTGGGGTGACGTGCACGTGCTGGACATGCGGCACTCGACGCTGGGTGCGTCGGGTGTCCCGCCGGTGGAGCGGCTGTTCAATCGTGAGCCGGTGCAGGTCGGCGGCGGGGGAGCGATCCTCAACGCCAACGCCTGGAAGCCGACGAACGGCTACCAGGTCGACTGGGTGCCGTCGATGCGCATCATCTCCGACCCATCGAACTGGGACGCCTCACGTTGGATCAACCTGACCGGCAACTCCGGTCACGCATTCTCCCCGCACTACACCGACCAGGCTGAGCGCTGGTCGTCTGGGGACACCATCCCGATGCGGTGGTCGGATGAAGCAGTCCGGGCGGCGGCGACCGACCACCTCGTGCTCACGCCAGGGGGATCGGCGGCCGAACGTGGCAGCTGACCGGCGAGCTGGGGAAGACGGCACGCTGTTCGGGCGATATCGCCTGCTTCGCGTGATCGCCACCGACGCCGTGTCCACGACCTACTTCGCGACCTCCGACTCGGGGCCGCGGCGGTCGAGGACGTCGGGTGCCGACCAGTTCGCCGTGCGTGTGACCGGCCGGGTCGATCCCAACGACGAGCATGCGGTCGACATGGCGAGGATGTTCCTGTCGGAGGCCCAGAAGGCCGGTGTCGTCGATCACCCCACGATCGTGCGGCCGCACGACCTCGGCATCATCGACGGCCGGCCCTACATCGCGACGCCGTTCGTGCGCGCGGTGCCGCTGGGGGACCTGCTCGTACATGGCGGCACGGTCAACCAGACGGCGGCCCTGGCCATGTTCGCCCAGCTCGCAGGTGCGCTCGACGCGGCCAATCGCGCGGGGATCGTGCACGGTGCCCTGAGTCCGCAGACGATCTGGATCGGACCGAGTGCCGGCGAGGGGACGCCCTACATCGCCTACCTCACCGGGTTCGGCACCGCGAGGCTGCTGCGCGACCGCATGGCGGCCGCGCCGCGCGGCGAACCTCTCGACGATGTCCTCTACGTCTCGCCGGAGCAGGTGCGCGGCGAAGCGGCCACCGGTGCCAGCGACCAGTACGCGCTGGCGTGTGCGGTGTATCACACGATGGCGGGCAGACCCCCGTATGAACGGGAGACACGTTCACGGCTGTACGGCGCGCACATGCTCGCCCCGCCGCCCAGGCTGATGGATGAGGATGCGAGCATCGCGCCGGCGACCAGCGATGCGGTGGAGCGGGCGATGGCCAAGGATCCCGCCAGCAGGTTCCCGTCGTGCGGGGTGATGATCCATGAGGCCCTGCCGGCCGGGCGGGAGACCCCGGTCACGGGCAACGGCCGCGCGCGGTCGCACCGGCAATCGACGCGATCTTCCAGGCCGGGCCGCTGGGTGGCGTTCGTCCTTGTCGGTGCCGTCGTGGTGCTCGTGGTGGCGGCGCTGTGGATGGTGCTGGGCCGCGGCGGCGGCACCGCGGGCCGTGGTGACGTCCGGTACGCCGCCGAAGCGTGGTCCGTGGTCGAATCGGGCTGGCAGGCCCGCGATGGCGCCGGTAAGCTTGACACCGTCAAGAATGCCCATGATCGAGGGTGAGATGTCCGGCGCCGACGACACGATCAGAGCTTCGGATGCCGAGCGCGACGCAGTCGTGGAGGAGTTGCGCCGGCACGCAGCCGATGGCCGGCTGACCATGACCGAGTTCGAGGATCGGGTGGCCGAGGCACTCGCGGCCCGCACGCGAGGTGACCTGGCCCCCGTGCTGCGCGAGTTGCCGCCACTACCCGAGCCGTCGCAGCAGGGCGAGACCCGCCGCCGGCCGCGTTCGCCGGTACGGCTGCCGCAGTTCGTCATCGTGGCCGTCATCGCCGTGGCCGTCATCGCGATGCTCCGCGTTGGCGCTTGGTGGATGATCTTCCCGATGTTCTGGATCGTCGGTGGCATGACGCGCACAGGTGCGTGCGGCAGCCACCGCGCGACACGGCACGGGCACCACTCGTTGCACGAGCGGGGCGCCCGCGAGCAGCGCGGAACCATCCGCGTCTGACCGTCGTCCAACGTGGCGAATCGTCAGAGTTGATGATGCCGCCGGATCGTCCGGCGGCGAAACTACAGACCAGCCGAGCGCATGGCGGGAGAATGTGAACGGCTCCGGGGCCAGGCCGCGTCTCCCCCCTCCGCGGCCTGGCCCTGGTATTTCCTTTGTTGCACGCCCGGCGCCGGCACTGCTCAGATGTCTCCGGAGAAGGTGTCGCAGGCGTTGGGGTCCCCGCTTTCGTATCCCCGGCGCAACCAGCGCTGGCGCTGTTCTGACGAACCGTGCGTCCAGGACTCGGGACTGATCCGGCCGGTGGTCTGCTCCTGGATGCGGTCATCGCCGATCGCGGCCGCCGCGTTCAGTCCTTCGTCGAGGTCGCCCTCGTCAAGGAGGCGGCGCTCGTAGACCGAGTGCGCCCACACCCCGGCGAAGCAGTCGGCCTGGAGCTCTTGGCGGATCGACAGCTCGTTGCGACGACCGGGATCGTCCTGCGCGATCTGCTGCACCTGCCGGTCGATGCCCATCAGGTGCTGGACGTGATGGCCAACCTCGTGCGCCAGGACGTACGCCTTGGCGAAGTCGCCCGAGGCGCCGAAGCGGTTGGACAGCTCGTTGTAGAAGGTGAGGTCGATGTAGACGCGCTCGTCGGCCGGGCAGTAGAAGGGCCCGGTCGACGACGAACCGGGACCACAGGCGGTCTGCGTGCCGCCGCTGAAGACCACGGGACCCGGCTGGTCGTCAGCGGCCTCCATGGTCCGTGCGGGTCCGACCGGGTCGTATGTGCGGCCCGACGCCTCGAACTCGTCCTGCCACAGCTCCTCGATGTCACGTGTGACCTGGGCGACGAACTGTCCACCCTCGTCGGCAGGAGGTGCACCGGGCACCGAGTCCTGACCCGCGGGCGCCGGCGGCGCCTGTCCCGGGAACTGGTCCAACGGCGCATCGACGTCGAACGCGCTGCCGCCGCCGCCGAGGCCGCCGTTGAGGAAGAAGAACGCGATGCCCACGAGCAGCAGGACGGGCAGGCTCATCTTGCCGCCGATCGGGATGGGAAAGCCCGACATCCCCGTACCGCGGCCGGACCGCGATCCGCGGCGGTCGTCGATGCGACCCTGCCTGCCCATCCGTTGCCACTTCACGCGTGCTCCGCACTACCGGGGTCCAATGGAGGTGCCGGGTGGAAGTATGACCACTCCTGCGCGACGAGACGCCTCCCGGCGGAGTTTCCGGTCACGGTGATCGCGTGGCGGTCCACCGCGGCTGCACTGTGCCGCCCGTGGGGCCGCGGCGCTCAGCCGGCTCGGAACCCCGCCATCCCCCGCACCGGTTCGGGATGCACGCGCCGGCGTTCGGCGTGCTCGGCGCATGCATCGAGCCACGCGAGCGCGGCATGGCGGGTGAACGTCGCCCTGGTCTCGTGGCGGCCACCACCGCGGGCCTCGACGACGATGCGCAACCGCTTGCCCTGCGGGACCCCGAGCACCGCGTCGAGCGCGGGCCACCCGATCTGCGCGACGTCGAAGCCGCCGCGGACCGCCACACCCAGCGCCGACACCGCCACCGCGCTGTGGGCGCGGTTCCACAACGTCCTCGCGAGCCAGATGCCGCCCGACAGCACCAGCGCGACCAGGGGCACGGCGATCAGCCGAGGCGGCAGCGTGGCGGCCGCCGTGAGGACGATCAGCACCAACGTGAGCAGGACGGACCAGAACCCCTGACGCAGCTCTGCGCCGCGGCGGCTGGCCGACAGCCAGGTCCATCCGTCGTCGGTCGTGGTCACGGTGCTGGGACGCAGATCCATCGCGGTGCTCAAGCTCGGGTGGTATCGGACGACGGATCGCAGCGTATGCGCAACTTCCGTTTCTGGCTCGTCCTGCTCGCCACCTGTGTCCTGTGGGCGGGCGCCGGCACCGCCGCCGTCGCCGACCCGCGGATCGAACGCGCGCGCGAAGACCTCACCGCCGCGCGAGCAGCGGAGGCGGAGGTGACCGCGGCGCTCGACCGAGCGGCCGCGGAGTTCGAACAGGCACGATCGCACGCGGAGAGGCTCGCGGACGAAGCGGCTGCGACCGAGCGGGTCGTCGTGACGGCGCGCACCGACGCCCGCGAGGCGGACGACGTGTTCCGCGAACGGCTGCTGGTGCTGTTCGCCCGCCCCGATCTGGGTACCAGCATGCTGCCGCCGTCGGTGGTGGGCGACGACGTCGGTGAGATGCTGCACCGCGTGGAGCTCATCGAGCAGCTGACGCGACGCGGTGCCGAGGACCGCGTTCGTGCCGACCGCGCAGTCGCGCGCGTGCAGGACGCCGAGCAGGACTACCGCGTCGTGACCGCCGGGGTGCGCGACGCGGTGCGCGCCCGTCGCGACCAAGCGGCGGGTTTGTCCGAGGTGCTCGGCGAGGCGCAGCGGCGGGTCGGTGACGCGCGGCGCGACGTGCGCGAGGCGCGGGCCGTGGTCGCCGCCGAGCAGGAGGCGCGGCGGAGGGAGCTGGCGCTCCAGCGTCAGCGGGCCCTCCAGCGCACGCAGGCGGCTGCAGGCGGCGGGCCGCTGCCATCGGTCAACGGCAAGACCTGCCCGATCGGTGCACCCAACGCCTTCAGCGACACATGGGGCGCCGCACGCTCCGGCGGTCGCTCGCATCAGGGCGTTGACATGTTCGCCGCGTACGGCATGCCCCTGTACGCGGTCGACGGCGGCACCGTGCGCACGAGCAACAACTCGCTCGGCGGGCTGTCGATCCATCTGACGACCGACGACGGCGACCGCTACTACTACGCGCACCTGTCGGAGACGTCGGTATCGACCGGACAGCGGGTCCAGGCCGGCCAGGTGATCGGTGCCAACGGCAACTCGGGCAACGCCAGGACGACACCGCCCCACCTGCACTGGCAGTACCACCCGGGCGGTGGTGCGGCGATCAACCCGTACCCACTCGCCTTCGCGTTGTGCCGCTCATGACCCGTTACACTGCCGGGGATGGACGACGAGCGGCGCCTGGAGCGCATCACCGCGCCTGACTACCTGGCTGACCTGCCCATGGCCGACGCGGCCCAGATCCGCGCGATGCGTGACGAGTGCCGGGCGGAGGAGCGGCGGCTCAGCTACATCCGCCGTGTGCTCCAGGGACACCTTGACCTGGCGCTCGCCGAGGTTGTACGCCGGAGTGGTGACGAGCAGACTTCGCTGGTCACACGCGTCACCCATGCCCTGACGGGGCCGACCGGCGGTGTCCGTTCTGCGCGCGCGGTCGGTCTCTACGAGCCCGAAGACGCCACGGACGCCGGCATCGACGCCGAGACCGCCCGTCTGCCCGACGTCGACGACGCCGCGCTGGCTGCCCTCGTCGAGCGTCTGCGCGCGCGGGAGCGTGCGCTCTCCGATCAGCGCCGCGTGCTGCTCGCCAACCTCGACCGGCTCCAGGATGAGCTGGTCGCGCGCTACCGCGCAGACCACACGGCCATCGACGAGGTCGCCGGCACGCTGGGTCACCTCTGAGGCCGGGGGTCCCGCTCGTCGGTGTTGTTCGGAACGGAGCCCTCGATGCCGTCCACTGTGGACATGTGGTCGTGGTCGATGGTGACGGCGGTGTGGTCGCCAGCGCCGGTGAGCCCGACACGCTGATCTATCCCAGATCGGCGCTCAAGCCCTTCCAGGCGGCCGCGAGCCTCGAAGCGATCGATCCGCCGCCTCCGACAGACGAGGTGGCCCTGATGACGGCGTCGCACACCGGGAGCCGTACGCATCAGGCGGTGGTGCTGCGGCTGCTGGCACGTGCCGGCCTCACGCCCGGCGCGCTGCGGTGCCCGCACGCACTGCCGGTCGATGCCACGGCACTGCGTGAGCGCCCTGAGCCGACGCGCCTGGCGCACAACTGCTCGGGCAAGCACGCCGGCTTCCTGCTGAGCACGCAACAGCGCGGTGCCGACATCCGAGGCCACCTGGCCACCGCTGCGCCGGTGCAGCGCGCGGTGCACCGCCGCTTGCGCGACACGTGTGCTGCGCCGCCCTCCGGGCCCGGCGTCGACGGCTGCGGCGCGCCCGCCTGGAGGCTGCCGATGGTGGCGCTCGCGCGTGGCTTCGCGCGCCTGGGACAGGGTCAGCGGCTCGCGCGCGACGACCACCACCTGGCGCAGGTGGCGGTGGCCATGCGCACCCACCCGGAGCTCGTCGGTGGACCCGAGACCGTCGACACCCAGGTCATGCGCGCCGACGCACGGGTGCTGGCCAAGCGGGGGGCCGAGGCGACGCTTGCCATCGCCGTGCGCCGGGACGCCGACGCGATCGGGGTGGCCATCAAGGTCAGCGATGGAGGCGCACGCGCGCTGGGTCCCGTCGCCGCGGCGGTGCTGCGACCGCTCGGCATCACGGTCCCAGTGAGCCTGGCGCGCCCGCCGGTGCTCGGTGGCGGTCAGCCCCACGGCGCGCTGGAGCCGGCAGCCGACCTCGTCGACGCGTTGGTGCCCCTCAGCGCCTGAGGCATCCGCCGGTCCGCAGCGGTTGCGAAGCTGCTTGCAAAAGTTATCCTTGCCGCAAGCACCTCCCATGTGACCGACCACCGAGCCATGCGATGTCCCACGATCGCGATCCCCACGATGTCGCCACGACGCGCCTGCGCGACCTCGGCGCGTTCATCCGCGAGCAGCGCAAGACCGCGCAGCTGTCGCTGCGCACGCTCGCAAGACGTGCGGGCATCTCCAACCCCTACCTGTCGCAGATCGAGCGGGGTCTGCGCAGGCCGTCGGCGGACATCCTCCAGCGGGTCGCCGATGCGCTGCGCATCAGCGCCGAGTCGCTGTACGTGCAGGCCGGGATCCTCGAGGAGCGCCGCGGCGGACTCGACGAGCACATCCGGGCCGCCGCCGAGCTCACCGAAAGCCAGAAGCGCGCACTCCTGGGGATCTACCAGGTGTTTCTTTCAGAGGGCGACAGCGCGCAGGCCACCCCACCATCGAACGACACCGAGGAGCAACCATGACAACGCCTTTCCAGAGCCCATTGATCGAGAAGACCTCGCGCAAGATCATCGACGACGCCCGTGGCGCGGGCCGCTCGACGGTCGCGCTGCTGCGTGACGGCGGGTACGCGACCATAGGTGCGACCGACGCCGCGGTCGCCTACGTCCGCAAGCTCGGGGAGCGCGCCGAGCAGATGCGCGGAGAACTGCCCGAGCTCAAGACCCTGCCGAACCGCACTGAGCTGTCGGAGTCGCTGCGTGAGCTGGGCAGCAGCGTCGAGCAGCGGTTCGGTGCGCTCGCCGGACGCGGCCGCGAGGTCGTCGAGTCCCTGCAGCGCGGCCGTCCGGCACGCGACACCGCTCGCGCGGATGTGGTCCGCAGTCAGGTCAAGCCGGCCGGAACCAGTGCCGAGGCCGCCAAGGCCGGTTCCGGCGCCGGCGAGGTCGGCGAGGCTGCGAGCGCCCCGGCGCAGGGGGCGGCCGCCACCGTTGCCGACGGCACCGCGGTCGACTACGACGGCCTGACGGTTGCGCAACTGCGTGACCTCGCGCGCGAGCGTGGCATCGCGGGGCGTACGCACATGAACAGGTCCCAGCTCATCACCGCGCTGAACCTGCGCTCGGCCACCTGACACGGGCTACGCGGGCGGCCGGAAACCCGCCGCCGGCGCTGCACGTCACGTGAGCGCCGGTGGCATGTGCACGGTGGTCCGATGAACGCGACGCCGCCCCGCCAGTCCGTAGTGGCTGATCGATGAGGGGCTAGCATTCGGTGCATGGCCGTCCGGTGGCCCGGACGGCGTACTGATGTCGCGACCCGGAGAGCCGAACGTGCACGCCACCATCCACGGAGCGGGTGACCAGCGCCCGTCCGACCGCGCCGGTCCGACCCTGCGCTCCGTCGCCCTGCTCAGCGTCCACACGTCACCCCTGACGCAACCCGGAGCGGGCGACGGCGGCGGCATGAACGTCTTCGTTGCGGCCCTCGCCTCGCAGCTGCGAGCGCGAGGGCTTGGTGTTCATGTCTTCACACGCGCCACCGGTGTCGATCTGCCGCCGACGGTCACGCTGCCTGACGGTGTGCGGGTCCACCACATCGAGGCCGGTCCTCCGACGCTGAACAAGGAGGATCTGGCATCACACCTGTGCGCGTTCTATCTGGGACTGACCGCCCACCCGGTGCTGTCCCAGGTCCAGCTGCTGCACGGTCACTACTGGATGAGCGGGTGGGTCGGGCGCAAGCTCCGGCAGCGGCACGGGTTGCCGCTGATCCAGCGCTTCCACACCCTCGCCCACGTCAAGAACGCCGGGAGGGTCGGCGGGCAGGCCGCCGAGCCCATGCTGCGGATCGCCGCCGAGCGCCGTGTGGTCGCCGACGCCGATGCGGTCATCGCACCGACGGTGTGTGAGGCCGAGCTGCTGTGCCGGCATTACCAGGCCCGGCGCGATCAGGTGCACGTCATCCCACCGGGCGTCGACCTCGACGTGTTCCGTCCCGATGGTGACCGGGGGATCGCCCGACGTGATCTCGGCGGTGGCCGGCTGTTGCTGTTCGTGGGACGCCTGCAACCGCTGAAGGGCCCCGACGTGGCCATCCGCACGCTCGCCGCCCTCTCATCGCACCTGCCTGACGATGGCGTGCCCACACGCCTGGTCATCGTCGGCGGTCCGAGCGGTGACGGCCACGGCAAGGTGGACCCGCCCGCCTTGCGGCGGCTGGCGGCGCAGCTCGGTGTCGCCGACCGGGTCGCGCTCCTCGCCCCGCGTGCCCACCGTGAGCTGGCCGCGCTCTACCGTGCCGCCGACGTCCTGCTCATGCCGAGCCGGTCGGAGAGCTTCGGGCTCGTCGCGCTCGAGGCGCAGGCGTGCGGGACGCCGGTGGTCGCGTCCGACGTCGGCGGGTTGCGCGACATCGTCGAGGCGGGCGGTGGCACGCTGGTCGCCGACCGCGACCCCGAGGCGTTCGCGCGTGCCGTGGCGCCCTACCTGGCCAGCGCCGGCGTCCGGGCCGCAGCGTCGGCGTCGGCGGTCGACGGTGCGCAGCGCTTCAGCTGGTGTCGGACGGCCGAGCAGACGCTGGACGTCTACCGGTCGGTGCTGGCAGGTCCGCAACTCGTGAGCGGGCGCCGCGGTGCCTGATGCCGCCAACGCACACGCGGTCGTCGAACGGTGGCTCACGACGAACGGCGTCGACGCCGAACGCGAGGACGGGCGCTGGACCGTTCTGCTGCACGGCGAGCGCAAGCGCACCCTCGGGGTGACGCTCTCACTGGGCGACCACACGCTCATCGCGCAGTCGTTCTTCATGCGCGCGCCCGACGAGGACGCCGCGGCGGTCTACGCGCTGCTCCTGCGGCGCAACCTGCGTAGCTACACCCTCCGGTTCGCGTTGCACCCGGACGGAGACGTGTTGTTGGTCGGTGTGGTACCGCTCGAGGCCGTGACCGACGTCGAGCTCGACCGGTTGCTGGGCCAGTTGCTCGCCGTCGCCGACGACACGTTCGACGAGGCGCTGCGCCTGGGCTTCGCGGGATACATCGAACGCGAGCAGGCGTGGCGGTCCGCGTCGGGCCTGCCGCGCAACCCGATCACCTGAGCGCCGCGTTCGGCGCGCGGTCTGGGACCCGTCACATGCGCTGTGGCGGCGGGAGCGGTGCCCGGTCGAGGTTGCGGTCGAGGTTGCGGTCGTGGCGCGCGGTGGCCACCTCGTCGGCGCGGAGCCAGTGCATCAGCACGATGGCGCCCGCGACCACGTAGATGCCGCCGCCGACCACCCACATCACCGCGCCGGCGACCTGCTGGTCCTCCAGCGGGGTCAGCCCCCACGCGGCCGTCGGTGGATGCGCGTACCAGGTGGTCGGCGCGAACACCATCAGGGCCGCCAGGATGCCGCTCGCGATGAGCGATACGAACAGCAGCACCACACCGACGCCGCCATGCGTGCGCCGGGGACGCACCACGGGTGCCCAGAACGCCAGGGCCGATCCGAGCATGGTCGCGTGCTCGAGCGCATGCAGCGCGTCATGGTGCAGCGCGGCGTTGTAGGCGACCGGCAGGTGCCACGCCGTGAAGACCGCCGTGAACACGCCCAGCCCCACGGCCGGGAGCGCGGGCGACCACAGCAGCGCCCGTACGCGTCCCTGCCACCGTCCGGCTCGGCGGCGCAGATGCGGCGACAGACCCCACGCCATGATCTGCAGCGGCGAGGACACCACCAGCAGCGGCGCGGCGACCAGCGTCAGCAGCACGTGCTGGAACATGTGCGCGGCGAACAGCGCCTCGCTCAGCGGGTCGAGCGGCGAGACCAGTGCGACGACGACGGTCGCGATGCCGCCGCCGAAGGCGGCCGCCTGACCGCGGGACACGACGTTGCCGTGCCCCGCCGAGTGCCACACCGCGCGGACCCCCCGGCCGTACCACCAGCAGGCCAGGAGGATCCCCACCAGGACCAGCGGATCCCACGACCACGCGGAGGGCAGATCCTGCGGTCCGGTCAGCCGGCCGGCCTGTGCGAGCACGTCCGGCGACCACCCGTGGACCACGTCGAGCGGCGGCGCGCGCATCAACCGGGGACGCCGCGGCAGATGTCGAGGACCAGCACTGGTGCGGTCTCGAGCAGGATGCCGGTGATCGACGTGATGTTGAACAGGACGCCGAGGAACCCGAGCCAGCGGGCGGTCTCGCGGTGGGGGCCGTCCTCCGGCAGGCGCCAGTAGCGCCAGGAGAACCACAGCGCGGCGACGGCGATCGCCGTGAACACCGCGGTCGACAGCCACAGCGGCCAGGTGGTGCCCATCACGCACGACAGGTGCACCAGGGCGGAGTTGATGATCAACCGCAGGACCCATGCCAGCGCGCCACCCATGAGCGCGAACGTGAGCTCCAGGTAGTTGATGCCTGCGGTGGCCGGGCTGTCGGTGGTCATCGTGCGCTCACTTCGCCAGCAGGTGGGGGACCAGGTACAGCGTCGGGAACACCCCGACCCACACGACGTCGACGAAGTGCCAGTACATGCCGGTGACCTTCAGGCCCTCATGGCTCGAGGCGGAGTAGCGGCCGCGGCTCAACGCGATGTACGCGAACACCAGGAAGATCAGCCCGATGATCAGGTGGAGGCCATGGAAGTTGACGATCACGTAGAACAGCGACCCGTAGACGTTGGTCGACCACGTGAACTCGCTGGGCAGCCGCACCATCTCCTCGACGTGTCCGGCCATGAACGCTGCGCCGAGTAGGAAGGTGATGATCAGGAAGAGCTTCGTGACGCCGGTACGGTCACGCGCCATCGCCCGGTCCGCGATGCTCATGGTCGCGCTGCTGGCGAACAGCAGTGCGGTCCGCACTGACACGACCAGCAACTCGGGCGGCTCGATGTCGCCGAGCGGCCACTCGGGCGCCCGGCTGTACAGGTAGAAGTAGATGAACAGGAGCAGGGCGAACAGCGTGCCCTCGGTCAGGATGGTCATGACCATGCCCCACCAGGCCAGGCTGCGCCCCTGCTCGCTTGGAAGATCGAGGCGGGCGGCGACGGCATCGGCGCCCATCAGTGACCCCCTCCGGGGCGCAGGTGGCCCGCGTGCCAGCCGATCAACGTCACGACGATGGCGGCGGTGCCCAGGCCGACCGTGATGCCGTTTCGGATCAGGCAGCCGAAGAAGAACAGGAACAGGCTCGCCGAGGTCCAGAACGGCCATGTCGAGGGGCCCGCCATCGTCAGGACGCTGCCGTAGTTGGCGTCGAGACCGACCGTCTCGAGTGTCTCGTGGTGATGCTCCTCGGGTGCGAGCACGATCCCGCCGGACCGCGGTTCGATGCCACCGACGTCGCCATCGCCGTCCCACAACGGGTTGCGGCTGCGCACGACCGGCATCTGCGCGAAGTTGTAGGGCTGTGGCGGCGACGTGGTGGCCCACTCGAGCGACCCGGCGTTCCACGGGTTCGGTCCGGCGGGGACGTTGCGCGCGCGCGACCAGAAGAAGTTGACGATCGAGATCGCCACGCCGATCGCGAACAGGTAGGCGCCGATGCTCGACGTCAGGTTGGCCGACCCCCAGCCGAACTCCTCCGGATAGGTGTAGATCCGCCGCGGCATGCCGGCGAGACCCAGCCAGTGCTGCGGGAAGAAGATGAGGTGCAGGCCGACCAGGGTGACCCAGAAGCTGATCTTGCCGAGCCTCTCGTCGAGCATCCAGCCGGTGATCTTGGGCAGCCAGTAGTAGAAGGCGGCGAACATCGGCAGCACGTTGCCGGCGACGAGCACGTAGTGCAGGTGCGCGACCACGAAGTAGGTGTCGTGGACCTGCCAGTCGAACGGGATGAGGCCGACCATGACACCGCTGATGCCCCCGATGACGAAGCTGACGAGCGCACCGACCGCCCACAGCATGGACGCCGTCCACTCGACGCGCCGGGCGGTCCACACGGTCGCGGTGAACACGAAGAACGCGACGGCCGTGGGGAACGAGACGCCGAGCGAGGCCACCGAGAAGAAGCTGCTGGTGACGTCGGGCATGCCCACGGAGAACATGTGGTGCGCCCAGACGCCGAAGCTGATGAACCCGGTGGCCACCGTCCCCGCGACCGCCCAGGTGTAGCCGGCCAGCGGGCGCCTGCAGAACGTCGGGATGATCATGTAGAGCCAGCCCAGCGGTGGCAGGAACACGATGTAGACGACCGGATGGCCCCAGAACCAGAACAGGTGCTGGTACAGCACCGCATCGCCACCGAGCGCGGGGTCGAAGAAGTGCGTCCCGATGATGCGGTCGAACGCCATCATC
>Ga0299907_10001759_pt1 | contig 12736 bp, 11 predicted proteins | sample RVTome_16_FD_198680 | JGI IMG/M metagenome (GOLD analysis project Ga0299907, IMG submission 198680) | Soil microbial communities from uranium-contaminated site in the Upper Colorado River Basin, Wyoming, United States - RVT152D67 (version 2) ... | reverse complement strand
GGTCGCCTTCACGAGTCAGACCGGGCAGGTCGTAGTGCTCGAACGTGACACCCGCGTCCTTCAGCGCCCGGACGATGGCGTCGATCTCCTCGCCAACGCCCCATGTGGCGGACGTCGCCCGGTTGGTGCCCGCGTGCTCGGACTCGTACACGACGATCGTCGAGCCGCCGCTGCGGTAGGTGGCGACCGCGGGGTCGTCCCCGATCGGCTTCAGCCCCAGCTTCCCTTCGTAGAACCGCCTCGCCGCGGACAGGTCGTGGACCGCGATCGTCGCCATGGCGTCGTGGTCGTTCAGCATGTGCCCCTCCTCGCCAGGTTCGCTCACGAGATGGTCGATCGATCGGCCCCCTGATCGACAACGTTCCCGAAGACGACGGCCGTGGCCGGACACGCCGCCACGCATCACGGGAGCGCATCCGAAACCCCGTCGCGCCGCGCGTCGTCTCTTGCATCGCCCCGGCCGCCCGCCGACAATGGGCGGCTCGCTTTTCGACAGGACCGACCGATGGACCGCACGCCCGACGGGACCCCAGAGCCTCCGACCCACGAGGCTCCGCCGTCGCCCCCGGAGGCGATGTCGGGCCGTGGCACGGGTGCGCCGGAGCCGGCGCCGGGTGACCCCGGCCGGACCGTGCCCGCGCGGCACGGCATCTGGGCCACCGTGCGGGAGTCGTTCGAGGGCTCCGAGCAGGACTTCACGTCCGGGAGCCTCAATCGCGCGGTGTTCCTGCTCGCGCTCCCGATGGTCCTCGAGATGGCGGGCGAGTCGCTGTTCGTGGTCGTGGACGCGTACTTCGTGGCCGGGCTCGGCGCGCCCGCGCTGGCCGCGCTCGGTCTCACGGAGACGTTCCTCGAGATCGTGTACGCGATCGCCGTGGGGCTCGCCATGTCCACCACGGCGCTCGTGGCGCGCCGCGTGGGCGAGAAGGACCACCGCGGCGCCGCCCGCACGGCCTTCCAGGCGATCGTGGTCGGCGTTGTGGTCTCCCTCGTGCTGGGCGTGGCGGGCGTCATCTGGGCCCCCGACATCCTGCGGCTCATGGGCGCCGACGAGGAGACCGTCGCGATCGGGACGCCGTTCGCGCGCATCCAGTACGGCGGGATGGCCGTCATCATCCTCCTGTTCCTGAACAACGCGATCTACCGCGGCGCCGGCGACGCCTCGATGGCGATGCGGTCGGTGTGGCTGGCGAACGGGATCAACATCGTCCTCGACCCGCTCCTCATCACGGGCTGGGGCCCGTTCCCGGAGATGGGGCTCACGGGAGCCGCGGTGGCCACGACCATCGGCCGCGGGACGGGGGTCCTGTACCAGATCCGCGGGATGCGGCGCAGCAAGCGCTTCCACCTCGGCCGCGAGGACATGGTCCTCGACCGCTCGATCATCCTGAACCTGCTCCGCGTGTCGCGCGGCGGGGTCGGCCAGATGCTCGTCTCGCAGGCGAGCTACATCGGCCTCATCCGCATCCTCGCCTCGTTCGGCGCGATCGCGCTGGCGGGCTACGTGCTCGCGATCCGGATCGTGATCTTCATCCTCCTCCCGGCATGGGGGCTCTCGAACGCCGCGGCGACGCTCGTGGGACAGAACCTCGGGGCGAAAAAGCCGGACCGGGCCGAGAAGTCGGTGTACGTGACCGGAATGTGGAACATGGGCTTCATGGCGCTCGTCACGCTCGTGTTCGTGATCTTCGCGCACCAGATCATCGCGCCGTTCGCGCCGGACCCCGAGACGCACGCCGTCGGGACGCGGGCGCTCCGGATCATCAGCTACGGGTACGTCTTCTACGCGTGGGGGATGGTCACCATGCAGGCGTTCAACGGGGCGGGCGACACCGGCACGCCGACCCGGATCAACTTCTTCGTCTTCTGGCTCTTCCAGCTTCCGCTCGCCTGGATCCTGGCGAAGACGCTGGATCTGGGGCCGGACGGCGTGTTCTGGGCGGTGTCGATCGCGTTCTCGCTCTCGGCGATCGTGGGCGTCCTCATCTTTCGGCGCGGGCGCTGGAAGGAGAAGGTGGTGTGACCCCGGCCGACGCCTGTGAGCCGGGCACCCTTGCGGACCTCCGTACCGGGAGCGTCAGTTCCGTCACCGGGGGCCACCCGCGGTCGAGGGGCCGTTGTGGGGTGCCCGCGTCCTGCTCAAGGAGTCCAGACATGCGCGCCAGCAAGCTTCCGTTCCTCTTTGGTCTCACGCTCGCGTTCGGCTGCGGGGGTGGGTCCGAGCCCCCCACCGAGTATCCCGACGCCGTGGCCGCCGACCCGGATCACTACACGGTCGAGTTCGAGAACGACGCGGTGCGGTTGCTCCGCATCGACTACGGACCCGGCGAGACGTCCGTCATGCACAGCCACCCGCCGAGCTGCTCGATCGCGCTCGGCGACGCCGCCTGGAGCATGACCGACCCCGACGGAAACGTGACGGAGGATTCGGCGGCCTTCGGGGAGGTCGAGTGCGTCGAGGCGGGCGTGCACCTTCCCGAGATCTCGAGCGGCGCCCCGGCCGAGCTCCTGCTCGTCGAGCTCAAGGAGGGGGCGACGGCGGGCACCGCGCCGGGCGCGGAGGAGCCCGAGGCCGTCACGGCCGATCCCGACCACTATTCGGTCGTGTTCGAGAACGACGCGGTGCGGCTCCTGCGCATCGACTACGGACCCGGCGAGACGTCCGTCATGCACAGCCACCCGGCCTCGTGCGCGATCTTCCTCGGCGACCAGGCGGTCACGTTCGAGCTGCCGGGCGGCGAGGTCGAGGACGCCCCGGCCGGGGGGGTGGGGGTGGTGAATTGCGTGGACGCCGGCGTCCACCGGCCGACCAACACCGGCACCGGCGATCTCCAGGTCGTCCTGGTGGAGTTCAAGGGACGCGCGACGGTCCAGGGCTGAATCGCCGAAGCCGGAGGTGCACCCTCCCGGCCTACTAAGGTCGGGGGGGCTCGGGCTCGATGCGGAAGCGCACCAGATACGGCACGTCGAGCTCGTCGCGTACCACGGCCCATACGCGATCGCCCTCGATCGCGGCGCGCGGATAGGTCTGGAACCCGCGTGGCGCCTCGATCCGGCCCAGGTATGTCCCGTCGGGCTCGAACACATCGAAACGGGTCGGCTCGCGCCAGCGCGCGGGCGGCGCCTCGTCGGCGCCGGGCTCCGGTTCCACGATCTCCTCGGCCGGGATCGGCTCGGCGGGCGCGTACAGATCGACCCAGATGCGGCCGTCCGCATCCACCATGACGCTCCGGAACGCGGGTTTGACGTCGGGGATCGCGGGCCCGTCCCAGTCCCAGCCGGGATCGGTCTGCCGCATGTTGTGGGTCACGCGCTCCCGCGCGTTCGCCTTCTCGCCGGCGCCTACCGGCACGGGCTGGTATGCGCGCTGGATGCGGAGCACGCCGCCGGGGCGCGGCACGTCGATCGAATAGGCGGCGGGGTCGCCGATCAGGAACTCCCCGCTCCTCGAGAGCTCGGTCGTGAGCATCGGCCAGAACGGCACACTCCGCGTCGAACGGCTGGTCCCGCCGTCGCCCTCACGCACCGCGGTGAGGCGCGGGGCGTCCTCCGTGCGCGGCACCTCGATGGTGTCGCCGGGGACCCCGTCGGGCCCGTAGCGGACGAACGAGAAGTGGGCCCCCTCGTCGGTGAACTGGAACAGCTGCACGTACGCGCGCTGCCGGTCGTCGATGTAGAGGGGCGTGCTCGTGAAGCTCGAGCCGCGGATGCGCCATTCCGTCTCGTATTCCCCCTCGGGGCCGAACACCGTGATGCGCGCGTTGCCCGGGTCGCGCAGGAGCACGCGCCCATCCGCGAGCACGGCGAGCCCGGAGTCGGGGTTCTTGATCTCGCCCGGCCCCTCGCCCTCGCGTCCCAGGTCGCCGAGGTACGAGCCGTCCGGGGCGTACATCCGGAGCGCCGGGACCTGTCGATCGAGCACGTACAGCGTCCCATCCGGCCCGGTCGCGAGCGCGTTGACTTCACCGAACGTGTACTCGTCCGGTCCGTCGAGCTGTCCGATGCGCACCTCTTCGACGAGCCGCGCGTCACCCCACACGCTGCCCGACACGGTGCGGACGATGATCGTGTCGCCGACGGTGTCGCGCGTGGCCTCCCAGGCCACCGCGTCGCCGCCGCCGTCGCCCCCGCAGGCGGCGAGCGGCGGACAGACGAGGCCGAGAAGGAGGACGGGGCGAGCTCGCATGGTGTGGCCTCCCGGTGACGGATCTCGCGGAGAACGGGCGCGCACGCTGTGCAGTGGTACGGGCGCGAGGCGTCCGCCGCTATCGTAACAGATGCCGTCGGGACGCGAGGCGTTGCATCAGGGGCGGTCGAGCGCGAGCCGCCGGTCGGCGGCGGGGAGGTCGCCCACCTCCTGCGCGGCACCCGGCCCGGCGAGCAGGCACGCCGCGACCTGGATCAGGATCGCGAACATGGCGAGGCGGGCCGGGACCCGCTCCTCCCCCGCCGGTGCCCGCCCGAGGCGCGGCCTTCGACGCGCGCGCATCTCAGTTCCCCGGGCTCCCCGCCGCGGTCTTCGTCGTGACCTGGATCACGCCGTTCCGGCCACGCTCGCCGTGCCGCACCTCGGCCGCCCCGCCCTTGATGATCTCGATGCGATCGATGTCCACCGGGTCGAGGTCGCTCAGCTCGAAGTCGCTCGGCTGGATCACCCCGTCGATCACGATGAGCGGCGGATTCTCGGGGGCCGTCATCGTCCCCCGCCGAAGCAGCGGCTCCGCCGGCCCCGCCGGGCTCTGGAAGGTGATCCACTGCGACACCCACACGTCGGTGGGCTCATCGCGGTTGAGCGCGGGCGTGAACCGCATCGTCCCGGCGACCTCGAGCCCGGCCTCGTCGAGCCGCGCATCCCCGCTGCTCGTCTTCACCTGCCGGTCGACCACCTCGCCCCGCTCGTCCACGTGGAGCCAGAGCTCGACGCGCCCGCCGGTGCCCGCCGCCTTCAGGTCCGCCGGGTAGGCTTCGTTCAGCGCGTCCCGCACCGCCGCCCGGTTCTGCATCGTGGGCGGCGTGTCGTACGGGATGAACGCGGGTCGGTCCATCCCCTGGACGACGCCGGCCGGCGTGTCCGCCCCGACCCCGCGCACGGAGTACTCGGCGGTCGCGCGCGCGTCCGTCGCGGTCGGCGTCGGCGAGCCGCAGGCGAGGATGAGCGCGAGCGTCCCCACGCCCGCCGCGATGGCCGCACGGGGTCCGCGCAGGCGCCGGAGCGGCTCGGTCAAGCGGCGCAGCCGGCGCTCGACGGCCGGCTTCCGCTCCGTGAACGCGGCCGCGGCGAACGGCGCCGCCGACACCCGGCTTCCCACGGCGAGGAGCGCCTCGGCGTAGTCGCGCCGCGAGACCCCCCGCTCGACCACCCGGCGGTCGCAATCGAACTCGATGGCGAGCCGGAGACGGTGGAGCTGCCACCACACGATCGGGTTCCACGGCATGGCGATCGCCGACACGAGCCCGAGCGCGAACCAGCGCTGGTCGCCGGCCCGCTGGTGCTCGCGCTCGTGCAGGAAAACGAGCCGCAGGAGGTCCTCCTCGAGGTCCGCGATCCACGTCGGCATCACGATCACGCCGCGCCGGATCCCGACCACGGCGGGTCCGCGGTCCTTCGACATCATCACGGGCGCGTCGAGGACCCGGCCGGGCGTCCAGCCCTCCATCTCGCGCTTGAGGCCCCGGTAGGAGGCCACGAGGTAGCCGCCCAGCGCGAGCACCGAGACGCCCCACAGCCACGCGAGGAGCGTTCTGGCCGCCGAGACGACGGCCCCCCGGTCGAAGGCGGCGTCCACCGCGTCCGCGCTCCCGGCCCCGAGCCCGGCGAGCGCCTCGACCGGGATCGGGATCCCCTGCGGCATCGGGGACAGCCGCGCCACGAGGGCCGGCACCACGTACGCGGCGAGGGGCAGGAGCAGGGAGCCGGCGAGCGCCGCCACCCACACCCCGCGCACCGGCCTCCGGTAATGGCCGAGCGCGCGCTCCGCGGCGAAGGCCGCCAGGCCCAGGAAGGCCGAAACGAGAAGGCAATACCCGATCCACGCGATGACCATCGTCCTACTCCTTCCTGCCGAGCCGCTCGTCGAGGAGACGACGCAGCCGCTCGAGGTCCTCGGTCGAGAGATCCCGGTCCGAGACGAGGTGGGTGAGAAGCGGCTCGGGCGAGCCGCGGAACATCTTCCGGACGAGGCGCTTCACCGCGCTCGCGCCGGCGCGCTCGCGGGCGACCAGCGGGTGGTAGCGGTAGGCCTTCCCGTCCTGCGTATGCCCGGCGTAGCCCTTCTCCTCCAGGGTACGGAGGATCGTGAGCACGGTCGTGTAGGCGAGGTCGTCCCCGAGGCGGTCGCGCACCTCGGCCACCGTGGCGGCCTCGAGGTCCCAGAGGACCGCCATGATGTCGAGCTCGCGGTTGGTGAACTGGATCTCGTTCAACTCGCGCCTCCTCGGTGCTATTACGTTCATAGTAGAAGATGGGGGCCCGGAGCGGGCGTGTCAACTACGTGTGTAGTAGGTGCATCGCGCCCGCCCATGTCATCGGCGTTCCGACTGAAACACGCCGGCTCCCCACGCCGGCGGAGAGATCCGCGCCGTGCGCGGGTTTCCGGGAGAATGGCCCTTGCGCGTCGCGCGGCGCATGGAAGAGCAGATCACGGCCTTCGACTGGCATCGGATGCTCCTCGGGGACGCCCCACCGCTGTTCATGCTCGAGATCGTGTTCCGCGCGATCGTCATCTACCTCTTCGCACTCGTCTTCCTCCACCTCCTCGGGAAGCGGGGGCGGCGCGAGATCACCCCGCTCGAGTACCTCGTGATCATCGCCCTCGGCTCGGCGACGGGCGACGCGATGTTCTATCCCGAGGTCCCGCTCCTCTACGCCGCGGTGGTCATCGTGGCGGTGCTCCTGGTGGCCGACGGCATCGCGTGGCTCAAGGTCCGGCTCGAGCCGCTCGAGGAGTACATCGACGGGGCGCCGATCCTCCTCGTCGAGGACGGCCGCGTGCTGGAGGCGAACCTGCGGCGGGAGAAGATCTCCGAGGGCGAGCTCCACGGGATGCTCCGGGAGCGGCGCGTGGAGGACATCGCGGACGTGCGCTACGCCATCCTGGAGTCCACGGGCGCCCTCAGCGTGTTCCGCGCGCCGGACGGCGGGGGCGGAGAGCCGCGGTCCCTGGTGCCGCCGCGGCGAGGCGGCGAGGCACAGCGTGGCTGAGGCGTCGCCGCGGCCTTTTCACGCGGTACGCGTCTGAAACACGCCCGGATCTCCGACCCCCGCGAAGGCCGCGCCCCGCGGGGCTTTGCGCGTGGAACGTCTATTGCCCGGCTCCTCGACGCGCGCCCGAACGAACGCCCGAACGAACGCCCGGGCGCGCGCGCGCGACCGGAGCCGCGCAACCGACACCGGGGGGACTGGCCGTGGGCATCAAGCGCGAAGAGGAACGCGAGCGGTTCGTCGCCGTCGAGCCCCGGACCGAGCGCCGATACGTCATCGTGCGTTCCGTCCAGATCCACGATGCGAGCACGTTCGGGCGGCCGAACAAGGAGCGCGAGGGGCTCGACATCTACCGGACGACGGGAGGGCTCGACGTGAACAGGGTGTCGAAGACCGAGTTCGACGTCCTCGACCCGGTACGGGGCCGCGTCCGCGTCGTGCGCAAGCCCTAGCGCGGCGCCGATCCGCGCATCACGCGGGCGATCACCAGCCGCTCGACGTCGAGCGCGTCCCTCTCCTCGAACGCGACCCGCTCGTCCGGCAGGATGAGGAGCGGGAACGGCGTCCCCTCGGGCAGGGTTCCCAGGTACGCGCCCGTCGCGTCGAACACGTCGATGGGCTCGGGCGCGCCGCCGTCCCGCGCGCCGGGCGCGAGCCGCGCGATCCAGATGTCGCCCGAGGGGGCGAGGAGCACGTTCCGGATCGCGGGAACCTCGGACGCGAAGCCCCGCGCCTCGACGACTTCCGCACCCGTCGCCTCGCAGCGTCCCGCGCTGCTCATCATCCGCATCCCCGTCCCCGCCTCGGCCATGGCGTCCGCTTCCGTCGCGGGTCTGGCCGGGAACGGCCGGCGGATGGACCGGCGGAGCGTCCCGTCGAGATCGAACACGTCGATCCGGTACGACGTCCCGGTCACCGCGACGATCGAGCGCCCCTCCGTGTCCCACTGGACGAGGGGCGAGAAAAAGGGCTGGAGCGCGATCCGCATGCAGCCGAAGTCGGCCATGTCGGGCATGGGGAGCTCGAGCTCGGCGAGGATCGCGGTGTCGGGAGCGGCCGGGCCGGAGGCCGTGGCCTCCGCGGCGGGCGGCGCCGGCCAGGCGCGCAGCTCGATCTTCCGCGCGTCCTCGCCGCTCCCCGCCAGACCGCGGGCCACGGCGTAGCCCTCCGGTGTGAGCGCGAAGTGCCGGAGCGTGCCGGGCTCGGTGTAGAACGCGAACGGCCGCTGCGGCAGGACCTCGCCGTCCGGGCCGAAGAGAACCATGCTCCCCTTCCCGATGTCGAACACCGCCGCCGTCCCGTCCGCGCGCACGCCGAAGCTCACCGGAAAGCGGAGCTCGCCGGGTCCCTCGCCTTCGGCGCCCATCGAGCGCAGGTGCGACCCATCCGGTGCGAACACGACCACGCGGTGGGACTGCCGATCGAGCACGTACAGGTTCCCGGCCGCGTCCGCCCCCAGCTCGTCGAAGTTGACCGACGTGAACGACTGCGGCCCCTCATCCGCACCGCCGAGCCGGAACTCCTCCTCGAACGTCCAGGCGAGGGGCCGGTCGTCCGCCGGCGAGGTCACGATCTCGACCCCGGCCGAGTCGGCGCGCGTCACGGGGAGGGCGCGGTCGGACCCCCCGCACGCGGCGGATGACGCCGCTCCGAGGGCGACGAGCGAAAGGGCGAGCGACGGAAGACGGGGGTCGGACGGCACGGCGTCGTCTACGCGGTGTCCCGCGACGATCCGCCGGGAGGGCGCTCTGCGAGGTCCTCCTCCACCTCCTCGGCCAGGAGGATCGCCTTCGCCACCTCGAGCATCTTGATCCGCCGCGACGACGCCATCTTCTGGAGCCGACGGTAGGCGTCCTCCTCGGTGAGGTGATGCCGCTCCATGAGCTTCCCCTTCGCCTTCTCGATCTCCTTGCGGGCGGCGAGCGCTTCTCGGAGATCATCGACCTCCTGGCGCAGGTCCTCGAACTGCTCGAACCGCCGGCGGACGAGGTGGATCGTGGGGCGCAGGTCGTCTTCGGTCACGGGCTCGGCGAGGTAGGCCATGACGTGGTCCGCCAGGGCCTTCTCGACCTGCTCCATCTCGTGTTCGCGCGCGATGACGACAGCGGGCAGGGGAGCGTGCTTCTCGATCTCGAGCAGCGCGTCGACCCCGTCGCCCTCCGCGAGACGGATCGCCGTGACGATGAGGTCGGCTTCCTTCGAGATCCCCGCGCCGACGAGCTCGTTCTGATTCGAGGCCGTCATCACGACCTCGTGGCCGAGCCGCTCGAGGATCTCCGTCAGCGTCGCGCGGCGATCGGGGTCCGGGTGCGCGAGCACGATTCGGCAGGATTCTGTGTCCACGGGACCTCGACGGTTCCGATCGGACCCCCACCCGACCTTGTACACGAGGGGAGAACCCGCGATTATTCAAGCCGCTGTCTCACGCGCCACGTGCCTGAGGCGGCGGAGACTCGTCTTTGTTTCTAGCTCCTCCAAGGCGGCGGAGCAAATCGGATCCGCCGGACCGGCCCGCGAATGGCGCCGGCCGGCCGGTTTCGTGACGCGAACGCCTGGAGTGAGCAGTGTCAGCTCCCCTCGACCGCTGTCCGCGCTGCGGGGGGCCCGCCACCGGGGCCGGAATCCCGTGCCTGGGCTGCAGCGGTCCCCCCACCGCCGCGGGGGGTTACGGATATCTGATGGCACGAGGCCGCGGGAGACCGGACGGGCCGCCGCTACAGCCCTTCGTGGGGTGGTTCCTCATGGTGCTCGGTGCCATCGGGCTCTCTTACGGGTTGTGGCGGCTCCTGAACGCCGCCGCCCAGAGGTCCGCATCACCCGCGCAGATGGGTGGTGGAGACAGCGCGGGCGTCCTGTGGGCTCTCGTCCTCTTCTTCCTCCTCCCGGGCGCCATGGTCGCCGGCGCCGGCATCGCGTTGTTGCGGCGGAGGTCGCCGGAAGCCTGAGCCTCGCTCGCCACCCGCTGTTCGACGCTCCACTTGACGAGCGCGCCCAACCGGGTCGGCCGCCGGGGCTCATCTCCCCACGTGTGCTCGAGCGGAGTCGGCGAGTCGGGGCGCGCGAAGCTGAAGGCGACTCGATCGTGACGGTGCGGCCGACGGACCGTTCCCGCTACGCCTCGCGCAGCAGGCGCGACGGCTCGATGCCCGTCACCCGGCGCGCGGGCAGCCAGCAGGCGAGCAACGCGATCGCGCCCAGACCGACCGCCACGCCCCCGAGCGTGACCGGGTCCCACGGAGAGACGCCGACGAGGACGCTCCGGATCACCCGACCGCCCAGATAGACGCCGGGCGCCCCCAGCAGGAGACCGAGCACGATGAGGACCGCGCCCTCGCGGAGGACGTGACGCAGGACGCGCCCGTGGTCGGCGCCCAGCGCCAGGCGGAGCGCGAGCTCGTGCCGGCGCCGCGTGACCGAGCCGGCCACCACTCCGAACACTCCCATGGCGGCGAGGAGGAGCGCGCCCAGCGAGAAGCCCGCGATGAGGACCGCGCTCACGCGCTGCTGCGAGAGCGAGGCGGACACGATGTCCTCCATCGTGCGGACGTCGGAGACGGGGAGGCGCGGATCCACCGCGGCCACCGCGGCGCGCACCTCGGGCGCGAGACTCTCCGGATCGCGCGTCGAGCGGATGGCGTAGGAGAGGGACGTGTATCCGGTCGGGCCGCCGTTCCGGAGGTAGACCTGCGGGCGGCCATCCTCGTGCACGTCGTACAGGCGCGCGTGCCCGACGACGCCGATCACCTCGAGCGAGTCGCCGTTGACGACGATCCGCGCGCCGAGCGCGCTCCGCCCCGGGAAGAACTGCAACGCGACCTGGTCGTCCACCAGCGCCTCGCGGCGGCCCTCGGGCGGCTGGGGCGCGAACGTCCGTCCCTCGAGGACCCGCATCCCGACGGCCTCGACATATCCGGGACGCACCTGGATGTAGTCGACGAGCGGGTGGTCCGTCTCCTGGACGCCGGTGTTCCCCGGCGCGCCCGGCACCGCGATCGTCGTCTGGTCGCTCCCGCCCGCGAGCGGCAGGCCCGAGACCGCGCCGACGGCCGTCACGCCCGGGATCCGCGCCAGCTCGCGCTGGATCGCCTCGTGACGCGGCTCGGACTCCTCCGCTGACTGGGCGTCGGCGATGGGGACGCGCAGGGTGAGGATGCCCTCGGTGTCGAACCCGGGTCTCGAGCGCAGGAGCTCCGCGAAGCTCCGCACCACGAGCCCGCCCGCGCTGAGGAGGATGAGCGAGAGCGCCACCTGGAGGACGACCATCCCGCGCCGGGCCCGGCCGTGACCGCCGCCGCCGCGCACCGCCGAGGCGCCGAGGAGCCTGGAGAGCCGCGCGCGGCTCGCCCACACGGCGGGCAGCGCCGCCGCCAGAAGACCGAGGAGGAGCCCGACGGCGGCCACGGTGAGGCCGATCCGCCAGTCGACCGCGATCTGCCCGAGCCGCGGGAGGTCGGGCGGGGCGAGCGAGACGAACGCGCTCGTGGCCCAGATCGCGGCCACCGCGCCGGCGGCCCCGCCCGCCATGCCGAGGACCGCGCCCTCGAGCATCGTGGCGCGCATGAGCGCCATCCGGTTCGCGCCCAGGGCGCGCGACACGGCGAGCTCGTTCTCGCGCTCCACCGCCCGCACGAGGAGGAGCGAGGCGAGGTTCACGAGGAGGACGAGGAGCAGGAACACGCCCGCCAGACCCACCACGAGGAGGGCCGGCTCCACGCCGGCGACCATGTCGGGCTTGAGCGCGACCGGGTAGAACTCGAGCCCGCGGTCCTGGAAGTCGCGCTCGTCCACGACCCGCCCGACCGCCGCGACCGCCGCCTCGACCGCCGGCCCGGGCGTGCCGTCCCGGACGCGGATGAGCCCGGCGAACGCGCCCGATCCGGGGCTGGTGGTGGACAGGTCGTAGTCGAAGGGGATGTACGCCTCCGCGCCCGACGGCGCGCCGAGGCTCGAGTGCCGCACGAAGTCGAACCCCTCGGGAAGGACCCCGATGACCGTGAACGGATACCCGTCCAGGCGGAGCTCGCGGCCGAGGATCTCCTCCTCTCCGCCGAGCTGGTTCCACAGCGGTCGCGTGAGGACGATCACGTCTCCCGCGCCCTCGCCGCCCTCGTCGGGCGCGAACCCGCGGCCCAGCGAGGGCTCGACGCCGAGCACGCCGAACAGGTTCGGCGTGGTCAGCATCACGTCGATCTCCGTCGGCCGCTCGTCGGTGTCGCCGGTGAGCGTGAAACCGCCGCTCCGGAGCGCGACGGCGTCCTCGATCACCCCGCCCGCCCTCGCCAGCTCCACGACGTCGGTCCCCGCCATCCAGCCGCGGTCGAGATCGAAGAACGCGCGGTAGTCGCGCCACACGTAGTAGAGGTCGTCGGGCTCCTCGTACGGGAGCGGCGCGATCAGCACCTGGTGGACGAGGGTGTACACGACCGTGAACGCCCCGAGCCCCACCGTGAGCGTGCCGAGGATCGCGAGCGAGAACACCGGCGCGCGCCGGAGCCGCCGGAAGACGAGCTGCGCGTCCCGGCCCCAGCCGCTGCT
>Ga0299907_10001758_pt1 | contig 12736 bp, 11 predicted proteins | sample RVTome_16_FD_198680 | JGI IMG/M metagenome (GOLD analysis project Ga0299907, IMG submission 198680) | Soil microbial communities from uranium-contaminated site in the Upper Colorado River Basin, Wyoming, United States - RVT152D67 (version 2) ... | reverse complement strand
ACGGCGCCGCGTTCGACCGAACCGTGGACATCGACGGCTCGACGATCGCGCCGATGGTCACCTGGGGCACGACCCCGGGCATGGTCGTCGAGGTCACCGGCCGGGTCCCCTCCCCCGACGAATTCGCCGAGACGGCCGACCGCGAGACCGCCGAGCGCGCGCTCATCTACATGGGCCTCGAGGCCGGCACCCCGATCACCGACGTCGCGCTCGACCGGGTGTTCATCGGCTCGTGCACCAACTCGCGGATCGAGGATCTGCGCCGCGCGGCGAGCGTCGTCGACGGGCGCCGCGTGGCCGGCAGCGTCCGCGCGATGGTCGTGCCGGGCTCCGCGCAGGTGAAGGTGCAGGCCGAGGCCGAAGGACTGGACCGGGTCTTCGAAGCGGCCGGGTTCGAGTGGCGCTCCGCCGGCTGCTCGATGTGCCTCGGGATGAATCCCGACATCCTCGCGCCGCAGGAGCGCTGCGCTTCGACGTCCAACCGCAACTTCGAGGGTCGTCAGGGGGCCGGCGGCCGGACGCACCTCGTCTCCCCCGAGATGGCGGCCGCGGCCGCGGTCGAGGGGCACTTCGTCGACATCCGCAGCTGGAGGGGTTGATGGATCCCGTCACGGTCGTTCAGGGGAAGGTGTCGGTGCTCGATCGCGCCGACGTCGATACCGATCAGATCATCCCGAAGCAGTTCCTCAAGCGCATCGAACGGACCGGCTACGGCGAGTTCCTGTTCTACGACTGGGTGCGCAGCGGCGAGGTGTCGCTCGAGCCGAACCCGATCCTCGTGGCGGGGCGGAACTTCGGCTGCGGATCCTCCCGCGAGCACGCGGTCTGGGCGATCCAGCAGTTCGGCTTCGGCGCGGTCGTCGCGCCGTCGTTCAGCGACATCTTCTTCGGGAACTGCACGAAGAATGGCCTGCTGCCGATCCGGTTGCCCGACGAGGAAGTGCGGGCGTTGACAGCCGCGGGCGAGGCGACGATCGACCTCGAGGCGCAGACGATCTCGTTCGCGGGGCGGACGGTCTCGTTCGACATCGACCCCGGGATCAAGCACAACCTGCTCAACGGGCTCGACGAGATCGGCCTCACGATGGAACACGTCGATGACATCGACGCGTTCGAACGAGAGCGTCTCCCGGCCGGGCCGGACACGACCGCGCTGTAGCGCCCGGCGATATCCTTCCGGCGATGCCGGACGCCGCCGTCACAAAGGTCGACCACGTCTTCGTACCGGTCCCCGACCCCGCTCCCCTCTTCGAGCTCTTCACCGGCCCCCTCGGGCTGCCGGTCGCGTGGCCGATCCACGACTACGGTCTGTTCCGGAGCGGCGGGGTCTGCCTCGGCAACGCCAACATCGAGTTCGTCAGCGGCGATCTCGAGCTGTTCCCGTTCTTCGCTCCGACCGAGCCGCTCACCGTTCGCGGGATTGCGTTCGAGCCGGCCGCTGCCGCCGTGCAACGGCTCGATGAGCGCGGCCTGCCCCACACGGATCCGTTCCCGTTCGAAGGGAGGGGTCACTCGCACGACGGTCAGCTGTGGACGAACGTGTTCCTCGAAAACATGCTCGGACTTGCGGCGATCGCGTTCACGTGCGAGTGGCACGCGGAGGAGAGCCTCCGCGGGGATGGGGCGCGCGCTGCACTGAGCGCCATGGCCGGCGGCCCGCTCGGCGTCACGCGGCTGGCGGAGGTCACGCTCGGTTTCGTCGACCACGACGCCGCCATGGATCGTTGGAGCCGCCTGCTCGCGCCGGCCGAGCCCGACCGGCACGGCGCCTTCCGGATCGGCGACGGGCCGGCCATCCGCATCAAGCCGGCACCCCTCGAGGGTGTTGCCGGCATATGGCTCGAGGTCGAGTCGCTCGAGCGCGCCCGCGCCGCGTTGAGCAGCATGGACATGCTCGGCCCGATGCGCGCGTCCGGGATCGGGCTCGACTATGCCCGGACCGGCGGCCTCGACGTCTGGTTGACCGAACCTCGGTGAGGAAGGCTCCCACCAGGTCCACGCGGGGCGGTGGCACCCTCGCCCGACGCGAGCCGGCCTCATTAGGGTTCCAAGCATGAAGGCCGTCGCGACCAGGCTCGCGATCGAGGCCCGCCACCGTTGGCGCGCCTGGCTGTCGCTGTCCCTGCTCCTGGCCCTGTTCGGTGGGTCGGTGATGGCCGCAGCCGCCGGAGCGCGGCGGACCCACTCGGTGTATCCGCGTTACCTCGCAACACAGCGCGCGTTCGATCAGTTCCTGCTAACAGGGACGGAGTCTCCGCTCGACAGCTTCAGTCCGCAGCCCGATCAGCTCCGCGCGATGCCCGAGGTGGAGGACGTCGCGAACGCGTTCTTCTTCGCCAACGCCGAGGGCATCAACGCGATCGCGAGCAGCGAGCCCGACTTCGAGGTCGATTTCAATGTCCCGACGGCTTACCAGGGGCGGCTTTCGGACCAACGCATGGTGAACGAGGCCATGGTGCCGATCATCGTTGCGGAGGAGCTCAAGCTTTCACCCGGCGACGACCTGACGCTCAACATGGTCGCCGTGGGATCGTCCTTCGAGGCGCCTACCCTCATCCCCGTCACCTTCACCGTGACCGGTATCACCGTGGCGCCGGCGGAGCTTCCCCCGGGCGGGGACGTGCCCCCGCCCGTCCGGCTGACCCGGGCGTTCTACGAGCAGTACTCAGAGCGGGTGTTCACGGACCGGTACACGCTCGTGCGGCTCCATCGAGCGGAGGATCTCGAGGCATTCCGCGAGCGGCTGGACGCGCTCGGTGGAGGCAAGGCGATCATCGGATTCACGCAGGAAGCCGTGAGCAAGAACGTGCAGCGCTCGTTCCAGCTCCAAGCGGCGACGTTGTGGATGCTCGCGGTCATGCTCGCCGCGGCCGGGGTCGCAATCTTCACCCAAACGTTGGCGAGGCAAACGGCGTTGGAAGGCGAGGACTTCCCGGTTCTCCGCGCGGTAGGCATGTCGCGGTCGCAGCTCATGGGGCTCGGGATAGCACGGGCGGGGCTCATCGGGCTCGGCGGGACGGCGGGCGCGGTCGCACTGGCGTACCTGCTGTCACCGCTGACCCCCACCGGTCTCGGACGCGCGGTCGAGACATCACCCGGACTGAAGTTCGACCCACTCGTCCTCCTCGCAGGTGGAACGGGCTTGGTGGTGCTCGCGATCGTCTTGGCGGCGCTGCCGGCGTGGCTGACCGCGCGGCGCGCCGACGTCGTGGCCCGGCCACAAGAACCGGCTCGCGGATCGCGCGTCGGCCGGCTCATCTCGAGGGTGTCCGCCAGGCCGACCCTGTCGACGGGGTTGCGCTTCGCGCTCGAGCCGGGCCGCGGGCGCTCCGCCGTTCCCGTCCGCTCCACGCTCCTCGGAGCAGCAGTAGGCCTGGCCGCGCTGACGATGGCGTTCACGTTCGGCGGCGGCCTCAACCATCTGCTTGATACCCCGCGCCTCTACGGCGTCCAATGGGATCTCGTCGTCGACGTGGACGAGGAGAGCGCCGACGCGCAAACACTCGACGCCGCGATCGATACCGTCGCCGGTCTGCCGGGCGTCGCGGACGCCGTGCCGTCCGTACTCGGTCTTCCATTCGTTCTCGACGGACAGACCGCGGACGCGCTGGCCCTCCGTGAACAGGATCAGCGTTTCATCCCGCCGTTGCTCTCTGGACGCGTACCTCGCACTCCGCACGAGATCGTTATCGGACCGAAGACGAGCAAGCTGATCGGGAAAGGCATCGGCGACGAGGTCGAGGTGACGATCCTCGGCGGGAAGGCGATCCAGACGCGCGTCGTCGGTATCGGGGTCCTGCCGGCCACCGGCCACACCGGAAACCTCGGCGAAGGGACGCTCGCGTCGCTCACGTTCGTCGAGGAGCTGTTCGGCCAAGGGATCCTCGACGAGGTGATCGTCCGGCTGGAGCCCGGCGCTTCCGCGAAGAGCGTGTCGGACGCAATCAGACGTGAGCTGGGTCCGCTGGTCCTGGATCTCTCGCCGCCACAGGCTCCTTCCGACATCGTGAGCTTCGGCCGGAGCGAGAACCTTCCGTTCGTCCTCGCCGGCGTCCTCGCCGTCATGGCCGCCGGCACGATCGCCCACCTGTTGATCACGGGGATCGCGCGGCGACGACGCGACCTTGCGATCTTGAAGACGGTCGGTTTCGTCAAGCGACAGGTCGCCGGCACGGTCGCATGGCAGGCGACGGTCTTGACCGCGCTCGCGCTCGCGATCGGGATCCCGCTGGGCGTGGCCGCAGGGCGTTCGTTGTGGATCGGCTACGCCGAATCGCTCGGGGTCCTGCCCGTGGCCGTCGTCCCCGTCGCCATCACGCTGCTGATCGTTCCGTCGGCGCTGGTGCTCGCGAACCTTCTCGCGATCTATCCCGGACGGTCGGCAGGCCGGACGCGCCCGGCCGTCGTCCTGCGCAGCGAATAGCTCAGTCTCGTGAGGGCGGCCGCATATCGGCCCACGGCCTGGCTTCCTCGAGCTGCGAGGCGATCCGGATGAGCACGTCCTCGCGGCCCGGCGCAGCCACGAGCTGCACGCCGATCGGGAGGCCGGCGTCGTTCCAGTGGAGCGGCAGCGAGATCGCCGGCTGTCCCGTCGTGTTGAACACCGGCGTGAAGGCCGCAACCATCCCGCCGCGCAGCGCGCCGGCAAGCGGGTCCTCCGGGGTGCCGGTGAGATCGCCGAGCTTCGGCGGCGGCTCCGGCAAGGTCGGCGTGAGCAACAGGTCGAAGCCTTCGTTCCACCAGGCGAGGACCCGTCCCGTGTACTCCTCCATCCAGACCATCGTCGTTGCCAGCTGTTCGTCGGTGATCGCCCGTCCCAGCTCGGCGATCATCCATGTGTTCGGCTCGACGTCCTCGGGTCCGATCGGCCGCCGGAGTCGCGCGCTCCAGTGCTCGAGGAGCGCCACGGTGTCGGCGCCGGTGAGCGCGCCGAAGTAGATGATGTGCTCGAGCTCGTCGAGCGGCGCGGGGTACGACTCCTCGACTTGGTGACCGAGCGCCTCGAGGAGACGCGCCGCTGCCTCGGCGGCGGTGCGGCACTCGTCCTGAACGGGAACCATGCCTCCCGGCGTGGTCGTCATCAGGCCGACCCGGAGGCGGCCGGGATCGGCGCCTGCCTCGGTCGCGAACGGACGCAACGGCGCCTCGCTCGCGAGAACGTCGAGGATCGCCGCCGAGTCGCGGACCGAGCGCGTGAGCGCGTGCTCGACGCCGAGGATCCCGGCAGCAGGACCGACACTGCGGCCCGACGTTCTGCCGCGCGAGGGCTTCAGGCCGACGAGTCCGCACTCGCTCGCAGGGATGCGGATGGAGCCGCCGCCGTCGGTGGCGTGCGCTACCGACACCATCCCGCCGGCGACGGCGGCGGCGGACCCACCGCTCGAGCCGCCGGTCGAGTGGGCCGTGTTCCACGGATTGCGGCTGGGGCCGTACGCGTCCGGCTCGGTCGTGGGCTTGAGTCCGAGCTCGGGCGTGTTCGTGCGGCCGACGAAGACGAAGCCCGCGGCGCGCAGGCGCGCGGCGCTGGGAGAGTCCTCGGGCTCGGTCCAACCGGCGTCGCGCAGCACGCGCATGCCGCAATGGAACGGGTCCCCTGCGGACGTGCACACGAGGTCCTTGAGAACGATCGGGACGCCGCGGAAGACGCCGTCCGGCAGTCCGGACGCGACCTGCTCCCGCGCTTTCTCGAACAGCGGATGGATGACGGCGTTCAGCGCCGGGTTCCGCTCCTCGATGCGAGCGATCGCGGCCTCGAGAAGCTCGGCCGGCGTGACCTCGCCGATGCGGATCAGGTCGGCTTGAGCGGTCGCATCGCGCCACATCGGTTCGTCGGCCATCGCGGCCGATGGTAGCGGCTACACGATGCGCTGGAACCAGACGAGCCCGGCCACCGCGCCCAACAGAAGCAGCACCGCAGCGATCCCGGCGGCCAGCGCCGTCACCTCTTGCTCTTCCTTCTCGCTCCCGAGCGCGGAGCTGAGGTTGCGGTAGACGTCGGTGAGGCCTTCGGCGTCGACCGAGCGGAAGTAGGTCGCCCCGGTCGTCTCTGCTATGTCTTGGAGCTGAACCTCGTCGAGGTCGACCGGTACCTCCTGCCCGCCGAGGTCGAGCGTCGCGCCCTGGGTGCCGAGGCCGACCGTGAACACCTTCACGCCCATCGTGCGCGCGCGCTCGGCGGCCTCCTGTGGCTCGCGGCCGCGGTTCGAATGCCCGTCCGAAAGCAGCAGCACCGATGCTGGAGCCTGCTTCCCGTCGTTCACCTGGCGTGCGATCTCATCGAGCGCGACCCACAGCCCGTCGCCCACCGCCGTTCCGGCGAGCGGTCGCAGGCTCTGGACCGCCGCCTCGATCTGCGTACGGTTACGGGTGAGCGGCGACGCGAGGAACGACAACTCGCTGAACGCCGCGACCCCGATGCGGAGCTCCTCGGGTGCCGCGCGGCCGAACTCGATCGCGGCGGCCTTCGCCGCGGTGATGCGGTCCGGGGCGATGTCGGTCGCGGCCATCGACAGGCTGACGTCGATCACGAGCATCACGCCGGCCTGCTCCTTCGGCACGGAGCGCTCCATCGTCGGCCGCGCGAGGGCGCCGACGAGGAACATCAGCGCGAGGAGCAGGAACACCGGCGGGACGTGGCGGCGCCAGCCCGGAGACTTCGGAACGACGGTCGACAGCAGCTCGAGGTTCGTGAAGCGCACCGTGTACGCGCGCCGGCGGCGCAGGATGAACAGGTACCCGGCGATCAGTGCCGGGACGCCGAGTAGCAGCCAGAGCATGCCTCCGTTGAGGAAGCTCATCGGCGCCTCCGCCGTCTTCGTTCGAGGAAGTGGAGCAGGTCGGCCAGCCAGTCGCGGTCGGTCGAGACGACGAGGTGCGCGGCGCCGGTCGCGGCGATCTCCTGCCCGACGCGTACCCGCCGGGCTTCGGCGGCGGTCGCGAACGCCTCGCGGACCTTCGCGCGCGTGGTGTCGACCTCGATCTGGCGTCCGGTCTCGGGATCTTCGAGCACGAGCAACCCGACGTCGGGCAGCGCGTCCTCGCGCGGGTCACGGACCTCGGCGACGATCACCTCGTGGCGCGTCGCGAGGCGCCGCAGCGGCATCGCCCAGTCGCCGGCGTCGATCAGGTCCGACACCACCACGATCAGCGAGCGCCGCCGCGCGATGCGGTCGGCTTCCTCGAGCGCGAGATCCATCCGGCTCGAGGAGCGCTCCTCCGGCAGCGTTTCGGCGACCGCGTTCAGCAGACGCAGCGCGGCCCGGCGCCCGGAAGACATGCGCACGGTCTGCAATCGCTGATCCGAGAACAGGAGCCCGCCCAGGCGGTCGCCGCGGCGCAGGATCAGCACCGACAGCGCGGCGATGAGCTCGCGCAGCAGTCCCTCCTTGGTGCGGCCGGCGGTCCCGAACGCCATGCTCGCCGAGCGGTCGGCGACGACGAGCGCACTCGTCTCGCGATCGGCCTCGTAGACGCGCACGTGCGGGTGCCCGGTGCGCGCCGTCACGTTCCAGTCGATCGAGCGGACGTCGTCGCCCGGCACGTACTCGCGGATGTCGGCGAGCTCGACGCCCTCCCCCAGCCGCAGGCTCCGGTGCTGGCCTGGGCCCACGCCGTCGAGGCGGCGCGCGATCCACAGCGTCGCCTTGCGCAGCGCGCGGTCGGCCGCGGGGAGATCGGTGACGGGCAGGGCGACGGTCGGCATCTTTTCGTTACGCCCCCTCGGCCCGTTCGATCAGCTCAAGCGCCGGCGGCGGAAGGACCTCGCGCACGCGGCCGATGATGTCGTCGGTCGAGACGTCCTCGGCGAGCGCGCGGTACGACGGGATGATGCGGTGCCGGAGCACGTCGCCCATCAGCGCGTCGAGGTCGGACGGCAGCACGTAATCGCGGCCGTGGATCACCGCGAGCGCGCGCGACGCGAGCACCAGATTGATCGAGCCTCGCGGGCTGGCGCCGTACTCGACGTACGGGGCAACCTCGCCCACTCCGAAGTCCTGCGGTCGCCGCGTCGCGGTCACCAGCGTCACGGCGTACTCCCGGATGCGATGGTCGACGAACACGCCGTCGACGAGCGATTGGATGCCGGCCAGGGCGCCGGGCCCGAGCACGCGCCTCGGCGGCGTCGGCGGACGCGCCACCCGATCGACGACCTCGAGCTCCTCGCCGTAGTCCGGGTAGCTCACGAGCACCTTGAGCATGAAGCGGTCCATCTGCGCCTCTGGCAGCGGGTAGGTGCCCTCGGCCTCGATCGGGTTCTGCGTCGCGAGCGTCAGGAACGGGAGCGGCACCTGGTGCGTCGTCCCACCGATCGTGACCGTCTGCTCCTGCATCACCTCGAGCAGCGCCGACTGGACCTTCGCGGGGGCACGATTGATCTCGTCGGCGAGGAGGAAGTTCGCGAACACCGGCCCGAGCTCGACCCGGAACTTGCCGGTCTTCGGGTCGAGGACGCGCGTGCCCACGAGGTCGGCCGGCACGAGGTCCGGCGTGAACTGGATCCGCCGGAACGTCCCGCCGAAGACCGCGGCGACCGTCCGGACGGTCAGCGTCTTCGCGAGGCCCGGCACGCCTTCGAGCAGCACGTGCCCGCGCGCGAGCAACGCGGCGATCACGCGCTCGAGCATCGCGTCCTGGCCGACGATCCAACGCTTGATCTCGAAGCGGGCGCGCTCGAGCAGCTCGGCGGCCTCCTCGACGGTCTGTGGCGCTTCGTCGACCGGCCCCTCGAACTCCATCTCTTCGGTCATCGCACTCCTCCTAGACGCGGTTGGCCACGGCCGCGAGCACGCGGCGGACCGCTTCGATCGGAACCGCGAACCCGATGCCGACCGATCCTTGGATCGGGCTCTCGATCGCGGTGTTGATCCCGACGACCTCTCCGAACGCGTTGATGAGCGGGCCGCCCGAGTTCCCCGGGTTGATGGCGGCGTCGGTCTGGATCAGGCCTTCGATGCGGGGGACGTCCCGGTTGCCGGGGAACACGCGGTTCAGCGCCGAGATCACGCCGGTCGTGAGCGTCCCGCGCAACGCGAACGGCGCGCCGATCGCCGCGACCGGCTCGCCGATCTGGAGCGACGCCGCGTCGCCGAGCCGCGCGACCGGAAGGTCTGCCGGCGGGTTCACGATCTGCACGACGGCGAGGTCCTGCGTCGGCTGGCGGCCGAGCACGAACGCGTCGAGCTCGGTGCCGTCGGAGAGGATCACGGTGATCCCCTGGTTCTCGGGCACGACGTGATTGTTGGTGATGATGATCCCTTCGGCGTCGGTGATGACGCCGCTGCCGAGCGCCCGCCCGCGGCGCTGGTTCGTGTTCAGCAGCACGACCGCCGGCGCGACCTCCGCGTAGATCCCGGTGAAGTCCGGCCCGGCCGGTGCGGCCGATGCGGCGCCCGTCCCCGTCGGAAGCGTCGGCTCCGACGCATCGGGGTTCGGCGGGTCCTCGTTACTCGCAAGCTGCCCGCCGAGCAACCCGGCCGCGAGCGACGCGATCACGAGCACGGCCGGCGCGACGATGCGTAGGGGCGAGCCGTCGCGCCAGGACCGTTGCTCGTGCGGTGGGGCCGGTGGTTGCTGCGCTTGAACCTCTGGGACCGCCGGACCGGGGCCCGTGCGCACCCACCCACTGTTCTGATGCTCGGGTGCGTCCTCAGGGCGTTCGTGCGCCCAGCCGGGGCGGGCCTCGACGGCGGGCTCACGGCTCCCACGGCGCCATCTCATGCCGGGGATACGACCAGGTCGACGTGAGAAGTTCATGAGAGATACCGCCTCGAAGTGAGCCGCTCGGCGCGAACGTCCGTAAACGTAACAGGGCCCACGACCGACTGGGAGGCGATCATGACCAAGCTGCAGCGCTACCTGGCCGAGGAGATCGCGGTCGACGCCGCGGACGGGATCATCACGCGGAGGGAAGCGTTGCGCCGGCTCGGTTTGCTCGGATTGACCGTGACGTCGGCGGCCGCGCTGCTCGCAGCCTGCGCCAAGGACGAGACGCCGGGCGCGCAGGCCTCCCTAACACCGACGACCCAGTCCCCCACTGCTTCGCCCGCGCCGACCCAAGCGATCGCGACGCAGGCCATCACGTTCCCAGGCCCGAACGGCCGGACGCTCATGGGGGCGTGGGCCGCGGCGGCGCAGCCGAAAGGCGGCGTGCTCGTGATCCACGAGAACCGCGGGCTGACCGACCACATCCGCTCGGTCGCCGGCAGGTTCGCGGCCGGCGGATACTCCGGGCTCGCGCTCGATCTGCTTTCCGAGGAAGGCGGTACCGCAAGCCTCGGAGGCGACGCCGAGGCGACCGCGGCGCTCAACGCCGCGCCGGAATCGCGGTTCGTCGGCGACATGAAGGCCGCGCTGACCGAGCTGGCCAAGCGCGTGCCGAACGGCAAGCTCGGCATGATCGGGTTCTGCTTCGGCGGCGGGATGACGTGGCTGATGCTGGACGCCGGGGAGAAGCGGCTCGCGGCCGCGGCGCCGTTCTACGGGACCACGCCCGACAACCCCGACTTCAGCGGGTCGGAAGCCGCCGTGCTCGGCGTCTACGCGGAGAACGACTCGCGCGTGAACGCGACCCGCGATGAGGCGCGTGCGGCGCTGCAGGCCGCCGGGCTCGAGCATGAGATCAAGACCTATCCCGGCGTCGATCACGCGTTCTTCAACGACACGGGCGCGCGGTACAACGCGGACCAGGCACGTCGGGCATACCAGGACGTGTTGTCGTGGTTCGGCAAGTACATCGGGTGATCACAGCCCACTCAGGCTGTGCTCAGGGTTGGCCGGTTTGATAAGGATCCGAACCGGTCATACAAGGGGGCCCATGAGCGCCGACGAGATGCTCCGATCGATCACCCGCCGCCGGATGCTGCAGCTCGGGCTCGCCGTTCCGGCCGGCCTCTTGATCGCGTGCAGCAGCGACGAGCCGCAGGCTCAGAACACTCCGACGCCCACCGCCACGACCGGCACGACGCCGGCGACCGCCGCGCCGGCCACGCTCACCCCGACGCCCGCGTGCAACGACGGCGACGACGCGACGCCGGCACAGACCGAAGGCCCCTACTTCACCCCGAACTCACCCGAGCGCACGTCGCTGATCACGTCCGGGATCACCGGCACCAAGCTCGTCCTGACCGGCGCCGTCGTGGACACGCGATGCCGGCCGGTCGCGCGCGCGCTCGTCGACTTCTGGCAAGCGGACGATGACGGCGAGTACGACAACCAGGGATACAACCTGCGCGGCCACCAGTTCACCGACACGCAGGGCCGGTACTCGCTCACGACGGTCATGCCGGGCATCTACACGGGCCGCACGCGGCACATCCACGTCAAGGTGCAAGCGCCAAGCGAGGACGTGCTGACGACGCAGCTGTACTTCCCCGGCGAGGCGCAGAACGGATCCGACCGCATCTTCCGCGAGGAGTGCGTGGTCGCCATCGCCGACGCCGCAAGCGGCAAGACGGGTCTCTTCACGTTCGTGCTCGACGTCTGACCTCGCGGTTGGTCTGAGGCTCGCGCGGTCACTATCCTGACCGCCGCATGCGCTACGGACTCGTTCCGCCGATCGTTCATCGCAACCCGCGGTTCACGCCGCCCCGATGGGAGTTCGAGGCCGAGATCGACGACCTCGCGTTCGTCGCGCGAGCCGCGGACGAGCTCGGCTACGACTTCATGTGCTTCCCCGGCCACGTCGCGATACCCGAAGAGGTCGGAGAGGTCCGGGGGCTGGTGTATTGGGACCCCGTCGCGACGATGTCGTACGTCGCCGCGCGCACGAGTCGCATCAAGCTCTGCGCCTACATCGTCGTGCTCGGCTACTACCACCCCCTCCAGATCGCCAAGTCGTACGGGACGGTGGATCGCCTCTCGAACGGCCGGTTGATCCTCGGCGTCGGCGTCGGATCGCTCAAGCAGGAGTTCGAGTTGCTCGGCGCTTCGTTCGACGACCGCGGCCCGCGGGGCGACGACGCGCTCCGGGCCATCCGCGCGTCGTTGTCGAAGCGGATGCCCGTCTACCACGGCGAGTATTACGACTACGAAGGGTTCGTCGTCGACCCGCACGCCGTGCAGGAGCACGTCCCGATCTGGATCGGCGGACGGACCAGGCGTTCGCTCCGGCGGGCGCTCGAGCTGGCGGACGGCTGGTCGCCGTTCAAGCTGTCGATCGACGAGCTTCGGCCGATGCTCGAGGCTTGGCGGGACGAGATCGCGGAACGGCCGGCCTTCGACCTGATCTTTCCGCCCGACCCGCCGGTCGATCCGAGCGCGAACCCCGACGGAACGCTGGCCGTGCTCGACGATCACCGCGCGCTCGGAGCGACCGGACTCGCTTTGCGGTTCGTGCATCGCTCGCGAGAGCATTACCTTGAGCAGCTCGAAGCGTTCGCAAAACTTACGACGCGCTAGGAGGGGACGATGATCAAGGATTTCAAGGCCTTCATCATGCGCGGCAACGCCGTCGACCTCGCCGTCGGCGTGGTGATGGGCGCGGCTTTCGGCGCCGTCGTGAACTCGATCGTGAACGGCATCCTGACGCCGTTCATCGCCATCCCCGGCACGACAGACTTCGCCGACCTCCAGTTCAAGATCGGTGGAGGCGTCTTCAAGTACGGCGCGGTCATCAACGCCCTGATCTCCCTGCTGCTGATCGGCGCCGCGGTCTTCTTCCTCGTCGTTCGCCCGCTCAACCACCTCGAGGAGCGCCGCAAGCGCACCGAGCCAGCGGCCGAGTCCCCGACGCGACCGT
>Ga0299907_10001757_pt1 | contig 12737 bp, 12 predicted proteins | sample RVTome_16_FD_198680 | JGI IMG/M metagenome (GOLD analysis project Ga0299907, IMG submission 198680) | Soil microbial communities from uranium-contaminated site in the Upper Colorado River Basin, Wyoming, United States - RVT152D67 (version 2) ... | reverse complement strand
CATCGACCTGCTCGTGCTGAGCCACCCGCACCAGGACCATGTCGCCGGCCTCGTGGACGTGCTCGACCGTTTCCGGGTCGGTGCGGTGCTCCACGCGGGCATCCCCTTCGACAACGTCGCCTACGACCGCCTGCTGACCGATGCGGCCCACGCGCGCATCCCGACGCGGCTGCTGCGCGCCGGACACCGCGCGGCGCTGGGCCGGTCGTCGACCGTCGAGGTTCTGTATCCGAGCGAGACCGATGCCGCCGCGCCCCTCCCCGAGGGCGACATCAACAACGGGTCGGTCGTGCTGCTGCTGCGCATGGGCGGGTTCTCGGCGCTGCTCACCGGCGATGCGGAGGCGCCGGTCGAGTCCGCCCTGGTCACGCGCGGCCTGGCGACGCCGGTCGACGTCCTGAAGGTCGGCCACCACGGCTCGACCTCGTCAACCACGAGCGCGCTGCTGGCCGGCATCCAGCCGTCGGTCGCCGTCATCTCGGCGGGCGAGGGCAACGAATACGGGCACCCGGCGCCCGAGACGCTCGCGGCCCTCGCGGCGGTGGCCACGTTTCGCACCGACCTCCACGGCGACGTCGAGGTCGTCACCGACGGCCGCACCTTCCGCGTGCGGACCGATACCGGCTGGACGGTCGCCCGGCCGGTGCGCGGCGCCGAGGGCGCGCGTAGCATCGGTCCATGGCCGTCCCCGACCGAGACACCGCCCGTCGCCTGCTGGCCGAGGCCGAGCTGCCCGACGGGATCGTCCTCCACTCCGAGGGCGTGGCTCGCGTCGCCGTGGCCGCCGCCGGCCTGGTGGCCGAGGCACAGATCCCGGTCGACGGCGCGCTGGTCGAGGCGGCAGCGCTGCTCCACGACATCGACAAGGTCGAGGTCCGCCGCACCGGCGGCGAGCACGGCATCGTCGGCGCGCGGCGGCTCGAGGCGATGGGATACGAGGAGCTCGCGATGCCGGTCGCCTCCCACCCGATCACCGCGCTGCTCGACGAGGATCGATACCCGATCGGCTGGCCATCGGTCCTGGTGGCCGTGGCCGACCGCCATGTGGGGCAGGCGTTCATGACCGTCGACGAGCGGCTCGACGACATGCAGCGCCGCCATCCCGAGTACGCCGGCGACATCGAGTCCACGCGGCCTGCGGCCCACGCCCTCGAGGCCGAGCTGGCCGACGTCACCGGCCTGGGCCTCGACGAGCTCGTCGCGCGCCTGCGGGCGGCCTGGGAGGCCGGCGCGTGAGCGCATCGGTCCTGCTCGTGCACGGCGACGACGGCTTCGGGCTGGATACCGCTGTCCGCGCCTTCGCCGCCGAAATCGACGCCAGCGACACGGTCGAGGTCAATGCCGCTGCCGCGCCCGACGGCGCGCTGGAGCGTGCCGCGCTGGAGGCCGGCACGATGAGCATGTTCGGCGCGCACCTCACCGTGCTGCGCCAGCCGCTGAAGGCCGCCGGTCGCTCGACCGCCGCCGCCGAACGTCTCCTCGCGCTCGTCCGCGACCTCGTGGACGGCTCGGCACTGGCGCTGCTGGAGGAGCGCCCGTCACGCGACTACGCCAAGCCGCCGGCCCTGCTGAAGCGCCTCGCTGACGCGGTTCGCGAGCTGGGCGGCCGCGTCGAGGAGCACGCCGCACCCCGTCGCGGCGAGCTGCGCGCCTGGATCACGGGCCACGCAGCGCGGATCGGGATCCAGATCGAGGTCCGCGCGGCGCACGTCCTGGCCGAGCGCATTGGCGGCCAGATCTGGGAGACCGACGTCGAGCGCGGCGAGATGACCCGCATCGCCGATTCGGAGCTGCGCAAGCTCGCGACGTATGCGGGCGAGACGCCGATCACCGTCGGAGACGTCGAGGCGCTGACGGCCGACACGCGGCCCGCATCGGTCTTCGCCATCACGAACGCGATCGACCGGCGCGAGCCGGCGGCGGCTGCCGAGGCCCTTCGGCGGGCCTTGGCGGAGGGGCAGCCCGGGCTGCGCATCCTGGCCTCGCTGTCCGGTCGGGTGAGCGACCTCATCGTGGCGCGCGACCTCGCGGCGCGGAAGACGCCGCAGGCGGAGATCACCAAGCGGATCGGCCGCGGCAACGCCAACGTCGCGAGCCGACTGGTGGACGCGGCGAAGCGCTATCGCGGCGAGGAGCTCGAGGCGATGCTCGTCGGCCTGTTCGAGGCCGACCTCGCCATCAAGTCGAACGCGATGGACGAGGAGCCGGCGCTGGTCGCCTGGCTCGGGGAGTTCCTGCTCGCGCGACGCGCCTAGGCGGCGGGCGCCTGGCCGGCCGGGCCGGTCTGGAGGACCCGGTCGGACTCGATCGCGAACGTGCAGCGCGCGCCGTCGAGGCCCAGGATGCCGATCAGCTGCTGGTCGACGTAGAGCTGGCGGCAGGGCACGCACAGCGCGCCGGGGATGGCGAAGAAGAGGCGCTCATCGGCCTCGGGATCGCGGAAGACGGTGTCGAACACGCTGGCTAGCAGCGACCCGCCGCAGAAGCGGCAGGTCTCGATCGGTCGCGAACGACGCGCCTGGGCGGTCATGCAGCGGAGCATGCGAACGCGAGGACCGCCTCTCAATGGGACCGATGGGCCACGCCGTCGGGACCCGGGCAGTACTTCCGGCCGAGCCGCCCTAGACGACCCGGACGACCTGGGCAGCCTTGCCCCACAGCCGCTCGAGGCCGTAGAACTCGCGTTCCTCGGGCGCGAAGACGTGGACGATGACGGCGCCGTAGTCGAGGAGCACCCAGCCGGACGATGCCCGTCCCTCGGTGCCGATGGGGCGGATGCCGTCCTCGCGCAGCTCGTCGACGATGGCGCCGGCCAGCGCCTGCACCTGGCGGTCGCTGCGTCCGGACGCGATGACGAAGAAATCGGCCATGGTGGTCAGCTCGGCGGTCCGCAGCAGGACGATGTCGTTGCCCTTCTTGTCGGACGCGATCTCCACGATCCGGTGCGCCAGCTCGGCGGCATCGGTGGGAATCTCGACGCGGTCGGGATCGGTCAGGATGCGGCTCCCCTTCGTCCGCGGCGGTAGAGCCCGCGCTCGGCGATCAGCTCCTCCACGCCGCGCGGCACAAGGTAGCGGATGGCGTGCCCGGCCGCCACCCGCTCGCGGATCTCGGTGCTGCTCACGTCGAGCGACGGACCGCTGAGCAGGTGGATGCGCGAGGCGCTCTCGCCGAACCGAACCTCCAGCGCGGACCGATCCGGCAGCGCGACGCCCGGGCGCGGTCCGACCACCCACTCGATGCGCTCGAGCAGGGCGTCCGGCTCGCGCCAGGTATCGATCTGCGCCAGCGAGTCGGCGGCCATGAGCAGGAACAGATCCGCATCCGTGCCGTAGGCGCTCTGCAGCTCGTCGACGCTGTCGATCGTGTACGAGGGCCCCGGCCGCTCCATCTCGATCAGCGTCAGCTCGAAGGCGTCGTTGCCGGCGATCGCCAGGCGCGTCATGAGCAGCCGATCGGTCGCGCTGGTCATGCCCTTCTGGCGCTTGTGCGGCGGCTGTGCGGCCGGCATGAACAGCACCCGGTCCAGGCCGATGGCGTCCGCCGTCAGCGTCGCCAGCCACAGGTGGCCGAGATGCGGCGGGTCGAAGGTGCCGCCCAGGATGCCGATCCGCCTCGGAAGGGCATCGGTCTGCTGCCGGCTCTCGGCCGGGCTCGGCGCGGCAAAGAGGTCGAGCGTCACTCGTCGCCCCACTCGAGCTCTGCCGGACCGATGTGGACGGTCGTCCCAGGGCCCGCGCCCTGGCGGCGCAGCTCCACGTCGATCCCCATCCGCTCGAGCATCCGCCAGAACCGGTCGCGCGACTCGTCGTTCTCGAAGTTCGTGCGCGCCGCCGCCGTCTCGATGCGCCGCCCCTGCACCCGCAGGCCGTCGGCCTCGGCCACGACCTGCCAGCCCTCGGCCAGGGGGTCGAAGCGATGGACGACCATCTCGTCCGCTGCGGCCGGCTGCGTCGCCTCGCGCTCGGTCGCCTCGTCGAGGGCCCGCGCCAGCCGCGCGCGGAGCGCGTCGAGCCCGGTGCCGTCGTGGGCGCTGACGCCCGTCGCACCGGGCAGCTGCGCGCGCAGCTCGGGCCAGCGCTCCCGGACCTCGGGCAGGTCGAGCTTGGTGACGACGAGCGGCATCGGCCGTTCCATGAGCGCCGCGTCGTGCAGGCGCAGCTCCTCGGCCACCGCCTCCCATTCGGCCAGGGGGTCACCCGCCGCGCCGTCGACCACCCCGACCATGACCCGCGTGCGCTCGACGTGCCGCAGGAAGTGGTGGCCCAGGCCGCGGCCCTCGTGCGCGCCCTCGATCAGCCCGGGCACGTCAGCCATGACCGCCACGCGCTCGGCGTCGGGATCGAGGGTGATAACGCCGAGGTTCGGCGTGACGGTCGTGAACGGGTAGGCGCCGACCTCCGGCCGAGCCTCGGTCAGCGCGGCCAGCAGCGTGGACTTGCCGGCGTTCGGCGCGCCGACGAGGCCGATGTCCGCGATGAGCTTCAGCTCCAGCTCGACCCAGCGCTCGTGGCCGGGCGTGCCCTTCTCGGCGTGGGTCGGAGCGCGGTTCGTCGGCGTCGCGAAGCGCGCGTTGCCGCGCCCGCCGCGACCGCCCTTCGCGACGACCAGGCGGTCATCCGCCTCGAGCAGCTCGCCGATCCACTCGCCGTCGGGATGGCTGCGCACGACGGTGCCGGGCGGCACGCGAATGATCACGTCGGGCGCGCTGCGGCCATGAGCCTTGCGGCCCATGCCCCGCCCGCCGGGTGCGGCGCGGAAGTGGCGCCTGCGCTTGAAGTCCCACAGGGTCGTCATGCCGGGCTCGACGACGAGGATGACGTCGCCGCCCTTGCCGCCGTCGCCGCCGTCGGGGCCACCGCGCGGGACGTGGGCCTCGCGGCGGAAGCCGCTGGCGCCATCGCCGCCGGCGCCGCCGGACACGAGGATGCGCGCGCGGTCAGCGAAGCCGGACATCAGGGACGGAGCATACGGCGCGAGCCGTCATCGGCGCCGGAGTCGATACGTCTGGACGAGCGCGCCGGAAAGGAGCTACAGATAGCGCAGCGGGTTGTCGATGACGCCGTTCACGATGACCTCGAAGTGAACGTGCGGTCCGGTGCAGATGCCGGTGCAGCCCACGCCACCGATCCCCTGGCCCGCGCCGACGTACTGTCCGGGCGAGACCCAGATCGAGCCGAGGTGGTTGTAGACGGTGACCATCCCGTTGCCGTGGTCGATCGAGATGACGTAGCCGCCGCCGTTGTTCCGCCAGCCGGCCGATGTGACCACACCGGACTGCGCGGCGACCACCGAGTTGCCGTACGGCGCCGCGATGTCGAGGGCCAGGTGGCCGGCGTGGAAGTACTGGCTGATCGAGCCGCCGCTGACGGGCCAGACGAGCCCGGCCGGGGCGGGAGCCGCCACGCGCGTGGTCGTGGCGCCAGAGGTCGTGGTCGACCCAACGCTGGCAGTGCCGGGCGCTGCGAGCGGCGTGGCATCCGGATCGATCGGGACGGGGGTGGCCAGCGGTGTGGCCTCGGTCGGCACGACGGCGGGCGCGCCGCGGTCGATCGGGAGGAGCTCATCGGCCCCGGAGGCGTCGCGGGTGTCGAAGTACGACGTCTCGAACGAGGTCGCGTCGACGGCGCCGAGCACGGACGTCACGAAGGGGGCGGAGCCGGTGAAGTGCGCCGCGTCGGCGTCGGATCCCTGGGGGCGGGAGAAGCCGGCGGCGGCGGCGAAGATGACGAGGCTGACGACGGAGAGGTGGGCGATCACCCGTGTCGGAAGGTTGCTCTCTGTGATTCGGCGGTAGATGCGGCTCGGATTAGGCAATAGGAAGTCCAGCTCCGCCTACACGGGTTAAAGGGTCAACGCTCCTGCGCCAGTCTCCTGTCGGTCCGATCCGGCGGGATCGCACCCCCCGATGGCCGATGGCCAGAACTCACGCTCGGCGCATGGTAACAGCGTCGAAAAGAGGCAGCAACCGATATCCGCACGTGCCCGCCGGTACCAACGGGCCGGGCGGTCCGGTGCGGTCCACATCGGTTCAGGGCGCTGCGGTGGCCAGCTGGAGGGCGGGCGACCCCGCGTCAGCCAATGTCGTCGTTCCGACCCGAAGCGAGATCCATGCCACGGCGCGCGCCCCGTCCGGCGCCGGCGGCAGCTGCACGGTCACGACCACGGACTCCCCCGGTGCCAATGGCGGAACCTCGACGCCCAGACCTTTGAGATCACCCGGTGCCGTCCGCAGGTACGGCTGATCGCTCGACTCCCAGCCGGCCACCAGCTCGACTCCGCCGGGCCAATGGGCCGTCCCGGTGTTGGTCAGGCGCAGCTCCAGGGCTTCCTCAGGCGCCAGCTGCGCCCAGAACGGGGGCCCGGTGCCGTCGACCGGCTCGGGCACCTGCCCGACCGGCTCGTCAACCAGGCCGATGCGCCCCGCAAGCTCGCGCTCCGCAAAGAAGGCGGCGAGGCCCTCGAGGATGCCCGCCGCCACGGCGTCCTGGCCCGCGTCGTCGACGAGCAGGTCGTGCTCCGCGCGCAGCGTGATCGAGCCAACCTCGGTGAGCACCACGGGCATGAGCCCGCCGCGGGTCGGCTGCTTGAGCACGTCCGGCCGATCCGGCGTCGTCTCGATCAGCGGCGGGGCGACCATGTAGAAGTTGTGGGCGGTGGTGCCACGGTCGCCTCGCTCGTACGTGGCGAGCTCGTCGAGGCGCGCGACGACGCCCGCCTGGATCCCCTCGGCCAGCCGGGCCGTCTCGCTCGCGCCCCATGCGGTCTCATCGGTGTAGAAGGTCTCGCTGAACGCGATCTCGATCACCTGCCCGCCCTCGCTCGGCGAGTTGATGTGGATGCTGACCAGGGCGTCCGCGCGGGCCAGGTTGGCGACGTCGAGCCGCGCCTGGAGCTCGTCGCGCGTGCGCGTGCCCTCGGGCAGGTCCTCGTCACCGAAGCCGGTGAAGCCGTCGCCGTTCGCGTCCCGCCACGGCGGCCCGTGGCAGTCGAGCGGTGGATAGTCGTCGCCGGCCAGCGCCTCGTCCTCGTCTCGGATCATGACCACCGACACGCCCGCGGCGGCCAGACGGTCCCGGAGGCGCTGCGCGATGGCCAGGGTCATCGTCTCCTCGGCGAACTCCGGCCCCCGGACCGATGGGTCGGGCACCCCCCAGTCCAGGCAGCCCCCGTGGCCGGCGTCGATGGCCACCACGATGGCCCCCGGGTTCGGGGCGTAGACGACGCTGTCGGAGCCCGGGGCCGGCTCCACGCCGCCGACCGCGGGACCTTGGCTCGGCACCGCGGTGAGCGTCGGGACGGCCGGCTCGGACGAGGTCGCGCCCGGGCTGACGCCGTCGGCCGCGCAGGCAACGACGAGCAGCGATAGCGCGAGGAACGTGGCCAGCGCCCGGTGCAGCATCGGCAAGGTGTGGCCGGGATCGGTCAGGTGCGCTCGGAGGCCTCGACGCTCTTCGACAGCGACACGAGGAACTCGGCGTTGTTCGCCGTCTTGCCCAGGCGCTGCATGAGCAGCTCGATCCCCTCGTTCGGGCCGACCGCACTGAGCATGCGGCGCATCGTCCACACCATGCGCAGCTCGTTCTCGTCGAGCAGCAGCTCCTCGCGCCGGGTGCCGGAGCGCAGGACGTCGATGGCCGGGAAGATTCGCTTCTCACTCAGCTTGCGGTCGAGCGCCAGCTCCATGTTGCCGGTGCCCTTGAACTCCTCGTAGATCACGTCGTCCATGCGGCTGCCGGTGTCGACCAGGCAGGTGGCGATGATCGTGAGCGAGCCGCCGTGCTCGATGTTGCGCGCCGCGCCGAAGAAGCGTTTCGGCGGGTAGAGCGCCACGGGGTCCACGCCACCGGACAGGGTCTTGCCCGAGGCCGGCAGGGCGAGGTTGTAGGCGCGCGCCAGGCGCGTGATCGAGTCGAGCAGGATGACGACGTCGCGCCCGGTCTCGACCTGGCGCTTCGCGATCTCGAGGCACATCTCCGCGACGCGGGTGTGGTTCTCGGTCGGCTCGTCGAAGGTCGAGGAGTAGATCTCGCCCTTCACCGAGCGCTCCATGTCGGTGACCTCCTCCGGCCGCTCGCCGATGAGCGCGACCATGAGCAGCGCCTCCGGCGAGTTGTCGGTGATGCCGGCGGCGATCTGCTTGAGGACCGTCGTCTTGCCGGCCTTGGCCGGCGACAGGATCAGGCCACGCTGGCCCTTTCCGACGGGGCTGATCAGGTTGATGAGGCGCTGGGTCAGGTTCTTCTGGTCGGTCTCGAGGTCGAACATCTCGTCGGGGAAGACCGGCACCAGCGAATCGAAGTACGGGCGGCGCTTGGCGATCTCGGGCTCGACGCCGTTGACGGTGTCGACGCGCAGGAGGCCCCAGTACTTCTCCTGGTCCTTCGGCCGGCGGGTCTGGCCGGTGACGCGGTCGCCGGTGCGCAGGCCGAAGCGGCGCACCTGGGAGGAGCTGACGTAGATGTCCTGCGGCGACGGCATGACGCCGTTGACGCGCATGAAGCCGAAGCCCTCGTCCACGATCTCCAGGATCCCCTCGGCCAGGCCGGGCTGGCCGTTGCTGGTCTCGCGCGGCTGCGAGGGCGCCAGCGGCACGACGTCGAGCAGCTTGAGGACGAGGTCGGAGTGCTCGAGCTCCTCGGAGCCCTCGATCTCGTGCTGCGCCGCCATCTCGCGGAGCTCGTCGATGCCCTTGGCCTGGAGGTCGGCCAGGTTCAGGCCGTCGTCGTCCGCATCGGTCGGGAAGGGGCCCGTGTAGATCGAGGAGTACTGGCCGGACGCGTAGTCGTTGCGCCGGCGCTGGCTGAACCCGCGCTGGTTCCCGCCTCCCTGGCGGCGAGGGGCGTTGTCGGGGCGGCGGCGCGATCGGCGACGCTGCTGCTGGGGCCGCGCGTCGTCGTTCATGGCCTCGCCTGCCGGCTGTGCGTCATGTAGGACCTGACCTCGATGAGCTTCGGGGAGATGCCGTTCCGGCGCCACCGTCCACGGGGCGGGTGCGGTGTCGGCGGGGCTCGGCGTTGAAGAGAGTCGACCTCTGGGCGGTCACGGCCTCACGGTCGGGCTGTGCGGTCGGGATCGCGTGCGGTCAAGCGTCAGACCTTCCGGGTCCCGGCACGAGTGGTGATGTTGGGCCCGCCGTATCCGCTCATCTCACCGATGAGCCGCGTCCGGATCTGACGCAGGACGGGTCTCCAGTCCAACGCATCATACCCGAGTTCGGCAAGGGCGTGCTCGAGCGTTTCCGCCGCACCGACGCGCTCCGCGAGCTTCGCCGACGCCGGATCGCGCCACCAGCGAGGCCCGTGGCGGCTCTCGAGGACCTCCACCAGCATCGCCCCCAGGATCGCGGTCTCCAGGCGACTGACCGATGCGAACGGGCGCGGCACGCCGGCCAGGTAGCCCGCCTCGCCCACCGTCACGCCGGACATGTGCCCGACGATGCCGGCGTAATAGGCGCGCTGCAGCGCGGCATCCTCGACGGTGAAGAGGCGAAGCTCGTACTGCAGCTCCGCGTGGGCGCGGCGCAGCCGGACGAGGCGCACGAAGGCCGCGAAGTCGGCGAAGGCGGCGACCTCCTCGGGGCTGACGCCGAGCTCGTCGGCCAGCCACTCCGGTGATCCGACCAGGGTGGCATAGGCGGAGCCAACCGGACCGATGGGAGCGCCGGCGCCCGGCTGGCCGGCCAGCTGCCACTCCGCGCCGCGCCAGCCGTCGAGGTCGCCGGTCTCGACCAGGACGCGCCCGGCGGCGATGACCGCGCGACGGACCTCGCGGTGGCCGAACCAGTGGGCCCAGGCCGAGCCACGCACGACGTGCCACACGTCTGCCTCGGTCGCGTCGCCCTGCTCGATGTCGATGAGCGCGAGGTAGCGCCGCAGGGCCGCGTAGTACGGCGTCTCGGCATTGAGCGAGAAGCGCTCGAGGCTCACCGCAAGCGCGGAGGGATCGGTCCCGTCCCTCGCCGCCAGCTTGACCAGGTCGCCGCGCTGACGCCAGGCCGCCAGGCGCTCCTCGTAAAGCGGGTTCAGCGCCTCGAGCGCGTCCTGGTAGGCGGCGTACAGGCGGTCGCGGCCGCGGCGGTCGTCGATGCGCGTGACCCGCTCCGGGACGGAGCGGAAGCGCACCTGCTCGCCGCGCCAGACGATGACGGCGCGCGACTCGGCCTCCTCGATGCGCCGATCGAGCTCCGGCGAGTCGAGCCCACGACGCCGTGCGGGCGCGCGGGTCGTCATGAAGCGCTCTCGACCGGGGCCGGGGCGCCGCGGCGGCGGGCCACCGGGGCCTCGGCCGCAGCGGTGCTGCCGGCGGCGGCGCCCACGAAGTCGCGGAACAGCGGGTGCGGCCGGTTCGGCCGGCTCTTCAGCTCGGGGTGCGCCTGGGTCGCCACGAACCACGGGTGGTCCCGCAGCTCGACGTATTCGACCAGCCGCCCGTCGGGCGAGACGCCGCTGAAGCGCATGCCGGCCTCGAGGAGGCGGTCGCGGTAGGCGTTATTGACCTCGAACCGATGGCGGTGGCGCTCGTAGGCGATCTCGGTGCCGTACGCCTCGCGCACCTTCGAGCCCTCCTCGAGGCGGGCCGGGTAGAGCCCGAGGCGCATGGTGCCTCCCTTGTCGGTGACGTCGGCCTGGTCGGGCATCAGGTCGATGACCGGATGCTCCGTGAACACGTTGAACTCGCTCGAGTTCGCATCCTCCGTGCCGAGCGCCTCGCGCGCGAACTCGATGACCGCGCACTGCAGGCCGAGGCACAGCCCCAGAAACGGCACGTTGTTGCGCCGTGCCCAGCGAATGGCGCGGATCTTTCCCTCCACGCCGCGGTAGCCGAAGCCGCCGGGCACGACCACGCCCGCCACCCCGGCGAGCTGGTCGGCCACCTGGGCCGGCTCGATGCGCTCCAGGTGCTCCGAGCGGATCCAGCGCACCTTGACGTCGACGTTGTGATGCAGCGCGGCGTGCTTGAGGGCCTCGCCGACGCTGATGTAGGCATCCGGCAGCTCCGTGTACTTGCCGACCAACGCGATCTCGACCTCGGCACGCGGCGCGCGGATTCGGCTCACCAGCTCCTGCCACTCGGCGAGGTCGGGCTCGGTGGCCGGCAGGTCGAGCTCGCGAGTGATGAGCTTGCCGAGGCCGGAGCGCTCGAGCTGGATCGGCACCTCGTAGATGCTCTTCGCGGTCTTCAGCGGCACGACCGCGTGGACGTCGACATCCGTGAAGAGGCTGACCTTGTCGAGGATCTCGTCCTCGATGGCCTCGTCGCTGCGCAGGATGATGATGTCGGGCTGGATGCCGATGCCGCGCAGGGTGCTGACCGAGTGCTGTGTCGGCTTCGTCTTCAGCTCGCCGGTGGCGCCGATGGACGGCAGCCAGGTGACGTGCACGTACAGGACGTTCTTGCGCCCCACGTCCTTGCGCATCTGGCGGATCGCCTCGAGGAAGGGCAGGGACTCGATGTCGCCGACCGTGCCGCCGACCTCCACGATGACGACGCCGTGGGCCGCCAGCCCGCTGGCCGCAACGCTGCCCGTTCCCTCGCGGGCCACGCGCTGAATGCGCTCCTTGATCTCGTTCGTGATGTGCGGGATGACCTGCACCGTGCCGCCGAGGTAGTCGCCGCGGCGCTCCTTGGCGATCACGCTCTGGTAGATGCGCCCGGTGGTGACGTTCGAGGCCTGGGACAGGTTCTCGTCGATAAAGCGTTCGTAGTGGCCGAGGTCGAGGTCGGTCTCGGCGCCGTCGTCCGTGACGAAGACCTCGCCGTGCTGGTACGGCGACATCGTGCCGGGGTCGATGTTGATGTACGGATCGAGCTTGAGAATGCTGACCGGCACGCCCCGCGCCTTGAGGATGCGACCGATGCTGGCCGCGGTGATGCCCTTGCCGAGCGAGCTGGTGACGCCACCCGTCACGAAGACGTACTTGGGCATCGGGTCGGTCCTCCGCGTGCGGCTGGGCGTGGTGCGGAAGCGCGTGCACGCGAGCAGGGGCGCCGGTGGTCTGCTCGGGAGGGAATCATACCCTATGTCGGAGGCGCGACGGTGACCGTGGCGGCGTGCATTTATCCTTCCAGCGCATGCCACGTCGACACGATCCGGCCACGCACGTCAGGCTCGCTTTCTTTCGCGACGGCCACCTCACCTCGCTGCCGAGCCGGTCGCGCTACCTGGTGGCCGCACTCGGCGTGCTGGCCGACCGATTCGAGCCGGGGCGCACCTATCCCGAGCCAGAGGTCAACGAGCGGCTCGCGGGCGACGAGCCGGACCCCGCCACGCTGCGGCGGCTGCTCGTCGACCACGGGTTCATGCTTCGGTCACGCGGCCTGTACCGGCGCTCCGGATGACGGCGGCCGTCGGGCTGGTCCGGCTCATCCATCCGGCTCCGGCGGCCGCGGTCATTGCGCTCAGCGCGGCGCTCGGCGCGATCCTGCTGGCGCAGGCAGGCCAACCCATCGGCTCCCGTCTGCTGCTCACGACGCTGGCGGTGGCCGGCTCCCAGATCCTGACCGGCGCGCTCAACGACTGGGCCGACCGTGACCGCGACGCGCTGGCGCAGCCGACGAAGCCGATTCCTTCCGGCGCCGCGACACGTCGCGCCGCGTTGGTGGTTGCCGCCTTCGGCGCGGGGCTCCAGGTCGTCGCCTCGATCCCGCTCGGCGCCATGCCCCTGCTGCTCGGGCTGCTCGCCTCCACCTCGGCCGTCGCCTACAACCTCGTCCTGTCGCGGACTCCGTTCTCG
>Ga0299907_10001755_pt1 | contig 12739 bp, 9 predicted proteins | sample RVTome_16_FD_198680 | JGI IMG/M metagenome (GOLD analysis project Ga0299907, IMG submission 198680) | Soil microbial communities from uranium-contaminated site in the Upper Colorado River Basin, Wyoming, United States - RVT152D67 (version 2) ... | reverse complement strand
TTGCGCAGCGGCCGGTGGAGCCGCGCTCGGCGGCCCGCCTGCTGGTCGACCTCGGAGGCCGGCCAGAGCATTGCACGGTGGCCGACCTCCCGGCCGTCCTCCAAACGGGGGACATCGTCGTGGTGAACGAGACCAAGGTGCTGCCCGCGCGCCTGCTGCTGCGGAAGGCGGGCAGCGGCGGACGGGCCGAGGTGCTGCTGCTGGAGCCGGCGGGGGGCGACGGGTGGGTGGCGCTCGTCAGGCCGGCCCGGCGGCTGCGCCCGGGGACCGTGCTGGTGTCGCCGGCGGACGGGACCACGCCCGTGGTCGAGGTGGGCGACCCCGTTTTGGGCGCGCTGAAGCCCAAATACGGGCCTGAGCGCCCCCAAAACGACGAAGAGGACGACGGCCGCCGCTTCGTCCGCCTCCTCGACGACCCCGAACGCCACGGGGCGATACCCGTGCCGCCCTACATCCACGAGCCGCTGACCGACCCCGACCGCTACCAAACCGTGTACGCCAAGGCTCCGGGCAGCGTGGCGTCGCCGACGGCCGGCCTGCACCTGACCGGCGACGTCCTCGCCGCCCTCGCCGCCCGCGGCATCGAGGTGCACGCGGTCGACCTCGCCATCGGGCTCGACACGTTCCGGCCGATCTCGGCCGAACGCATCGCCGACCACCGCATGCACTCCGAGCGCTACCGCGTCCCGGCCACGACACAACGGGCGTGCGCCGCAGCACGCGCCCGCCATGGCAGGGTCGTCGCGGTCGGCACCACCACCGTGCGCGCCCTCGAGTCAGCAGCAGCGACGGGCGACGCCGAGGGCCGCACCGACCTCTTCATCACGCCCGGCTACGAGCTCAAGGCCGTCGACGTGATGCTCACCAACTTCCACATGCCGAAGTCGTCGCTGCTCGTGCTGCTCGCCGCGTTCGCCGGCCAACAACGGTGGCGCCGCCTCTACGAGACCGCACTCGCGAACGACTACCGGTTCCTGTCGTTCGGCGACGCGATGCTCGTCAGCCGAGCTGCGCCGGCAGGGCTCGTCAGCGGAGCTGCGCCGGCACGGCTCGTCAGCGGAGCTGCGCCGGCGGGGCTCCTCAGCAGCGAACGATGACCGCGCTCACCTTCGAACCGCACGCCGAAGACGGTGCCGCCCGCACGGGCACGGTCACGACGGCGCGCGGATCGTTCGCCACGCCGTGCTTCATGCCCGTCGGCACGAAGGGCTCGGTGAAGGCGATGACCACCGCGGACCTCGGCACGCTCGGGTTCGAGGTGATGCTCGCCAACACCTACCACCTCATGCTCCGCCCCGGTGCCGACACCGTCGCGCAGCTGGGTGGCATCCACGGGTTCGCGTCGTGGCCCGGTCACGTGCTCACGGACTCGGGCGGGTTCCAGGTGTTCTCGCTGTCGCCGCACGTCGACGACGATGGCGTCACCTTCCGCTCCACCTACGACGGCTCGACCCACCGGCTGACGCCGGAGGAGGCCGTGCGCCAGCAACAGCTGATCGGCGCGGACATCCAGATGGTGCTCGACGTGTGCCCGCCGCTGCCGAGCCCGCGCTCGGTCGTACAACAAGCCGTCGACCGGACCGCGGCGTGGGCCGCCCGCGCCAAGGCCGCCCACCAGGCACGCGAGCGGCCGGACCAGGCGCTGTTCGGCATCGTGCAGGGCGGCACCGACCTCGACCTGCGCGCCGCCTCGGCCCAGCGGACGGTCGAGGTCGGCTTCGACGGCTACGGCATCGGCGGCCTGTCGGTTGGCGAGCCGCGCGACGAGATGCTGCCCGCGCTCGACGCGGCTGTCGCCCACCTTCCCGCCGACCGGCCGCGCTACCTCATGGGCGTGGGCGACCCGATCGGCATCGTCGAGGCTGTGGCGCGCGGCGTCGACCTGTTCGACTGCGTGCTGCCGACCCGGCTTGCCCGCCACGGCAGCGTCCTCACCAACGGTGGCCGCCTCCAGATCAGGAACGCGGCGTTCGCCACCGACGACCAGCCCCTCGATCCCGCCTGCGGTTGCGCCATGTGCGGGCGCTACAGCCGGGCCTACGCCCGTCACCTGCTGCAGGTCGGGGAGCCCACCGCACTCCACATCCTCACATGGCACAACCTGGCTTGGACGCTGGGACTGGTCCGGCGCACGGCGGACGCCGTCAGGGCCGGCACGCTGATCGCGCTGCGCCGCGACCTGGCCTCGTTGTGGCCGTGACGGCGGCTCGCTCCGCTCGCAGTTCTCTGGGCCGTGACGGGGGCTCGCTCCGCTCGCAGTTCTCTGGGCCGTGACGGGGGCTCGCTCCGCTCGCAGTAAGTTGTCCAGCCGGCCATGCAACTGTTCGTCCTTGTCGCGCTCATGGCGCTGATGTACGTCATGTTGATCCGCCCGCAGCAGCAGCGGGTGAAGGCGCAGCGCGCCCTCGTCTCCTCGCTGCGCGTGGGTGACGAGGTCGTCACCGTGGGCGGGCTGATCGGCCGCATCGTCCACCTCGACGAGGAGGTGGCGGAGATCGAGACCATCCCAGGGACGGTGCTGCGCTTCCGCCGCGTTGCCATCTCCGGTCGTGTGCCCCGCCCCGGCGAGCTCGATGCCGCCGACGGCGCGATCGGCGCGGGCGACGACGACCGCGAGGAGCCGTAGATGCGCCGGTCGGTCCTCGCCGGCCTCGTCTTCGTGCTCGTCCTCGCCTTCGGTGGCATGGCGTTGTCGATCGCGTCCGACTGGAAGCCGCAGCTCGGGCTCGACCTGCAGGGCGGCGCGTACGTGGTGCTGCAGCCCGACCGCGACGTGTCGAGCAGCATCCTCGACCAGTCGATCGAGATCATCCGCAACCGCGTCGACGCGCTGGGCGTAGCCGAGCCCGACATCAGCCGCCAGGGCGACTCGATCATCGTGCAGCTGCCGGGCGTGAAGGACCAGCAGCGCGCCCTCGACATCGTGGGCCAGACGGCAGAGCTGCGCTTCCGCCCCGTGCTCAACGTGCTCCCGCCCGAAGGCGAGGACACCACCACCACGACCACGAGCACCACCCCGACCACCGTCGCGACCGACAGCGGCACGAGCAGCACGACCACCACGTCGACCACGTTGATCCCCGGCACCACTCCGCGCGACGAGGTTACGGCCGACCAGCCGGCGGTGCTTCCCGAGATCGACGACCGCACGCAGGACGTCCGGGCCCGTTACCAAGTCGGCCCCGCCGGCGCGACCGGCGAGATCGTCCGCACGGCGACGGCCGAACCCCCGCAGGGCCTCACCGGCGACTGGCGCGTGGCGGTGAAGCTCACGTCCGATGGCAACGACACGTTCAACGAGCTCGCGGGCAAGTGCTTCGACGGCACTCCGGAGTGCCCCACGAAGGCGATCGCGATCGAGCTCGACACCGTCATCCAGTCGGCGCCGACGGTGCAAGAGCGCCAGTTCGACGGCGAGATCTCGATCACCGGCCAGTTCACCGAGCGCCAGGCCAAGGACCTCGCCCTGGTGCTGCGATTCGGCTCGCTGCCCGTCGAGCTCGAGCCGCAGAGCACGCAGACGGTGTCGGCCACCCTCGGCCGTGACTCGCTGCGCGCCGGCGTCGTTGCCGGCCTGCTCGGCCTCGTCCTCGTGATGCTCTACATGATCATGTACTACCGCGCGCTCGGCATCGTCGTGGTTCTCGGGCTCGGCGTCAGCGGCATGTTGATGTGGACGCTGGTGTCGTACCTCGGCCACTCGACCGGCCTCGCGCTCACGCTGGCCGGCGCGGTCGGGATCATCGTGTCGGTCGGCGTCACCGTCGACTCGTACGTCGTCTACTTCGAGCGGTTGAAGGACGAGATCCGTTCCGGTAAGACGATCCGCTCCTCGGTCGACCGCGGGTTCAGCCGCGCCTACCGCACGATCCTCGCCGCCGACTTCTCGTCGCTGCTCGGCGCCGCGATGTTGTACCTGCTCACGGTCGGCTCGGTGCGCGGCTTCGCGTTCTTCCTGGGCGTGTCCGCGCTGCTCGACCTGTTCGTGGCCTACTTCTTCACCCGGCCGATGGTGACGCTGCTCGGACGCAGCCGGTTCTTCACCGAGGCGCCGTTCTTCGGCGTGGCTCGGGGCCTGGCGGCGACGCCGGCGGGGAGCGCGACATGAGCGACATCGAAACCCCACTCCAGAGCTCCAGCCGCGGCCTCGTGTCGCGGCTGTACCACGGCGAGACCTCGTACGACTTCGTCGGCGGCATCAAGAAGTGGGCGACGATCAGCGCCATCGTGATCGGCGCCGGCCTGCTGTCGCTGTTCGTCCGCGGGCTCAACTTCGGCATCGACTTCCGCGGCGGCGTTGCGTGGGAGGTGCCCGCGGAGAAGCCGTCGGTGAGCGAGGCGCGCGACGCATTGCGGCCACTCGGGCTCGACGACGCCAAGATCCAGGTGCTCGGCTCGAACGTGCTGCGCGTGCAGGCGGATGCCGAGGGCGGCACGGCCGCCGAGCGCCAGCAGCGCCAGGAGGAGGTCGCGGAGGCGCTGGCGAGCGCAACGGGCGCGCGTGCAGCCGAGGTGAGCATCAACGAGGTCGGCCCGTCGTGGGGCGGCGAGATCACCAACAAGGCCGTCCGCGCCCTCGTCTTCTTCCTGATCGCGATCACGCTCTACATCACGCTGCGCTTCGAGTGGAAGATGGCGCTCGCGGCGCTCGCCGCGCTGTTCCACGACATCCTCGTGACGGTCGGCGTGTACTCGCTGTCGGGGTTCGAGGTCACGCCCGCGACCGTGATCGCGTTCCTCACCATCCTCGGCTACTCGCTCTACGACACCATCGTCGTGTTCGACAAGGTCGAGGAGAACACGCGCGGCCTGGCCGCGTCGGGTCGCATGACGTACGGCGACATGGTCAACCTGTCCATGAACCAGGTGCTGATGCGGTCGCTCAACACGTCGCTCGTCGCCATCCTGCCGATCATGTCGGTGCTGGTGATCGGCTCGTTCGTGCTCGGCGCGACCACGCTCGAGGACTTCGGCCTCGCGCTGATGATCGGCCTCCTCACCGGCGCCTACTCGTCCATCTACATCGCGTCGCCGGTCCTCGCCGTGTTGAAGGAGCGCGAGCCGCGCTACGCCTCGATCCGCCAGCGCCTGGTCAGCCGCGGGGCCGCTTCCGGCGCGCCGCTCACCCCGGCCGCAGCTGCCGCCGGCCTCGGCACTGCGGGCGGCGAGCCGCGTGATCAGGTGCCCGACGGCGGCGTTCGTGGCGGGCGCCCGGCGTCTTCGGGTCGCCGCACCGGCCAGCCGCCCCGGGGACGCAAGAAGACCACCCGCCGCCGCTGAGCGTCGGGGTTCGGCGGCACCGCCGGTAGCCTTGGTAAATGGCTGATGCCGCGTGGCTGAAGGAGCGCATCCGGGACATCCCGGACTTCCCCAAGCCCGGCGTCGTGTTCAAGGACATCACGCCGCTCCTCGCGGACGCCGAAGCCTTCCGCACGCTCGTCGACGCGATGGTCGAGCCGTTCGCTGACGTCCGCGTCGACAAGGTGCTCGGCATCGAGGCTCGTGGGTTCATCCTCGCTGCGCCCGTCGCGTTCCGGTTCGGCGCCGCGTTCGTGCCCGTGCGCAAGGGCGGCAAGCTGCCGTGGCAGATCGAGAAAGAGGAGTACGAGCTCGAGTACGGCACCGACCTCCTCGAGATCCACCGCGACGCGATCGCGCCGGGTGAACGGGCGCTGATCGTCGACGACGTGATGGCCACCGGCGGCACGGCCGCAGCCACCGTCCGCCTGGTCGAGAAGCTCGGGGGCGAGGTCGCCGGCCTCACATTCGCCATCGAGCTCGCTTTCCTCGGTGGCAGGGCGCGGCTCGCCGGGTACGACGCGCGTTCGTTGCTGGTGTACGACTGATGGCCACGGCCGACCGCGCCCGCGTGCTCCCGTGGCGCCGGCACGCGCCGGTCGACGACGAGCTCGCGCCGCTGATCGCGGCGTTCCACCACTATTGGCCCAAGGCGGGCACCGACCTGCTGCGGCGGGCCTACGAGGTGGCGGTCGTCGCCCACCGCGACGTGGTGCGCCAGTCGGGCGAGCCGTACATCAGCCACCCGCTCGCGGTCGCGCAGATCCTCGCCGAGATCGGCCTCGACGACGTCACGCTCGCCGCCGCGCTGCTGCACGACGTGGTCGAGGACACCGGCCGCACCATCGAAGACATCGCCACGGAGTTCGGGCCTGTGGTCGGGGCGATCGTCGATGGCGTCACCAAGCTCGAACGGGTCAGCTTCGACTCGAAGGTCGAGCAGCAGGCCGCGTCCATGCGCAAGATGCTGCTCGCCATCGCGAAGGACCTGCGCGTCCTCTACATCAAGCTCGCGGACCGGCTGCACAACATGCGGACGATCGCGGCGATGGCCGAGCACAAGCAGCGCCGCACCGCGCAGGAGACGCTCGACATCTACGCGCCGCTCGCGCACCGGCTCGGTATCCAAGAGGTGAAGTGGCAGCTCGAGGACCTCGCGTTCGCGGTGCTGCACCCCAAGCGTTACGCGGAGATCGAGCAGATGGTGGCGACGCGCGCGCCGGAGCGCGACATCTACCTGGCGCAAGTGGTGGAGGTCGTGCGCGAGAGGTTGTCGCACCACCACATCCACGGCGAGGTGACGGGGCGCCCGAAGCACCTGTACTCGATCTACGAGAAGATGGTGATCAAGGGCAAGGAGTTCAACGAGATCTTCGACCTCGTCGGCCTCCGCGTCACCGCCGAGAGCTACAAGGACTGCTACGCCGCGCTCGGCGCCATCCACGCCACGTGGAACCCCGTGCCCGGCCGGTTCAAGGACTACATCGCGACGCCCAAGTTCAACCTCTACCGCTCGTTGCACACGACGGTGGTGGGTCCGCAAGGCCAGCAGATCGAGGTGCAGATCCGCACGCACGAGATGCACCAGCAGGCGGAGTACGGCATCGCTGCGCACTGGGGCTACAAGGAGGGCGCGCCGGTCACCGCGGCCGACGCGGCGTGGCTGCAACGCATCGTCGACTGGCAGTCCGAGACCGACGACCCGGCCGAGTTCTTCTCGTCGCTGAAGTTCGACCTCGAGCAGGACGAGGTGTTCGTGTTCACGCCGAAGGGCGAAGTGGTGTCGCTTCCGGTCGACTCCACGCCGGTCGACTTCGCGTACGCCATCCACACCGAGGTCGGCCACCACTGCATCGGCGCCCGCATCAACTCGAACATGGCGCGCCTCGACGAGAAGCTGTCGTCGGGCGACACCGTCGAGATCGTCACGTCGAAGGTGGCGAAGGGCCCGTCGCGCGACTGGCTCGAGTTCGTGGCGTCGCCGCGGGCGCGCAACAAGATCCGCCAGTGGTTCTCGCGCGAGCGGCGCGAGGACGCCATGGAGAACGGCCGGGAGGAGCTGGCCAAGGCGCTGCGGCGCGAGGGCCTGCCGGTGCAGAAGCTGGCCTCGTCGCCCGTGCTGCTGAAGCTGGCCGAATCCATGCACTACGCCGACCTCGACGCCCTGCACATCGCGATCGGCGAAGGCCACGTGTCGGCCAAGTCGGTGGCGCAGCGGCTGGCCAAGGAGCTGCGCGGCGGCGAGCACGAGGAGCAGCTGCCGTCGACGATGCAGAAGCCGCGGCGGCGGTTGGCCACGGGCACTACTGGCGTGTACGTCGAGGGGCTCGACGACGTGATGATCCGGCTGTCGCGCTGCTGCACGCCGGTTCCGGGCGACGAGATCATCGGCTTCGTCACCCGTGGCCGCGGCGTGTCCGTGCACCGTTCCGACTGCGCCAACGCCGCCGCGCTGATGTCCGGGCAGGAGGCACGGTTGATCGAGGTCGAGTGGGACCGTGAGTCCCGCGGCTCGTTCATCGTGTCCGTCGAGGTGAAGGCGCTCGACCGCACCCGGCTGCTGGCCGACGTCACCCGCATCCTCGCCGAGCACCACGTGAACATCCTCTCGTCGTCCACGCACGTGGGCTCCGACTCGGTGTCACGCATGCGCTTCGAGTTCGAGCTGGCCGACCCCGCGCACCTCGACTCGATCGTCGCCTCCTTGAAGCGGGTCGACTCCGTCTACGACGCCTACCGCATGTTGCCGGGCAAGGGGAACGCCGAGCCTCTGCGCGCTTTGGCCGGCGGCGGCGGCGCCTCCTGACCGCCTTTTGGCCGCGCTCATGCCGGAATACCGGCATGAGCGCGGCCAAAAGGCGAGAGGGGGCCGCTGGGGCGCCAACTAATCTCACGGTGTGCCCCCCACGTTCTCGGCCCTGAAGGGCATGGCCGACGTCCTGTCGCCCGAGTCGGGGCGGTTCGCGGCGCTGGTCGCCCGGTTCGCGGAGCACGCGCACCGTGCGGGGTACGGGCTCGTGATCACGCCGGTGGTCGAGGACTACGGCCTGTTCACGAGGGTGGGCGAGTCCACCGACATCGTTCGCAAGGAGATGTACGACTTCGAGACCAAGGGCGGCGACCACGTGGCCCTGCGCCCCGAAGGCACAGCGCCGGTCATGCGCGCCTACCTCGAACACCGGCCGACGACGCCATGGAAGGCGTGGTACGTCGCGCCCAACTTCCGCTATGAGCAGCCGCAGGCTGGCCGGTACCGCCTGCACCATCAAGTGGGTGCGGAGGCGATCGGCAGCGACGACCCGGACCTCGACGTCGAGGTGATCGCGCTCATCGCTCGGTTCTACGAGGATGTTGGCCTACGCACTACCCGCTTGCGGCTGAACAGCCTGGGCGACGCCACCTGCCGCCCCGCGTACCGCGAGCAGCTCATCGCCTTCCTCAGAGAGCGCAGCGACCAGCTGTGCGGCGAGCACAAGGAGCGCTTCGAGGACAACCCGCTTCGCGTCCTCGACTGCAAGAAGCTGCCGTGCATCGAGGCGACGAAGGAAGCGCCCCACCAAGTCGACGCGCTTTGCGTGCCCTGTACCGAACACTTCGCCCGTGTCAAAGACGGCCTCGACGCGCTCGGCATCGCCTACACGCTGCAACCGCGCCTCGTGCGCGGCCTCGACTACTACACGCGCACCACGTTCGAGTTCGAGTCCGGCGCGCTGCAAGAGTCGCAAGCGCAGGTGGCGATCGGCGGCGGCGGCCGCTACGACGGGCTGGCCGCAGCGCTCGGCGGCTCGCCGACACCTGGCATCGGCTTCGGCGCCGGCGTCGAGCGCATCCTGCTCGCGTGCGACGCCGAGGGCGTGCTCCCCGCGCCCGAGCACCACCCGCAGCTCGACGTGTTCGTGATCGACACGACCGGCGGCGACGCGGCCCGCGACACGGTCGACGCCCTGCGGCGGGCGGGCATTGCCGCCGACCGCTCGTTCGACGACCGCAGCTTCAAGGCGCAGATGAAGCAGGCCCTTCGCAGCGGGGCGCGCTATGCCGTCACCATCGAGGAAGAACGCACCGAGCTGCGCACCCTGATCGAGAAAGGTGAGCCAGAAGTGCTCGACCGCGACCCGTCCACGCTCGTCGAGCACGTCCGCAAGAGGTTGTCCGAGTGACCCCGGCCCCGACCCCGAGTCCCATGGGCCTGCGGACGCACTACTGCGGCACGCTCACCACCGCCGACGTCGGCCAACAGGTCACCGTGTGCGGATGGGTGGCGCGCCGGCGCGAGCACGGCGAGCACCTCGCGTTCGTCGACCTGCGCGACCACACCGGCATCGTGCAGTGCGTCGTGGACCATGCCCACGACCTGCGCAGCGAGTACGTGCTGCGCATCACCGGCACCGTGCGCCACCGCCCCGAGGGCACGGTCAACGAGCACCTCGCCACCGGCGAGGTCGAGCTCGGCGACTGCGACGTCGAGGTGCTCAGCACGGCCGAGCCGCCGCCGTTCCCCGTCACCGAACGGGCGGGCGCGGATGTCGACGAGTCGCTGCGCCTCAAGTACCGGTTCGTCGACCTGCGCCGCGAGCGCATGCAGCGCAACCTGCGCATCCGCGCCACCGTCAACAGCGCGATCCGCCGCTCGATGGAACGCCAAGGGTTCGTCGAGGTCGAGACGCCGCTGCTGTGGACGCCGACGCCGGAAGGCGCCCGCGAGTTCCTCGTGCCGTCGCGCCTGAACCCCGGCTCCTTCTACACGCTGCCGCAATCGCCGCAGATCGCGAAGCAGCTGCTGATGGTCGCCGGCTTCGACCGCTACTACCAGATCGCCCGTTGCCTGCGCGACGAGGACCTTCGCGCCGACCGCCAGTTCGAGTTCACGCAGCTCGACATCGAGGCGTCGTTCGTGACCGCCGAGGACGTGTACGGGTTCATCGGCGACGCCGTCGCGGAAGCCACCGAGGCAGTCACCGGCGAACGGCCGGACATCGAGCGGCTCACGTGGGTCGACGCCATGGACCGCTTCGGCACCGACAAGCCCGACCTGCGCTTCGGCATGGAGCTCGTCGAGCTCACCGAGGTGTTCTCGGCCACGGAGTTCAACGCCTTCAAGGCCCCGTGCGTGAAGGGCATCCGCGCCCCCGGCCAGGCAGCCGAGTTCGGGCGCAACAAGCTCGACACGCTCACCGAGCGCGCCAAGGGCCTTGGCGCCAAGGGACTGGTGTGGATGCGCGTCGGTGAGGGCTCCGAGCTCGACTCGCCTGTGGCGAAGTTCCTGTCGGCCGACGAGCAGGCCGCGCTCACCAAGACCATGGACGCGCAGCCCGGCGACCTGCTGCTGCTCGTGGCCGACGAGCGCCGCAAGACCCAGGAGGTGCTCGGCCAGCTGCGCAACGACCTCGGCCGGCCGCCCGTGTCCGACGGCCCGTACCGCTACTTGTGGGTCACCGAGTTCCCGATGTTCGACGGCGTGGACGACGAGGGCAACCCGCAAGCCGCCCACCATCCGTTCACCATGCCGCATCCCGACGACATCGAACTCCTCGAGAGCGACCCGCTCGCGGTGCGCAGCCAGGCCTACGACCTCGTGCTCAACGGATGGGAGCTGGGCTCGGGCTCGATCCGTATCCATCGCAGCGACATCCAGGCGAGCGTGTTCAAGGCCATGGGCATCGCGGACGACGAGGCCGAGTCGCGCTTCGGCTTCCTGCTCGGCGCGTTCAAGTACGGCGCGCCGCCGCACGGCGGGTTCGCCGTCGGCCTCGACCGGTTCGTCGCGGTGCTGGCCGGCGAGGACAACATCCGCGAGGTCATCGCCTATCCCAAGGCGTCGTCGGGAAGCGACCCGATGACAGACGCGCCCAAGCCGGTGGACGCGAAGGTGCTCGGGGACGTCGGCCTGCGGGTGCTTCCGCCGCCGGGCTGACGTGCCCGCGCGCCGGAAGCCCACCAACCCGGGCGGCGACGACCTGTTCGAAGCCGCGCTGCAGGAACGGCTCGCGCAACAGGCGCCCCTCGCGGCGCGCATGCGGCCCCGCACGCTCGACGAGGTCGTGGGCCAGCGCCACCTCCTCGGCGGCGACGCGCCGCTGCGCGCGCTGATCGAGTCCGACCGGCTCGGCTCGATCATCCTCTGGGGACCGCCGGGCACGGGCAAGACCACGCTCGCGTCCGTCATCGCGGCGCGCACCGATCGCGAGTTCGTCGCACTGAGCGCGGTCACGGCAGGCGTGAAGGACGTGCGCGAGGTGATCGAGGCATCGCGCTCACGGCTGGTGGACACGGGGCGCGGCACGATCCTGTTCCTCGACGAGGTGCACCGCTTCAACAAGTCGCAACAGGACGCACTGCTGCCAGCGGTGGAATCCGGCATCATCACGCTGATCGGCGCCACGACGGAGAACCCGTTCTTCGAGGTGAACGCGCCGCTCATCAGCCGCTCGACGATCTTCCGCCTCGAACCGTTGGGCGACGACGATCTGCGCGTGCTCGTCGAGCGCGCCCTCGAAGCCGAACAAGCGAGGGCTACCGACGACGCGCTCGACCACCTCGTCGACCTCGCCGGTGGTGACGGGCGCGCCGCGCTCACGACGCTCGAGGTCGCGCTCGCGCTCGCGCACGCCGACAGCCCCGGGCGCAGCGAGATCACGCTCGACGACGTCGAGCGCGCCCGCCAGGCGCGCGTCTTGCGCTACGGCGAGGACGAGCACTACGACGTGATCAGAGCGTTCATCAAGTCGATACGCGGCTCCGACCCCGACGCCGGCCTCTACTGGCTGACGCGCATGCTGGAGGCGGGGGAGGACGCGCGGTTCATCGCCCGCCGCCTCGTCATCCTCGCGTCGGAGGACGTCGGCATGGCCGACTCGATGGGGCTCGTGGTGGCGGACGCGGCGGCACGCGCCGTCGAGTTCGTCGGCCTGCCCGAGGCCGGCCTCAACCTCGCCCACGCGGTGATCTACCTGGCCACCGCGCCGAAGTCGAACTCCGCCGCAGCCGGGCTCATCCGGGCCGGCAACGCAGTGCGCAACCTGTCGCAGGCGCCCGTGCCCGCCGACCTGCGCCAGCAACACCCGTACCAGCGCAACAAGCTGAAGGAAGGCGGCGGTTACGTGTACGTGCACGCCGACCCGCGGGGTTGGGCGCCGCAGGAGTACCGGCCGGCCGAGGTGAGCGGTGGCCCCATCGGCTCGCCCGAGCGGACGCTCTACTACCGGCCCACCGACCACGGCGCCGAGGCCGAGGTCGCCCGCCGCATGCGGGACCTGTGGGGCGACGCCCCCTACGACGCCGAGGACTTCTGGCGCTTCAACAAGTGACCGTTTTGTCCCGTGGAACGTGGCAGCAGGCGCCACGTTCCACGGGACAAAACGGAGGGGTTGGGTTCGCCAGGACGGTGCGGGGCGGCGCCTATGCTGCCGGGCCGTGTCCGGGGCGCCCCGTCTCGTCCTGC
>Ga0299907_10001754_pt1 | contig 12741 bp, 9 predicted proteins | sample RVTome_16_FD_198680 | JGI IMG/M metagenome (GOLD analysis project Ga0299907, IMG submission 198680) | Soil microbial communities from uranium-contaminated site in the Upper Colorado River Basin, Wyoming, United States - RVT152D67 (version 2) ... | reverse complement strand
CGTCGGCACGTCGCTCCACGGGAGTGTCACCGCGTTCGCATACGGTCGCCCTCGGGTGATCCTCGGATGGGGAGGCGAGACCAAGCTGCGAGGGCTCGCCGAGCTCCTCGAAGCGCCCGAGACCTGGGTAGACGAGCCCGACGACATCCCGGTGGCCTTCGGGAAGGCCGCGGCGGGGGGCTCGGAGGAGATCCTGGAGGGCATCGTGGACCGCCTGGACAGGCACTTCGACCGGATCGCCGAGGTGGCGCGGGACCTGCCGGCCGCCCCGCCCGCCGCCGACGAGCTCAAGCGCCTCCGTGCGGCCCATGAGGTGCGGGGGCGACAGCTCGTGACGCTTCGGTGGGGGATGGCCGACGTGTTCGCGGGAGCGCGGGACGAGGCGAAGCGACGGAGGGCCGAGAGCGAGGCCGCGAGCGAGGAGGCCCGGCAGCTCCGCGAAGATCGCGAGCGCCTCGAAGGCGAGCTCCATGCCGCGAGGCAGGAGCTGGAGCGTCTCCAGAACACCAGGACGTTCCGGTACACGTCGGTCCTGAGGCGTCTCTACGGGCGGCTCCGGCGGACGCTCCGGCGCGGCGGATGACGATCCGGGTCCGGCCGGCACGAGACCCGCTGGTCTCGGTGCTGATGGTGACCTACGGCGGTGGCGAGTGGCCGCTGCGCACGCTCGCGACCCTGGTCGAGCGCACCGACCCGGTCCTCGAGGTGGTCGTGATCGACAACGCCTCGCTCGACGGCACCGGGGAGCTGGTGCGGCAGGGGATCGAGGGCGCCACCGTGATCCTGAACGATTCCAATCGGGGGCTGTCGGCGGCTCTGAACCAGGCCGCCGCGCTGACCTCGGGTCGGCACCTCCTCCTCCTGAACCCCGACGCCCTCGTGGGGGAGGGTTGGCTGCCGCCGCTCCTCGAGCGTCTCGAGGAGACGGGGACGGTGGCCGCCGTCCCCCGACTCCTGGAGCCCGACGGCACCGTCCAGGAGGCGGGCCAGATCGTGGACCGCATGGGTCAGACCCTCCCGGTGGGCGCCGGGTCCGACGCGGCGGACCCGGGGCACCGGTTCCCACGACCCGTGGAGTACGGGACGGGGGCGTGCCTGGTGGTCCGCCGGGCCGACTTCGACGCCGTGGGCGGGATGGACGAGGACTTCCGGCCCGCGTACTGCGAGGACGTCGACCTGGGCTTCCGGCTGTCGGCGCGGGGTCGCGTCGTCTACGAGCCTCGCTCCACGGTCGTGCATCACGGCGGGGTCTCCGCGAGCGAGGGCGAGCGGCACGAGATGATCCTGCGCAACCGCCGGGTGCTGCTCGGGAAGTGGGGGGACCGCCTGGCGGAGCGCCCCGTCCTCCGCGATCTCGAGGGCCACCCCCACCGACCCCTCGCCCTCCGCGACCTCGGGATGATCGAGCGGCTGCTCGTGGTCACCGACGACCTCCCCGAGGGGCCGCTGGCCGGACTGCTGGGGACCCTCGCGGAGCCGCTCGACATGCTCGTGACCGTCGCCTGTCGGGGAGGGGACGCGGAGCGGGCGCTGGAGCTGGCGGAGCGGGGGGTGGAGGTCGTCGTGGCTCCGCCCGACGGTTGGTTCGAGGAACGGCTGTTCCACTACTCGGGCGTGCTGAAGGCCGGGACCGACGCCCGGCTCGTCGCCGGGGCGGCTCGGAGCCAGCCGCAGGCCACGCGCCTGGCCATCCAGGGACTCGCGGACGGAGCCGAGGCGGTGGTCGCGTTCGGCCCGGCGAGCGCGGACGCTCCCGTGCTGCGGCTCGACCTCGATGCGGGGTTCGAGGACCTGCTGGCCCTGATCGGCCGCGCGGCCTGAGGATCAGCCGGCCCGGCGGAGCCAGATCTCGACGGGGGCGCCCTCGATCTCCACGCTCGAGCGCTGCCCGTCCGCCCGCGGGTCGCCGAGCGAGACGGCGAGGACCTCTGCCTTGATCCACCCCTCGTGCGCCTCGATCGCCCGCTCCACATCGCCGGATGCCCGCAGGGCGAGATCGATGCGGTCGGCGACGTCGAGCCCGGCCCCCTTCCGCGCGTCCTGGACGGCTCGGACCACCTCGCGGGCCAGCCCCTCGAGCCGGAGCCCCTCGGTGAGCTCCAGGTCGAGGGCGACGGTGACCCCGCCCTCGCTCGCGACGCCCCATCCGTCGCGGGTCTGGCGCCGGAGCTCGACGTCACCGGTGGCGAGCTCGACGGGGCCCGAGGGGAGCTCGACCTGCACCGTCTCCCCGGAGGCCAGCGCCCCGGCCAGCGAGCCGTCGTCGGCCTCGAGCGCCGCCGCGACCTCTTGGACCCGCGGCCCCAGCTTCGGCCCCAGCGCCCGGAAGCTCGGCTTGGCTCGCCAGCCCGACAGCTCCTCGGCCGAGGAGGTCAGCTCGACCTCCTTCACGTTGAGCTCCTCCGAGACGAGGTCGAGCAGCGGCGTCAGCGCGCTTCCATCGCCGGGCAGGTGCACGACGGCCCGGGCCAGAGGCTGGCGGACGCGGACGCCGGCCTCGGTGCGCGCGGCGCGGCCCAGCGAAGCGGCGGCCCGGGCCAGCGACATGCTTTCCTCGAGTCCGGGGTCGAGGGCCTCCTCGCGCGCCTCGGGGTAGTCGGCCAGGTGCACCGACTCGGGCGCGGCCGGGTCGGCCCCCGCCACCAGGTTCTGGTACAGCTCCTCGGCCACGAACGGGGTGAAGGGAGCCAGGAGCGTGGCGATCGTGGTGAGACACTCGTGCAGGGTGGTGAACGCGGCCGCCTTGTCACGATCGTCGTCGGGCCCGGCCGGGTCCCAGAAGCGCCGCCGAGCCCTGCGCACGTACCAGTTCGAGAGGTCGTCGACGAGCCCGTCGATCGCGCGCGCGGCGGCCGTGGCGTCGAACCCCTCGAGGCCCTCCCGAGCGGCGCGGATCGTTCCGTGGAGGCGCGAGCGGATCCACCGGTCGAGCACCGGCCGCTCGCCGGGCGGCACGGGGTCGGCGGCCGGATCAACATCGTCGATCGTCGCGTACGTGACGAAGAAGGAGTACGTGTTCCACAGCGTCAGGAGGAAGCGCCGCAGGGTCTCCCGGACCGCCTCGGGGAACACCCGGCGGGTCTGCCACGCGGGGCCGGCCGTGAACAGGTACCAGCGCAGCGCGTCGGCGCCCTCGGACCCGATGATCGTCCAGGGGTCGATCACGTTCCCCAGCGACTTCGACATCTTTCGGCCGTCCTTGTCGACGATCAGGCCGAGGACGAGGCAGTTGCGGTACGCCGACTCGTCGAACAGGAGCACCCCTTCGGCCATCAGCGAGTAGAACCAACCGCGCGTCTGGTCCACGGCTTCGCAGATGAAGTCGGCGGGATAGCGGCGCTCGAACATCTCCCGGCCGCGGCCCAGGTCGGGGTGGTAGCCCCACTGCGCGAAGGGCATCGCTCCCGAGTCGTACCAGGCGTCGATCACGTCGGGGAGGCGGCGCGCCTCGCCCCCGCAGTCGGGGCAGGCGATCTCGACCTCGTCGATGTCGGGGCGGTGCGGGTCCACCGAGGTGACGTCACGGCCGGCGAGACGGGAGAGCTCCTCGAGCGACCCGACGACGGTATCGTGACCCTCGTCGCACCGCCACACGGGCAGCGGCGTCCCCCAGTAGCGCGCCCGCGAGAGCGCCCAGTCCACGTTGTTCTCGAGCCAGTTGCCGTAGCGGCCGTGCTTGATGTGGTCGGGGTACCAGCCGACGTTCTCGTTCGCGGCGAGCAGATCGGCCTTCCGCCGGGTGGTGAGGACGTACCAGGATGTGCGCGCGTAGTAGATGAGCGGCGTGGAGCATCGCCAGCACAGCGGGTACGTGTGCTCGATCGTCCCGGCCCGGACGAGGAGGCCCCGGGCCTCGAGGTCGGCGACGATGTCGGGGTCGGCGTCCTTGATGAACCTCTCCCGTACGAACCCGGGCGCCGCGTCGGTGAAGCGGCCGCGGTCGTCGACGGGGTTGAGCACCGGCCAGCCTTCGCGCCGCCCGATCTCGAGGTCCTCGGCTCCGAACGCGGGGGAGAGGTGGACGATCCCCGACCCGTCGTCCATCGACACGAAGTCCGCGCCCACCACCCGATAGACGCCTTCGCCCTCGACCGTGTCGAAGAGCGGGGCGTAGCGGAGCCCCACGAGCCGGGCGCCGGGGAGTCGCTCCACCGGGGCGGAGTCTTCGCCCAGCAGCTCCTCGCGGCGACCCTCGGCCAGGACGAGCCGCTCGCCGTCCCGCTCGACCACCGCATACTCCTCGTCGGGGTGGACGGCCACGCCGGTGTTGGAGATGAGGGTCCAGGGCGTCGTGGTCCAGCCCACCAGGTGCGCGCCCTCGAGGTCCCCCTCGGTCACCGTGAACCGCACGAAGACGCTGGGGTCGGTGACCTGCGTGTAGCCCATCGAGACCTCGTGGTCCGAGAGCGGAGTCTCGCACCTGGGGCACCAGGGGACGATCTTGAAGTCCTCCGCCAGGAGGCCCTTGCGGTGCAGCTCCTTCAGGGACCACCACACGCTCTGGACGTAGTCGGGGTCCATCGTCCGGTACGCGTCGGAGAGGTCGAGCCAGAACGCGATCCGCTCGGTGAGGCGCTCCCAGTCCTTCACGTAGCGCGTCACCGAGTCGCGGCATCGCCGGTTGAACTCCGCGATGCCGTACTCCTCGATGTCGCGCTTCGTCGTGACGCCGATCTCCTTCTCGACCTCGAGCTCGACCGGGAGGCCGTGGCAGTCCCAGCCGCCCTTCCTCGGCACCGAGTAGCCGGTCATCGTGCGGTAACGGGGGAAGACGTCCTTGAAGGCTCGGGACAGGACGTGGTGGATGCCGGGCTTGCCGTTCGCGGTCGGGGGCCCCTCGTAGAAGACCCACTCGGGCGCGCCCTCGCGCTGCTCGATGGTCTTGCGGAACACGTCGCGCTCGCGCCAGAACGCCAGGACGCGCTCCTCGAGCTGGGGGAAGTCGACCCGCGGGTCCACCGGGCGGTACCTCGGCATCCGTCCTCCTCGTCGTCATTCGGATGCGAGGACGGGGCGCAGCCCCGCGGTACCACCTCGCTTGACGCGCGCCTCGCGGCGGCGCCCGCTCGCAGCTCGCCGGGCACGCGCCCGCCGAGCGCCGCTGTCACGGGCGGACCCGGCGCCCCCTACCGCCGTTTGGGGGCGCGGCTCGGGGAGGATCTCCGGTCGGACCTCGCGTGCCGGGCTCCCACCGTCCCCGGCTCGCTCCTACGAGGCGCCCCGTCCGGCGCTGTTCCCGTCGTCGCCTGTCCGGTGGATGGTAGCAGGCGGCCGCTCCCCGGGGTATGAACCAAGCATGCCACCCTGGGCGCGTCCCGGACCCGACGGCTGCACCCTGACGGTGCGGGTCGTCCCCCGGTCCCCGCGAACCGGCGTGGAGGCCGGCGACGAGACCGTCGTCGTCCGCGTCCGGGCCGCCCCCGAGCGCGGGCGGGCCACCGAGGAGGCGGTTCGCCGGCTGGCGGAGGTCCTCCGCGTCGCCCCTTCCCGGATCGCCCTCCGATCGGGCCCGCGGAGCCGGGCGAAGGTCTTCTCGATCGCCGGCCTCACGGCGCGGGAGGCCGCCCGGCGGCTCTCAGGGCGGGGATCTCGGGCCTGAGGAGGCTCCGTTGCCGGGGGCGAGGCCCCGTGCTACCGTTCGCCGCGATCCCATGCCTGCGAAAAAGCTGACGAAGCAGGAGATGAAGGAGTTCCGCAAGCACCTGGAGGAGGAGCGTGACGAGCTCCAGCGCCAGGAGCGGGAGCTCGAGGAGACCTCGTTCGGCACGTCCCAGTCCGAGCTCTCCGGCGAGATGGCGTTCGACGAGGAGTTCGCGGACGCCGGTACCGCCACGTTCGAGCGCGAGAAGGACCTCAGCATCTCCAACAACATCAAGGACCTCCTCCTCAAGATCGAGCACGCCCTGAAGAGGATCGACGAAGGAACCTACGGGACCTGCGAGAAGTGCGGCAACCCGATCGAGAAGGCGAGGCTGCGGGCGCTCCCGTACGCCAACCTGTGCATCAAGGACGCGCAGGCCGAGGGCCGGCACTGACCGGCCGGGGCCGGCTCGCCGTCCTCCTCTACGCGACGGCGGCGGTCGCGTACGCCCTGGACCGAGTGACGAAGTGGCTGGCCGAGGCCCACCTCGCCGGGCGCCCCCCGATCGAGGTGATCCCGGGGGTCTTCCAGCTCCGCTACACCACCAATCCCGGCGGGGCCTTCGGGCTGTTCGGCGGGCAGGTCTGGCTGTTCGCGGCGATGAGCCTCGTCGTCCTGGTCGTTGTGGTGCTGGCCTCGCGGGACCTCCCCGGGAGGGCGCCGGCGATCGGGCTGGGGCTCGTGCTCGCCGGCGCCCTCGGCAACCTCACCGACCGGGTCATCCGGGGACCGGGGTTCTCGGGCGAGGTGGTCGACTTCCTCGACTTCCATGTGTGGCCGGTGTTCAACGTGGCGGACAGCGCCATCGTGGTGGGGGCGGCGACCCTGCTCCTCCTGGGGGTTCGCCGGACGGAGCCGTGACCAGAGTCACCGTCCCCGGGCGGCCCGGACGGCTCGACGCCGTGCTGGCCGAGGCGGCGGGGGTCTCTCGCGCGGACGCCCAACGGGCGATCGAGGCCGGGGCGGTGCTCGTGGACGGCGTGCGGCGGCCCAAGGCCCACCGGCTGTCCGGCGGCGAGCGCATCGAGGCCGACCTTCCCGAGACCGGGGAGCTCGAGCCGGAGCAGGGGGGCGTCCCGGTTCGGTTCGAGGACGAGCACGTGCTCGTGATCGCCAAGCCCGCCGGGATCGTCACTCACCCCACCGCGTCGCGTCGGAGCGGCACGCTCGTGAACCGACTCCTGGGCATGGGGGTCGCGCTCTCGCAGGGAAGCGACCCTGACCGGCCCGGGATCGTCCACCGACTCGACGCCGGCACCTCGGGCCTGTTGCTCGTGGCCAAGACCGACGAGGCGCACGAGGCGCTCGTGAGGCTGCTGGCGGCTCGCGAGGTCGAGCGCGAGTACCTGGCGCTCGTGCGGGGCGTCGTCCCTCACGACGACTTCGCCGTGGATGCGCCGCTGGAACGCCGGGGGACCCGGGTGCGCGTCCGCAGGGGGAGCGGCGCCGAAGCGGAGACCGCGTTCTCGGTGGCGGAGCGACTCGAGCGCGAGACGCTGCTGGCCGCCCGTCCTCGGACGGGCCGCACCCATCAGATCCGGGCCCACCTCTCCTCGATCGGCCATCCGATCCTCGGGGACCGGGCCTACGGCGGGGGAGGCGACGACGCGAGGCGGCTGGGGCTGACGAGGCCGTTCCTCCACGCCCGGCGGCTCAGCCTGGTCCATCCGATCACCGGGGAGCCGCTCGAGGTGGAGGAGCCGCTGCCGGAAGACCTCCGGGCCGCCCTGGAGCGAGCGCGGCGACCTTGATCGAGCGCTCAGGTCCGGTCGGTATCGTCGGCCTCGTCCCACCCGCTGGGCCCGAGCAGCTGACGGCCGTCTTCGCGCCGTTCTGAGGCCCTAGCGGCCCTGGGTCAGCCGCCGCCGGAGGAACTCCGCGTCTTCTCGCCACACGCGGGCGAAGTTGAGCGGCACGCGACGCCCGCTCGAGTCCCGAAGGACGAGGCGCACCCAGAGGCGCCCCACCGTGTGCTCGACCACCTCGGTGTCGTTCCGGTCGAGGGTCACGTCGAGCTTCGGGGTGCCCGCCCCTCGCGCCGGGGGGATCGCCACGATCACCCGGCGGTTGGTGAGCGCCACGTGCCGGGGACGCAGGAAGAGGAAGAAGCCGATCGGCCCGAGCAGGGCCGCCCAGATCGTGCGCGGGCCCTTCATCGCCTCGGCGGCTCTCAGCACCCGTTCCTTGTCCTCGAGGAAAGGCGCGGCCGTCTCGCGGACACGGGTGGCGAGGCTCTTCTTGGGCGGCACGGGGCAAGCCTAGCGCGGGGGCTCGCCGCCGGCGCGCCCCACAGCCTCGCGGATCCGCTCGGCCTCCCGACGCCAGGGGGCGGCCAGGCTCACCACGACCGACCGGTCCGGGAATCGCAGGCGCAGGGTGATGTGGGCCCCGACCTCGAACCCGTCCAGCCCGACCGAGCCCAGGGCCGCTGCGGCGACCAGGTGGCGGGGGCGCGTCGACCACATCGGCGCGCCCAGCACCAGGAGCCGCCGGTCGGTCAGCACGAGGAACCGGGGGACGCGCAGGAGGGGGGTGGGGACCTTGATCCCCTCGGCGACACCCCGGACCTCCTCGCCGGGCTTGAGCATCGGGGCGGCGGCCTCGCGGATCCGGGCCGCCCTGCGCTCGATCATCTCCGGCTCCGGTCGAGCTCCCGGAGGTGGAGGGCGGTCGTTACGCGCACCGCCTCCCTCGAGGTGAGGAGCGCGTCCTCGACGTCGGGGGGAAGCTCCCGCCGCTCGATCATCTCGCCGAGGGCGCGAGGGTCCACGGTGAGGACCTCCTCGTACCGGCCGAGGGGCTCGAGGAGCTCGCGTACGCGCTCGGGATCGATCGCCTGCTCGACCCGGCGCACGAGCGAGACCGCGCCCTCCGTCCCGTAGAGGCGCTTCAGCCCGTGCTCCTCGGCATAGGCGCGGATCGTGGCCCCGAGCTCCTCGAGGCGCCGCCATCGCTCGCGGTCCTCGCGCTTGAGCCGCACCCACTCGTCGATGGTCTCGCGGATCCGCGGTGGGCCGTCCTCCTCGTAGCGATGGCGGAAGACCGGGCACCGGGCCTGGAAGTCGCACCAGTCGCACAGCCGGTTCTCCCGCGCCTCGAACCGCCCGGCCTCGATCCGCTCGGCGACGCTCGCCACCTTCCCGCGAAGCTCGTCGAGCCGGGCGGGGGAGCGCGTAGTGGTCATACGCTGACCGGGCAGGAGGTAGTAGAGGGTGAGCCGCTCGGGCTCGATGCCCCACACCTCGCGGGCGGCCAGCGCGTAGATGGACAGCTGGAGGTCCTCCTCGATCACGCGCTTCGGGGGTAGTCGCCGGCTCGTCTTGTAGTCGATGATCTCGTAGCCGCCGCCGGGGAGGCGGTCCATGCGGTCGATCACGCCCGACACCGTGACGCCGTCGACGTCGATCGAGAAATAGTGCTCCAGCGCGGCGGGGATCCGGTAGTCGGCCGCGTTGTCGAGGTGGTACTGGCGGAGCACCTGCCGCCCGTGCTCGCGGTAGGGGGTCTCCTCCTCCGGGGTCCGGAAGCCCTCGGAGACCCAGACGTCGTCGAGGATCTCGAGCAGCTCCTCGACCGGCGGGGCGACCGGCACCGGACGGTCGTGGAACCGATGGAGGGCCTCGTGGAGCGAGCTGCCGAACGACAGCGCGGGACTCGGAGCGGTGGGCAGCCGGTCCTCGTACTGGAACCGGAACTGCGCGGGGCACCGCTCGTACGTGGAGATGCTCGAATAGGACAGGCGCACGCCGTCTCCCCTTGACCGGCCTCGGGCCGGAGTATAGATTTGGCCCGGCAGGAATTACAAGGGTGTAATCAATCCACAGGTTTTCCACAGGGGGCCCGTGGCCGAGCCTTCCCCGGAGCGAGCGCGGTGAGCAGGAGCTTCGTCCATCTCCACACGCACACAGAGTTCTCGCTCCTCGACGGCTTCGCGCGCATCACCGCGGGCGCCGCCGCGGCGTCCCTGCTCGACCGGGCCGCAGAGATGGGCATGCCGGCGATCGGTCTCACCGACCACGGCGTCATGTTCGGGGCGCTCGACTTCTACCGGGAGGCCCGGGCGAGAGGCATCAAGCCGATCCTCGGCGTCGAGGCCTACGTCGCGCCGGGCTCCCGGTTCGACCGGAACCCCGGCGAGGACGAGGCCAAGTATCGCCACCTCACGATCCTGGCCCGCGACGAGCGGGGCTATCGCAACCTCCTGCGGCTCGTCTCCGACGGCCACCTCGAGGGCTTCTACCACCGGCCCCGGATCGACAAGGAGCTGCTGGCCCGGCACGCCGAAGGGCTGATCGGGCTCTCGGGCTGCCTGGCGGGGGAGGTCTGCCGCAACCTGCTCGCGGGCCAGGAGCGGAAGGCCGAGGAGGCGGCCGCGACCTACCTCGACATCTTCGGCCAGGGGTCCTTCTACATGGAGCTCCAGGACCACGGTCTCGCCGACCAGGCGCGGGTCACACCGACGCTCCTCGAGATCGCGAAGCGGCTGGCGATCCCGCTCGTGGCCACGAACGACCTCCACTACACCGACAAGGAGGACCATCAGGCCCACGACGTTCTCCTCTGCATCCAGCAGCACGGCAAGGTCCTCACCGACACGAACAGGCTCCGGTTCGAGACCGAGGAGTTCTATCTGAAGTCTTCCGAGGAGATGCGCGAGGTGTTCCGCGAGCTCCCGGAGGCCTGCGACGCCACGCTCGAGATCGCCGAGTCGGTGGAGCCGATCGACGACCTCGAGCGCGTGCTCGTCCAGGGCGAGGTGGCCCACCTCCTTCCCCGCCTGGAGCCGCCTGCGGGGAAGGACCAGGACTCCTACCTCCGCGAGCTCGTGGAGGAGGGCGCCCGGGAGCGGTACGGCGAGATCGGCCCCGACGTGCGAACGAGGCTCGACCACGAGCTGGCGATCATCATCGAGATGGGGTTCGCCGGCTACTTCCTGATCGTCTGGGACCTGATCCGCTTCGCGCGCGAGCGTGGGATCAGGGTGGGGCCGGGCAGGGGCTCGGCGGCCGGCTCGGTGGTCTCGTACTGCCTGCGCATCACCGACCTCGACCCCCTCCGCTACGGCCTGATCTTCGAGCGCTTCCTCAACCCCGAGCGGAAGCAGATGCCCGACATCGACATGGACTTCGACGAGCGCCGGCGCGACGAGGTGATCCGCTACGTCGCCGACACGTATGGGCACGACCACGTCGCGCAGATCATCACGTTCCAGACGATCAAGGGGAAGCAGGGGATCCGCGACGCGGCGCGGGTGCTGGGGTTCCCGGCGGCGATGGGCGACAAGCTGTGCAAGATGTTTCCGCAGGCCGTCCTCGGTCGCGACCACCCGATCCAGAAGGCGCTCGAGATCTCCAGCGAGCTGAAGGAGGCGTACGACCGCGAGGACGACGCGCGCACGATCATCGACACCGCGCGCGCGCTCGAGGGGCTCCGGCGCGAGGATTCGGTGCACGCCGCCGGCGTGGTGATCGGAGACCGCCCGCTCGTCAACTACCTCCCCCTGAAGCTCTCGAAGGACTCGCGGGACGACTCGAAGCGCGTCGTCACGCAATTCGACATGCACGGGGTCGAGAAGCTTGGTCTCCTCAAGATGGATTTCCTCGGGCTCCGGAACCTGTCGGTGATCGACGACACGGCGCGGATGCTCCGCGACCAGGGTGTGGACCTCGACATCGACCACGTGGCGCTCGACGACGAGGACACCTACGCGATGCTGGGGCGCGGCGAGACCACCGGTGTCTTCCAGCTCGAGGGCGAGGGGATGCGCTCCTTGATCCGCCAGCTCCTCCCGAACCGGTTCGAGGACCTGATGGCGCTCGTCTCGCTGTACCGACCGGGCCCGCTGAACGCGGGGATGCACGTCGAGTACGCGGAGCGGAAGCACGGGCGGAAGCCGGTCTCGTACCCCCACCCCGACCTCGAGCCGGTGCTCAAGGACACCTACGGGATCATCGTCTACCAGGAGCAGGTCATGGAGATCGCCGTGCGCATGGCCGGCTACTCCATGGGCGAGGCCGACCTCCTCAGGAAGGCGATGGGGAAGAAGATCCGCGAGGAGCTGGTCCCCCAACGGGAGAAGTTCGTCGCGGGGGCGACGGCCCGAGGCTACGAGGGGCGGCTGGCCAACGAGATCTTCGACCTGATCATGCCGTTCGCCGACTACGGGTTCAACGCCTCGCACGCGTGCGGGTACGCGCTGGTGGCTTACCAGACCGCGTACCTGCGGGCCCACCATCCGGTCGAGTACATGGCGGCGCTGCTGACGAGCGTCAAGGACGACAAGGACAAGAAGCCCTTCTACCTGAACGCCTGCCGCATCGCCGACATCCGGGTGCTGCCGCCCGACGTGAACGCGTCGGCCGTCGACTTCACCCCGGTCGGGGGCGAGGTGCGGTACGGCCTCTCGGCGGTGCGCAACGTCGGGGCGGGGGCCGTCGAGCAGATCATCGCGGCGCGGCGAGAGAAGGGCGAGTTCGCCTCGTTCGCCGACTTCTGCCGGAAGGTCGACCCCTCGGTGCTCCACAAGAAGGTCCTGGAGAGCCTGACCCTGGCCGGCGCCTTCGAGTCGCTCGGACACACGCGCAGGGGCCTGCTGGAGGCCTACGATCGGGTGGCCGGACCGATCGTCTCGCAGCGCCGCGCCGAGGCGGCGGGGCAGTTCTCGCTCTTCGGCCAGGGCGAGCGGGCCTCCGAGGAGATCGACGAGGCGGTGCTCGAGGGCCCCGAGTTCGAGAAGCAGGAGCTGCTGGCGCTGGAGAAGCAGGTGCTCGGGCAGTACGTGACCGACCACCCCCTGCTCGCCGTGCGGGGACGCCTCGAGGCCCAGGCCGACGTCGACACGTCCGCCCTCGCCACGCTCGGCGACGGCGACGTCGTCACCGTCGGTGGGATCATCGGGGCGGTGAACCGCAGGTTCACGAAGAAGGGCGAGCCGTACGCCCTACTGCGGCTCGAGGACCTCGTCGGAGGGGTACAGGTGGTCGCGTTCCCGTCGGTGTTCGAGAAGGTGACCGACCTGCTCGTGCCCGATCGGATCGTCCTCGTGCGCGGGAGGGTGGACCTCCGGGGGAGGGAGCTCCAGCTCGTGGCGATGGAGATCG
>Ga0299907_10001753_pt1 | contig 12744 bp, 9 predicted proteins | sample RVTome_16_FD_198680 | JGI IMG/M metagenome (GOLD analysis project Ga0299907, IMG submission 198680) | Soil microbial communities from uranium-contaminated site in the Upper Colorado River Basin, Wyoming, United States - RVT152D67 (version 2) ... | reverse complement strand
TCGGGGGTCTACAACTGGCTCGCCCGTTCGATCTTCCGCGTGCCCGTGCGCGACATGAACGCGATGAAGGCCTTCCGCGCCGAGGTGCTGGAGCGGGTGACATTGCGGCACGACTGGCACCGGTACTTGGTCGTGCTCGCGCACGCGGAGGGATATCGGATCGGCGAGATCGACGTCGAGCTCCACCCGCGGCGGCACGGCCAGCCCAAGTACTCGGGTCAGAGCCGCATCGTGATCGGGATGCTGGACCTGGTCTCCGTGTGGTTCCAGCTCGTCTTCTCCCGAAAGCCGATGCTCTTCTTCGGCGTGACCGGCCTCGCGCTCCTCATCGCGGGCGGCATCACCGGGCTGGTGGCGCTCGTGCTCCGGTTCGGGTTCGGCCAGGGGTTCCGCCCCCTCCTCACGCTGGTCACGCTGCTCGTGGTCTCGGGGCTCCTCCTCTTCGTGCTCGGCTTCCTGGCCGAGATGATCGCCGGTCTGCGCGGCGAGGTGGAGGCCCTCAAGCGCGAGCGGCGCGAGCGGGAGCGGGACGGGAGGGGAACCGGGGGCGGCGAGCGCGGGTGACGACGGGGTGAAGGAAGAGGGCGCGCGGGACGGTCCGGGGGCCGACGGCGGCGCGACGGGGCTCCCGTTCGCGTGGGCCGCGGTTTCGCTCGCGGCGCTCCACGCGGTCCTCGGGCTCCTCCTGTACGAGCCGACCCTGTTCCCGGGCGGGGACAACGCCGGGTACATGATCCTCGGTGACGCGCTCCGCAGCGGGGAAGGGTATCGGGATCTCTATCTCCCGGCCCAGCCGCTCCACGCGAAGTACCCGCCGCTCTTTCCCGCGCTGCTCGCGGTGCTCGGGTGGCTCGGCGGGCTCCAGCTCTTCAAACTCGCGATGCTGGCGTGCACGACGGCCGCCGTATGGCTCACGGCCCGCGTGGGACGGGAGCTCGTCGGGGAGGGCGCGGCCCTGTTCGCCGCCGGGCTGCTGGCGCTCAACCCCACGCTCCTCGAGTACGGGCACTACGTGCTCTCCGAGGCGCCCTTCCTGCTCCTCGTCCTGCTGTCGCTGTACGGCGCGGTCCGTGGCGATCGGAAGGGCGACACGCTCGCCGTCCTGGCCGCCGTGGGGGCGTTCGCGACCCGCACGGCGGGGCTCACCATCCTGCTCGCCCTGCCGACCGCCTGGCTCTTCGCCCGCCGCCGCCGGGCGGCGGGGGTCGCGGGCGGCGCCGCTCTCGCCACGATGGTCCTCTGGGGTCTCTATCAGGGCTGGGCCGCTCCCCAGCAGGCGGGATACGTCGAGGAGCTCTTCCTGATCGATCCGTACAGCCCCGCCGCCGGATCGGTGGGCTTTGGCGGCCTCGTCGCGCGGGCGGCCGCGAACCTGTGGGCGTACGCGAGCCGCGTGGTGCCCCACACGGTGCTCGGTTCGGAGGACCCGGTGGGGACGCCACTCGTCCTGCTCGGGCTCGCGTTCTCGGGGCTCGCCCTGCTGGGCTGGGCGCGGCGGGCGCGTCGCGAGGTCGGCGCGGCGGAGTTGTTCGTGCTCCTCTACGCCGTGCTCATCGCGATCTGGCCCGTCGTGTGGACGGACCGTCGGTTCCTGCTCCCGCTGGTCCCGCTCCTGTCGCTGCTGGCGATCGGGGCGCTCGCCGATCTGGGCCCCCGGGTCGCGCGCTGGGGCCCGCTCGCGATCGTGGCGGTGGTGGGGATCCCGTGCGCGATCTGGATCGCGGACCGGGTGCCCGATCGGATCGAGTGCGTCGCCGCGTGGCGGGGCGGCTCGCCCTGCGACGCGCCCGCGTTCGCCAGCCTGTACGCGGCCGCGGCCTGGGCGGCCGAGCACACGGAGCCCGACGCGGTCATCGTGAACCGGAAGCCGCGTCTGTTCTACCTGATCTCGCGGCGTCGGGGCGACGTGTATCCCTATTCCCCGGATCCGGACGCGGTGATGGCGGCGCTCGATGAGTGGGGGACGGACTACGTCGTGGTGGATCAGGTGAGCGGAACGACGATCCGCTACCTCGTGCCCGCGATCCGGGAGCACGAGGCGCGGTTCGAGCCGGTGTACCAGGGCGGATCGCCGCCGACGTACGTCTTCCGCCTGCACCCGCCCACCCTGAACGCGCAGTGAGGGTCCTGCACATCGTCACCGCGTTCCCCCGGGACGAGGGAGACGTCATCACGCCGTGGTTGGGCCAGCTCCTCCTCGCCCTGCGGGCGGACGGTGTGGACGCGTCGGTGCTCGCGCCCTCGTACCGCGGCGGGGGCGCGACGCGCTGGCGGGGCGTTCCGATCAACCGGTACCGCTACGCGCCGCGACGGCTCGAGACCCTGACGCACGACGAGACCGTCCCGGACCGGCTTCGCGCGCGGCCCGTCTACGCGGCGCTCGTCCCCGCCTATCTGCTGGGCGGGACGGTCGCCGCGTGGCGGGCGGGGCTCGACGCGCCGGACGTGATCCACGTGCACTGGCCGTTCCCGCACGCGTGGCTGGGTGCGGTGGCGCGGGCGGCGTCGGGCGGACGCTCGGCGGTGGTCTCCACGTTCTACTCGGTGGAACTGCGCTGGGTCGAGCGCCGGCTCCCCGCGCTGCGGCCCTTCCTGGACTGGTCGATCGAGAGCGCCGATCTCGTGACGGCGATCTCGACCGCCACGGCCCGGGCGGTCGCGGCCTACACGTCGCGACCGGTGCACGTCATCCCGTTCGCCGCGGCGCTCGAAGAAGGGGGCGGGGAACGGAACGCCGGGGGGGACGCGTCCGGCCCGGCCGACGCCCGCGCCGCGGGACCCCGCGGGACGGAGACGGCGCGCGCGCGGCCGTTCCGGCTGCTCTTCGTCGGGCGTCTCGTCGAGCGGAAGGGCGTCGATGTCCTCGTGCGGGCCCTCGGTGTGCTCGGCGAGCGGCGCGCCGTCACGCTCACCGTGATCGGCGAAGGCCCGCGCGCGGCCGACATCCGGGCCACCGCCCGGCGTCTGGGGCTCGACGATCGCGTGACGCTCGCGGGCCGCGTGGACGATGCGGCCCTGAGACGGGCCTACCTCCACGCCGACGCCTTCGTCCTCCCGGCGGTGGTGGACGAGAAGGGTGATACCGAAGGCCTCGGAGTGGTGCTCCTCGAGGCGCTCCGCTTCGGTCTCCCCGTGATCGCGTCGCGGACGGGCGGCATCCCCGACATCGTCCGCGATGGCGAGACCGGCTGGCTCGTGCCGCCCGGCGATGCCGCGGCCCTCGCCGCCGCGATCGAGACGGTCGCGGCGGATCCCGCGGAGGCCCGGCGACGCGTGGCCCGGGGTCGCGTCCGGCTCGACGCCGAGTTCTCGCTCCCGGGCATCGTCGAGCGTCTCGGACGCTGCTACGAGGAGGCCGTGGCGGCGCGTCGCGGGCGCGGGATGGGCCTCGGGGACGCACGTGTCGCGGAGCCCGGGCGCGGCTCCGCGGGATCCTCGTGAGGGCCCCCGTGGCGGGGACGGCGCGCTCCGGCGACTACTACGCGCGCCGGCTGGGGACCCCCGAGTACCGCGCGAGCCGCGTCGAGAAAGCGGACGTGGTGCGGCGTCTCCTCGGCGAGCGGCTCGCGCGGGCCCGGCGCATCGCCGACATCGGCTCGGGGACCGGGATCATGAAGAAAGCGCTCGAGACGATCTGCCGTAAGACGATACTGGGCTTCGAGCTGGATGTCGACTTCGTCACCGAGCGCGAGCGGGTCGTGGGGGCCGATGCCCGCCGCCTCCCGGTCGCGGACGGAGCCTTCGATCTCGTGCTCCTCAACCATGTGTACGAGCACGTGGAGGATCCGGCGGGTCTGTTCGCGGAGGCGTTCCGGGTACTCGCGCCGGGTGGCGCCGCGTACGTGTCGGCCGGAAGCCGCCACGCCGTGCTCGAGCCGCACTACCGTCTGCCCTTCCTGAGCTGGCTCCCGCGCGGGCTGGCGGACCGGTACCTTCGGCTGAGCGGCCGCGGCCGCACGTACGAGGGCGTTCGGTTCCTCGCGTACCGGCCGCTCCTGGATCTGATGCGGGTCCCGGGCTTCCGGGTGCGCGACCTCACGGAGACCGCGCTCCGCGAGCTGCTGGGGCCGGGGCGCGGCGCGGCGTGGCGACCCGTGTGGACGGCGCTCTGCGCGCTGCCGGCGGGCGCGCGCGCCGCGTTGCTCCGGCGGGGTTCCCCCCAGTGGTTCTTCCTGCTCGAGAAGCCCGGGGAGGCGGATGACCGAGAGTGACGGCGTGAGCGACCGGGCGCGCCCCGATCCGGATCGGGGTCCGCTCGGCATCCCGGTCGTGGCGTGGTTCCTCGCCGGCGCGGGGCTCGTGACGCTCCTCTTCTACCGCGGGTTCGTGTTCCACCCGGAGCGGCTCCTGTTCGGATCCGACATGCTGCTCGAGGGCTACCCGCTGCGCCAGTTCTTCGTCGAGGAGGTGCGCTCCGGGCGCGGGATCCCGTTGTGGACGCCGCACGTGTACGGCGGGATGCCGTACGTCGCGCTGCTCCCGGGACCGCTGTTCTACCCGACGACCCTCCTCTACTTCCTGCTCCCGCTGTACCGCGCGATCGGCTGGACGTTCGTCCTCCACACCTTCCTCGGGGCGGCGTTCGGGTACTTCCTCGGGCGCTCGTTCCGGCTCCGCCCGTGGGCCGCGGCGGTGTGCGGCACCTCGTTCATGCTCACGGGCTACGTCACGTCCCACCTGTACGGCGGCCAGGACGGGCGGATGTTCGCCATGACGCTCATCCCGCTCGCGCTCGGCATGCTCGAGCGCGCGCTGGAGACGGGTGAGCGGCGCTGGACCGCGGGGCTCGCGCTGGCGGTCGGTCTCCAGATCTTCACGCCGCACACCCAGATCGTGTACTTCTCGTCGCTCGGCCTCGGGCTCTACGCGCTCTACCGTCTCGCGCTCGGGAGGCGCGGCGGGGCGGGGGAGGGGGCGCGCCCCCTCCTGAGACCGGCGGCGATGGTGGCGGCCGCCTTCGCGGGCGCGGCGGCGCTGGGCGCCGTCCAATGGCTTCCGACGTTCGAGCTCCTCGATCACGTCACGCGCCAGGCCACGGAGCGCGGCTACGCGTTCGCCGCCTCGTTCGCCCTGCCGTGGCAGGAACTCACGGCGTTCGTGCTGCCGGATCTCCTGGGGTCCCTGGGGACCTACTGGGGATCGAACCCGCTCAAGCTCCACACCGAGTATCTGGGCGCGGTCCCGGTGGCGCTCGCGCTGCTCGCCGTGGCCGCGTCGTTCGGGTCGGCCTTCCGGACCGGAGCGCGCCGCACGGTGTGGTTCCTGGCGGGCGCATCCCTCCTCGGCATCCTGTTCGCCCTGGGCGCGGCGACCCCGGTCCACCGGATCGCCTACACGGTGATCCCGATGATCGGAAGCTTCCGCGCGCCCGCGATGATGTTGGCCCCCGTCGTCGTGTTCGTGGCCCTCCTCGCGGGATACGGGTGGGAGGCGGTGCTCGTCGCGCGGGGCGCGGGGGAGACCCCGGATGATCGCGAGACCCGTGCCGGCGCCGCGGAGGGCCCCGGGTCCGTCCCGCTCCTCTGGCTCGCCGTGCTCGGCGCGCCGGCGCTCCTCCTCGGCCTCGCCGCGGCGCTCGCACCCGACGGGCTCCAGGAGTGGGTCCGTATGGCGTGGTATCCCGAGGGCTGGCCGCGCGGCCCCGCGCCCGGCCTGTCCGGAGCGCTGCGCATCGACGGCCTCCTCCTCATCCTCGGATTCGGGGCCGCGTGGGGCGCCGGTCTCGCCGTGGCGCGCCGGCGACTGTCCCCGCTCGTCGTGATCGGACTCCTCGCCCTCGCGGTCCTCGACCTGTGGCGCGTCGATGCGCGCTACCTCGAGGTCGCGCCGGCCGACGCCTTCCTGTCCGCCGATCCGATCATCGAGACGCTGCGCGCGGAGGCGGCCCCGGGGGAGCGGATCTGGCCGCTCCAGGGCGAGCCGGGGATGTACCGCGAGAACCAGCTCATGTACTGGGGTCTCTCATCCGCGACCGGAAGCCAGAAGTTCCTGCTCGATCCGTACGCCCGCCTCGTGGGCGGGATCCGGCCCGACGAGGGGCTGCGCAGACACGCGGCCGTGCTGATCCCGCTCCTCGACGTGAGCTGGCTCATCACGGGGGCGGAGCAGTCCGGAGAGGCATTCGAGCGTCGTGCCGAGGACCGGGGCCGGATCCTGTACCGCGTGCGGGCCGATCTCCCGCACGCGTACTTCCCGGCCCAGGTCGAGACCGTGGCGGACACCCAGGCCGCCCGCGAGCGGGTGTGGTCGAGCCCGGCGCCGCTCGATGTGGCGTTCATCGAGACCGATCCTTCCACGGTGCTGGGCCCCGGCGCGGAATCGCCTCCCGGCGCCGGTCTCGGGAGCGCCCGCGTGGTACGCTACGAGCCCGATGTCGTCGAGCTCGACGTCGTGGCCGAGCGCGGCGGTCTGCTCGTGGTCAGCGACGTGCACCACCCGGGATGGCGCGCGACCGTGGATGACACGGAGGTCCCGATCTGGCGCGTCGACGTCGCGCTCCGCGGTCTCGAGGTCCCGGCGGGCTCCCACTCGGTCCGGCTCGAATACCGGAGCGGCGCCTTCACGGTCGGGGCGTGGCTGAGCGGGATCGCGGCCGTGGCCCTCCTCCTGGCGCTCGCCCCGGTCGGTCGTCGAGCGCGGCGCGACGGCGCGAGCCGATCCCCGGAGCCCCCGACCGGAGCCCCGGCGACGTGACGCGACTCCGCGTGGCGGCCGTCGTGTTCCTCGTGGCCGCCCTGCTCACCGTCGGACTGGCCATCACCTCGGGGTGGGAGAGCTGGATCACCCTCCGCGATGAGGCCCGCGCGTTCGCGTGGCGGCTCCACTGGGGGTGGCTGGGGCTGGCCCTGTGCGCCGGTCTCGCGGCGCTCCTCGTGACCGCGAGGCTGTGGGTCGCGCTCCTCCGGCCGCTGGGCGGCAGCCTCCGGACGGGGGAGGCGATGGCGGCGTGGATGGGCTCGAACCTTGGCCGGTACCTGCCGGGGAAGATCTGGCAGCTCACGGGGATCGCCGCGTACCTGCGGGCCCGGGGGGATTCCGGTGCGGCCGCGCTCGGCGCCTCGCTGGCGCTCCAGGCCGTCGTCCTCGCCTCCGGTGCGGCCGTCGGCCTGGCCACGCTGGGAGCGCTGGCGCTGGGGGGCGCCGAGCCGTGGGCGCTCGGGCTCGCTGGCCTCGTGGTCCTCGCCGCGCTCCACCCCGCCGTCCTCGGTCTCCTCGTGCGGATCGGAGCCCGCGCGCTCGGCGAAGCCGCGCCCGCCGGCTCGCTCGGGGGTCGCGACCTGGCGCGCGCGGGGCTCGTCGCGCTCGCGATGTGGGGGCTCTACGGGGTCGGCTTCTGGGCGCTCGTTCGCGGTCTGACGCCGGTCCCCGGTCCCGGTCTCGTGACCTCGACGGGGGTGTTCGCGGCGGCGTACGTCGTCGGCTACCTGGTCCTGATCGCGCCGGGAGGGCTCTTCGTCCGCGAGGGCGCCGTGGCCGCGCTCCTGGGATCGGTCGCGGGCCTCCCCCTGGGCGCCGCGGCCGGCATCGCGGTGGCCGCCCGTCTGTGGACGACGGCGGCCGAGCTGGGGGCCTTCGGCCTCACGGCGCCGCTCGGGCTGCGATCCGGCCCCCGCACGCGCTAGCTTCCGCGGATGTCCGAGCCACGCGAGCGGGGGCGGGGGGTCGTGATCCTCCCCACCTACAACGAGATCGAGTCGCTGGAGGGCGTGGTGTCGCGGGTCTTGGCCCAGGATTCGCAGCTCTCCGTCCTCGTGGTGGACGACGGCTCGCCGGACGGGACCGGCGCCTTGGCCGACCGGCTGGCCGCCGAGTGCGATCGCGTCGCCGTCCTCCACCGCGACGGGAAGCTCGGGCTCGGCTCCGCCTACATCCTCGGGTTCCGCTGGGCCCTCGAGCGCGGGTTCGATCGGGTGTTCGAGATGGACGCGGACGGTTCGCACGACCCGCTGTACCTCCTCGACATGATCGCCGCGCTGGACGAGCTCGACGTCGTCGTGGGGTCCCGGTATCTGCGCGGCGTGAACGTGATCAACTGGCCCATGTCCCGTCTCCTCCTCAGCTACTGCGCCAACAAGTACGCGCGCTGGGTGACGGGGCTCCGGCTGGCGGACTCGACCAGCGGGTTCAAGTGCTTCAAGCGCGAGGCGCTGGCCGCGATCGACCTCGAGAAGGTGGGGTCGACCGGATACGCGTTCCAGATCGAGATGAACTTCCGGGCCTGGAAGGCCGGGTTCCGCGTGGGCGAGGTGCCGATCGTGTTCGTCGACCGGACGGCGGGCGAGAGCAAGATGTCCGGCTCGATCGTGCGCGAGGCGGTGTGGCGGGTGTGGGCGCTCCGGCTGCGCGCCCTGTTCGGACGGTTGTGACCGGGCCGACCACCCTCCGCCGGCCGGGGCCCGAAGGGCCGTCCGTCGACTACCGGACGGACCCGGTCCTGGCCACACGACCGCGGTGGAGACGCGAGCTCTACCGCATCATCTTCGAGCACGACACGCCGGGCGGGAAGTTGTTCGACATCGCGCTCATCGCGGCGATCCTCGCGAGCGTCGCGGCGGTGATGCTCGAGAGCGTCCGGGACGTCACGGTCCGCGTGGGGGGGACGCTGCGCGCCGCGGAGTGGGCGTTCACCGTCCTGTTCACCATCGAATACGTCCTCCGGCTCGCATCCGCGCGCGGGGCCCGCCGCTACGCCCGGAGCTTCTTCGGGGTGATCGACCTCCTCGCGATCCTCCCCACGTACCTGAGCGTCCTCGTCCCGGGCGGACAGGCGCTCGCGGTCGTGCGCGTCCTGCGCGTCCTGCGCGTCTTCCGCGTGCTGAAGCTCGCACGGTTCGTGGGGAGCGAGCAGCTCATGCTGCGCGCGCTCCGCGCGAGCGCCTACAAGATCGCCGTGTTCCTCGTGGGCGTCCTGTCGGTGGTCGTGGTGGTGGGCGCGCTGATGTACTTCATCGAGGGGCCGCGGAACGGGTTCACCAGCATCCCCATCGCCGTCTACTGGGCCATCGTGACCGTGACGACGGTGGGCTTCGGCGACATCACCCCGCTCACTACGATCGGGAGGCTCCTCGCGTCCATGCTCATGATCCTGGGGTACGGGATCATCGCCGTGCCGACCGGGATCGTGACCGCGGAGGTCATGGTGAGCCGGGCGCCCTCCGGCCCCGCCTCCACACCGGCGGCGACACCGGGCGGAGCCACGCGCGGCCAGCCCGCTGGAGAACCGGAGAGCGCCGCGGCCGCGTACGCGGCGCTCGACCCCCGCCCGCGCCGGGGCGTCGAGGCGATCGACGACCGCGCGTGCGCGGGGTGCGGGCTGTCGCGCCACCTCTCCGACGCGCGTCACTGCCGCCGCTGCGGGTCGGCGCTCCCGCCCTCGTAGGATGACCGCCTCGCCGCTGACCGGGCGGGGGGCGCCGGGAGGGGCGGACGTCGTGCGCCTCCGCCCCTCGACGCGCCCGCGTGGCCCGCAGCGCGGGGGCGTCGCGGCCTGGCTCCTCATCCTCTCGTGCGTCGCGACCACGCCGCGCGCCGCGCTCTGCCAGGACGCGGACCCGCCGCCGGTGGCCGACGAAATCCGCCGCCGTGTCGAGACGGTCCGCGCCGGCGGCGCGGTCGAGATAGACGGGGAGCGCCTCCTCGCCGTGCAGGCGCTGCCGCGCTTCTACGAGATCCGCGGGTTCGAACGGGTCTGGGTGCCGGGTAGCCCCGCGGTCGTGTCGCTCCTGGCGGCGATCGACGACGTGGTGGACGACGGCCTGCGTCCGGCGGACTACCACCGCGCCGTGCTGGAGCCGGCGCTCGAACCGGAGCGCGCGGTCGATCCGGGACGGGCCGCCGATCTCGATCTCCTCCTGAGCGACGCGTTCCTGGTGCTCGCCTCCCACCTCCAGCACGGCCGCGTGAACCCCGAGTCGCTGGAAGCGGAATGGCTGGCGCTCCGGCGGCTCGCCGACCCCGTCCCGCTCCTCGAGCGCGCGGCCCACGGCGAGGATCCCGCGCTCCTCCTGGACGGCGCGAGGCCGAGGTACGCCCGCCATGCCGCCCTCCGGCGCGCGTTCGCGGCACTGCGGGCGGTGGTGGCAGAGGGGGGCTGGCCGCATGTCCCCGACGGCGATCCCCTCGGGATCGGGAGCGAGGGCGAGCGTGTGGCCGCGCTGCGCGCCCGCCTTGGGGCCGTCGGGGATCTCGGCGAACAGGCCCCGGAGGACACCGCCCGTTTCGACGAAGGGCTCGCCGAGGCGGTGCGCAGGTTCCAGGCCCGGCACGGGCTCGACCCCGACGGTGTCGTGGGGCGGGGGACGCTGGCCGAGCTCGAGGTCCCGGCGGCGACGCGTCTCGAGCAGCTGCGGGTGAACCTCGAGCGCTGGCGCTGGCTGCCCGACGATCTCGGCCGCCGCTACGTGGAGGTCAACATCGCGGGCTTCCGGGCCGACCTGGTGGAGGGCGGAGCGCCCACCCTCAGGCTGCGCGCTATCGTGGGGACCGAGTACACCCAGACCCCGAGCTTCTCGGGTCTCATGCGGTATCTCGTGCTGGCGCCGACCTGGAACGTGCCCGCGGGCATCGCCGCGCGCGAGGAGTTTCCGCTCATCCAGGCGGACCCGGGGCGCATCCAGGCGGAGGGGTTCACGATCATCGATCGCGCCACGGGCGCGCCGGTGTCGCCGGATTCGGTCGACTGGTCCGCGCCCGCCTCCGAGCTCTCCCGCCGTTACCGGCTGCGTCAGGAGCCCGGTCCGCGGAATGCGCTCGGACGGGTGAAGTTCGCGTTCCCGAACCGGCACGACGTCTACCTCCACGACACGCCCGGCCGGAGCCTGTTCGAGCGCGCCGTGCGGAGCTTCAGTCACGGCTGCATCCGTGTCGAGCGTCCGCTCGAGCTGGCGGCGGCGCTCCTCGCCGATTCCGTCGCGTGGCCCGTGGAGCGGATCGCGGCGCTCGCGGCGGTGGGCCGCGAGACGACGATCGTCCTCCCCGAGCCGGTGCCGGTTCACCTCCTGTACTGGACAGCCTGGGTGGATGGCGACACCGGGGTCCTCCACTACCGCCGGGACCTGTACCGCCGGGACGCGCGTGTGTCCGCCGCCCTCGCCGAGACGCCGCCGGCCCTGTCCGACGAGAGCGCCGGACGGTAATCTCCGATTCTGGATTCCCGGCGCGGACCCCGCCGCGCCGTCGTCACCCGCTCCCGAGGAGTCGTGTCGTATGTGGAGACGCATTCTGCCCCTCGTCATGCTCGCCCTCCCGGTCGTCGCGCCGCGCCCGGTCGCCGGTCAGGAGATGGAAGAGATGGCCGCGATGATGGAAGCGGGCACGCCCGGCGAGATGCACGAGCTTCTCGGCAAGACCGTCGGCACCTGGAACGTGACCGTGAAGGTCTACATGGACCCGTCCGCGCCCCCCATGGAGATGACGGGGACCGCGACGGTGGAGATGATCATGGACGGCCGGTTCGTGGCGGAGCACGTGGAAGGCGCCATGATGGACATGCCGTTCCGGGGCCTCGGAATCACCGGGTACAACAACACGGCCGAGCGCTTCGAGTCGACGTGGTTGGACAACATGGCCACGACGCTCTACACCTATACGGGGATGCTGGACGGCGAGAAGATCGTCCTGACCGGCTCCTACCAGGACCCGATGTCGGGCGAGAGCGTGACGCAGAGGAGCGTCCTCACCTTCATCGACGACGATCACTACATGGTCCAGAACTACGAGACGCGCGGCGGTCAGGAAGCGCTGGGGATGGAGATCCACTACATCCGCTCCGGGATGTAGCACGCGCCTCGAGGCACCCCCGACGCCCGCCGCGTCGGGACCCACCCCCCGCGAGGCCGCCGCTCGAAACGGCGTCGACGGGGGGCGACCCTGTGATGTGCGACGGAGGGGTTTCTGCTCCGGCGCTATAAGTTTACATAATGTATCTTATGCGCCATCTCTCGAAGCGTGATCTCCAGGTGCCGCCTCGGATCTGCCCCCACGGCGCGCGTCACGCGACCCGCTGCTAGTCCGGAGAGCCGCCGTCCGCGGACTCCGCCCGGATACGCGCGTTGATCTCGCCGAGCCGGATCCGGTAGACGCCGGCCTCGGACGGATCGTCCTCCGCCTCCTCGGCGATGCGCGTCAGGATCGCCGCCGCCTCGTCCAGCCGCCCGCTCTCGGCCAGGATGCGGGCGGCTTCCGCGCTCGCCTGGCGTCGCTGGAAACCGAAGCGCGCCGAGCGCCCGAGGGCCTGCCAGGTCGCGAGCGCCGCCTCGCCGTTCCCGCTCGCTTCCTGCGCGGAGGCCAGCAGCGAGCGCGCCGCGTAGCCGACGGGATGGTTCGCCGGCGCCCCGACGGCCTCCAGCGCGCGGATCGCCTGATCGGGCTGCCCGCCGTTCAGGTACAGGCGGCCGAGCACGATCCTCGCTTCGTCGGCGGACTCGGTCCCCTCGAAGCGCTCGATGTGGGCCTCGAGCTCGGGGATGATCGCCTCGGGAGCGGCCGCGCTGAGGCGGAGGGTGGCGAGCGCTGTCGCCGCCTGCTCCCTCACCGACGCCCGGAAGTTTACATAATACAGGCTGCCCAGCACCACCAGGCCGAGCCCCGCGACCAGCAGGATGAACGTCGTGAGGTTCTCGTGGACCCATTTCCAGGCGCGCGTGGTGGTCTCGACGAAGACATCCTCCCCCGACCTGCGCCCCGTCCCCGTCGTCTCGGGCTTCTTCCCTTTCGCGAGCGCGTCCGCCATCTCCGGCGCGTCCT
>Ga0299907_10001752_pt1 | contig 12750 bp, 15 predicted proteins | sample RVTome_16_FD_198680 | JGI IMG/M metagenome (GOLD analysis project Ga0299907, IMG submission 198680) | Soil microbial communities from uranium-contaminated site in the Upper Colorado River Basin, Wyoming, United States - RVT152D67 (version 2) ... | reverse complement strand
ACGTTGAACCGGAGTGAGAACTCGAGGTCGAAGGCGAGGATCTCGGCCACCGTGCGCGCCGCCTCGGTGCCCGGCGCTACGTCGTCGATGGCGATGTTGATCTTCTCGTCCACGTAGCCGGCGATCCCGACCCGGACGTCCTGCTGGGCGCGGGCCGCTCCCGGCAGCGCCAGGGCGGCGAGGGCCGCCAGGGCGAGGAAGGAAGGCCGGACCCGGCCCATCGGTCGCAACCCGATCACGATCACCCCCTGTGCATAGAATGACGCTGCCTTATACGGATTCCCGCGGTTGGGATGGGGTTCGAGGTGTTGTACCGCGGTGACCTGGGCGGGGTTCCTGCCCCCCCGACGACCTTCTATCTTCTTCAAGGTGAGCTCGTCGCGCCACCCCTCAGGATCCCCCGCCCTCGAGCGGATCAGCCCGGAGGAGCGGCTGGAATGGTATCGTTTGACCCCGCAGCAGCGGTGGAGAGAGAGCCAGCGGCTGTGGACGACGTTCCTCGCGCTGAGGGGGCGCCTTGAGCCAGAGCCCGATCGCCAGAGTCCTTTCCACGATCCGCGAGCGGGAGGTCAGGAGCCTGCTGATGGGGGGCCAGGCCTGCATCCTGTACGGCGCAGCCGAGTTTAGCCGAGACGCCGATCTCGCCGTCTTCGCCTCGCGGGACAATCTCGAGAACCTGAACGACGCGCTCTCCGACCTGGCTGCGGAGGTCGTCGCGGTGCCTCCATTCGAGATGCAGTACCTCGAACGCGGGCACGCCGTCCACTTTCGATGCCGCCATCCCGATCTCCGCGGCGTCCGAATCGACGTCATGACCCGGATGCGCGGCGTCGACGCCTTCCCCGATCTTTGGGAGCGGCGCACGAGCTTCCCCCTCCCCGAGGGACTCGAGGTCGAGGCCATGTCTCTCCCGGACCTGGTCGCCTCGAAGAAGACCCAGCGCGACAAGGACTGGCCGATGATCCGTCGGTTGGTGGAGGCCAACTACGAGCAGTTCTTCGACGAGCCCGGTGAGGAGCGGGTCCAGTTCTGGCTCGAGGAGCTCCGAACCCCCGAGCTGCTCGTGGAATGCGCCTCACGGTTCCCGGAAGCCGCCCGCCATGCGGCGCGCGAGCGCCCGGCGGTGGCCGCCGCGCTCTCCGGCGACGAAGCCGAAGTCGCCATGCGGCTGGAGCAGGAACAGGCCCGGGAGATGGAGCTGGACCGCGTGTACTGGGCCCCCCTGCGGGTGGAGCTCGAGGAGTTGAGGCGGGAGCGGAGGAGGAAGACCCGATAGCCGGTTTCGCGCTCTTACGCTCTTCCGGGCCCACTTCGACAATTGCCCGCCCGTGAGGTATGTCTCGAACGCCAGGGGGTGGCTCGCCTGGCTCATGCTGGCCATCGGCGCTTCCTGCGCGGCCCGAGCCGTGGAATCGCTCGAGACGGGGGCGGCCGGCCGCCAGGGCTACACGGGAGAAGACGTCCGCTTCGTGCAGGCGATGATCCCGCACCACGCCCAGGCCCTGACGATGGCCGACCTGGTGCCCGATCGGACCGACAACGAAGCCATGCACCGCCTGGCCCGCCGGATCGAGGTCTCCCAGAAGGACGAGATCGCGATCATGGAGCGGTGGATCGAACGCCGAGGCGAAACCATGGCGGAGGGCCATCACCATAGCCCGCTCATGCCGGGCATGCTTACGGAGGAGGAGCTCGCCCGGCTCGGCGCCGCGACGGGAGACGAGTTCGATCGGCTCTTCCTCGAGCTCATGATCCGCCATCACGAGGGGGCGCTGGTCATGGTGGCGGACCTCTTCTCGGCGGGCGGCGGGCAGGAGGCGGAGATCTTCCAGTTCGCCTCGCACGTCGACGCCGACCAGCGCGCCGAGGTCGCGCGAATGCGCGAAATGCTCAACATCCTGATTCAGGAGGGTAACGAATGAGATCGCGTCTGACGCTTTACGCCCTCGCGCTGCTGGCTGGCTGCCAGGCCTGCGCGCAACGCACGATACAGACCCCGGCTTCCGAGGCGCCCCCGGCGGGAGAGGCCGCAACCGCGGCGGGAGCCGCACCTGCAGCGGAGGTCGCTCCGGGCGGTGGCGGCGACCCCCGGGTCGGGCTCGGCGCGGGTGTCGATAACGCCGAGACGGCCGCCTGGAACATGGAGCTCGTCGCCAACCTCCCCAAGCCCGAGGGGTTCCACGGCCCCGGCGGCTTCGCCGACCTCCTGTTCGCCAACTCCGACCTGGCGTTCCAGGGGGGCCACGTCTTCATAGGCAACTTCCGCGGGTTCAACGTCTACGACATCTCCGACCCGGAGAACCCGACCCTGGCGGTGTCGGTGACGTGCCCGGGAGGTCAGGGTGACCTCTCGGTTCACGGCGACCTCCTCTTCATGTCAGTCGAGATGCCGAACGGCAGGACCGACTGCGGCGAGGGGACCATGGACAACCTCCCGAGTGCGGAGCGCTTCCGCGGCGTCCGGATCTGGGACGTCAGCGATCTCGAGAACCCCGAGCAGGTGGCGTACGTCCAGACCTGCCGCGGCTCCCATACGCACACGCTCGTGACCGACCCCGAGGACGACGAGAACGTCTACATCTACGTGTCAGGGACGAGCGTGGTCCGGCCGGCCGAGGAGCTGGCGGGGTGCTCGGCTGCCGAACCGGCGGTGGATCCCAACAGCTCGCTCTTCCGGATCGAGGTCGTCAGGGTTCCCCTCGACCATCCCGAACAGGCCGAGGTCGTCTCGACCCCTCGCATCTTCGCCGACGCCGAAACGGATTCGATCGCGGGCCTCTGGGCGGGCGGCAGCCACGGACCGGGCACGCAGGTCACGGCGCGCACCGACCAGTGCCACGACATCACCGTCTACCCGGAGATCGGCCGGGCGGCGGGCGCCTGCTCGGGGAACGGGATCCTTCTCGACATCACGGACCCGGACAACCCGGTCCGGATCGACGAGGTGATCGACCCGAACTTCGCCTACTGGCACTCAGCCACGTTCAACGACGACGCCTCCAAGGTGATCTTCACCGACGAATGGGGCGGCGGGACGGTCCCCCGCTGCCGGGCGACCGACGATCCCGAGTGGGGGGCGGACGCGATCTTCGACCTGACCGGGGACGGGCTCGAGCCGGCGAGCTACTACAAGCTGCCGGTCTTCCAGACGGAGCAGGAGAACTGCGTCGCCCACAACGGGTCCCTGGTCCCCGTCCCCGGACGGGACGTCATGGTCCAGGCATGGTACCAGGGCGGGATCTCCGTTTTCGATTTCACGGACTCCGACCATCCGGTCGAGATCGCCTTCTTCGATCGCGGCCCGATGAACGCGGACTCGCTGGTCCTGGGCGGCGTGTGGTCGGCCTACTGGTACAACGGTCACGTCTACGGCTCCGAGATCGGCCGTGGCCTCGACGTCTACGGGCTGACCCCGAGCGAGCACCTGACCGAGAACGAGCTCGAGGCCGCGCGGCTGGCCCGGGTCAACCGGCTGAACGTCCAGACCCAGCAGCGGATCGTGTGGCCGGCCAGCCCGGTCGTGGCGCGGGCGCTGCTCGACCAGCTCGCCCGCGACAGGGCAGGTCACGCCGCGCGCCTCCGCGCTGAGATCGACCGCGCGCTTGCGCTCGAAGGCGACGATCGCAGCGCGACCCTGACCGGCATCGCCGACGGGATCGAGGGGCAGGCCGGCGCCGAGGCGAATGTCGCGAAGCGGCTGCAGCTCCTGGCGTCGACGCTCAGGCGGATCGCTGTCGAATGAGGCAATGCGCGCCGGCCGCCCTGATGCTCGTCCTCCTGGCGCCCGCCTGCGGTGCAGGGCAAGAGCCGCGGGACGACGCGGCGGCAGGGATCCGGCGGATCGCGGTCGGCGAAGGTCCCGGAAGCGTCGCGGCGCTGGACGTCGATGCCGATGGCGACCTCGACCTCGTCGTCGCCAACGACGCGGGCGGCTCGGTGACGGTCCTGCTGGGCGATGGCGGGGGCGACTTCCACGAGGCGGCGGGCTCCCCCTTCCCGGCCGGGCCGAATCCCAATGACATCGCGGCCGCCGATCTCGATGGTGACGGCGACCTGGACCTCCTCTTTCCCAATCACGAGACCGCCGGCGTCACCGTCCTCATCGGGGATGGCCGCGGCGGCTTTCGGCCCGCGCCCGGATCTCCGCTGCCGGTCCGGAGCCGGCCCCACCCGCACGGGATCGTGGCCGGCGACTTCGACGGCGACGGCCGCCCGGACCTGGCGGTCGAGAGCTTCGAGACCAACCAGGTCGAGATCATCCGCGGTGACGGTCGCGGCGGCTTCGAGACGCCGGGCGCGATGATCGCCGTCGGCCCGACCCCGTACCAGCGGCTCCGCTCGGCTGACCTCGATCGCGACGGGCTCGCCGACCTCGTGACGACGAACCGGGGTGACGGGACGGTCAGCATCCTGCTTCAGGGATCGGGGGGCAGCTGGCATGAGGCGGACGGCTCGCCGTTCGCCGTCGGCGAAGCGCCCTTCGCGGTCGCGGTCGGTGACCTGGACGGCGACCAACGGCCCGACCTCGCGATCGCCCACTATTCCGGCAATGCCTCCGACCCGAGCGCCGACCGCCTATCGCTCTGGCTAGGGAACGGGCGCGGCGCGTTCCGGCCGGTCGAGGGTTCTCCCTTCACCGAGCGCGGGTCCCCCGTGGCGGTCGCGATCGGCGATGTGGACGGCGACGGCCAGGGCGATGTCGCCGTCGCCCGCTACTCGGAAGGAAGCATCGCGCTGAGGCTCGCCGTGGCGGGATGGTCAGAGGAGCCTGGATCGCCGTTTTCCGTCGGGCGCGAGACGGGCGGGGTCGCACTGGCGGATCTGAACGGCGACGGGCGGGACGACCTAATCGCCGCGGCGGAAGGCGAGGGCTCGATCGCGGTCCTGCTCGCGCCGGGAGGGTCCTGACGTGGGCAACGCACAGCGTCGCGAGCTCCCCGCGATCGAGGCGCGACACCGCAGGTCGCCTACCCCGACGGCCGCACCGTCGCGTCGAAGTCGAAGTAGACGCCCAGGTAGTCGCCCGAGTACTCGCCCGGGAGAGGCGGCATGGGCGACGCGGCCTGGACGGCCCGCTGCGCGGCCTGGTCGAACGTGAAGTGGCCGCTAGACGTCTCGACCCGCATGTCGGCGACCCGGCCGTTCCGCTCGATCCGGAAGTAGATCGTGGTCTTGAGCGAGGTCGTCCCCGGCGGCCGCCAGTTGCGCTGGACCTTCCGGACCATCTCCTCCAGGTACCACGGGAACTGGAACGGACGGCCCTCGAGGGTGACGGGCAGGTTGTCGCCCTCGGCGGTCGCCCGCTCGGTCGTGTCGGGACCGGGGTCCTCCCGCGGCCGCTCGCGGGGCTCCTCCGGGGCCGGCTCCTCCTCGGGGATCTCCTCCTTGGCCTCGGGCTCGATCTCCAGCGGCTCCGACTCGACCTCCTCCGGCTCGGGCCGCCGCGGCTGCCGGGCCAGCTCGGCGGCCTGGACGAGATTCACCTGATAGACTGGCGGCAGGTCAGGCCGGCGGCCTTCGCGGAGGGCGAGCAGGAAGGCGAGGATGCCGGCCGCCAGGTGCAGGCCGGCCGAACCCAGGATCCAGCGTCGGAGGCCGGGCGCCGTCGACATCGGGGGCTACTCGAGGTCGGGGGGCGGCGGCTCGGTCACGAGGCCCACGTTCTCGAACCCCGCCACCCGGAGCTGGCCCATGACCTGCATGACGCGGCCGTAGGTGTTGGACTCGTCGGCCCGCACGTAGACCCGTGCCAGGCCGCGGCTCTGGCGGACCTGCCGAAGGACGTCCCCCAGGGCGTCCGGCCGCACCTCGGCCCGGTCGATGAAGACCTTCCCCTCGGCGTCGACCGTGATCATGATCGCCTCCGACTGCGGGAGGGGCGCGCTCTCCGTCTCCGGGACCCGCACCTCGAGGCCGCTCATCGAGATCGGCGCGATGATCATGAACATGATGAGAAGCATGGTCGCCACGTCGACCAGCGAGGTGACGTTGATCTCGGCCATGAGTCCGTGCTCGCGTCGGAGCGGCCTCGGCATCGGCTATCCCCGCCTCTCCCGCACGATCAGGTTGATGAGCTCGCTCGAGAAGTGGGAGAGCTCGTCGTCGATCTCCTTGCTCTGGCTGACGAAGTAGTTGTAGCCGATCACGGCCGGAATGGCGACTGCCAGCCCGGCGACGGTCGTGATCAGCGCCTCGGCCACCCCGGGTGCCACGACGTTGATGTTCCCCGATCCCCGGAGGCCGATCTGGAGGAAGGCGTCCATGACGCCCCAGACCGTTCCCAGAAGGCCGAAGAAGGGGGCCACCGCCCCGGTCGTGGCCAGGAACGGGAGCCCCTGCTCGAGCGCCTCGACCTGCTGGGCGGCCTCGCGCTCGAGCGCCATGTGGACCGACTCCTTCTCGAGGATCGTGATCGCCGTGGCGCCGCGGGGCGGGGCGGCCACACCACCCAGTCCGTCGTCCGCATCGGCCCCGGAAGGCCGCTGGCTCAGATGCTTGAGCTCCCGGATCCCCGCCTTGAACACCTCGGTCAGCGGGTTGGCCGGGATGGCGAGTGCCGTCTGATACGCCTCGGCCAGGCTCGCCCGGTGCTCGAAGGCGTGGAAGAATTGCGTCCTCTTGCTGCGGAGCCCGCGAAACATGAAGAGCTTCTTGAAGATGATCGCCCACGAGACGATCGAGAAGACGAGCAGGATGAGAAGGATGGACTTGGCCACCCAGCCGCTCGTCATGACCATGTTCCAGATGGTCGGGTCGGCGGCCAGGCCGCGCGTGCCGGCCTGAAGCAGCGCTGTCATGGGCTCTCCTCCGTTGGCACGGTATCGGATCGCATGGTCCGTTCGAGATGCTCGAGGGTACGCCCGAGACCCTCGGCCAGGTCGACCGCCGGACGCCACCGCAGGTCGCGCGCGGCCCGGGAGGCGTCGAGGACGCTGCGATAGAGCTCACCCGCCCGGGCGGGAGCGCGCTGGATTTCGACCTCGCTGCCAGCCTGGGCCATCAGGCGCTCGGCCAGCTCGTTCACGCTCGTACCCCGCCCGGTGCCGATGTTCCAGGCCCGGGAGCCGAGATCGGCGAGGGCCGGAAGGGGGCGCGTGCCGGCGAGCCAGTTGGCCTCCGCGACGTCACCCACGTAGACGTAGTCCCGCTCCTGCGTGCCGTCGCCGAAGATCGTGATCGGCTCGTCCTTGAGGATGCGCGACCCGAAGATCGCCACGACCCCCGCCTCCCCATGCGGGGACTGCCTGGGCCCGTAGACGTTGCTGTACCTGAGCGCCGCGTACTCCATGTCGTGAACGCGGGTGTAGTAATGGAGGTACTGCTCGCCGGCCAGCTTGGTTACCCCGTACGGGGAGAGCGGCAGGAGGGGGTGGGTCTCGTCGGTAGGGATCCGGTCCGGCTCGCCGTAGACGACGCCGCCCGAGGAGATGTAGACGACCCGCGCCACGCCGTGCTTGCGCGCCGCCTCGAGGAGGTTCAGGAGCCCGAGCACGTTGGTCCGCGCGTCCCGCGCCGGATCGGCGACCGATACTCGCACGTCGATCTGGGCCGCGTGATGGTTGACCAGGTCGAAGCGGCCCTCGTCGAAGATTCGGTCGAGAGCCGGCTCCGCGACGTCCATCTCGATGAACCGGGCCTCTTCGGGGACGAGCTCCCGCCGTCCGGACGACAGGTCGTCCACGATCGTGACCTCGCACCCTTCTGCCAGGTAGCGGTCGGCGACGTGCGAGCCGATGAAGCCGGCCCCGCCGGTGACGAGCACGCGGGCGGGACGATGTCCCTCGGAGGTGATCGGCGTTTTCCTCTTCAGGGTTGCGCGGATGGGCCGTCCAATATGCGGCTCCGTCGCCGCTGGCTCAACCCCTCGCGGCGGCCTAGATTGAGGTTCCGATTCACGTCCGTCCCACAGCCCCATATCCCATCGGAGACAGTGTCATGGCCAGACAGTGCTTCATCTGCGGCAAGGCCGCCCAGTCGGGCAACACCGTGAGCCATGCCAACAACAAGCGGCGTCGGCGATTCGAGCCGAACCTCCAGACCGTCCGCGCGATGGTCGAGGGGGCCCCGCGCCGGATCCAGGTCTGCGCGAGCTGCATCCGAGCCGACAAGGTGGTCAAGGCCGGCTGAGGCCGGCCAGCAGGTCGGTCACCCCCCGCCAGGCCCGGTCCTCCATGAGCAGGTTGTGGCTGAAGAGGGCGACCCCTGGGACACCCTCCCGGGCCAGCTCCTGGACCGCCCGGCGCACCTCGCCGGGGTCGATCCCGTCCAGCCGGACCCCGATCCTGAGCCGCCCGCGGGCGACCCGGTCGGGGTAGGCATCCACGATCCGCCCGATGGCCGCCGCGTCGTCCCGATAGACCATCGGCACCGCCTCGTCGAGGATCCCCCGCTCGAGCCACTCCGCCCAGTCCTGACCGAAGGTCTCGCGGGCCACCTCGGGGACCGGGAGGACCGCCGCGCTCAGCCCGACGTCAGGCCGGACCCGGGCCAGGTCGTCCCGGATCAGGCCGACCAGATAGCCGACCGTAACGGCCCCGCCCAGGGGTGCCCATCCGGCGGGATAGCGGATGTAGTCCAGGTGGACCCCGTTCACTGGGTAGCGAAGCACGAGCTCCAGGATGAAGCGCCGGAGCTCGGTCCGGACCTCGAGGACGGCCGGATCGAGGAACCACCCTTCGCCGCGGAGGCCGCGCCGGTCGAGCTCCGCGCGGGAGAGGGAGCGCATCGAGCGCCCCCGGGCGTCGGCCACGAACCAGTCGGGGTGGCTCCGGAAGACGTGGCCGGCCCCGGGCGGCTCCTCGGCCGACCAAGCGAGCATGGCGTTGACCCACGCGTGGACCTCGATCCCCCGGGCACGGGCTTCGGCCAGCGCCTCCCCGAACGGGTCCTCCCAGCCCGGCGCGAAAGGTGCCGTGGCCGGGGGGCCGAAGACCTGGCTGGGATAGAAGGCGTCCCAGCGCCCGGAGACCTGGAGGTAGATCCGGCGGCATCCGATCCGCTCGACCGCCGCCAGGGCCTCCTCCCAGGCCGTCCTGGAGGAGAGGGCGCTACGGACGACCCAGACATCGCAGGCGGGAGTCTGGTGGCCGGGCTGGTATGGGACGACAGGGCCCGAGAGCGTCGAGGATCGAGCGGTCGCCGGAGGCACCGGGGTCGCCCGAGCCACCGGGGGGCCTCCCGCGACCGCCAGCATGGCAGCCATTGCGGCCGCCATGGCAGGGTGCCGGTGGAGGCCCGACGGACCTGCTCGAGTCCTGTGGACGGTCGACCTAAAAGTCGCTAAATTAAGGGCTTCCAGCAATTCCATAGCCAGAGGGAGCCGAACATGCCCAATTTTGACCTCGCGGCGCTTCAGGGCGAGTACAAGTCCCGCAACATGCGGGTCCTCTTGAGCCGCCTTCTCAAGCGCCATCCTGACTTCCGGTCGGGGACGATCGTGACGTACAAGGTGCGCGACACGGGCGATTTCCGTCTCCAGGTGTGCACCGATCGCGACGAGGTCCGGCAGGTTTTCCTGAGCCCACACTGCACGGAAGCCCGCACCGTCCGCCAGCCGGACCCGGAAGAGGCCTCCGCCGCATAGACGCTCAAGGGTCGTTCCGCCCGTCGCCTTCCGGCGGGCGGGGCGGCTCGATCGGGCGGCTCTCCACCCTCCCGTCCCGAAATGCCTCCAGCGCCAGCTCTAAGACCCAGACCGGCGGGATCCCCACGATCCGATAGCCGTTCACGAAGAAGGTCGGCGTCCCGGTCACGGCGAGCGAGGTCCCGAGCAGGCGGTCGGCCTCCACACGTCCGGCGTGGCGCCCATCCGCCAAGGCGTCGGCGAACGCTCCCGCGTCCAGCCCGAGGGAATCCGCGTATCCGACCAGGTCGGCGTCGGTCAGACGGTCTCCGTTCCGGAACAGGATGTCATGGTAGGCCCAGAAGGCACCTTGCCGCTCCGCCTCGACGGCGGCCCGGGCGGCGCGTAAGGCGTGCTCATGCATCGGAAGCGGATAGTGGCGGTACTCGAGCCGCACCTCGTCTCCGTGGAGGGCGATCAGCGAGTCCACGACTGGGAAGGCCAGCGCGCACGAGGGGCACTCGAAGTCCCCGAACTCGACGATCGTCAGAACGGGCTGGGCCGCACCGCGGGCGGGCGCGTCGGGAACGACCGACTGGGCAAGGGCCCCGCCGAAGGAGACGGCGAGGGAAAGCGCGATCGTGAAGGTCTGGAGGAGAGAGGTCACGGACGCGGGCTTATGGACCGCCGCGCCGGCTACTTCCCCTTCTCCTCGGCCGGTTCGACTGGTCGCGGGGGCGGGGCCGTTCCCCCGTCCGGGCCGATCAGCTCGAGGAACGCCATGTCGGCGCCGTCCCCCTGCCGGAAGCCGCCCTTGAGGACCCGCGTGTAACCGCCGCTCCGGTCCGCGTACAGGCCGGCCCAGTGGTCGAACAGGCCCTGGAGCACGCTCGGGCTCTGGATCCAGCGCGCCGCCTGACGGCGGGCGTGGAGGTCGCCCCGCTTGGCGAGCGTGATCAGCTTCTCGGCGGTCGGGCGAACGCCCTTGGCCTTGGCAAGCGTCGTCTCCACGCGACCGTGCTCGAAGAGGCTGGTGACGAGGTTCCGCGTCATCGCCGTGCGATGCGCGGCGCCACGCCCGAGTCGGTTGCCCTTCTTCCGGTGGCGCATGGCCTACTTCTCGTCCTCCTCCACGGCGGCCGACTCCTCGTTTCCGTCGCCGCCATCGGTCTCACCGAACTCGAACGCCACCTCGGGAAGGCTCCGCAGCTCCTCGCGGTTCTTGAGGACATAGCCTGATTCGGGCGTCCCCTCGACCGACATGCCGAAATGGAGCCCGTGCCGCTGGAGGATCTCGGCGATCTCCTCGAGCGACTTCTGGCCGAAGTTCCGGAACTGGAGCATCTCGGGCTCGCTCTTCTGGACGAGATCGCCCAGGGTCCGGATGTTGGACGCTTTGAGGCAGTTGCTGGACCGCACCGACAGCTCGAGCTTGTCGACGGGGCGCTGGAACAGCGCCTTCAGCCGATCGTGCTTGGCCTCGAGCTCGGTGTCCATCTCGCCGGCTTCTTCCTCGACCGACAGGAAGTACTCGAAGTGCTTTCGCAGGATCTCGGCCCCGTCCGCCAGCGCGTCCTCGGGATCCACGGAGCCGTCGGTGGTGACCTGGAGCGTCAGCTTGTCGTAGTCCGTGCGCCTGCCGACACGGGTGTTCTCGACGATGAAGTTGGCCCGTGTGACCGGGCTGAAGATCGAGTCGACCGCGATGAAGCCGATCTCCTTCCGCCGGTCGTCGTCGTGCTGATCGGCGGGCACGTACCCGCGCCCACGCTTCACGAAGACCTCCATCGCGAACTTCCGGTTCTGGTCCAGCGTGAGCAGGTAGAGGTCCGGGTTCAGGATCTCGATCTGCGGGTTGTCCTCGAAGTCGGCGGCGGTGATCTCCCCGCTCTCCTTGGTGCGGAGATGGAGGGTCGTCTCGTCGACGTCATCGGCGAGGGTCAGGACCAGCCGCTTCAGATTCATCACCAGCTCGGCCGTGTCGTTGACGCTACCGGGTATGGTCGAGAACTCATGGAGCACGTTGTCGATGCGGACGCCCCACACGGCGGCGCCCTCCAGCGACGAGAGAAGCACCCGGCGCATGGCGTTGCCAAGGGTCAGGCCGAAGCCGCGCTCGAGGGGCTGGACCGTGAACTCCCCGTACGTCTCGGTGGAGCTCTCGGTCTTCTCGACCCGGCGGGGCAGCACGAAACTCTTCATGGACATCTCGGAATCCTCCTGCGGGCTTACTTCGAATAAAGCTCGACGATGAGCTGTTCCTCGGCGGCGATCGGGATCGTGTCCCGAGTCGGCATCACCACCATGCGTCCCGTCATCGACTTGAAGTCGACGTCCAGCCAGGGCAGCGTGCCCTCTTTCCCCCGGCTTTCGATCGCGCCGAGGATGAGGGGCATCTCCCGACTCTTCTCGCGGACGCGGATCTCCTGCCCCGGAGTGACCTGATACGAGGGGACGTCCACGGGGCGACCGTCCACCTCGATGTGGCGGTGCCGGACGAGCTGGCGGGCCGACTTGCGGGACGGGGCCAGTCCGAGCCGGTAGACAACATTGTCGAGACGGCGCTCGAGCATGACGAGCAGGTTCTCGCCGGTCACGCCGGGGGTCGCCGCCGCCTTCTGGAAATAGTTCCGGAACTGCGATTCCAGAACGCCGTAGATGCGCCGGACCTTCTGCTTCTCCCGGAGCTGGGTGGCGTACTCGGACTGTTTCCGCCGCCGGGCCGCCATCCGCCCGTGCAGGCCCGGGGGATACGCGCGACGCTCGATGGCGCACTTTTCGGTGTAGCAGCGCGTCCCCTTGAGGAACAGCTTTTGCCCCTCGCGCCGGCACAGCCTGCAAACAGGTCCTGTATGTCTCGCCATGTTATCCGATGCTCTCCTTCTTCGATATTCTGGGTCGACCCGTCACACCCGCCGTCGCTTCGGCGGCCGACACCCGTTATGCGGTATCGGAGTGACGTCCTTGATCGAACGGATCGAAAGCCCCGCCGCCTGCAGGGCCTGGATCGCCGACTCGCGCCCGGAGCCCGGCCCCTGGACGCGCACGTGGACACGCTTGACGCCGAGGTTCAGCGCCTCCTTGGCGGCGTTCTCGGCGGCGATCTGCGCGGCGAACGGGGTCGACTTCTTGGAGCCCTTGAAGCCACTCTTTCCGGCCGACCCCCAGGCGACGATGTTGCCCGCCAG
>Ga0299907_10001750_pt1 | contig 12752 bp, 14 predicted proteins | sample RVTome_16_FD_198680 | JGI IMG/M metagenome (GOLD analysis project Ga0299907, IMG submission 198680) | Soil microbial communities from uranium-contaminated site in the Upper Colorado River Basin, Wyoming, United States - RVT152D67 (version 2) ... | reverse complement strand
CAGGACCCTACGGGAACGTTTCCTCGTCCGGAGTCGACCAATACGGCTTCTCACGGATCGGCGGGGTCTGTCAGATCGTCGCACTTGAGATCGAGCGGCTCACTGGGTTCGAGGCCAGACCGGTGATCCTCGGCTATCTGCAGCGGGGCGGCTCACCGTCCGCGTTCGATCGGATTCTGGGAACCAGGTTCGGAGTCCGCGCCGGCGAGCTCGCCATGCAGGGCGAAACCGGGGTGATGGTGGCGCTGCGTGGCGACGAGATCACGACAATCGATCTGGCAACAGCAACAGCGGAACCTCGGGACCTGGACACCAAGCGGTTCGATGAAGCGTCGTGGTTCTTCGCCTGATCAAAGACCTGGTCGTGCAGGCACCCCGGTCGGGCGGACCACGGCTATCTGGTCCGCTGTCCCCACACATCGCCAGATGACGGTCTGGTCGTCACCCTGACGGTGCCCATCTCCAGGCGTCAATGTCGTCGGGGCCGTAGCAGCATTTGGCCCAGCTGAGGACCTCCTCCCCCGTCCACACCATGTCCACGTCCGTGCCGATCCCGGGGAGTCGGACGTTCGTCCATTGTCTATCCGACTCGTCGTAGAGGGCGCCTTCGAGTCCTGATGTGATCAGGAATGCGCCGTCGACGTGGAGTGGTCCCGGTGCATGCTCCGTCGCTGATAGGGGAAAGGGCGGCAGATGGACGATGGATCAAGACGCCGGATCGGTTGAGACGGCTTCTGCGCTGGTGTCGTCCCACATCACCAGACGGTCTTCAACGACCGCGGTCTGGTTTGGTGTTCCACACGCGGGTGGCGATGCGCCCAGCGGGATCCGGGTGGGATCGCTCCAGTCGTCACCATCCCACCGCGTGACCATGCGATCGCAATCATTTTGGCCGATGGCGAACAGGGTCTCACCCGCCACCCGGAGAACACTTCCGTCGAATAGGTCTGGCTCCCCCCACACCCGGGTCGTCCATCGGCTCCCACTCTCCGTCGTCCCGTAGCCGAAGAACCCCCTCCGAGCTCCATGTGATGACCCCCGATCCCATGGCTACGGTCATTCCGGGATCGAGCGGCGGAACGATCCCATTAGCGAAAATCCGCCATCGGTCATCCCCGGGTTCCCAAGCGACCGTTGCCTCCTCACCGAGGACGACCATCTCGGTGCCCATCCAGATCGCTCTCGTCTGTTGCTCGCCTGCGAGTGGAGGTGACGCAATCCGTCGCCACTCATTGCTATCAGGGTCGAAGGCGGCGCCGTCGATGTGATGCGATGGCCCCGGATCGGTAGAGCCACCCCAAACGACCATCTCCCTTCCAGTCCACAGCACGTCGGGTGACCAACGGGCGGCTAGCGGACCTGGTGAAAGGTAGTGCGGATCGGATCGGGGTCTGAGGGCATAGGACTGAATCGAGATGGGGGTATCCAGAGTCACTCCATCGTGCGGGACTACCGAGACGGCGTGAGTCGGGTTGCAAACGACGGCTTCGGCCCCGCACCCACTTCGCACTACGAACGTGTCGTAGTCGACCTGCGGTGGGCCGGACCACCGCAAGGGTGGACGTAGCGCGAGGACAGGCATCTCCACCTCGGTGAAAACGTCGATCGACCTCTCAATCAGGTCCCTCGTCTCGCTATCAAACGAGTCGGGGACGTCGACCTCCACCGCCCAACCCCCGGATTGGAATGAGATGCCAGTGGTCGCCTCGGGTGGGCCGCGCCGAAACGTCAGGGCAAGTGGAACATCGGGGCCATCGCGTTCGAGAACGACGGCGGCCTGGATCTCGCCAACCGCTTCGGCTCGAGGTTTCGGGAAGGCAATGTCAAAGATGATCCCGTCGGGGAGGGCTCCCCGAATCGGACTTGGAACCACCGTTGTGCTGATGGCACTGGTGGGCGGGAGCGATCCCGGTGGGTCCGTGGATTTCGGTTCTTCGAGAAGGGGGGAGCCGACGCATGTCGTCACCGTGACGAGTCCGACCCCGACCAGGGCGCGTTTTAGCATCGGTATGAGAGTCTGGCCCCGCCGGTGGGTTACCTCTCAAATGGGATCGCCGGACCACCCCGTCGATGGGGAAAACTGCACAACCTCAGTCTGTGCGTCGCTGGTCCAGCCACTCCTTCGTCACTCGTTTCGGTGCTTGGACAAGCCAGGCCTCCACGATTGCATCTTCAAGTTGATCCAAGGGAATGCGCTCGAGCTGAACGAGCACGGCCGGATACCCGTTGAAGTGGGGTGTGGTGAAGTAGACCGCCGGCTCGCTGGCGATCAACGCCTCCTTGGCGACGGTATCCGGGGTGCGCACTCCGAGAATCGGGCCGTCCGGCGCCGAGTCGCCGAGTGCTTCATGGTCAGACTCGCGGAGGGGTCTCTCCCAGGCCACGGGCTTGTCCCTCACCTTCCATTGTCGGATGCCATTGCGACCGGTATGAGACGTCATCTCGGGGAGCGACATTGCGATGCGTTCGACTTCGGTCCAGTGAGCCACAACGCCAGGCTACTGACGCGTCATACCAGTCCTGAGCGGTAGGCGAACACCACCAATTGGGCCCGGTCTCTCGCACCCAGCTTCGTCATCGCTCTGGAGACGTGGGTTCGAGCGGTGGCCGGGCTGATGTAGAGCCGGTCGGCGATCTCTCCGTTCGACAACCCCTCGCCGACCAGCCCCACGACCTCTCGTTCGCGGTCGGTGAGGGTGCCGATCAGTGGGTGGGGGGTGCCCCCGTGAGGTTTACGCTCGACGAGCTCCCCGATCACGGTCCGGGTCACCGACGGCGAGAGCAAGGCTCCCCCGTCGTTCACCGTGCGGATCGCAGCCAACAGATCGGCGGGTGGCGTGTTCTTGAGAAGAAATCCGCTGGCCCCGATCTCCAAGGCCTCGAACACGTACTCGTCGAGCTCGAATGTGGTGAGGACGATCACCCTGGTTCCGGCGAGTCCGGGATCGTCGACGATACGCCGGGTTGCGTCGAGACCATCCATCCCCGGCATGCGGATGTCCATGAGGACAACGTCCGGTCTCGTCTCCCGTGCCAGGGCCAATGCCGACACACCACTGTCCGCCTCCCCGGCGACCTCCAGTCCGGCGTCGTTTTCAATGAGGGTGCGTAGCCCTACCCGGACCAGATCCTGGTCGTCGACGATGAGAACCGAGATCATTTGGACATCCACATCGGGAGGTGAGCCTCCACCTCGAAGCCTGCCTCGGTCGCTCCGGCAGAAAGGCTGCCGCCGAGGGCTTCTGCACGACGACGCATACCCCGAATCCCGCGTCCCTCAGCAGGCTCGACCGCAGTCGGACCCGGGTTGGTTACGAGTACTTCTACCGCATCGTCATCGACGGTGACGGAGATGTGGGCCGATGGCTCTGGTCCATGCCGGACCACGTTCGTCAACGACTCCTGGATGATCCGATATGCGGCGAGCTCCACCGCCGCTGGTGCTTTCCGGGCTTTCGATCCCATCGTCAAGTCGACAGAAACCCCCGCTCCCCTCATGCGCTCGCAAAGCTCGGCGATGTCTTCGAGACCGGGGCTGACCGGCTCTCGATTGCGGCTTCCCGCCCGGCTCACCAGGTCGAGAGTGGTGCGAAGTTCTTCAAAGGCCTCGGCACTGGCTCGGCTGATGGACTCGAGCGCTGCCCTGGTCCGGGGTGCGCGCTGTTCATCCACGTGAAGAGCAACATCGGCCTGCATCTGGATCGCAGCCAATCCATGGCCGACGATGTCGTGGACCTCTTGGGCAATCCGGATCCGTTCTTCGTATAGCTGTTGGCGAATTGCCCCAGCTCTGGAGGCCTCAGCCGCCTCACGAGAGAACCGGACCGTGGTGCCGATGGCAAACGGGACCACTGCCCAGGCCGACCCGGGAATGAGGCCGAGCAGACCTCCCAAGGCGCTGGGGTGGACAAAGACGTGGCCGAGCATGACGAGGAGGGCCATACCTACCGAGATGCCGGCCGTTCTTAGCGGAAGCCGACTGGCCACCGTGTATACCGCGATAAAGAAGGCGACCAGGATCAGTCCATAGGGATAGGTCGCGATCAGGTAAGCCGAAGTGGCGGCGGTGGTGACCGACATGGCGATCAGCGGCCATCGTCGACGGAAGATCAGAGCCCCGAATGCGATCCCGACCAGAATCAAGGCGAAGGCGTCGACGGATCGGTCGTCTGCCGAAAAGTCGTCCGTGGCAATCCAAGTGATCAGGATGACTACCACTCCCAGGATCACTGCGATCGCACCATCGACGAGCAGCTCTCGGCGAGTCGGGGAGGTCATCCCACCACGGTATAGCGCGCCCTGAGCCGGTGGGTTCATCGTCGGTCACTCCGCACTCGGCCCCATGGCTTGAAGACCGCCAGGACCGTGGCGAAGGAAAGTGTGCTCAGGGATACCGCCGGCGGGAAGAAGAGGGTCGAGACATCGAGTGGGGATTCTCCCCCAGATGCGAGGATCCGGCCATGCTCGACGATGTCGGCCATCCCCGGTTCAAGGGCGAATACGATCAGCACACACAGCACCACGTTGAGGACGAGCTTGACCGCCACCCACCAGTAGCGGACGAGGCCATATCGCGTACCGAGTCCAAGGAGAACCCCGCTGACAAGGCTGACGAGTGCCGTCGTGAGCATGGGCACGACGGCGAAAGTCCCGAGTGCCTGATAGGCCAGCCCTTGCACCGTGTGCTCGGAAGTGAAGAAGCCAGCGACCACTAGCACCCCCACGATGACGTCGATGCCTATCCATGCCCCGGCAGAGACAATGTGCAAGACGAGAATCGCTTTGCGGACTGTTACCCCCATCGGGATGATCCGGCGGCGTTCGTGGGTGGAGGTCGTCATGAGTTCAGCATCGGTTGATCGATCGCCATTCACATCGGGCGACCTACGACACCTGTCGTACGACCCCTGGCGTATACGCGTGCGCCGCCCGTCGTAGTCCCTGTTTCAGAACATCGGATTGCGTAGTAGAGCGGTTGCCGAGTCAGCTGACCCGGAGCGCAGCGGATATGCGAGGAGGGCTTTGCCCGCCAATCCGGTCAGAGACCGACACCCGTCGTGATGAGTTCGTCACGTGTCGTCGGTCCGGAGCGGGAACCGAGCCAACTGGTGCAATCCTCGACCACTGCGGCCAACAACTGATGGAGCAGGCTGTCGGGATCGGAGATGCACGCCTCGGCGATGCCGACCACAGCAACCCGGACGATGCAGGGCGCGGACCTCCTCTGTAGAGCGCGTTCCGTGAGATGAGTTCCCGTTGTGAATTCTTCTGCCCACCGGGCCGCCCGCGGAGCCATCGAGAGGGCGGTGTCTGCTTGACCGAGCAGATCAGTGACGTCGATCGAAGATGGTTCCTTGTCCTCCAACTCGTTTAGGACGCGCCGTGCAGCGATCAGACCCGCTGCCAGCGCGCGTTGTCGATGTTCGGCGACGACAGGCAGGGCCATCGCCGCGCAGCGAATGGCGATCGCAGCGTCCACTCTCGGCTCGTCCCCATCGAGGCCAATTACGGAGGGGATCAACTCGACCAGGCTGGGTCGGGCCTGGTCGGAGATGTGGTCGTTGACCCCGCGGGCAACTCCCGCCAGAAGGGGATGAGTGCAGCGGGGATGATCGCTCCACCGTTCCCCGGCAAGGAACGAGGCGTACTCCATGAAACAGGCCCCATTGCGGGGCGTCCGATGCTTCCCACGTGAAAGCACCGGAATCACCTCGGGCGTCACGGACCGGGCCATGTGCCAACCATACAGGAGGCACCACGAACCATTTGCCAGTCGAGACATCACTCAGCAGATGCGGCCCATCTTCCGGGGCATCCCTCACAGTCCCGCCATATGCGAGTCGGCGACTCTCCGGCGAGGACCCTCCTCCCTTCATCCTGGAAGAGGATCCCGAGCAGAATTCCCTGTGGTGTTGTGACCAAGACGTGGGGGGCGTTGCGACGTTCCATCCGCTCGACCAGCGGTTGGAGCAACCCATCGGGGCGAACTGTGGACGGCCCCGGCTCCATCACCTCTTCGACGAGCCCATCGTTCCGTCCTACGAGGGCCGCGGGTCGGAGACGACCGACCACTACCCCGTCACAATCGACAACCGCCGCTATCTCCCACCCGTCAATACCGTTTCGGGATCGCACGTCGACAATGGGCTCATCGGGTCGGCAGGTGATGGGATCGCTGCGTATCGCTTCGGCGACACGTTCTCTCCCATCCGCAATTCCCTCGAATGGGAGTCCGGCAGCTTTCCAATCGGCGATGCCGTCGACATAGTCGGACACCCTGGTGAATCCCAAACCTTCGAGCCGGCACGCGGCTCGTGGTGACATGTCTCACAAGCCGTCGTGGCAATAGACCACCACCGGCTTTTGGGAACTCAGATCGGCGACAGTGTCCGGGGTGAGCTCCCGGAGCGGGATGCTCAACGCTCCGGGAAGGTGCGATTCGTCGTATTCCCGACGAGGGAGGACATCGACGACCTGTGCGTCTTCGGTTTCGATGAGTCGGAGCAGTTCCACTCGATCGATCGGTGTGGCCATGCGTCAATTCTCCTCTGTCGGTGCAATCACGGCGCGAAGTTGTTCCAGGCTGGGGGAGCCACACAACCCCGACTCGGTGTCATAGATCCGACAGGAGAGCCCCAATGGCGTTTCGTCAGGTGCGAAGGGGTCAACTCCGTCGATGAGGACGGTTGGTGAGCCTTTGAACCCAAGCGCGATCGCCTTGTCGTCGCTTTCGATGAGCTGAAACGTGACGGTGGCATCGACGCCGTCAGCGACCAAAGTCGAAAGGTGCCGCTGGGTGATTCGCCAATTAGGGCAGTCCTCGAAGTACTGAAGGATGATATGTCTCAACTCGTTCCGTCTGCGGCTGACTCGTCGATGGCCCCGAGACGGAGACGGTTGATTCTCTTGCCCATTTCGAACGCATCGTGGACCGACAGGAAGAATCTGCCGGGGCGATCGGCGATCCAGGTCTCCGCGGATCGAGGCGACTCGAAGAAGTAGATCTGATGACAGAACCGTGCGATGGAATCGTCGGCGAACCGGTCGCCATTGTCGGGGAGCAGAAAGGAGACCACTGCACCGGGTGGATCGAGATCAGTGATGCCGTCGGGTGTGACGGTGAGCCGCACCCTGGCGTGGCTGGTTGGATCCGTTGACTCCACCAGCACCTCGCGGTCGATGATCTCCGGGATGAACAGAGTGTCTATGGCGCACCAGGCATAGCTGGTCGTACCGTTGTGGGTCATAGAATGGGTGGGTTCGACGTGGTGGGAGTGGATCCCCCAGAACCCGATCACCCGTTTGTCCTCGTCACGGAGCACCAGGGGCCATGTCCGCAACGACTCCTCGACGCGTTCTGTGGTTAACCCTGTCTCGTTTGCAATCTGAGCTTCTGACACCGGCTCGCCCCGGGCGAGAAGTCGGTAGGTGGCGACCGTGATGCGCCGGTCGTCGGCGTCCAGGACAGGCGACGCTTCGACTACCGCCTTGGCCCATGCGTCGAGTTGAGCGGTCGTAGCCATAGAACCTCCAAATTCGTCGGATCCGGCCAACGTACAGCTTCAAGTACGGTTGAAAGTCAAGAGGGGGTGTGAGGGATTGCCTGGTTTCGCTCGTGACGATGCCGGCGTCGCGGCCGCCTCACTCGCAACTGTTGTGCCCGACTCTGCCGATCGATTCCCCCACACGACGTGGCTGCTGTCGGAAGGAGCCGAGTCGACGTCGAATAGCAACACGACGAGCTACGTTGAACAGCAGGCGCGGATGAAAGTGCGCGTAGGCCTCGAACTGTTGATGGACGGCTGGAGTCCGCGCTGTCCTTGGGACGGCGGACGCTGGCCCCCGCACCGTGTGACCCCGTTCGTATAGGCTCCCGATCGGATACCGGAAAAGGGGCCCGGCAATCCCGGGAGGCACATGGTTGAGTTTGGTGTCACCGGGGTCGGTGCCAAACGAATGTCTCCCATGTGCCCTTCGCGTGCGCGAGCGGCGCATAACCCCAGCCCCGATTGGAGGCGCTATGCGCAAACGACGTCTGATCGTCGTGATTGCCGCATTCGTCATCTCGCTCCCTGCTGTTGCGGCAGCGGAGCCGGTTGAGGACGCAGTAGCCACGTTCGATCACACTCAGAACATGCACCCGATGGGATTTTCGGAGCGTGCGGTTCCCTTCTCAGGACCTGGATCGGGGGTGTTCAACTCCGACCTCGCGTTCTGGGGCAAGCTGGCATATCAGGGGACATACGAGGGCTTCCGGATCATCGATATCACCGAAGATGACAATCCGGTCGAGGTCAACAACTACGACCAGTGTGTCCAGGGTTTGACCACCGGCAACCAAGGCGATGTCGTTGTTTGGGAGCAGATCCTTGTCCGGTCGTGGAACTCACCAGCCCCAAGCGGTGGGGCAGAATGTGGAGGCGTCCCCACGTCTGCGGGCGCCGAAGGGGTCCACGTCTTCGACGTCAGCGACCCGCTGAACCCCATAGGTCTCACGTTCGTCGAGACCGACTGTGGGTCCCACACCGCTACCGGTGTTCCCGACCTGGAAAACAACCGGCTGCTGATCTACAGCAGCTCGTCCAGCGGCGCCTGTCCGGGCATCGACATCATCGAGGTCCCACTCGACGATCCAGCGTCGGCTTCGCATCTGAGATTCGAGCTGTCCGGGACCCATTCCCTGCCCAATCTCGTCGTGGTCGACGGACCCTCGCCGGCGGCGGGGACGTACGAGGCCACCGGTGCTGCCTTTGGGCCGGCACCTGACGCCACCGGTATCAGCGGTGACATCGTCCTGGTCAATGATGGGGTCGATACCACCACCGACGGCTGTGAGCCTTTAGTCGGCTTCTCGGCCGGTGCCATAGCGCTGGTCGACCGGGGTACCTGCGGTTTCGTGGTGAAGGCGGCCAATGCCCAGGCTGCTGGGGCCAGTGCGATGATCGTGGCCAACAACTTGCCTGGGGCACCCATCACCATGGGTGGCACCGACCCAATGATCGTGATCCCGTCGGTGATGATCTCCCTCGACGATGGCAACACCATCAAGGCCGGTCTCCCGGCGACGGGGACAGTGATCAGCAGCCCGATACCGTCACGAAGCTGCCATGACACAGGAGTGATCCTGGGCAGCGTCGATCTGGTGGCATGTGCCGGTGGAAACGGGTTCAGCGTGTGGAGCGTGGATCCCGCCGACGGTGGGTCACTCGACGACCCGGCGATTCTCTACTCCGAAGCGATAGAGGGCGTCAGCATCGGGCACTCGGCGTCATTCACGTGGGACGGCGAAGTGCTGATCTTCGGCCATGAGCCCGGTGGAGGCGGCCAGGCGCAATGTCAGGCAACCAGCTCCGAGGTGAACCGGTCGCTCTTCTTCTTCGAAGCGCGCACCGGGGATGCACTAGGCACGATCGTGCATCCGCGGCCACAAACCGCCACCGAGAACTGCTCATGGCACAACTACAACGTGGTGCCGACCGACAAGCGGTATGTGCTGGTCTCGGGGAACTATCAGTCCGGTGTGAGCGTGGTCGACTTCAGCGACCCGGCCAATGCCACCGAGGTGGCTTTTGCCGATCCGGCCCCGTTGAGTGACACCGACCTCATCCTGGGTGGGGACTGGTCGACCTACTGGTACGACGGTCGGATCTACGAATCCGACATCCGCAGAGGTCTGATCGTGTGGAATCTGAGTGGCAATGTGGTGGCCGGCGCCAAGAAGCTGGGCCATCTCAACCCACAGACTCAGGAGTTCTCGATTCCGTAAAGGTATTGAGCTCAGACTGAGTCGCCAAAGTGGGGAGAGGGTGCCCCACCGGGCACCCTTTCCCTACATCGACCCCTACGTGATCGAGTGTGCACCGGTGCGCGCTGTGGGCTGTCGCTCAATCGTGGGCGGCGGTGGCTTGCCGCCGTGTGTATCGGGAGATCCTCGTGCCCGCTACGCCGCCGACAACCACCCCGAGAAACGGCAGAGAGACAACAAGACCATGCAGGCCCTGGTCGTCCGCTACTCCCGAGGCGGCCAAATAGCCGAGACCCACGCAGATCAGCAAAGCGGCCACACCGAGCCGCCAGGTCGAGGACCCTGGCTTGCGGTCGTCATTGGGTCGTTCGAATTTTCCGAAGCCCATGATGAACGGCATCGTGACAGCTGCCAGCCCTAGCAGCCAGAGTGGCCGGGTCAGCCACCACGACGCAGAGTCGACCTCCAGCCTGAGCCCTGTGCCATCGGCGAGCAGGAGACCTCCGATGACGAGAACCAAGGCCGTCATATGCCACAGATATACGGTCATAATCCGACTGCTGATCATCACCACCGGTGCCCACACCCGGTCCCTGGCCAGCCATCTCCGCACAGGTCCTTCAAAGGCGAGAAACAGACCGGCCTGGAACAGCGCCAGCGCTATGAGGGTCACTTTCGGTGGTTGGCTGTTGTTCACGCCCTGCGTGGTGAGACCGACCATCGCCACTGGATAGGGGCCGACGATCACAAGGGCTGCGGTGGTCGCCAGCCCCGCGATTGACATGCCTATTCGTCGGCGCACTCCGCCCAGCCTGGAGTCGGCCCAGGCATAGCCCAAGCTGTGCACCGTGCCCCACACGAACACGTAGTTGAGGAATCCTCCGGGAACGAAGCCGAAGCCCAGTGAGAGCAGGTCGACGAGCCCGGCAAGCCCTGCCCCCACCGTCAGGGAGGACCATTCGAAGCGTTCCCATGCCCTCAGGGTGATCGGGGTCAGCGCCACCACCAGCAGGTAGGTGGCGAGGAACCAGAGTGGGACCAGAGCAGCTTGAGATCCGAGCCGGATCGCCCTGGAATCGACGCCGACTTGGAGCATTGTGTACGCCCCGATGGCCCACACGGCGAGGAGGGGGAGGACTGGGAGGACGAGTCTTCTCAACCTGGCCCGGAACCAGACCCCATACGTCTCCTCTCTGCATCGCGCCGCCCGCCAGCTCGCTGCGTTCGCATAGCCACCAACCAGGAAGAAGAGGGGCATCACTTGGAGGATCCAAGTCAGATAGTGGGACCAGCTATTGGTCGACAGAAGCTGATTGAACGAAAGTCCATCACCTACCACTTCGGGGGCCGCCATCAGCCAATGTCCGACCACCACAACGAAGATTGACATCGCCCGCAACATGTCGACATAGCGGTTCCTGGTCAGTGGTGTCTGCCTGGCCAGGTCGAGTGCGTCGGTGTATGTGCTCATGATGACAGCATCGGTCCGAGACCGGGATCCAGCCATCCGGTGTTACCCCGATGTCGGACAGATCCGGGCTGCTTGTAAGGCCGATGAGTCACGAAAGGACGTCAAACGGGTTCGCCGTGCCGGAGCGCGAGGCGGGATACTCCACGACGTGGATCGTGACGCCTACCACACGTTGGACGGTCACCTCGGTCTGGTCGAGTCTGCTCGGCAAGGCTTCGAGACGACGTACGGCTCGGCTCCGAGCGGAGCATGGTTCGCACCTGGTCGCATCAACGTCATCGGCGAGCACACCGACTACAACGATGGTTTCGTGCTTCCTTTCGCCCTCGACCGTGGGGTGGCGGCGGCAGCCTCGTTGGCCGAGGATGGCCGGGTCGACCTCGTTTCCGAGCAGGTGGGCTATGAGTCTTTCGAGGTCGAAGGTCTGAACGGACCCGGTTTGAGACACGCCAGAAGCGCCATTTGGGCGGCGACCACCGCGGGGATGGAGATCCCGGGCCTGAAGGTATATGCGAGCACCACCGTGCCGATGGGCGCCGGTCTATCGTCGAGTTCCGCGTTCATCTGTGCCCTCTTGATGGCGGTCAATGACCTGACCGGACGGGGCGAGGAAGCTCAGGCTCTGGCACTGACCGCGCAACGAGCCGAAACCGACGGAGTCGGCGTTCCGATTGGCGTGATGGACCCGATGGTCTCGATGATGTCCCAACCGGGTCACGCCCTGTTTCTCGACTGTGAGAGTCTCCAATTCGAGCATGTCCCGTTCGGAGCGACAACGCCAGGAGCCGACACCGAGATCCTCATCGTCGACACCCGGACCGAAAGGAATCTGTTGGCAGGCGAATACGGCAAACGACGACAGGACTGCCGGCGGGCGACGTCCGCCCTGGGTCTTGATTCACTGCGGGCAGCGTCGTCGGGTTTGTTGGAGGAGAGGTCGGAGGTACTGGATGAAGTGAGCCTCAGGCGGGCTCGACATGTCGTGACAGAGAACGCACGGGTCTTGGAGACCGTGAGACGGCTTCGAGAGGACGACATGGCCGGAGTCGGCAGACTGCTCGACGACTCCCACAGTTCACTGGCAGACGACTTCGAAGTCAGTTCCCCCGCCCTCGACCTCGCTGTCGAGGTTTGTCGTGAGACCGGTGCCTACGGTGCCCGACTAACCGGAGCCGGCTTTGCCGGGTGTGTGATCGGTCTGTTCCCATCGGGTTCACTCCCGGCGGTGGATGCGATGATGACAAAGGCCTTCTCGGCTCGTGGACTGTCTCAGCCCAGGGTGTTCCCCGGTATTTCGGGACCCGGCGCTGGACGAGTGTTCGACTGATCGGAGACCGGCCCGCGGTAGGTCTTGGCCAGACGCTGAACCGACGAGACTGCTGTCATTTCTTCTCGAGAATCGTGTCGGTGCTGAGCGAGTACAACGTCGTCGGCCTACCTCGTTGCACATGGACGTGGCCGGTCGACTCGAGAGCCAAGAGCGCGGCCTCGACGCGGGTCGGGGTTAGAAACGGGCCACGACCGACACGCAACTCC
>Ga0299907_10001749_pt1 | contig 12753 bp, 10 predicted proteins | sample RVTome_16_FD_198680 | JGI IMG/M metagenome (GOLD analysis project Ga0299907, IMG submission 198680) | Soil microbial communities from uranium-contaminated site in the Upper Colorado River Basin, Wyoming, United States - RVT152D67 (version 2) ... | reverse complement strand
CCGATGGGGCCGGTGCGCCCGTACTGCTTCTACGGCACCGATGCCGCGCATCTGCTGCATCGCGCCGGCATGCCGGGCATCGTGTGCGGCCCCGGCGGGCGGTACAACACCATGCCCGACGAGCGGGTCGATCTGCCCGACTACCTGGACATGATCCGCGTCTACCTGCTCGCGATCCTGGACGTCTGCGAGGTCGCGTCGTGAGGACGACCACATGAGCGCCGATACCCTTTTTCCGGCCGAAAAGCACGCCTCTCGGCGCGCCGGGGTCGCGCCTGGATGCGGGTCCGGGGAGAAGGCATGACGGATCGGCTGGGCGGGGTGCTGGAGCGGGTAGGCGGAGGCGCGCTCTGGTCCGACCTGGAGGCGATCTGCGCGCTCGGCGGGCGCTTTGCCGGGACCGAGAGCGAGATGCTGGCGCGCGATTTCCTGGCCGGGCGTCTCGCCGAGGCCTGCGGCACAGCACCGGTCGCCCATGCCGTCGGTTATCAGGGGTGGACCCGCGGCGAGGCCGCATTGGAGATCGCCGGCGCCGGCGGTCTTGCCCTGCCCTGCGTCTCGCTGGTGCGCTCGCCGGCGACGCCGCAAGGCGGGCTGGAGGCGGAGGTCGTGGATCTGGGCCGCGGCGAGGCCGGCGACTTCGAGCGTCGCGCGGCCGCGATCCCGGGCCGGATCGTGCTGGTCCGCCACGAGTACATGTTCGCCACCGGGACCGTGCACCGCCGGCGCAAGTACGAATGGGCGATGGAGCGCGGCGCGGCGGGATTCCTGATTGCGAGCCATCTCCCGGGCGAGCTGCCGGTGACCGGCTCGTCCGGCGCCGAGCCGGGGCGCGGCATCCCGGCGGCGGGGGTGAGCGCCGCGACCGCCCGGCACCTCGTCGCGGAGGGCGGGAGATACCCGCAGATCAGGCTCCGGATCGCCGTCGACGCGGGCCCGGCGCGCACCGAGAACCTGATCCTGGACCTGCCGGGCCGTGGCCCCGGCCGGGTGGTGCTCGCCGCCCACATCGACGGCCACCACCTTGCCCAGAGCGCGATGGACAACGCGAGCGGCCTCGCCGTCGCGCTTGCCGTGGCCGGCGCCCTGGCACCCTGCTGCGAGCGCCTCGAGCGCGGCCTGCGGATCGCGCTGTTCAGCATCGAGGAGTGGGCGCTCGCCGGCTCGCGGCACTACGTCGAGGGGCTGGAGCCGGAGGAGCGCGCCGCGATCGATCTGGTGATCAACCTGGATTCGGTGGCGGGCAGCCCGCGGCTGACGGCCCTCACGAGCGGGTTCAAGGCGGTCGAACGCTTCGTTCTCGAGACCGCCGGCGCCGCGGACTTGGCGGTTCGCGCTCACCGCCCGCTGATGGCGAACTCGGATCACTACAACTTCGCCATCCACGGCATCCCGGCGCTGCGCCTGGTCGCCGGCTTCGACGAGCCCTCCTCGAACCTGAAATTCGTGCTGACGCCTGCCGACACCCTGGACAAGATCAGGCCCGCGGAGCTGGAGGGCGCGGCGCGTCTCGCCGCCACGCTGGCGCTACGGGCCTGCGAGGCGCCCGAGCTCGCGCTCCGATGAGCCCATTTTTTCCACTTTCGCCCGCGGCGGCGTGGAAGGAGCCTTCAGATGAAGTACCGCAAGGTTCTGGTCACCGGCGCATGCGGGCGGCTTGGCCGCTTCGTGATGAGCGAGCTGGCGCCCGTCTGCGAGGTGACGGTGCTCGACCTCGCGAAGCCGGAGCAGGACGTGCCCTTCGTCCAGGGCGACGTGGTGGATCTCGCCAAGGTTCGCCGGGCGATGGCCGGACAGGACGCGGTGGTGCACCTCGCGGCCATTGACCTCGGCGTGCCGGCCGAGCCCGAGCGCTATTTCGGGGTCAACGTCATGGGCACCTGGAACGTCCTGCAGGCCGCCCACGAGGCCGGTGTCGGCAAGGCGGTTCTGGCGTCCAGCATCTCCGCCAACGGCGCCGCGGAGATGCGGCCCGATTTCCCGCCCGAGTACCTGCCGGTGGACGAGGCCCACCCTTCGAAGCCGGTGCACCCTTATGGGGTGAGCAAGCTGGTGGTCGAGCAGGTGGCGCAGAGCTTCGCGCGCCGCGGCGGCATCTCGGTGACCTGCCTGCGACCCACCGCCGTCGCCGTCCCGTCCCACCTCCCACGCCTGGTCGAGCGCGTCCGCGACACCGACCACCGCTGGCTCGCCGCCTACGTCACGGGCGCGGACACGGCGCGCGCCTTTCGCCTCGCCCTCGACTATGAAGAGCCGTACGACGTCTTTTTCGTGACGGCGGCGGATTCTTGCGCCTACGAGCCCACGCTCGAGCGCGCGCGGCGGCTCTTCGGCCGGCTGCCGGAGATCCGCGACCCCGGCCTGTTCGAGCGCGAGCCGCGGGCCTCGATGATCGACGCGACCCGTGCCCGCGAGCGGCTCGGCTGGGAACCGACCTCGTCCTGGCCGGAGCTCGCGCGCGAGGCCGGTGGCTGAGGCGGCGACCTTGGCGGACCACCCATCCATCCTGTCGGAGCGCGCGTCATGGCGATGACGATGCCGCAGGGGCTCCGTCTCGAGCCCATGGTCGAGGACATCCAGCGCCTGCTGAAGGTGGGCGCGCGGATGTACATGTGCATGACCCGCGCCACCCTCGAGAAGCATGGCCGCGAGGGCGAGATGCCGGTCCGCCTCGGCCTGCGGGCCTACGGGCTCTGGCGCGGCCGCGAGATGCGCGAGGCCCACCATGCGCTCGGGCTCGAGATCAACATGGCCAGCCTCATCCAGTGCTGGGACAGCGCCTCGGTCTTCATCGTCAAGGACCGGAAGGATACCGCACCCGACTTCAAGCCCTACGACGTGCGCTTCGACGTGCATCTGTGTCCCGCCGCCCTGGCGTGGAAGGAGGCCGATTTCCACCAGTGGGGGCACGTCTATTGCGACGAATTCCATCAGGCCTGCGCGTCGGCCTATCACCCCGACGGCCACGTCGTCATCCCGCAGAACATGATGAAAGGCGACGACCACTGCCACTTCCAGTGGGTCATGCCGCCGAACGCGGAGCGTCTCGCACTCGGCGAGCCCACCGGACTCGGCCGGCGCCTCGCGCGCGACTACCAGGCCGAAAGCGACATCGAGGGCGCTTGGCAGGCGCTCAAGCGCACCAACCGTCTGGTCGGCGGGCGCTACCTGACCGCGGCCCGCGTGCTGGTCGAGAGGTTCGGTGAGGACGGCCGCGACACCGTCTGCTGCGCGATGCGCTCGTGGGGGCGGCTGCGCGGCGAGCATCTGAGGCGGGAACACGAGGAGAAGGGGATCGAGCGGAGCCCGGTCAACTTCATGCGCCATCACGACCTGCCGTTTGCCACCGTCTGGGACATCGACGAGCAGGTCGCCGGGGACGGCGGGCTCGTCGCCCGGATCTACGAGACGCCGCACGACGAAGCCTGGCGCGACATGGAGGGGGCCGGTCTCGGGGACGCGGCCGATCTCGGGGCGCTGTGGTACGAGGAGTCCTACGCGGCGATGATCGAGGCCTATATGCCCGATGCCCGCCTCGAGTGGACCCGGCAGATGTGCCGCGGCGACGCGGTGACCGAGCTGCGGATCACCGCCTGAGCGACGGCGCGGGTCCCCGATCGGCGGCGTCGGGCGCCGGCGGCGACTCTCGCGCCTCGCCCCAGCGCGCCAGGAAGCAGGCCAGCAGCGAGACCACCGCGAATGCGGTGACGATCGCGAACAGCGGTTGGACGGTGCCGTTCTGCAGCATCCCCAGGAGCTGGGCACCGCCGGCCGCGATCAGACCCTGGCCGAAACCCATCACACCCGCAGCGCTGCCGGCGAGCGCAGGGTTCACGCTCACCGCGCCGGCGATGGCGCTCGGCTGGCTCAGGCCGTGGCTCAGCACCACGACCGCCATCGGCAGGACGATCGCGAGCGCCGCCGGACCCGAGGCGAGGTTCCACAGATAGAGCACGACGCAGCTCGCGACGGCGAGCCAAGCGCCGCGGAGCATCAGCCGCTGCACGCCCATCCGTTGCACGACGCGCGAGGTGATGAAGTTGCCCGCCATGTACCCGAACGAGAGCAGCGGAAAGTACAGCCCGTAGTCGGTAGGCGGCCGGCCGAGCACGTCCACCAGCACGTAGGGCAGGCCGGCGATCATGGCGTACCAGGCCGCAAGGGTGCACGCCCCGTGAAGGGAGTAGCCGATGAAGGCGGCCGAGCGCAGCAGCTGGCCACAGCCGCGATAGGTGCGCAGCACGCTCTGGCCGGAGGCCACGGGATGCGTCTCGGCGAGGCATGTGAAGGTCCACCCCAGCACGACCGCGCCGAACAGCGCCACCGCGAGGAAGCTCGCCCGCCAGCCGAGCCAGACGTCCAACAAGGCGCCGATGGCGGGGGCGGCCGCGGAGGCGAGGGCGGTCAGCATGGTGACGAGGCCGATCACGCTGGCGGCGCGATCGCGCTCGTGGAGATCGCGGATCACCGCACGCGCGAGCACGATTCCGGCACAGCCGCCGATCGCCTGCAGCGCCCGCGCGGCGGCGAGCGATCCTATGGACCAGGCGGCGGCGCACAGGAGCGGGGCCAGCGTGTAGAACGCCAGTCCCCACAGCAGAATCGGGCGCCGCCCGTAGCGGTCGGAGAGCGGGCCGATGGCGAGCTGCGCGACGGCGAAGGCGACGAGGTAGAGGCTGAGCGTGAGCTGCACCGCCGCCGGGCTCGTGCCGAAGACATCCACCATCCCCGGCATGGACGGCACGAACATGTTGAGCGCGATGGTGTTGATCGCGCTCAGCGCCACGAGAAGCGCGATCGGCGGCACGCGCGGGCCGGGCCCGCCGGATGGCGGCTCATCCGCCTGCATCCACCTCCCTCGCAACAGCGCGCTCCTTTGAGTGCCCGGGCAAAATTCAGTAGCGTGGCGGCTCGCGGCACCGCCCGGCGTCGCTTTTCTCAGCCGAGGACCCACTCATGAAGCACCAGCGCCTGCGCAAGTTCAACACCCGCGACGTCTATCCCGGTGGCAAGCTCGACAACGACATGGCCATGGTGGTGAAGGCCGGCCATCGGATCTTCCTGCGCGGCCAGACCGGGCTCGACCTCGAGCAGCGGCTGGTCTCGGCGGAGGACCCGGCGGCCCAGGCCGAGCAGGCGATGGAGAGCGCCAAGACCCTTCTCGAGGAGGCCGGCTCCAGCCTCGAGCATGTGTGCAAGGTCACCACCTACATCACCGATCGCGCGTATCGCGCGCCGGTCTACAACGTGGTCGGCCGCCACCTGAAAGGAATCCCGACGGTCGGCACCGGCCTCATCGTCAAGGGCCTGGCGATGCCGGAGATGAAGGTGGAGCTCGACATCGACGCCGTGATCCCGGCCACCGGCGAGCACCAGCGCTTTCGAACCTTCAACACGCGCGACTGGTTCGGCCAGAAGAACATCTACCGCGACTCCTGCATGATGGTCCGCACCGACGACGAGATCTATCTCCGCGGCCAGACCGGGGCGGAGCTCGACGGCAGCCGCTTCCACGGGCTCGGGCACACCCCGGACGATGCCGCCGCGCAGGCCGAGCAGTCGATGAGGAACGCGAAGACCCTGCTCGAGGAAGCGGGCTCGGGCTTCCAGGACGTGTGCAAGCTCCGGGTCTACATCGGCGATCGCGCCTATCGGGAGCCGGTCTACCAAGTGCTCGGCCGGCATCTCGGCGACACTCAGCCCTGCTCCACCGGGCTCATCATGCGCGGCTTCGCGCGGCCTGAGATCCTGTTCGAGATCGACATGGCGGTATCGCTCTCCAATGGCACGCCGCACCAGCGGCTCCGGGGTTTCCATACCGATCAGCAGTACCGGGACGGCCAGAAGCTCGGCTCGCGCTTTTGCATGGCGGTGCGCGCGGGCGATCGCGTCTATCTGCGCGGCCAGACCGGCACGACCTTCGATGGCGAGTTCACGGGCCTGGGCGATCCGGCTGCGCAGGCCGACCAGGCTATGCGCAACGTCAAGCAGCTGCTGGAGGAGGCCGGCGCCGGCCTCGACGACATCTGCAAGGTCACGACCTACATCACCGATCGCGCCTTTCGCGAGCCGGTCTACCAGACCATCGGGCGGCACCTCAAGGGCGTGCATCCGGTGGGCACCGGGCTGATCGTGGACGGCCTCGCCCACACGAGGCTGCTGGTCGAGATCGACGTCGAGGCGGTGATCCAGAACTGACCGTCGGGCGCCTTCCTCATACGGCGTTGGGTCGGGATAACTCCAGGCAGGCGCCATCGCGCGCCACCACTCGCCCGCCCTTGAGCACCAGCGAGCGCACCGGGCGCGCGACCACCGCCTCGGCGGGCGTCTCCGCCGCGAGCGTGAACAGATCGGCGCGGCAGCCCGGCACGAGACCATGGTCCTCGAGGCCGAGCGCCCGGGCGCCCGCCGCGCTCGCGCACTCCAGGGCGACACCGAGGTCGGCGTCGGTGCGAAAGCCCGAGCGCCACGCCAGCAGCATGGCGCGCTCGAGCATGTCGCCGTCGCCGTAGGGCGACCAGGGGTCGCGCACGTCGTCATTGCCGGCGAACACCTCGACGCCGCGCTCGCGCAGACGCTTGACCGGCGGCAGCGGCGAGGCGCCGCCGCCATGGGTCACCAGGGACACCCCGGCCTCAGCCATGAGGCCGGCGACACGCTCGAACTCCAGCTCCGAGGCCGCGCCCAGGCAGAAGCCGTGGCTCACGGTCACGCGCCCCGCCATGCCATGGGTTCGGGTGCGCAGGGCGAGCGCCGTGATCTCGGCGAGACCGTCGGCGCCCGGGTCGTGCAGGTGCACGTCGATCCCGACGCCGTGGCGCGCCGCGATCCCGAACAGCAGGTCGAGCTGGCCTTCCGCATCGCCATCGAAGGTGATCGGATCGATCCCGCCGAGCAGGTCCGCGCCCTCGGCGAGCGCGGCCTCCAGCAGATCCGCCGTGCCCTCCCGGCAGAGCACGCCGGTCTGGGGGAAGGCCACGATCTGGATCTGCACATGGCCCGCGAAGCGTTCTTTGACCTCGAGCAGGGCGTGCAGGTGAGAGAGCCCCAGCTCGGGGACGATGTCGACATGGGTCCGGATAGCGGTCGAGCCGTGCGCGACGCACTGGCGCACCAGATTGCCGGCGCGGCCCGCGACCGGTGGCAGCGAGCCGCGCAGCCGGCCCTCGGTCTCGATCCGGCTCTGGCGCGTTGGGCCGGCCGGGTGCGGCATCCAGGGCAGCCCCGTCAGGGTCTTGTCGAGATGGATGTGACCGTCCACGAGGCCGGGCAGCGCGAGGTGACCGCGCCCGTCCACGACCTCCGCACCGGCATGTCGCTCGGCCGGACCGGGGTCGATCTCGGCGATCGAGCCCGCCTCGATGCGAAGATCCACCGCCCGCCCGTCCGGCAGGCGCACGTCGCGCAGCACGAGCCCGGCCATCGATTTCTCCCCCTCCAGTCAGGTCGCCTGCAGCTCGCGCAGGTCCGTCATCAGCTCGGCCGCACGAGGCAGCTTCTCGAAGCGCTCGAGCCGCACCCGGATCGCCGCAGCACGTTCGGGCGGCAGCGCGCCGGCCACGCAGTCGTCGAACTTCGACCACAGCTCCGCCTCGCTCAGCGGGTTCTCCAGCACGCCCCTGGCGTGCTGCACGAAGGCGGAGAGCACGCGTCCGTCCCTCAGGTGGAGGCGCACCATGGCGGGCTCGCGGCCGTTGTCGGCACGCGAGAGCTCGGAGCCGGCCGCGGGGACATCCATGGAGACGCGGGGCAGCCAGGCGCGCACCGATCGGTCCGCGATCGCCTCAGGCCGGAAGTCCGCAAGGCGCAACGCTCCCCTCAGCACCGCGACCGCGATGCAGTACTGCATGCTAAAGCGCGCCTCGAGCTCCGAGCGCGGCTCCGGGAACATGAGATTGTCGTAGCTGATGCGGCTCACCACGGTCTCGACCCGCTCGACGTCCTCGGCACCGAGGTCGTGCTCGCGCATGAGGGCGAGCACGCCGTCCACCGCGCAGTGCGCGCTCGCGCAGCACGGGTGGATCTTCACCTTCAGCCCGAAGGTCTCGATGGCGAGCGGCGCGCCGATCCGCCCCGCCGCTTCCTGGAAGCCGGGCGAGTCCGGGCCGGCGAAGAGATCCCGGAACCCCCAGGGGCCATCCAGCGCCTCCGCGGTGGCGCTCACGCCGGCGGCGGCGAGGCGGGTGGCCAGCAGGCCGTGCTGCGCGGCGAGCCCGGCGTGCAGAGGCTTGGCCATGGTGCCGAACTGCCGCTTGGAACCCCCGGCGAGACTCGAGCCCAGGCTGATGGCGCGCTGCATCCCATCGGCGTCGAGCCGCATCAGGCGGGCGCAGGCCGCGGCCGCACCGATCGCCCCCACCGTGCTCGTGGAGTGCCAGCCGCGCTCATAGTGTTGCAGGTTCACTCCGTCGCCGATCTGCCCGATCACCTCGAGCCCGACGACGTAGGCGTCCAGCACCGCCGAGCCGCTGGCGCCCCGCTCCTCGGCGAGCGCCAGCAAGGCCGGGGCGAGCACCGCCGTGGCGTGCCCCGACAGCGGATGGTAGTTGTCGTCGAAGTCGAGCGCGTGCGCGGCCGTGCCGTTGACCAGCGCCGCGTGGGGCGCCGGGAGGCATCGCGGCTGCCCGACCACCGTGGCCGGCCCCGCCCCCAGATCGGCAACGGCCGCAAAGGTGCTGCGCGGCGCGGGGTCGGCGGCGCCGGCGATCATGCAGGCGACGATGTCGATGAAGGCGTTGCGCGCAAGAGTGAGCCCGGGCTCCCCCGGGATCGACGGGGCGCCGGCGCTCCACTCGGCCAGGGCGCGGGTGATGCTCATCGGGAGGCGTCTCCGACCAATCGGCGTCCGCTGGCTCGTGCTCCACGAGCTGCCGAGGCAGCATAGCGGTCTCTGTCCCGGAATCGATGCGCAAGCCCGCGACGCCGGCGATGCAGTCCTACCCCCGGCCGCACCCTCTTAGCGCCGTTTCAACTCGGTATACCGCTGAACTCGGGCCGGTCGAGCGCTTCGGCGCGCGCGGGAAGGGGACGAGCGTTTACTTCCGCGACCCGGACGATCGCTGCTCGAGTTCATCACCTACGGAGGGCGTTGACGCTCAGCTGCCTTCTCCGCCTTCGTTGCTGCCTTCTGCAGCACGAAGTCGTAGTGGACCTCGTAGAAGGGCTCTCTCATCGCTTCGCCGGTCGGAGCCTTGGCGCCCGCCGGCTTCTTCACGAACTCGGTGATCAGTGGCTCCTTCACGCCATACACTACGTCGGTGTCGATATACTGATCGCCCTTCTGGAACAGGTGTGTGACGATGCGGTGATAACCCGGCGCTTCCAGGCAGAAATGGATGTGTGCCGGCCGGTATTCGCTGATTTTCGTGCGCTTCATCAACTCGCCGACCGGGCCGTCCATCGGGATCGTGTAGCCGATCGGCGCCACCGTATGGACGATGTAGGAGCCGTCGGGCTTGGTGCGATAGATACCGCGCATGTATCCGTCTTCGCCCGGGCGCTGCGCCTCATAGAGGCCTTCGCCGTCGGTCTGCCAGATATCGAGCACGGCCCCGCCGACCGGCTTGCCGTCGAGGTCGGTCACCTTGCCGGTGACGAAGCAGGGGATGCCCGGCGCGCCGTCGGCCATGTCCTCGCCGTGGGCCAATTGCGGCGAGTCTTGAATATGGAACGGGCCTTCGACGGTGCTCGGAGTAGCACCGGTCGCCAAGCGGTTATTGATCGCGTCTACCAACATGCTGACGGCCAGCACGTCGGATGTGAGGATGAACTCCTGGCGCTTCTCGTCGGACATCTTGCCGATGCGCGTGAGCCAATCGATCGCCGTGAACCATTCCTTGTTGGTCGGCTCGATCTCGCGCACGAAAGCGTGCAGATGCTTGATTAGCGAGGTCATGACCCGACGCAGGCGTGGGTCGGGAATATTTTTCCAGCGCTCGATGGCAATGTCGGTCAAATTTGCTTCGGTGACGTATGACATGGCGTCTCCGTTCCCTCTAGCGGCGGGCGCGATCGATTTCCTGGCGCACGATGCTCGCCCCTTCCGCCATCGCCTTCATCTTGCCGAAGGCGACGTCGCGCGGAAGATATTTCATACCGCAATGCAGCGCCACAATGATGCGGTCGGTAGAACTCAGCGATGGTGCAGGAATCCGACCGCCTCGAGCATGATCTGCGCAGACAGGAGCGCGGTGATCTCACTCACGTCCAGGCCCGGGTTCATCTCGACCAGGTCGAAGCCGACCATGCGATTCTCGGCAAACACGATCTCCATCAACCGGCGGGCCTGCTCGTAGCTCAGCCCGCCGACCTCGGGCGTGCCGGTCCCGGGCGCGATGGCGGGGTCCATGGCGTCGATATCGAACGTGACATAGACGTTGGCATTACGCGGTAGCAGGTCGGCAAATGCGTCGATGCCGTTGGCGTGAATCTCCCAGGCCGGAATGATCGTGTTGCCGTCGTCCTGATGCGCTTTGGCATCTTCGCGCCGGGTGCGCAGGCTGCGCACCCCGACCGACACGATCCTGTCGACGAACAAAAGCTCCCGGACCCGCCGCAGCACGTTGCCGTGGCCGTAGCGTACGCCCATCGCCTCGTCGCGATAGTCGAGATGCGCATCGACCTGCACCACCGTGATCGGGCCGCGGCCCTCGAATGCGCGCACGCTCGGGAACGTCACGGCGTGGTCCCCGCCGGCGATCAAAGGGAATGCGCCCTTCGCCAGGATCGCTGCGAGGGCGTTGGTGATCATCTCGAAATCGGTCTCCCAGAGCAGCGGGACGATCTCGACGTCGCCGCAATCGACCACCGTGCAGGTTGCGCGATCGAGGCCGCTGCGCAGATCCCAGTAGCCCGGCTGTCCCGGCGCCGAGACCGCGGAGAAGCGCACCGAGATGTCGCGGATCGCGCGTGGGCCCCATCGCGTCCCCGGGCGGAAACCCGTCGCCTGATCGAACGGGATCCCGAGGAAGGCGACGTCGGCGGCCCAGTCCGCCTCGGGCGTCGTTATGGGGGCCTTCAGGAATGAAGCCGGCCCGAAGCAGGACAGACCAAGCGTCTTGTAGTCCTGGCCCATGCTGTCTCCCTTCTGCGGGCCACCTCGACCTATGCGCGCTCCGTTTCGATGTCCTGCAGCGCGTCGGCGAGACGGTCCATGTGCTTCTTCAGGCTCACGTCGATGCGCAGGAAACGGTGGCACAGACCGCGGAACGAGACTGCGCCGTCCTTCACGATGACGCCGCGCCTGAGCAACGCATGGAACACGCCCGTCGAATCGAGGTCGGGATCGAGGATCTCCAGCAGAAAGAAATTGCTGCGCGACCCGGGCACCATGCGGAACCGGTTGAGGCCGGCGAGGCGGCTCGTGATGTAGGCGCGCATCTCGACGATCGTCCCGACGGTGCGCCGCACGTGCTCCTCGTCACCGATCGCGGCGATCCCGCCCGCGATCTGCATCTGCCCCAGGTTCCAGGTCGGCTTGAGGTTGATGAGCGGCGAGATCAGCCCGGTGTTGGCCGCGATCCCGAACCCGAGGCGCAACCCCGCAAGCCCGAAGGCCTTGGAGAAGGTGCGCAGCACGATCACGTTCGAGAACTCCCGGGTGAGCTCGATGCCGCCCGCCGTCTCGGCATAGTGGATGTACGCTTCGTCGAGGGCGACGAGAGTGTCGTTGCCGGCCGCCTCGCAGATTCGGCGGATGTCTTGCTCCTCCATGAGCCTGCCGGTCGGGCTGTGGGGATTGGTGATGAAGGCGATCTTCGGCGCGCAGGCGCGCATGGTCTCGAGGTAGCGGTCCACGGCGAGATCGAAATTCGCGCCCATCGGGACGTAGACCGGCCTGCGCCCCTCGTTCTCCGCAAAGATGTGGTAGATCGGGAAGGACGGCTCGTGCATCAGAATCGGATCGCCCGGAGCGGCGAAGGCGCGGACGATGAGCGAGATCACCTCGGTCTCGCCCGAGCCGCAGACGACGCACTTCGGATCGAAGCCGTAGGTCTCGCCGATCGCATTGCGCAGCAGGCTCGCCGTCCACTCCGGATAGATGTCGATCTGGCCTTTGGCCCGCTCGATCGCGGCCGCCGCCTTGGGCGACGGGCCGAGAGGGTTCTCCGCCGAGCCGAGCTTGGCGACCTCGTCGAGCGGGATGCCGTAGGCGCGCGCCACGTGCTCGCGCGACAGGCCGGGCGTGTAGGCTTCGTCCTTGAGCAGCGACTTCGAGCTCACCTGGACCATCGGACCCTCACCGGACCATCGAGACCTCAGGACGCACCCCTCGAGCTGGATGACTTGTCGAAGTACCCGGCGCGCACCGCGGCGCCGATCAGGTTGACGATCAGCCGCCCCGCGGTGATCGCGCTGATGCAGTTCACGTCGCGGGATGGCGTGATCTCGACGATGTCCATGCCAACCACCCGACCCTTGCGCACCAGGCCATGGATGAGCTTGCGCGCCTGCACGAAGGTGACGCCGCCGGGCGCCGGCCCCGCTACCGCCGGCATGATCGACGGGTCGAGACCGTCGGCGTCGATCGTCAGGTAGTAGCGGCCACCGTCCGGGATGCGCTCGAGGATCGCATCCATGCCGGCCTCGTGGAGCTCGTAGGCGGTGATGATATTGGCGCCGTAGGCAAGCGCGGCTTCGACGTCCTGTGGCCGCGCGCTCCCCTGGGCGCGGATGCCGATCTGGAAGATTTGGCCCACATGCGCCATCTCCGATGCCCGCCGGATCGGGCTCGAAAGTCCCTGTCGCACCCCG
>Ga0299907_10001748_pt1 | contig 12753 bp, 15 predicted proteins | sample RVTome_16_FD_198680 | JGI IMG/M metagenome (GOLD analysis project Ga0299907, IMG submission 198680) | Soil microbial communities from uranium-contaminated site in the Upper Colorado River Basin, Wyoming, United States - RVT152D67 (version 2) ... | reverse complement strand
GCCGGTGTTGACGAGGAGCAGGGACGGTGAGCGTACATTGCCCTTGGGTGGCGCTTCCGTGGGTGGATTCTGGTCGGTCATGTCGATCTCCTCACAGGAACAACGACGGGGCCATCGGGATCTTCGAGCACCCTGATGTCGGCACCGTAGTGAGCCGTCAGCGTGTCCTTCGTGAGCACCTCACCCGGGGAGCCGTCGGCCACGACCTCACCCCTGCTGATGAGGATCAACCGATCTGCGAACCGGGCAGCGAGGGTCAGGTCGTGGGCGGCGATGACCACTGTCAGCCCCTCCTGGCGCCGGAGCTCGTCGACGACTTCGAGAACATCGACAGCGTGGCCGACGTCGAGACCGGCGGTGGGCTCGTCGAGGAGCAGAACCGGAGCCTCCTGAGCCAGAGCACGGGCCAAGACCGCCCGTTGCGCCTCGCCACCTGACAGTGTGCGCAGCGGTCGCCGGGCGAAGTGGGTGAGGTCCAGCTTGTCCAGGGCCGAGCGCATCGTCTCCACGTCGTGCTTTCCTTCGGCGGCCAGGTAGCCGAGATGGGGAGTCCTTCCCAGGAGCACGTAGTCGCCCACCCCCATCTCATCGGGCAGTTGCGGTCGCTGCGGCATCCAGGCGATGTCGATCCCGGGCCTTCGCTCCTTGCCGCCGAGCGAGACCTGGCCGGCGTGAGGGACGACGTCGACCGCCGCTTTGATCAGAGTCGACTTGCCGGCGCCGTTGGGGCCGATGAGAGCCACCCATTCGCCGTCGGCCACCTCGATGTCGACAGGGCCAACGATGGTGTCTGGCCCGTATGTCACCGACACCCGGCGCCACGAGATCATGCCGGCCCCCGCATCGTCCTGAGAACGAGCAGGAAGAAGGGGGCCCCGAAGAAGGCCGTCACCACTCCAATGGGCAGTTCGGCAGGGGATATCAGCGTGCGCGCAGCCACATCGGCGAGCATCAGGAAGGCGGCGCCGAAGAGGATCGAGAGGGGGACGATCACCCGGTAGCTCCAGCCGAAGAGGAGGCGGACGGTGTGGGGGACGATTATCCCGACGAAACCGATCAAGCCACTGACCGAGACTGCGGCCGCAGTGGCCAGGGTCGCGGTGACGACGACCACTGCACGCACCCGACCCACGTCGACTCCAATGGCCTTCGCCTCGTCGTCGCCGAGAGCCAGGACATCGAGGAGGCGACGCGCCTTCACCAAGATCACCGAAGCGATGACTGCGTAGGGAAGCAGCTCGATCACCTCGCCCCACCCCACGGTGGTCAGCCGACCGAGTATCCAGGAGTAGACCTCGCGCAGGGTCTCGACGTTCTGTTGCAGGATGTAGGTCTGAACCGCGGTGGCGAAGGCGGCCACCGCGACACCGGCCAGGATCAGCGAGGTCGGCGACCTCCCGCCGACCGAACGGCCCAGGACGTAGGTGACGGCAACGGCGCCGAGGCCACCGGCAAATGCCAACGGTGCGATCCACCCCGACCCGCCGACGAGAGCGAATCCGAGCGTTGCGCCGAGACCTGCTCCTGCGGCGACTCCGAGCAGGTAGGGGTCGGCGAGTGGATTGCGGAACACGCCCTGGTAGGCGGTGCCAGAGACAGCGAGAACCGCACCAACCAGCGCACCGAGGACGATTCTGGGTAGCCGGATTTCGAACAGGATCGCGGTCTCGGCCTGGCTCAGCCCGGACTCGATCGAGACTCCCGGCAGACTGTCGAGCAGAGCCTTCACGACCGACGCCGGGTCGAGACCGGCGGCACCAACCACCGAACCGACCAAGGCGGCGATTACCACGGCGGCCACGCCGACGGCGATCGCCAACCAACCTGCCTTGGCGGGGCGAGCTTCGATCGGGGCGGCCGGGGCGCTCAACCCTGGCTCGAGTATGCCGCCAGGGCGTCGGACACCGCCTGTGCGAACTCGACGATGCGGGGCCCCCAGCGGGAGGCGATGTCGGAGTCGAGCTCGACCACATTCCCGCTCTGCACCGCGGACAGGACGTCCCAACCGGGGCGAGCGGCCACCGTCTCGGCACTCTCGCCGTAAAGCGTGTCAGCCAGAAAGATGATGTCGGGATCGGCTGATACCACGTACTCACTGGAGAGCTGCGGGTACCCGAATGCCGACCCGTCCTCGTCGGCGGCGTCGGCGATGTTCTCGAGCCCGAACAGGCCGTAGATCTGTCCGAAGAAGGTGGCCGACGTCGCGGTGTAGAGAGTGTTTTCCAGCTCGTGGTAGTAGGTGACACCTTCGGCGTCAGGTGCTTCGTCGGAAATGTTGGCGAGGTCGTTGGCGATCGACTCGTTGACCACGCCCGCCTGATCCGGGTGACCGGTGGCGGCTCCAAGGGCCTCGATCTGGCGGTAGACGTCGTCGATGGTGATCGCCGCGCTGTAGTTGACCACCGGGACGTTGGCCGCCTCCAACGAGGCCACCAGCTCGCCGGGGTCGTAGCCGATGACCACCAGATCGGGCTCATAGGAGAGAATCGCTTCAACGTTTGGCGTGAACCCGGACAGGTCGGTCACCGGCGCCCCGACCGGGTAGTTGGACTGGTCGTCCACCGCCACGACTTGGGAGCCGGCATCGATAGCGAAGAGCATCTCGGTGGCCGTCGAGGACAGCGACACGATCGACTCTGGCTTCTCCTCGATGGTCACCTCACCGTTGTCGGCCTCGATGGCCACGGGGAAACCGGCAAGCTCCGCCTCCGTGGCGTTGGGGGCAAAGGTTGTCGTAGTGATCGTGTCGTCGTCCGGGGCGGACGAGCCGGCGCCTCCCTCACCCGTGCCGCAGGCAGCCAAGACGATGAGAAGCGCCAGTAGAACCGAGCTCCGCTTCATGAGAACATCCTCCGTCGGTCGGAGGATGAAGAGGTGGTGGGCTCCCGGGGGTGCCCACGCTTCCGTCTTCATCCGAGACTTTCACGTGGCCCCGAGACTCAGGCGACCTGGCTCGTGCTCGGCTTCGCCGGAGGCAAAGACGCGCCTTCACAGTTGCGGGACAGCGCCGGATTCCAACCGGCTTCGCTGTTCGCGGGGCACTCACCGTCTCAGCGGTGAGCGGAATTCACATTAACCGAGCTCGTGAGCACCGCGTGTCGATCAGAGCACGCGGTGCTCGCGAACAAGCCGGACGGCTAGCTCAGGTCCTCGGTATTGACGCCGAGTGTCACCTGGATGGTCTGTTCCTCTCCATCCCGAACGATGAGGACATCCACGGTCTCGTTGGGTTGATGTGACCGGATTTGGGCCACCAGGTCATCCCACCCGCGAACAGGGACGCCGTCCAAGCCGACTATCACATCGCCCATTTCCAGCCCGGCGGCCTCGGCGCCAGAGTCGTCCACGATGACAGTGATCTGAGCCCCGGCCTGCCCCTCGGTGTTGACATTCTCGGCCTGCACGCCGAGGAAGGCGGTTTCGATCGGCTCGCCGGAGATGATCCCGTTGGCGTAGGTGACGGCGATGTCGGACGGGACGGCAAAACCGACACCATCGTTGGCGCCCGAGGTGCTGAAGATGGAGACGTTGATCCCGACCACCTGTCCGGCCCGATCGACCAGCGCACCACCCGAGTTGCCCGGGTTGATCGCGGCGTCGGTCTGAACCATGGAAGCACAAGTGTTCACGGCACAATTGGTCTGATCCACTGCGGAGATGATGCCGGCGGTGACCGTCGACTCCAGTCCCCAAGGGCTGCCGACGGCAATCGCCGTCTGGCCGACACGGGGCTTGTTGGTATTGAATGTCGCCGCGGGCAGACCGGTGCGGTCGACTTCGATTACGGCGATGTCGACCTGTTCGGCGCGACCGATGACCGTGCCTTCGACCTGCTCACCGTCGCTGAATCGCACTCTCACCGTGTCCGAACCGTCCACCACGTGAGCGGCGGTCACGATGAGGCCCTCACTGTCGTAGATGACTCCCGAGCCGACGCCGCCTGTGGTCTGAATGTGCACGACCGATGGAAGGATCACCGCTGCCGCCTCGGCGATGGGCTCCTCGCCGGGAGCGTAAGTCGGCGCAGTCACGTCTATCGACTCGGGCTCTGTGGTCGTGGTGGTTTCTGCGGCCGCCCCTGAGCCCCCCGACGGATCGGGGTAAACCAGCATGATGCCGGCCACGATCAAGGCCACGACACCAAAGAAGAGAATGGCCGACAGCCAGCCTGGCAGCTGCCGCTTCTCTCGTGCGTTCTGTTCTTCTGTCAAGTCTGACCTCCTACGCCAAGGCTAAGACAGTCCCGTTAAGACGAGGCGAAAGTGTCTATGAAGTATCGGTAAAGGGACTGAACGTGGGTGGCTCCGTTCCGGCATCACCCACGGGGATCCATACCACCATGGTCGTACCCGCTCCTCCGATTCCCCCAAACGAGGCCAGCGAGCCCCCGTGACTCTGTGCGATCTGGGTCACGATGGAAAGCCCGAGACCGATTCGGTCATCAGTGTCAACCGGCAGCCCGGGCCCGGCATCGCGAACACCCATCCAAGCCCAGCCGTCGGCTCTGCCCGAGCCGACATCCACGGTGGATCCCGAAGGGGCGACCTTGAGAGCGTTCTCGACGAGGTTGGACAGAGCCCGGTCCAAGGCAACCTCGACCCCCGACACCGTGACCGGCGCTACTTGCGCCGTGATCGCCACTCCGGTCTCCTCCGCCAGTGGGGTGAAGTCAGACACTTTGGCCGACACCAGACCTGCCAGGTCGACCTGGATCGATTGAGCCTGACCGGTCTGCAGACGGGCGATTGCCAGGAGGCCGGCGATCATCTCGGACATACGCTCGGCATTGCGTCGAATCACACCGCCGGCCCGCCTCCACTCCCCGACGCCGGCATCGGGATCGTCGGACACCAGCTCGATGTTGGAGCGAATGATGGTTAGAGGAGTTCGCAGATCGTGGCTGGTGTCGGCCAGAAACTGGCGCTGACTGGAGAAGGCCGCATCGAGACGCTCCAGCATCTCGTCGAAGGTGTCGGCGAGACGTTTCAGCTCGTCGTCTGGACCGGTTAGAGCAATCCTGCGGCTCAGGTCGGACGCCTGTATGTCCCGGGCTACACCGGTGATCTCACCCACGGGTTTGAGCACACGGCCCGACATGATCCAGCCGATCACGATGCTCAGGAGGAACAGGACCCCGATGGCGATCAGCGTGTACTGGGCCACCTTCTCCAGCACGATCCCGTTGAAAATCGACTCGATCGCCTCCACTTCGAGCTCCTCGTAGTGAGGAAGCGTGAAGGTGCGTCCCCCATCGAGGGCGACGGCACGTCCCTCCCAGAGGTGGGTCATCATCTCCTGGGAGTCGAGCCCCATCTGCACCGCCAGGTAGAGAAGGCCGAGAACGGCCCCGCCGAGACCGAACACCAACGCCGAGTACTGCACGGAGAGACGGAAGCGGATCGATTGCCAGCTGATCCCGCCCATCACTCGTCCTCCAGCCGGTAGCCGCGACCGGCGACGGTGGTGATCAGCTGAGGCTGGCCCAACTTCTTCCGGAGGTTGCTCACCGTGACCCGGACCACGTTGGTCAGAGGATCGGCCATCTCGTCCCATACATGCTCGAGCAGGTGTTCCTGGCTCATGACCACCCCCGCATTGGCCATGAAGTAATGGAGAAGAGCGAACTCCTTGGCAGTCAGGTCGAGGCGCTCGCCGTCCCTCGTGGCGGAGAAACGGGCGCCGTCCAGTTGGAGTGGGCCCACAGAGATGACGGGATCGCTTTCGGTGTCACGTCGGATGAGGGCGCGGACGCGGGCCGAGAGCTCGGCGAAGGCGAACGGCTTGACCAGATAGTCGTCGGCGCCGGAGTCGAGCCCGGCCACACGATCCTCCACGTCGTCACGCGCAGTGAGCATCAGGATCTTGGGTCGACCGCCCTCCAGGGTGGGGAGATCGCCCGAGACCAGGTCGCGGCACAGTTGGAGCCCCGAGCCGTCAGGAAGGTTCCAGTCGAGGACCACCACGTCGTAGCCGGCCGACCTCAGTTTGAGGTCAGCCTCACCGGACCTGTATGCGACATCCACGGCATGTCCGTCGCGACGCAGGCCGCGCGCTATCACGTCAGCGAGGTCGGGCTCGTCTTCAACGATCAGGAGGCGCATCTCGTCTCAAGATAAGCGGGTGTACCTAATCGGTGAATAAACACGGATTCGGGTGGCACACCCGCAAGTATGGACTTCCGACCCATACAGAACCCGCAACCTTTTGCCGAGTCTGGTAGTCGGAGAATCAAATGATCGTGACTTTCATCACCGAGGACCGGGAAGGCTTCCACACCTACACCGGCCATGTCGTGAGCAGAGGCCCGTCGACAATCGTCGTACTGTTGACCGAGCCCTTCAGCCTGGCCGGCCGTTCGGTCCAATTTCCGATCGACAATGTCGTGTCAGAGAAGGTGATTTCCAGCTAGTGCTGTGCCCACAGCACCAAGAGCGACCAGGGCCAGGAATAGGCTGACGACATGTTCCTAGACGCATCGACACTTCAATCTCTCGCAATCGCGGGTGGCGTGGGCGCCGTTGCTGGTCTGGTGGCCGGGTTCCTCGCCTCCGCCGATAATCTCGTCGGGACGGTCCTCATGGGGATCATCGGAGGGATTTCGCTATCAGCCATCACACGCATCGCCGGGTTCCCCGCGATATACGCCGTCGGCGAAGAGGATTTCTCTCTGGTCTGGGCGGCGGTCGGTGGCCTCGTTCTGGGATTCGTGGTCGGTCGCTCCAACGTCTGACTCGTCTCTCGCTGGTAGTTGCCGCTCTAGTGGCGTGCGCCGGCCCGGAGCCCACCGCAACCACAGCCGGTTCTTCCATCACCACCACGACCATCGCGATGGCATCCTCCAGCACGAGCATCTCGGCCACCACCACGACGACCTTTTCGACGACCACCACCGTGGCTCCAACAACGACAACCAGCGTGCCCGGCTTCACAGCGACGATCACAGACGTTGACGCCGAACGGCTGGCCCACAGCCATACTCCGGACTGTCCGGTAGGGCCCAGCGACGTCGTACTCATCTCTCTCAACCATTGGGGGTTCGACGGGGAGGTACACGAAGGTGCGATCGTGGTGGCGAGGGATCAGGGCGAAAACGTCGTCGCCATTTTCCAGCGACTGTTCGAGATCGGTTATCCGATAGAGAGCGTCATCCCGATCGGGGACCTTCCGGAAGGCATCGAGGACGAGGATCCCGATTACAACAACACGTCGGGGTTGCACTGCCGTCTCGCCACGGGATCGACACGTTGGTCGGAGCACTCACGAGGGCTGGCTATCGACATCAACCCACTCCTCAACCCCTTCATCACCCCGAACATCTTGTGGCCGGAGAACTCGGAGAAGTACCTGGACAGGACTCTGGGCGAGCCGGGGATGATCGTCGACGGCGACGAGGTGGTGGCAGCCTTCGAGGGAAACGGCTGGCTCTGGGGTGGCTACTGGACTTCGATCAAGGACTACCAGCACTTCTCGGTCACCGGCCGCTGACACCGATCCCAAACCCGGGGTTGCTCAGGTCATATTTGACCCAAATCCGCTCATGTTCAGGGAAGCCGAACCAAGTTGAGCGGATTCGGGTCATATCTGACTCCAAGAACCCCGGGTTCGCAGATTCGACGCCCGGTGACTGCCCCAAGACTCCACAACGGCGAGTAGGTTCGGAGCTGTTCCCCTTCGGAAGCGAGGATGCATGGAGCAAGAAAAAGACGTGACCCTGTCGATCCATCTCGTCGAAGACGAGACCGAAACCAAGGCGACAGCGATTCTCGACCTGAGAGGTGAGCACTTCGAAGCCACCGGTAGGTCGCGGCGCAATCCGGTGGATCCCTCGAAGCCGGTGATCGGCGAGGAACTGGCGATCGCCCGTGCTTTGCGCAAGCTAGAGGATCAAATCACCGAATCGGCCGAGGAGAAGATCGACCAGTACTTAGTGCATTGAGCGTGAGCAGATGACGCTGTATAGCAACGTCAGCTACTCATACTGCAAGCTCTAGCCGATGGCGCCGGCCGCGGCCATGTTGAGCTCGATGAGGCGGTTCATCTCAACCGCATACTCCATCGGGAGCTCTTTGATGATCGGCTCGATGAATCCGGCCACGATCATCGACGTCGCCTGGTCCTCGGTGAGACCACGGGACATCAGATAGAAGAGCTGGTCCTCACCGACCTTGGAGACCGTGGCCTCGTGCCCGATCTCTGCGTCGTTCTCCTCGATCTCCATGTACGGGTAGGTGTCGGAACGGCTGTTTTCATCGAGGATGAGGGCGTCACAGCGGACGAAGCTTCGGGCATTCTCCGCTCCAGGCTCGACCCGAACGAGACCGCGATAGCCCGACCGGCCGCCACCCTTCGAGATGGACTTGGAGACGATCGTCGACGTGGTGTCCGGGGCGGCGTGGACCATTTTGGCCCCGGCGTCCTGGTGCTGGCCCTCACCGGCGAATGCGATGGAGAGGACCTCTCCGTGGGCTCCCGGCTCCATGAGCCAGACGGCCGGGTACTTCATGGTCAATCTCGAGCCGAGGTTTCCGTCGACCCACTCCATGGTTGCGTTGCGATAGGCAGCCGCACGCTTGGTCACCAGGTTGAACACGTTGTTTGACCAGTTCTGGATCGTGGTGTAGCGGCAGCGGCCCCCCTCCTTGACGATGATCTCGACCACGGCGGAGTGCAGGGAGTCGGTGGTGTAGGTCGGGGCCGAGCAACCCTCCACATAGTGAACGTAGGCACCCTCGTCGACGATGATCAGCGTCCGCTCGAACTGACCCATGTTCTCGGAGTTGATGCGGAAGTAGGCCTGGAGCGGCTGGTCGACATGCACGCCCGGTGGCACGTAGATGAACGATCCCCCCGACCAGACCGCCGAGTTGAGGGCGGCAAACTTGTTGTCGTTGGGCGGGATGACGGTCCCGAAGTGCTCCTTGACGATCTCGGGGTACTCGCGGAGCGCGGTATCCATGTCGGTGAACAAGACGCCCAGCTTCTCGAGGTCCTCGCGGTTCCGGTGGTATACGACTTCCGACTCGTATTGCGCGGTCACCCCGGCCAGATACTTGCGCTCAGCTTCGGGGATCCCCAGCTTCTCGTAGGTCTCCTTGATCGACTCGGGGACCATGTCCCAATCCTTCTGCTGCTCACCCTCGGGCTTGACGTAGTAATAGATGTCGTCGAAGTCGATGGTGTCGAGCGCGCCGCCGCCACCCCATTGCGGAATGGGCTTGCGCAGGAAGCGTTTGTAGGCCTTGAGGCGGAAATCGAGCATCCACTCGGGCTCCCGCTTCATGGCGGACATGTCCCTGATGACGTCCTCGTCCAGGCCCTTGCGTGGCTCGAAGGCAAGGGCGACTTCATCTCGCCAGCCGAGCTGGTAGCCGCCTAGATCGATATCAACTGTGGCCACTTGGCAATCACCTCAAAAGAGTGTCTTCGTTCAATTCAACAAGCCGCGAGGCCAGCGAATTTCCACTATCTAGATAGGACATATTCTAGGTGGACGGACCGTCCATGGTAAAAGCCACGTTCGGCCTTCCAGCGGAAACCATTATTTTGGTGGATATGCCGATGATCGTCGTCGGAGCAGACACCACAGCCGGAAGGGCGCTCCTGGAGGCACTCGACGCCACTGCCAGGGAGATAAGGGTGTTCGTGACCGATGAGGGTCGTGCCCTCGAACTGAAGGAAGCGGGATTCAAAGTTGCAACCGGCGATGTTTCCGACGACAGCCATATCGAGGCCGCTGCCACCAGGTGCTTCTCCGCTGTTCTCATCTCCGAGGCAGCTCACGACGCCCGGGAGCGCTCTTTCGCCGACACGGCAGCCGAAGTGCTGGCAGGCTGGGCGAACGCCGCGTCCAACTCCGAAGTGAGAAGAGTGATCTGGGTCACCGATGGCGACTACCCGGAGACCGACGTCAGTGAGGTCGCCGTGGTCGACCCGTCGGATACGGGCTTCGTCCGAACCATTGTCGATCTCGACGAGGCGGCCACCCTGAGCTGACACCGCTAGCCGCTCACTGGACCGGATATATCGACCGGTCTGCCTCCAACAGCATCTCGAGAAAACGCTCCTCGGCAACCACACGCTCGTACGCCTCGGTCAGGATCCGGTAAGGATTGACTGCGGAACCATCGTGGTGGATCTCGAAGTGAGTATGGGGAGCCGTCGACTCGGCGTTCCCGGAGTCCCCAACCCAGCCAATGAGCTGCCCCGCCTCCACAGTGGCCCCCTCCTCGATGCCAGGCGCCACGGTCAGCGACCAGGGAGCATCGCCATCGTCGGTTTCAGGGTTGTCGTTGTTGAGATGGAGGTAGTAGCTCTCCCAGCCGTCCCCGTGTTCGATCTTGATGTTGCGCCCAGATAGCCGGTTGATCCCGACATGAAAGACGACACCGTCGGCGAGGGCGTAGACCTCGGTGAGACGAGGAGCCATCAGGTCGTTGCCCTTGTGGCGACGACCGCCCGACCGGTAGTCACCATACGAGGAGGAGAAGTAGGTCTTCGACGACTCTTGGGGAAAGACCACCTCGAAGGGTGGCTCGGTGTGCGCTCTCGCCGGGAGAGCGGGATAGAGAACGCCACCACCGATCGCCAGCGCGGCGAACGTGGTGAACACGCGTTTAAGGACTCGGGAATGCAATGAGAGCTCCTCTGTTTGATTGGGAGGGGGCAAACCTGACGTGCCCCTTTGAAAGCGACCGGGGAACCCTAAGGGAGGGTTTGCGCTAAGCAAACCCGAAGTTGCAGGTGTTAAGTCGGCCGGGGAGGCTGTGGCCGCATTCGGACACTGAATCGAATCCGTGAAACCGGCTGCTCATCGACCGAGATCACGAAGGAATATGCCCCTTCGCTGTCGAAGCGAAGGTTGTTGAACGTGAACGATCGAATGAGCCCGAAGTCGCTTGCTCCGGGTGGGTGCGGCGCATTCGCCGGCAGCTTGATGTCATGAGAGAGCGGGCGAGGCAACAGTGCCTTCCCGTCGGCATCCTGGAGCTCGACCGATAGCTCGAGGGTGTCAGACTGCCACGAGACTGGTATCCGGAGGCGGAGGCCGATCGCCAGACTCGGGTGGCGGGCTGGAAGACGCGGCACCCAGAGTGTGTCCCATCCGCCGCCAAGCACAAACAGCTTGCCACGAACGGCTTGAACCGAGTCGGCCAGAAGAGCAACGTCGACGCTGGGGCCAAGACCGTCGTGTGGTGAGTCCAACACGCCACGGACACTAGACCCGGGCCGATTAACCGCACCGCCTGCCCCTCGGTATCGTCCCCTTCGGAGGAACATGTCACAACCAGAGAACATCACGCCCGCCGAGGGCAAGCTCGGCATCCTCACACCGGGCATGGGAGCAGTCGCCACCACCTTCGTGGCCGGAGTACTCGCAGCTCGCAAGGGCTACGCACAACCAACTGGGTCGCTCAGCCAACTTGCGCACATCCGTCTCGGAAAGAGGGACGATGACCGCAATCCGCTCATCAAGGACTTCGTCCCGCTGGCGGGGCTCGACGACCTCGAGTTCGGCGGGTGGGATCCATACTCTGACGACGCCTACGCCGCCGCGATGAAGGCGGGGGTCCTCGAGCCGCGCCATATCGAAGGTATCGGAGACGAGCTTCGGGCGGTGACGCCGATGTCAGCTGTGTTCTCCCCGCGTTGGGTCAGGAACCTCCCCAACACAGATCAGGTGAAACCCGACGCGAGTCACATGGACCACGCCGAGGCCCTGATGGAGGACATCGACCGCTTCCGGGCCGAGAAGCGGGTCGATCGGTTGGTGGCGGTCTGGTGTGGCTCGACCGAGGCCTATGAGGAGCCCGGGGAAGTGCACATGGATCTGGACACGTTCGAACAAGGGCTCAAAGACGACGACGAGGCGATCACACCGTCTCAGATCTACGCCTATGCGTGTCTCAAGATGGGAGTCCCCTTCGCCAACGGCGCCCCAAACCTCACGGTGGACATTCCGGCCATGGTCGAGTTGGCCTCACGCGAAGGCCTTCCGATCGCCGGGAAAGACTTCAAGACCGGCCAGACGCTGATGAAGACGATGATCGCCCCCGGGCTCAAATCCAGGATGCTCGGGATCAACGGCTGGTTCTCGACCAACATCCTGGGCAACCGCGACGGCGAGGTACTGGACGACCCCGATAGCTTCCGCTCCAAGGAGGTATCCAAGCTCGGAGTCCTCGAGCACATTCTCCAACCCGACCTCTACCCCGACCTCTATGGCGACATCTATCACAAGGTCAGGATCAACTACTACCCACCTAAGGGCGACGACAAGGAAGGGTGGGACCACATCGACATCTTCGGATGGCTCGGCTACCCGATGCAGATCAAGGTCGATTTCCTCTGCAAGGACTCGATCCTCGCCGCACCCATCGTGCTCGACCTTGCGCTCTTCATGGATCTGGCGGCCCGCGCAGGCCGGTCAGGGATCCAGGAGTGGCTGTCGTTCTACTTCAAGAGCCCGCAGCATGCCGAGAGCGTGTACCCGGAAAACGACCTCTTCATCCAGCTCACGAAGCTGAAGAACAACCTCCGTCACATGATGGGCGAGGACCTGATCACACACCTGGGGACGGAGTACTACGACGAGGCGTGATGAAATCACGTTGCAGATTCATGCAATGAATCTGCACTCCCGGCGAATCCACGGCCAGGCGTGAATGGAATGGGATTCTTCGCATCCCGCCATTCACGTTGCAGATTCATGCAATGAATCTGCACTCCGGGTGGACCCCCGACCCGGCGTGAATC
>Ga0299907_10001747_pt1 | contig 12754 bp, 10 predicted proteins | sample RVTome_16_FD_198680 | JGI IMG/M metagenome (GOLD analysis project Ga0299907, IMG submission 198680) | Soil microbial communities from uranium-contaminated site in the Upper Colorado River Basin, Wyoming, United States - RVT152D67 (version 2) ... | reverse complement strand
CGCTCCCGCGGCCAGCCGCCGTGGGCGGCGTTGGAGAAGAACTTGTCGGTGATCTCCTGGTCGCTCAGCGGCTCGTGCATGCCGCCGCGCATGTGCGGCTGGCGCAGTTCGATCACCTCGCCGTCCTTCAGCGTAACCTTGATGTGGCCGCTGTAGTTGCGCGGGTACTCGTTGTCCGGGTCGATGATGTAGGAGATCTTGCGGGCCAGCGTCAGGATGCGCGGGTCACGCACCTTCTCGTCGGTGAACTGCGCGAGGCCCGCGTCACCGTCGTAGAAGCCGACCGCCATGCAGAAGGGCATGGAGAACTTGGCGGCGTAGCCCGACGGCGGCTCGTGCTTGGCGGCCAGCGGCTCCCACAGGCGGTGCACCAGGCCCTCGCCCGTCTCGCAGACGATGGCGGCGATGTCCTCGCCGCGGATGCCCCCCTGCGCCAGGCGGATCGTGCAGTCGATGTAGGGGTGGATCATGGTGCCGCAGGCATAGGGCTTGAACACCACCCGCTCCATGTACCAGTCGCGGCCCAACCCCTCGGTGAGATGGCTGTAGTCCGGCGTGGCGGTCGGCGCGAAGGCTTTGAAGAAGCTGTGGGCGCCCTCGAAGACCGTGCGCGGCGCGAAGAAGCCGGTGCGCGCCAGGATCGCCGCCTTGTAGCCCGACTGCGCCGCCCAGCCGGGGTGCAGCCGCTTGGTCCAGGCGCCGTCGGTCAGGTACTCGATGATGCCGGAGGCGGTCGAGGCGGCGATGCCGAAGGCCATGGCCAGTTGCTGCGGCGGCAGGCCGAGGGCGGTGCCGGCACCGGCCGCCGCGCCGAGCGCGCCGATGACGCCCACCGGGTGGAAGCAGGCGCGGTGCATATGGCCGGCGGCCACGTGGTTCAGCCGGCAGACCGCCTCCATGCCGGCGACGATGCCGATGAGGGCGCGCTCGCCGGAGAGGCCGTAGCGCTCGGCGGCGGCCAGCACGGCGGGGATCACCATGGCGCCGACGCGGATCGGCGCGCCCTCCAGGGTGTCGTCGAAGTCCTCGCCGTGGATCGCCACGCCGTTCACCAGGGCGGCGCCGGCCGCATCGAGGGCGCGGCCGTGGCCGAGCGCTGTGCAGTCGCCCTCGCTGTCCCACCCGGTGAGCACCTGCCGCACGTAGGTCTCGTTGCGCGCGGCCAGACAGAGGCCGGCGGCGTCGACGAGGTCACGCAGGGCGACCGCCTGGGCCTGTCCGGAGATATCGGCCAGCGTGAGCCCGGCCAGGAAGCGGGCGAAGCCCTCGGAGAGGGTTTCGCCGCCGGCCGCCGCCGCGCTGGTCGTGTCAGCCGAATCCATGGTGCCTGCCGTCCCCGGGAGTGCCGGCCCGCTCCGCCAAGGGGGCGGGATCGCGGGCGGGCAGACGATTTCATCTTCACCGGAAACTGTCAACAATTGACGATGCTGATTTTGCCCGTCATTCTCGCGCCCCAATACCAAGCATCCCGGCACCAGAAGGGGGAGCAACGTAGACCATGGCGCAGGCGAGAGACGGCCTCCTGGGCGGCAAGGTCGCCTTCATCACTGGCGCCTCGCGGCGCATCGGCCGGGCGACGGCGCTCGGCCTGGCGCGCGAGGGCGCCGACCTGCTGCTGAACGCGCGCAGCGCCCGCGACGAGGTGGAAGGCGTCGCCGCCGAGGTGCGCGCGCTCGGCCGGCGTGCCGCCGTGGTGATGGGCGACGTCACCGACGAGGCGGCGGTCAAGCGCATGGCCGCGGAGGCCGCCAGCGCCTTCGGGCGCATCGACATCCTGGTGAACAACGCCGCGATCCGCCGCCAGGTGCCCTTCACCGAGATGAGCCTTGCGGAGTGGCGCGAGATCATGGCGGTCATCCTCGACGGCGCCTTCCTCATGTGCCGGGCGGTGTTGCCGGTGATGGTCGCCGGCGGTGGCGGCACCATCGTGAACATCGGCGGCGTCTCCGCCCACATCGGTGCCAGGAACCGCGCCCACGTGGCGGCCGCCAAGGCCGGCCTCGTCGGCCTCACCAAGGCGCTGGCGGTCGAGTTCGCCGACCGCAACGTCACGGTGAACTTGCTGGCGCCCGGCAAGATCGGCGGCGAGCGCTCCAAGTCGTCGGGCGAGTCGGCCAAGATGACGGCTGAGATCGTGCTGGGGCGCGAGGGTGAGATCGAGGAGGCCGCTGGCATGATCGTCGCGCTCTGCCTGCCGCAGGCGCGCTTCATGACCGGCCAGACCGTGCACGTCAGCGGCGGCCTTTACATGCCGTAAGCATGCTCAGGCCTGCAGCAGCGGCCTCAGTTCGCGTACGTCATTCAGCGTCTCCAGCGCGCGCAGCGCCGCGATCAGCCGCTCCGTCTGCGCCGCGCCCAGCACCGGCGCCATGAGGTCGCGTGCCTTCGCCTCGACCTGCGATTGCGACATCGGGTTGTCCGGGGTGCCGAGCACCGCACGGGTGCGGTGGCTGAGCTTGCGTCCATCGGCGCAGTCGATCTCGATGATGGCCTGGCGGGCGGGCCGTGCCGCTGTCAGCTCGGCGCTGGGGATCGCCGCGATGCGCCGGCGGACCGCGAGCACGGCGGCATCCTGCATGCGCGCGTGATCATGGGAGGAGGCGAAGGTGAGGCCGCCGTCCACCAGAGTGAGCGCCAGCAGGTGCTGCAAACAGACGTCCGGCATGTCGCGGTCGTTCACGATGGTGAAGCGGTCGTCCGGCATGATGGCGCGCAGCGCCGCAACGTCGGCCGCCTTCAGCGAATGCTCTTCCATCAGCGCGGTCAGCGAGTCGAGCGCCGCCTGGATCGGCGAGCCGACGCACCACTTCTTGATCGAGGCGGCGAGGATCTCGTAGCGGCTGCCGAGGCCCTCGGCGAGGGCTTCCGGCCGCGCCTGCTCGGCGAAGGCGGAGAGATAGGAGAAGTCGCCGCTGAGGCTGCCCGGCACCCCGCTGGCGCCGGAGGCGACGAAGAGCGCGGCGAAGGTGCCGTTGCGCGCGCCCATGCCGCCGAAGTCGAAAGCCTTCTCGACATGCTCGGAATCGCGTTGCCAGTAGGCGATGCCGGAGGCCTGCTGGGTGGCGTAGGACAGCAGGTACTCGCACTGCCGCGCATCGAGCCCGGCCAGCGCCCCGGCCGCTGCCGCGGCGCCGAAGTTGGCGCCCAGGCAATGGGTGCTGTGGGTGCCGCTGCGCGGCCCCGAAAAGCCGAGCGCCAGAGTGGCGCGGGCGCCGATGTCGTAGCCGAGCGTCACCGCCCGCAGCAGCGCGGCGCCGCCGAGGCCGCGCGCCTCGGCGACCGCCAGCGCCGCCGGCACCACGGCGCAGCCGGGGTGGAACCGCCCGCCGAGGTGCGAGTCGTCGGTTTCGTCGCCGTGCGCCGCCATGGCGTTGGCGAAGGCCGCGTTCACCGCCGTGGCGAGAATGCCGGTGCCCGGCAGGCAGGCGTCCGCCCGGCCGCCCTCACCGGCGACGAAGGCGGCGGCGAGGCGGCCGGCCTTCAGCCGCGAGCCGCTGACGATGGCGGCGAGGGAATCGAGCAGGTGCAGCCGCGCCCGCAGCGTCACCTCCGGCGGCAAGGTCGCGGCCGTGGCCGCCGCGATATGCGCCGCTACCGTCTCTGTGAGGGACCCACCGGACATCTACACTCCTCCCTGCTGCCGCCCGCGACTCGCTCATTCGTAAATTGTCGGCAATTGACAATCCAGCATGAACTTGAGACAAAGAGGGCAATAACACCGTCGAAACCCGCTTCGACCGCCACTGGTATGGGCGGGTCAACGACCCAACACGGGAGGAAAACATGAAGTCCGGATTGCGATCCCTTGCCGCTTCCGCCGCCGTCGCCGCCCTCGTGGCCGCTGCCGGACCGGCTGCGGCGCAGAGCTATCCCGTCGACAACGTCACCCTGGTGACCCACTCCGCCGCCGGTGGCGGCACCGATGTGTTCCTGCGCGAGATGAACAGGTATCTCGCCAAGCACATGGGCACCAACTTCGTCGTGGAAAACGTGCGGGGCGGCAGTGGCGCCAAGGCGATGGCCAAGCTGGCGACGTCACCGGCCGACGGCTCGATCTTCTACGGCACCACGCCCACCTACATCAACACATCGCTGCTGAGCGCGCCGGATTACACCTACAAGGACCTGGCGCCGGTGGTGAACGTCTTCCTCGATCCGCAGATCGTCTACGTGCGCGCCGAGAGTCCCTTCAAGACCCTGAGCGAGGTGGTGGAGAAGGCCAAGGCGGAGCCGAACTCCGTGAAGTTCGGCGTCACCACCCCGGGCTCGCTTGACCGCCAGGTGATGGAGAAGTTCAAGTCGCTCACCGGCATCGAGGCGCCGGTCATCACCCACGACGGCGGCGGCGAGCTGCTGATCAGCGTGCTGAACGGCACCGTCGACCTCGGTATCGGCGAGATCCAGGAGCTGTCGGCCCAGCTCGAGGCCAAGGAAGTCCGCATCATCACGACCTACACCAAGGGCCGCCTGGAGCAGTTCCCCGACGTGCCGACCGCACAGGAGCAGGGCATCGACCTGGTGGTGAACAAGTTCCGCGGCATCGCCGGCCCGAAGGATCTGCCGGACGAGATCTATGCCAAGTGGGAGGAAGGCATCCAGTCGGTGCTGAAGGACCCCGAGTTCCAGGACTGGTACCGCGCCCAGAGCCTGGTGCCGCAGTTCATGCCGCACGGGGAGTATGCTCAGTTCATCGACGCCTTCGCCGAGGAACAGCAGGACTTCTTCAAGCAGTACGGCATCACCGAGTAACCGTTGGACTCGGCAAGCGAGGGGTGACGACGCAATGACTCGGGATGCCTGGATCGGCGTCGTCTTCCTCGCCTTTGCCATCGTCTACTGGATCGCGGCCGACGGCATCCGCATCAGCCCGCTCGACGGGCCGGTGACGGCGGCGGGCCTGCCGAAATCCCTGGCCTATGTGCTCGGCACGCTCGCCGTGCTGCTCATCCTGCGCAGCCTGGCGCTGAAGCGGACGAAGGGCGGAGAGCCGGTGCGAGCGGCCGACGCAGCGCCGCCCGACGACGCGGAGCGGCCGGCCCTCTACCGGCACCTGCGCGCGCTTGGCATGCTGGCGTTCGGCATCGGCTACCTGCTGGTGGTGCCTTACGTCGGATACCCGCTCGCCATCGTCTGCCTGATGCTGGGAGTCGCGGTCTACATCGGGGCGCGTTTCGGTGCCAAGACCGCTGCCATTGCCGGCCTCGGAGGACTCTTCTTCTATCTGCTCTTCGTCCAGATCCTCGACATCCCGCTGCCGGAGGGCATCTGGCCGACCCTGTTCGGGACGCTGCAAGGCTGAGTCGGTGAAAATGGGATTGCCAAGATGACGGATGGGTTCGGCTATGCATGGCAGGCACTGACCACGACCCCGGCGGTCTTTGCGGCCATGGGTGGCGTGGTCTGGGGCATCCTGGGAGGCGCGCTTCCCGGCATCTCGCCCTCGATCACCATGGCCCTGCTGCTGCCTTTCACCTACAGCATGGAGCCGATTACGGCGATCGTGCTGCTGGCCTCGACCTATGTCGGCGCGGAGTATGGCGGCTCCATCCCGGCGATCCTCATTCGCACGCCCGGCACCAACTCTGCCGCCGCCACCGCGATCGACGGCTACGAGATGCACAAGCGGGGCCGCGGCGGCGAGGCCCTCGGCATCTCGCTGACGTCAGGCGTCATGGGCGGGCTCATCGGGCTCGTCTTCCTGGCCGGGCTGACAGAGCCGCTGGCAAAGGTCGCCCTGGTGTTCACGCCGCCGGCGTATTTCGCGCTCGGCATCCTCGGCATCAGCGTCATCGCCTCGCTGTCGGAGGGTTCGCTCATCAAAGGCCTCATGGCCGGCGTCTTCGGACTGATGGTCGCCACCGTGGGCACCGACCCGCTCTCCGGCGTCAGCCGCTTTACCTACGGCAGCCCGGAGCTGCTCGGCGGCATCCCTTTCATCCTGGTGATGGTGGGCGTCTTCGCCGTCAGCGAGCTTCTGGTGCAGGCGAGCGAACCTGAATGGGCGAAGACGGGCAGCGTTCAGACCCGCATGAAGCTGCCCAGCTTCAAGATGCACAAGAAGCTGCTGAAGCCCAATCTCATCGGCAGCGGCATCGGCATCTTCGAGGGGTGCATGCCGGGCGCCGGCGGCACCATCGCCTCCTTCATGTCCTACAACGAGGCGCGCCGCTGGTCGAAGCATCCCGAAGAGTTCGGCAAGGGCTCCCCGGAAGCCATCGCCGCGCCGGAAGCGGCCAACAACGCTGTCGCCAGCACCGCCCTGGTGCCGACGCTGAGCTTCGGCATCCCCGGCTCGAACTCGACCGCCGTGCTGCTGGGCGGCCTCCTGATCCACGGCCTGCAGCCGGGTCCGCTGCTGTTCGAGAAGCACCCCGACGTCATCTATGGCCTGTTCGGCGGACTCTTCGTCGCCAACGCCTCGATGTTCATCATCGGGATGCTCGTGCTGACGCCGACGATATGGCTGGTGAACCGGCCGAAGCCCTACCTGATGGCGGCGATCTACGCGCTCATCTTCTCGGGCGTCTACACCATCGACCACAGCCTCTTCGACCTCACCCTGGTGCTGATCGCCGGCGCGGCCGGCTACCTGATGCGACAGCTCGGCTTTCCCTTCCTGCCGCTGGTGCTCGGCCTGGTGCTCGGCTACCTCATCGAAGCGAACTACCGGCGCTCCCTGCTGCTGACCGGCGGCGACCACATCGTCTTCCTGCGGGATCCGGTCTCGCTCGGCCTGCTGCTCACGGCGCTGGTCTTCGTTATCGGCTCCGCCTGGCGCGACATCCGCAGCGCGCGGCGCAAGGGCGCCGCGGACAAGGCCGACGGCAGCGCGCCGGCATGAGGCTGCACGAGGTCCGCGTCCAGCGGCCGGGCGAGCGCCTGGCCCGCGAAGAACAGCTCGCCTGGAAGATCGCCGCCGCGGCCGCCGATCCGGCGCCACTCGACGAAGCGGCGGCCGCCATGGCGGTGAACCGCATCGTCGACGACCATGCGGTGGCGCTGGCCGCCATCAACCGGGCGCCGGTGGTGGCGGCCCGTGGCCAGGCCCTGGCGCATCCGCGCGCCGACGGCGCCACCCTGCTCGGCCTGCCGGCGGCGCAGCGCTTCGACTGTTCCTGGGCGGCCTACGCCAACGCCACCGCGATCCGCGAGCTCGACTTCAACGACAGCTTCTTCGCCGAAGACTCGAGCCACCCCGGCGACACCATCGGCCCGCTGATCGCCGTCGCCCAGCAGAAGACCCTCTCGGGGCCTGATCTGCTGCGCGGCATCGTCACCGCCTACGAGATCCAGGTCGACCTCGTGAAGGGTATCGCGCTCAACCACTACCGCATCGACCATGTGGCGCATCTCGGCCCGGCGGTCGCCGCCGGCATCGGCGCCATGCTGCGTCTCGATGCCGCGACGCTCTACCAGGCGGTCAATCTGGCGGCCCACCTCTCCGTCTCAACGCGGCAGATCCGCAAGGGGACGATCTCCTCCTACAAGGCCAACGCGCCGGGCCACGTCGGCCAGGTCGCCATCGCCGCCGTCGACCGCGCGCTGCGCGGCGAGACCAGCCCCGCGCCGATCTACGAGGGCGACTACGGCATCCTCGCCATCCTGCTGGGCGGGCCGGAGATGGTCTGCCGGGTGCCGCTGCCGGAGGCGGGCGAGCCCAAGCGGGCGATCCTCGAGACCTATCCCAAGGAGTATTCCGCCGGCTACCACGGCCAGGCGCTCATCGACCTCGCCTTCCGCCTGCGGGCCAAGATTCCCAACGTCGAGGCAGTCGAGGATGTCGTGCTGCACACCAAGCGCCTCACCCACGTGGTGATGGGCTCGGGCGCCGGCGATCCCGAAAAGTGGGATCCCAAGGCGAGCCGTGAGACGCTCGATCACTCCATCATGTACATTTTCACTGTCGCGCTGCAGGACGGCCGCTGGGACCACGAGGCGAGCTACGCGCCGGAGCGCGCCGCGCGTCCGGACACGGTGCGGCTGTGGCGCAAGGTGCGCACCGTGGAGGATGCGGAGTGGAGCCGCCGGTTCAGTGAGCCGGCGCCGCTCGACAAGGACCACGGCGCACGCGTCGTCGTTACCTTCAGGGACGGCAGCAGGCTGGAAGAGGAGATCGCCGTCGCCGACGCGCATCCGCGTGGTGCGCGACCCTTCGTCCGCGCGGACTACCAGCGCAAGTTCCGCAGCCTCACCGAGGGGCTCGTCGACGCGGCCGAGGCCGAGCGCTTCCTCACGGCCGCCGCCAGCCTGGCCGAGCGCGGCAGCCGGGATCTCAGCGAGATCACGGTGGCGCTTCCGGCGGCCAAGCTGGGGCAGCCGGCACCCAACGGTCTGTTCGACTGAGCGTTCAGCGCGGCTGCTTGATGACCGGCTTCACGGAAAAGCCGGGTGGCTGATGCAGCCTGCTGCCCGTCGCCCGCCCGGGCGTCTTCACGACGTGCGGATCTTCGGCTTCCGCTTCGCCCGCCGCTTCGGCGCCGAGGTCGTGTGCGGCGATGAGGCCGCAGAGCCGGCCCTTGCCGTCGGTCACGAGCAGATGGCTGTGGCCGCCCTCCTCGATGAGGCGGCGCGCCGCCGCGACGCTCTCGTCAGTGCGGCAGAAGGCAACCTCCGCCGACATGTGGTCGCGCACCGCCGTCTCGGCGAGGTCGTTGTCCGGCGCGGCCGCCTGTTTCTCCAGGGCTTCGGCCGTCAGCAGGCCGACGATCTCGTCGCCGTCGACCACCGGCAGCGCCGGAAGCCGGTAGCGGCGCAGGCGAATCCCCGCCTCGAGCAGGCTCTGGTCGAGATGCACGACCTCTGTGGTAGGCAGCATGACGTCCTTGGCCAGCATCTTCGCTCTCCGGGCGCAGGTGAGGCTATGCAAGAACAATGTTCGAGAAGAGGGCGGAGTTCCTTGTCCGCCATGGTTCCCATCGGGGAAAGCCGGTGCGTGAGCGCCGGCAGCGCGGGTCAGGAGGCGCGCAGCAGGTTGACGGCCCTGCGGTGGCCGACAGCGATATCGACGTTGCCCTCGCAGGGCGGCGGGCAGGCACCGGCCCGCACGGCGTCCAGCTCACTGCCGAAGATGCGGCTGGCTTCCGGCGAGAAATAGTAGAGATCGCCCACGTCGGCGGTTTCGACGAAGAGAGCGGCGGCCTCCGGCACCCCGGCGGCAATGAAGGCGATTTCGAAGTCGATCTTCAGATCCTGACCGGCGCCCTTCACGCGCTCCTCTGCAGAGAGGATTACCCGCCGCCATCCCATCGCGTTCGCTTTCGTTGGTGGGTTCGCGAACAGCGGAACACGTTCTCCTGACGGAGTCGAGGGACCACTGTGTGAGAATCGGCCGATTCTTTGGCACTCATCCAGCTCTTATGCGAGCAATCCAGGGCCTGCGCCGGTGGAACTTCGAATCACCGTGCAAGGTTGTCATGCACAATGCCAGCGAACAGAGGAAGATGGCCGGATTTCCGCCTCGGGATTGGAGGCGTGCCAGCGAGCTGGGCGGTGACCAAGGGGCCGAGCCTTGATCCGGGGGACAGGCGGCTGGCCGTGCGCACAGAGGATCACCCGGCTGGCTACGCAAATTTCGAAGGCGCGATCTCGAAGGGTGAATATGGCGGTGGCACCATCATGGTCTGGGATCGCGGCAGCTTCACCGTCGGGGGCGATGCCGCCAAGGGCCTCAAGGCGGGCAAGCTGAAGCTGACGCCGCAGGGGCAGCCGCCCGCCGCGGCAAGGCGCGAAGGAAAAGCGGCATGCAGCAGGATGCGGAGCAAGGCTCGGTGGCCGGCGTGCGGCTGACACACGCCGACAAGCTGCTCTATCCGGCCATGGGCGTCACCAAGCGGCAGGTGGCGGAGTACTTCGCCGCCCGGGCCAAGGCCATGCTGCCGCACGTCGCGCGCCGCCCGGTCTCGCTGGTGCGTTGCCCGGAAGGCCGCGCGCAGGCCTGCTTCTTTCAGAAGCATGCGGGCAGCGGCTTGCCGGCGGCAGTCGAGCGCGTTGCGGTCGCGGAGAAGAGCGGCGTCAAGAAGGACTACCTGCTGTTCAGTTCGAAGCGTGCGCTCGTCTCCTGCGCCCAGGTCGGCGCGCTGGAACTGCACCTCTGGGGCAGCCGGGTGGACAGGATCGAGCGGCCCGACCGCCTGGTCTTCGATCTCGACCCGGGCGATGGCGTGGATTTCGCTGCCATCCGGCGTGCCGCCTTCGATCTGCGCGACGCGCTGCGGGAGGCCGAGCTCCCGTCGTGGCCGCTGCTGACCGGCGGCAAGGGCATCCACCTGGTCGTGACCCTCGAGCGGCGCCACGACTGGTCCACTATCGGCAGCTTCGCCAAGGACTTTGCCGAGAAGTTCGCCGACCTCGACCCGCAGCGCTTCGTCGCCACCATGAGCAAGGCCAAACGCAAGGGGCGCATCTTCATCGACCACTTCCGCAACCGCCGTGGCGCCACGGCGATCGCGCCCTACTCGCCGCGCGCCCGCGAGGGGGCGCCGATCGCGGCGCCGGTGTCCTGGCAGGAGCTGGAGTGCATCGAGCGGGCGAATGCCTTCTCCTTGGTCGATCCGGAGCGTCGGCTCGCCGCGCGCGGCAAGGCCTGGCCAAGTGACGACAAGCGCCGCGCACGGCTGACGCAGGCGGGCGCCGCGCGCATCGGCCTGGATCTGGCGGCAGGCTAGCAGGCGGCGCCGCTCACTTACTCCTGGGCCGGGCTGAGGCCGAGCTGGCGCAGTGTGCTGCGGTTGAGTCGCCCGTCCGCCGGCAGGTCCCGACGCTGTTGGAATTCTCGGATTGCCGCCTCGGTCTTCGGGCCCAGGACGCCATCGACCTGCAAGGCAAAGCCCCGCTCGTTGAGCGCCGACTGGAGGCGGCTCACGGTTTCGGCGTCCGGTGCGGCATCGGCGGCATCCGCCGGCTCTCCTCCGCCGTCGCCTTCGCCCACCGGCTCGTCTTGCTCGCCCGTTTCTTCGGCATCGCCGCCGGCGTCACCTTCCTCTGTCCTGGCGCCTTCGGGCGGCAAGACGCCTTCGCCGTCGGCCATTGCAGCCTCGAGGCGCTGCCTGAGGTCGGGGCAGGGCACGCTCTGTTCCTCGGCGCCTTCCTGAATCGACGCCGAGAACAGCGGCATGACCGGGGCGGCGAGGGCCTTCAGGACGATCTTGCCGACCGCCTCGATCGGGTTGGTGGTGGCCTCTCGCTCGGACAGGTCGCCCGTGACTCTGATTGAGGTGAGGTAGTTGAACAGGCTGAAGTCCTTGGGGTGCGGCTCGAGCTCGACGTCCACCCGCTCGGCGCCGAGGTCGACGTAGCCCGAGATGGTGACGATCGCGTCGGTGGTGTCGAGGATCCAGGGCTGCGCCTGGAAGCGCCCGGACTCGATGCGCGTCGGCATTGCCAGGCAGAGCACCTCGACCTTCTCCTCCTCTTCGGTCAGCCACTGGCCGAACGCCTCCTGCAGGTCGAGGGCGATGAGCTCCAGCAGGATGTTCTCGATCCTGCCGCCCGACATGATGAGGGCGCCCTCGCCATCCGCGCTGGCGCCGAGCTCGCGCATCGAGCGTCCTTGCATGGCCAGCTTCAGGCGGCCCTGCAGCAGGCCGCTGCCGGCATTCTCCTCGCCGAGCAGCGACAGCAGCGCGTTGATGTCGAGGCCCCGCACGTCCACGTCGCCCGACATCGCCGGCACCTCGCGGCGACCGTCGAGCCGCAGCTCGGCCACGATGCGGCCTTCGGCAAGGCCGAGCTCCAGTGGCGTGAGGGTGAGCAGGCCGTCCTCCAGCCGCAGGTCGGCGGCGAGGTCCTCGAGCCGCAGCGCGCCGGACTGCACGCTGTTGCCCTGAAAGCGCACCTCGGCATCCATGCGGCGCAGCTTCGGCAGCGACAGCGGCTCGTCGGAGAGGAGGTGGCCGTCGTCGGCCGCCGCACCTTCCGTCGGTTCGTCCTCGCTGCCGTCCTCGCCCCAGAAGCTCTCGATGTCCTCGATCCGGAAGGAGCGCGATGCGACGTCGGCAACGAGGCGCGGGCGCTCGCCGCCGATTGCCACCTGCAGGTCGCCGCGCAGGTCGCTTTCCCCGAGGCGGCCCTCGAACCCTTCGAGTGCCCAGCGGTCGTCATTGCGCCTCAGCCGGCCGGAGAGCGCATAGGGCGGCGAATCCGGCAGCGGCAGCGCGAACAGCGTGAAGAGCTCGTGGAGATTTTCGCCCTTCAGGTTGAGCGTGGCATCGACGCCGGACAGCCGGAGCGGCGCAGTGACGGCCCCTTCGGCTGTCAGCTGGGTCTTGCCGATGCCGGCATCGAGCGTCAGGTCATAGGGTTCCTCCGCGCTGCGGAACTTCTCGAAGGACTCACCTTCGCCCTCGAGGATGAAGGGCTGGTCCAGGTAACTCCCTTCGGCCTTCAGCCGCACCGGATCCTCGAGGCCGCCGGACTCCAGCGCCAGAGTGGTGAGCGTGACCTCGATCGGCTGGTCGAGGTCGGGGTCCCGGAAGGTCAGGAGGCCTTCCTCCACCGTCACCTGCTTCAGAACCGGAAAGTCTTCGCGCTCTTTCGGCACGGCGACTTCGACAGCCACCTCGGACGGCGTGTCGGCGCCAAGCTCCCAGTTGGCCTTGCCGTCGCGGCGCTCCAGCGCCACCTGCGGCTTCACCAGGCGCAGCTGATCGACCTCCAGGCGACCGGCCAGGATGGGCATCAGGCGCAGCCTGACGTAGACCTCCGCGATGCGCACCATCTCCGGCTCGGCCGCCCAGGGGGCGTTGCCGAACACGAC
>Ga0299907_10001746_pt1 | contig 12760 bp, 14 predicted proteins | sample RVTome_16_FD_198680 | JGI IMG/M metagenome (GOLD analysis project Ga0299907, IMG submission 198680) | Soil microbial communities from uranium-contaminated site in the Upper Colorado River Basin, Wyoming, United States - RVT152D67 (version 2) ... | reverse complement strand
TTACGAGGCGAGACGCAGTCGGTAGCGCTGGGCGAGGCGCTCGATATCCCGGCGGTAGAAGAGCTTGACCCGGACCTCCGGGTACAGACGCCGGACCTCGCGAAGCTTGCGGTTCTTCCGCGTTACGAGCGACTGCTTCATCACGGTGACCTCGATGAAGAGATCCTGCTCGGGAAGGTAGAAGTCCGGGGTGAAGGCGCTCACGATGCGGCCGTCATCGTCCCGCTCCAGGACGAACGAGTGCGGCTCGTAGTCCCACGGGATCCCGTAGTAGTCGAGGATCTTCGCACACTCGAGTTCGCTACGGTTGACGAACCGCGGCGGTTTGGAGCCACAATATGCCTGGAAAACGGGGCTTTCGACCCGCACCTTCACCAGGGTACCGATCACCTCGGACGGCGCTCTCCTCGTAGAATGAGCGCATGGCAGGCTCCGCGGGCACCTTTCGCATCGCACAGATCTCGGATCTGCACTGCGGCGAGCAGTACTTCGAGGTCACCCTGCTCGAGCGTGCGATCGGCGAGATCAACGAGCTCGAGCCCGACATCGTCGTGTGCTCGGGAGATCTCACGACCTTCGGTTTCCGCCACGAATATCTGAAGGCGCGCGAGTACATGGATCGCCTCCATTGCGAGTCGATCGTGGTCGTGCCCGGAAATCACGACTCCCGCAATGTCGGCTATGTGCACTTCGAGGAGATGTTCGGCGACCGCAACTCGGTCCTGCGAAAGAGTGGCGTGGCGATCGTTGCAGTCGATTCGAGCGAGCCCGATCTCGACCACGGACAGATCGGCCGCGGCCGCTACCTGTGGATCGAGGAGCAGTTCTCACAGGAGCCTGCAGATCTCAAGATCTTCGTCCTCCACCACCACCTGCTGCCCGTGCCCGGCACCGGACGCGAGCGAAACGTCGTCTACGACGCAGGCGATGCCATCGAGTGCCTCCAGCGGGCCGGAGTCCGCCTGGTGCTCTCGGGGCACAAGCACGTGCCGTACGTCTGGCGGCTGGAGGATCTCTTCGTCGTGAACGCGGGAACGGTCTCCTCGCTCCGCCTGCGCGGGAACACGAGGCCCTGTTACAACGTCATCGAGGTCGCAGACCGCAAGGTCGACATCTGGCGCCGCCATCCGTTCCACGGTGAGGTCAAGCTCGTCTCGTTCTCGCTCGAGACCCTCGAATACGCCAAGTTCACGGGCGCGATCGAGGACGAGATCACAGCCAAGACGTGAAAGCCCTCGCTCTCGTGGACGGCGAGCACTATCCGCCCGTCGTCCGCGACGCGCTGGCCGAGCTTCCGTACGACTTCGTGGCCGCCGTGCTCGTCGGCGGAGTGGAGAAGCTGCGCGGGGGAGAGACCTACGGCGTACCTCTCGCCAAGGATGTCGAGTCGGCGCTCGAGCGCTACCACCCCGAGGTCGTCGTCGATCTCTCCGACGAGCCCGTGCTCGGGCCGATCGAGCGGTTCGCGCTCGCCAGCCGTGTCCTCACGCACGGAATCCCGTACGTGGGCGCGGACTTCCAGCTCGATCCGCCGGCGCTCGAGCCGTTCGAGCTTCCCTCGCTAGCGGTCGTGGGCACCGGGAAGCGTGTCGGGAAGACCGCGGTCACGGGACACGTCGCGAGGAAGCTGTCGGCGGCGAGCCGCGTCGTCGTCGTCGCGATGGGGAGGGGAGGCCCTCCCGAGCCCGAGACGATCACCGTGCCACCGACCGTGGAGGCGCTCGTCGCCCTCTCGCGCGCCGGACGTCACGCTGCATCCGACCACCTCGAGACGGCCGCGCTCACCGGGGTCGAGACGGTGGGTTGCAGACGTTGCGGGGGTGGGCTTGCGGGCGCCGTCTTCGTGTCGAACGTCCTCGAGGGCGCACGGGTGGCCGCCGGGCTCGCACCCGACCTCGTCGTCTTCGACGGCAGCGGCGCGGCGCTGCCACCGGTCGCAGCCGACTGGACGATCGCAGTCGTCGGCGGGCATCAGACGCCGTCGGTCGCCGCCGGATATCTGAACGCGTTCCGCCTGCTTCTCGCCGACCTCGTCGTCGTGACGATGGCGGAAGCGGGATCTGCCTGGGAGCAGACCCACGACGCCGTTCGCGCGATCGTGCCGTCCGAGGTCGAGGTCGTCGCGACGGTGCTCCGGCCTCGACCTGCGACGGACGTTTGCGGACGCAAGGTGGCGTATTTCTGCACGGCTCCGCCTTCGGCGTCGGGCACGCTCGCCGAGCACCTCGCGGCCGAGCACGGCGCCGAAGTCGTCCATGTCTCCGGCAACCTGGCCGATCGCGCCGCGCTGACCGTGGAGCTCGAGAGCGTCGACGCGGACGTCTTTCTCGTCGAGCTGAAGGCCGCGGCAGTCGATGTCGTCGCCGAGGCCGGCCTTGCCCGAGGAGCCGAGATCGTGCTCGCGGCCAACGAGGTCGTCCCCCTCCCGGGGTACCCGGACCTTGACGAAATAGTGCTGGAAATGTCACGAATACGTCTGTGAGCGAACGCCGTCACGTCACGCCCCTCCCGCTGGGCGAGGAAATCCCCTTCTCGAAGGGCCTGATGGCACGCGCGCTCGTCGTCACCGGCCTCGACCCGGAGCGCTCGTACCTGATCGCGCACCGGGCAGATCGCGACCTCGCGGAGCGAGGGGTTGCGACGCTCGACCTCGACCGGCTCGGCGAGCTCGCCGCGGACGTGATCGGCGAAGACGACGCCGCGACGATGCTTCTTCGCCTCAAGCGGCTCAGCGCGCTCCAACAGCTCGAGCAGCCGCTGCTCCTGCTCGTCGGCGGTGCAACGGGAACCGGGAAGTCGACGATTGCCACGGAGGCCGCACACCGCCTCGGCATCACGCGCGTCACTTCGACGGACTTCATCCGCCAGACGATGCGCGCCTTCTTCTCCGAGGAGTTCATGCCGTCGGTGCACTACTCGAGCTTCGAAGCACGGCTCGCGCTCACCCGAGCAGAGGAGGAGGAGTCAGGCGACGCCGCGATACTCGGTTTCCTCGATCAGACGCGAAACGTCGTCGTCGGCGTGCAAGCCGCGCTCGAGCGCGCTGCGACCGAGCATTGGTCTCTCGTCCTGGAGGGCGTCCACCTCGTGCCGGGGATGATCGCCACTGAGTTTCCGGGTGCGTTCGTCGTCCAGTGCGTCGTCGCGATCGAGGACGAGAACCTGCACCGCAGCCACTTCTGGGTGCGTGAATACGCGACCGAGGGGCTGCGTCCGCTGGACAAGTACCTCGAGGCCTTGCCGCAGATCCGGCAGATCCAGGACTACCTCGTGGAGAGGGCGCGCCGCTACGACGTTCCGGTCATCGAGAACGACTCTCTCGACCGGGCGATCGGAGACGTCATGGACCTCGTGCTCCGGCGCGCCGACCAGCTCGTCGGCGCCGCGTAGGAGGGCGAGGCGCAGCACGAGGGCGAGGCAAGCCTCGCCCCTACGCCACGGGCTAGACTGATCGCTCGTGGTTACCCGTGAGGAAGTAGTCGAGGCGCTGCACCAGGTCGAGGATCCCGAGCTCGGGATGGACATCGTCGAGCTCGGCCTCATGTACGACGTGGAGGTCGACGACGGAAAGGTGAAGGTCCTCTACAGCCTCACGTCTATGGGCTGCCCCGCCGGCGCGATGATCGCGGACGGCATCCTCGACGCGGCCCGTTCCGTCCCCGGCGTGGACGAGGCTGAGGCCGAGCTCACGTTCGACCCCCCGTGGACGCCCGACCGCATGTCGGACGATGCCAAGTTCATCCTTGGTTTCGGGTAGCTACTAGTCCGGTATCCGCAGCACGACCTTCCCGAACTGCTTGCCCGACTCGAGGTGCTCGTGCGCCTTCGCGGCCTCTGCGAGGGGAAAGACGCTGTCGACGTGCACACGAGCGCGACCCTCGCGGATGAGCTCGTACGCGCCTTCGAAGTCCGAGGGCATCCCCATCGTCGATCCGTAGACGACGAGCTGCTTCCACCACAGCCGATACAAGCGCGCGGGTGGGCTGTGGCCTGTCGTCGCGCCGCACACGACGATGCGTCCTTCCTGCGCGGCGGCTGCGAGTGAGCGCTCCCACGTCGCCTCGCCGACCGTCTCGATGACGACGTCTACTCCCCGACCGCCCGTCGCCTCGCGCGCGGCCTCGACCACGTCGTCCTCGGAGTGGCTCACCGCCACATCGGCTCCGAGATCGCGCGCGCGATCGAGCTTCTCGCGGCTCGAGGACGTCACGATGGTGCGGGCTCCGAGCGCCCGGCAGAGCTCGAACGCTGCCAGGGCGACGCCTCCGCCAATGCCCCAGATCAGCACCGACTCGCCTTCGCGGAGCCCGGCCTTTGTGACCAGCATGCGGTGCGCGGTCTCGAACACGAGCGGGAACGCGGCGCCCTCTTCGAACGACAGCGACTCGGCAAGCGGGTAGAGCTGCCCGGCGGGAAAGGCCTTGAGCTCGCAATACGTTCCATCCGTGTGCTCTCCGATGACCGTGATCCGGCCGGCATGGACGATCCCCGGATTGACGACGACGCGATCTCCGACGGCGAGCTTTGCAACGCCGTCGCCGAGAGCCGCGACGACTCCGGCTCCGTCCGCTCCCAGGGTGCGCGGCTTGGGGACGGAGGGCAGGCCCTTGCGAACCCAGACGTCGAGGTGATTGAGACCTGCGGCCCGGAGCTCGACCAGCGCCTCGCCTGGACCGGGCTCGGGATCGGGCACCTCTTCGTAGCGGAGAACCTCGGGGCCTCCGTCCTCGTGAATGCGAACGGCGCGCACGAGGCAGAATCCTCGCATGACCGCCGCCGAGCTGAGCCGGCTGGCCGCTGACCTCGGGCTGGACGTCCTCGGGGCCGCCGCGGTCGCGCCGTACGAGGACACCGAGCGGCACATCCGCGAACGCAAGGCCCGAGGGCTTTTTGCCGACATGCGCTTCACGATGGCCCGACCCGAGACATCCTGCCATCCGGAGGAGCTCCTGGACGGTGCACGTTCCGTCGTCTCCGCGGCACTCTGCTACTACGAGCCCGGGCGGGCGCGCGGCCCTGACGAGGCAACGCTGCCTCGCTACGCGTGGAACGACGCGTACGCGGCCCTACGCCGTGATCTCGAGGAGCTCGGCCGGCGGCTCGGCGGTTCGTATCGCGTCTTCGTCGACTCGAACGACCACGTCGATCGGGAGGCGGCCGTTCGCGCCGGGGTCGCCTTCTACGGCAAGAACACGATGGCGATCACCCGCCGCTTCGGGTCGTGGGTCGTCCTCGGAACGCTCGTGACGGACATCGAGATCGAGCCGGCGGCGCGACTCGAGCTCGACTGCGGGTCGTGCCGGCTCTGCATCGATGCGTGCCCCACGGGTGCGCTCGATGAGCCCGGCGTGCTCGACGCGACGAAGTGTCTCTCCTACTGGACCCAGGCTCCGGCGCCTATTCCCGAGCCCTATCGAGCCGACCTGGACGGCAGCGTCTACGGCTGCGACATCTGCCAGGATGTGTGTCCTTGGAACCGTGGGATCGAGAAACGGCGTGCAGGGCGGGCAGCTCCTGAGCCGGGATCGACTCCGTATGTATCACTCCGGGACTGGCTCGAACGGGACGGAGAGGAGCTCGTCGCCGACCTCGACCGCCTGTACGTCCCGCGCAACGATTCGCGGTGGCTGCGGCGAAACGCGCTCGTCGCCGCCGGGAACGTCGGAACTGCCGAGCTCCGGACGTCCATCGAGCGCCATGCGCGGAGCGACGACCCTGTGCTGAGCGACGCGGCCGAGTGGGCGCTCGAGCGGCTGGCCGAGCGCACGGCGTGAGCAGCACGGATCCCGAACGCTTGGCGATCCTCGTCCATGAGGTCAGGAGCTCCGTTGCAGCGCTTGCCGCCATTGCGGAGACGTACCCGGAGGCTCGTCCGGACGTTGCAGCGAGCCGTCAGCTCGTGGAGCTCGCGCTCGCGGCGTCTCGCGGGATCGAGCGCGTCGTCGGCGACGCAGCGGTCGCATCCGTGCGACGGGAGCAGGTCGACGTCGGCCGCCTCGTGGACGGGGCGGTGGCAGCCGCGGTTCTCGGGGGCGGAAACGTGCGCGCAGACGTAGCGGCGGGTCTGTCGCCGGTCGAGGCGGATCCGCTCAGGTTGCGGCAGGCGCTGGACAATCTCGTCGCGAACGCGCTCGTGCACTCGGGATCGGCTGCCGAGGTGGTCGTCCGCGCCGGACGAAGCGACACCTCCATCCTGCTATCGGTCGTCGATTGCGGAACCGGGGTTCCTCCCGCGGAGCAGGAGCGGATCTTCCAACCGGGTGTGCGGGTCGACAGCAAGCGGCCGGGATCGGGCATCGGGCTCGCTGTGGCGCGCGCGATCGCCGAGGCCCACGGCGGAACGTTGACGGTCGACGCGTCGCCCGGCGGAGGCGCGACCTTCACTCTTCAGATACCGGTCGCCTAGCCCGCGACCGCCGCTTCCACGCGGTACCTGCGAACCAGACTGCCGTCGTCTGCATGCTCGAAGAGATCAAAGCTCGCCCGAAAGCGTTCGTACTCGACTCCGCTGATCGTTGCAACACGAATCGGAAGCTCTCCGAAGGCTTCGTAAACCTCGACGTAGCCAGGCTGCTCGACAGAGACGTATCGCACGCCTGGCGAGGGATGCACCCAGACGAATCCCACCGGCTCGTCTGTGGTGCCGCAGAGGATGTCCAAGCGCGGATCACGGAGCCGCCCGTTGTAGAGCAGCCCATGTGCACCGCCGCACCAGCGACGGTTGTTCTCGCGTGGTCCCGGGCTGTTGTCACAGCCGAAGACCGCGCGCCGAGTCCCCTCCACGAAGGTCACGGTCTCCGACTGGACGCCGATCCGCTCGACTGAGGGTCCCTTCGGACGCGTAGGCCCGCGACGCTCCTGCAGGCATGACGCCGACCTCTCGTCTTCGTCTCGCATCGTCGGTTGCACGAGCCTTACCTTCGTCAGCAGCGCAGGCTCTTCAACACTCTGCAGCTCGACTGGCGGCGCGTCCGCCTCCGAGCCGTCGAGCAGGCGATCGGGGGCTGCCCCGTCGTCCGAGCACCCAGCCGAGACACCGATCACGAGGGCGAGGGCCGTCACCGAGACCACGGAGCGGAAGCGATGCCGGATCAGCCGGCATCGCTTCCGCCGGAGGCTACGGCTGGCTCCAACCCAGGCGCCGAACACCGCTGTAGAGCGAGTTTCCACGGTACGCCCGAGTCCAGATGTTCGTGCCGTACGCCTCGCCCAGCGCCTCGATGATCTGGTCGGTCCCGTCGGCATTGGTGACGTAGATCATTCCGATGTGCGATTCCTTTGCATAGGCGTCCATTTTGATCGCGGCCGACTTGGACAGGGGGTAGTTCGGAGCGCCGACGGCGTCCCTGAAGTGGACTGCGCGATATGGACCGTGAATGTGCCGCAATCGCCACCATTGGTGGAACGCTGTGCTGCTCGTGTCCACGGCTTCACGCCAAACCTTGAACGTGAATCCCGAGCAGTCGGGACCCTCGCCACCGGTGTTCGGGTCGCTCTTCGGATCGCCCGGCGAGTCGTCGACATTGTTGTCGTTCCAGCAGCCGCCGCCCCACTGATAGCCCTCATGACGGGCATACAGAGCAACCGTGATCGAGCCATCGCGGGTGATGTACGACGTGGGCGTGGGCGCCGCCCAGTTGCAGTTCTGCGCGATCCATTGCGTGTGGTACGCACTCGCGGTGCCCGCGCCCGCAACGGCGAACGCAATGGCGAAGGCGACGAGAAAACGACGCGCGCTGGACATCAGTTCACCTCCAGGTCGAAGCGATCGACGAAGAGACCAGCCGGGGTGGAGCCGAGCTGGTAGAGCGAGCCTCCGCGGAGACGGAAACGCGAGAGCGGCGCCGTCTCGGCCCACTCGACCGAGCCCACCGAGAAGCGCTGGGTGACTCCGCGCCGATCGAGGACGAGCACGACGTACTCACCCCGATCGTCCGTGAAGACTCGCGTAACAAGGACGATTCCGGTGCCACGGGGCTCGGCGAGCTGGACCTCGGCCACGGGCGTCTCGCTGTGCACGATCCACGACCGCAGAACTCCGGCGTTCCCGACCAGCGCTACCCGCACCTGATCGCCGGTGCGCAGGATCACGACCTTCCGGCCATCGGGCAAGGGGCGTCCGGATCGTGCCGCGCCCACCTGCTCCGACATCGCCACCGGACGTTCTCCGACGACAGCCGGCATCCACTGCGCCGATTGGCTCTGGAGGACCACCGGGCCAGCTGGGCCGACACGGACCTGGGAAGGCCGTCCTGCCACCGCGGTTGCGCCCTGAGCCACGCCCTGACGGTCGAAGACCCGCAGCAGCGGATTCAACCCCTGACTCGCCGTCGTCTCGAGGACGTACACGGTGCCGTCGTCGTCGATGGTCATGTCCGCGAGCGTCCCGTTGACGGTGACGGGCAGGGCCTCCACCGCGCGTCCGTCACGCCAGCGGAGAAGGCGCTTGTTCGCCTCGTCCAGCACGACCACCGTCCCGTCCGCTTCGACATCGAAGGCGGAGCCGCCGAGCGGCGTTAGGTTTCTTCCCTGCTCGAGGCCCACCTCCGCAGACCCCGTGCCCCAGGCGGCCTCGACGACGCGTGCGTCAGTTTCGCGTGCCCGTCCGAACTCGTGAGCTCCGAGCGCGACCTCGATGCTGCGTCCGAGAGGGAGGCTCCGTTGCGGAGCATCGGCGCCACCCGCCGGGACACCGGTCGTCAGCCCGGTCTGGTCGCTCTGGAAGCGCGCGTGATACGAGAACCCGGACGCTGATCGCGCAATGTCGTCCGGAAGAGCGGCGACGAAACGCCCTTCCGCGGTGCTTCGGTCTTCACGGAGCGCCATTTCTCGGAACGGGCCGGCGTCACCAGCCCGCACGAAGACCACGCCATCCGCCGCGCATGGAGTGTCGACGTCAGCCTCGGCCTCGCCGTTCCCGCAGTAGACGTCGTAGCGGAGCTCGACCTCCTCTCCGCGGGCCGTGAGCAGCGGAGGAACATGGGTAGCTTCGATGAAGGGCGCCGACGCGGGCTCGACGATTCGATGCGCGACCGCCGTGCCCGCGAGGACGACCGCGGCGATGCCCGCCAGGACTCCTGCGATGACGCCGGAGAGCCTGCCGAGCCGTACGCGTGAGACTCGTGTCCCGTCCATTCGAACTCCTTGTTGTCGGATAAGACAACACTAGCGCGTTAGCCGGACGACGGCCTCCCCGATGCGTGCTGCGGCACCGAGTTGGCGCACTCCTGTAACGATGCGGGCGGCTTAGAATGTGTTTCGGAACGACGCTTCGCCGTCGGAGCGCTCCGACGGCACAAGGCTTCGTTCTGAAACGAGTTCTTAGGGCCGGGCGGCCAGCTGTGTGGTGTCCCGCTGGAGACGGCGCGCACGCTTCGCCACGACGTCCCTGAGCCGCTGAGGCTCGATGACGACCGTCTCGCCCCGGTCGGCGAGGACCTCGGAGAGCAGCCATTCCTCGGTCTTGTACGGCACGTCGGCGACTGCAGAGCCATCCGTGAGCGCTCGTGCGCCGCGTTCGAGCTTCCAGCGCGCGAGCGCGGGCGAGTGGTGGAGCCGGGCGACGCGGGGGTTCTTGAGATACGACGGGTCGAACCCGTCGCGAGGCTCGAACTCCTCGTCGGTCAGCCGCGCGGAGCGCATCCGGTCCAGGCGGAACGTGCGCGCGCCGTCCACGGTGCGATCCCAGGTGTGCACGCGCCAGACCGGCAGCTCTCGCTCGATCGTGTACGGCTCCACACGACGTAGCGAGGGGCTCTCGTCGCCCTCCTTCAGGTACTCGAGCTCGACCACGCGTCGCTTCTCGGCGGCCTCGCTCAGCACCTTGACGAGCGCCTCCTCGTCCAGCGCCGTTCGCGACTCGGGCGTCGCCGCGAGGTCGAATCGGCCGAATGTCTCCTCGAGCTTGCGGCGCACGCGCTTCAGCTGCGTGTGCGCGTCGGCCGCGATCGTCGGGCCAACGTACTCGATGGCGAGCCGGATCGCTCTCGCCTCGAGCGGGGTCAGCTTCGGCGGCCTGCGGAAGACGTCCCCGTACAGCTCCTTGTCGACTCGCACGACGTCCCCGTCGTGCTCCGCGTAGACGGCGTAGCACCCTCCGCCGAAGTTGACGAGGTTGAGCAACGAGAGGTGCTCCTGCAGCTCCCCGAGCGGGATGGAGATCCGACCGGCGAGCTCGGCGGCGTCGAGCACCGCCGCCCGCTCCTCGCCACAGGCGGCGAGAAGCTGCGCGAGGAGGGCCTGGAGGACGCCGAAACGCTCCGGCGCTACTGGGCCGATGGGGCGTTCCGGGAGCGGCTGCCTCGGATCGGAGCGTTTCGGCCCTGCGGGCACCGGGGCCGGCCCCGTGTGCGACTCGGCAAGCCGAGCGAGCCCGTCCGCGACGGCATCCCTGAGCTCCTCCGGCTCCAGAGCGACCGCCCGGCCGTTCTGGCGGAGAACCCAGCCTGCAAGCAGGTCAACGCTCGCGAACTCGGTTTCGAAGACGCCGTCCTCGACCGTCCCGGCGTCCGAGAGTGTGCGCTCCACCCACCAGGCGGTGTCGTCGGACACTGCGATCCGCGCCGTCCCTACGGTCTCGCCGATCTGCCATGGCCGCGGCACGCGGTGCTGCTCGACGTCGAAGTCCGCGGGAACCCGGAAGTCGCGCTCCCGTCGGGTTGCGAAGCGGATGTCGCCTCGGATGCGCGAGACCTTGAACGTGCGGACGGTAGTGCGATCGAGGTCGTGCCCCACCACGTACCAGTTGCCGTCATCCAGACGCAGCGCGAAGGGGTTGACGACGCGCTCACCCGGGCGTGTGCGCCTCGGGCTCCAGTAGCCGAAGCGAATCGTGCGCTGCTTCGAGATCGCCGATTCGAGCTTCGACAGGCGTCCGGCGAGCTCGGGTGAGTAGTCGGGCGCGCTCACCCGAACGCGTTCCGCCGTCTCGGTCGGTGGTTCCGCGAAGCCGGTGCGCCCGAGTGCGAGATTCTGGAGAGCGAGCCGGAAGGGCTCCGCGTACGCGAACTTTCCCTCCAGGTAGTACAGAGCCGTCTGCAGCGCGGCGAGCTCGTCGTCGTCGAGCTCGAGGCGGTCGAGGAAGTAGTGCTCGGAGCGCAGGGTGTAGAGCTCCTCGCCCGTGAACTCGTCCCGTTGCGACTGGAGTGGCACGCCGAGCGCGGTCAGCTCGGCGCGATCCGAGTAGAACCGCCGGGCGAAGGCTTCGTCCGACATCTCGCTGTAGCCCTCGACGTTCGACTTCACGTCCCTGGCCGTCAAGGGACGGCGCTCGGCCATCAGGAACGCGACCAGAGAGAGCTGCCGGATCAGCTTGTCGGCGTCGTGCGACATGCGCACCGCGAGCTTATCCGCTTCGTGACGTCCATCTGGCGGTGGGCAAAGTGGGAGCGCCAGCGGGCCGCGAAGCGGACCCCTTTAGGGTCGTCGCGCGGTTGAAGATTCGCGCTAGCGAATCTCAATCTGCGCCAACAGGTCAGGCTGCCGCGGCTGCGTGCTGCTCGAGGTGCTGGTGGGAGGGGCAGTAGTCCCTGCCCGGGAGCGGCGTTCGCTGGCACGCCTTCCCCTTGCGGGTCGTCGCATGGCAGCGCGACACGCCTCCGTCCAGAAGCCCTGCCTCGATCTGTTGCTCGATGAAGCTCGTCGCTGCGCCCACGCCCTCGCGGACCGCCCATTGAACCTGCGCCTGCGCGGTGATCGGGAAATAGCGCCGGATGTCGGCGAACAGCGCCCGGTCCGGACGGGCGAAATAGTGTGGATCGTCGGCGAGCCGCTCCATCGTCTGCTCGCACTCGCAGAGCACTGCACGCCGGTACTCGAGCTGGGTCGCGCGGTCGGCGTAGGGGTCGATCAGGGTCTTGATCGAGCGATAGATCGCTCGCGAGTATTGATACATGCAGGAGCGTAGCTGTGCGACGTGATCTTCCAAATGACCCTCGAGATCTCGGGGGATTCGCTCTCCGTAGGCGGAAAATGGCTGTCTCCAAGCTCCGCAGGAGGGAGTGTAGCGTCTTTCCGGGCCTGTTACAAAGTCGGCCGCGGCAGTAGCTATCGAGACAACGGAATCTAGGGAACGATCCGGCGCACCGAGGCCGTGCGCGCGAATCTCCGAGCGGGCTGCAACTCGCTCGTGGCCTCGGCTTCGGACCCGTAGATCCCCGAGAACACCACCCAGTACCCGGGATGGAGACTCGCGTACTGCGACGAGTCCAGGATCCCCACCGAGGCGAGGCCGCGCCTTCGGGCCTGGGCGGCGCGAGTCACCGCAACCCGGCGTCCGCTCGTCTGCGGCACGGACGCGAGCACGACCGTCCAGCCGTCCTCGCCTGCGGGCCACTCCCCACCGCCAGCGGACTGACCCTCGTCGGGCGCCGGAAGCGTCGTGGAGTCGGGGAGCGTCGCGAATCCGCCTGTGGCCGTGACGACCTCGGCGACGTCGTTCCCACCGTCGGTCGCGGCGACCGCGAGCGCGGCACCGGCAAGAGCGACTCCGAGTGCGAGTGCGGAGCGGAGGATCCAGCCTCGACCGGCGTCGCGGGCACCGCTGAGTGTCTCGGCGCTCCGTAGTCGCGCACCGCACTCGAGGCAGTACTCCTGCCCGCGCACGAGGCCAGCCCCGCAGCGGGGGCACTCACTCACTCGGCCGCTCCCGCGGCTCCGGCGGACGATTCGGCGACGGAACGACCGCACGTAGCACAGAAGCGCGCGCCGAGCAGGAACGGCGCGCCGCACACGCAGGTCGCAGCCCCTCCGAGCAGCTTTG
>Ga0299907_10001745_pt1 | contig 12762 bp, 13 predicted proteins | sample RVTome_16_FD_198680 | JGI IMG/M metagenome (GOLD analysis project Ga0299907, IMG submission 198680) | Soil microbial communities from uranium-contaminated site in the Upper Colorado River Basin, Wyoming, United States - RVT152D67 (version 2) ... | reverse complement strand
CGAGGTCGTCGCTCGCGGTCGCCGAGTAGCCCTCGTTGAAGACGAGGTAGAGGGTCGCGAGCACGGAGGCGAGGCGCTCCGGGAGGTGGTCGGAGTCGGGGACCTCGTAGCGGATACCGGCCTCGCGGATCTTGCGCTTGGCGCGAACGAGGCGCTGCGCCATCGCCGCCTCAGAGACGAGGAAGGCGCGGGCGATCTCGGCCGTCGTCAGGCCCCCGACCGCCCGCAGCGTGAGCGCCAGCTGCGAGGGCGGCGACAGCGCCGGGTGGCAGCACAGGAACAGCAGCGTGAGCGTGTCGTCCCGGTCGGCGGGTGGCACGCGGTCGGCCGGTTCGAGCGCGGCGATGGTCTCCTCGCGACGCCGCCGGGCGCTCTCACTGCGCCACTCGTCGACCAGGCGACGCGATGCGACCGTCAACAGCCATGACCGCGGGCTGTCCGGGACCCGTTCCTGCGCCCACTGCTGCGCCGCGGCGAGCAGTGCCTCCTGCACGGCGTCCTCACAGGCGTCGAACTGCCCGTGCCGCCGCACGAGCGTGCCGAGGACCTGCGGCGCGAGCTCGCGCAGCAGGTCCTCGATCGCGGTGTCCGCGGTCACACCTGCGGTGGCTCGTCCATGGCCTGGCGCACCTCGACGGTCCCTGCGTACACGGCGATCTGTCCGGCGAGGTCGATCACCCGCGCCTCGCTGTCGACGTCGACGACCCAGAAGCCGACAAGCGATTCCTTCGCCTCGGCGAACGGGCCGTCGGTCGCGACCGGGACGCCGTCGGTGATGGTCACGGTCCTGGCCGTGCTGCCGTCGGCCAGGCCCTGCTGGAAGACGAGCTCGCCGGACGCGGTGAGGTCCTTGTCGATCTGCGTCATGAACCCGATCATCTCTTCGATCCACTCCGGCGACTTGGTTTCCAGCATGGTGGCGGCGTCACCGAACATCATGATCATGTACTTCATCTGGTCACTCCTTGGATCCGCGCCCCGAGCGGGCGCTCGCACCACTCGGTCGGAGCGGCCGCGTCGTCCTCGACATCCGCTTGAAGAAACTTCGCAGAGCGTGGTTCCACGAAACACGCGGCGGAGCCTGACGGCACAAGAAACGATGTCGCGGTGGTCAGCCGGGCGCCGAGACGGCGTGCCCGGCTGACCGGTCGCGCCACGCGGGCACGACTGCGGCGAGCACCAGTGCGGCGGTGAGTGCGAACGCTATTGGGTAGCCGGTCTGCGCCGTGATCACACCGAATGCAGCGCCACCGACGCCCAGGCCCGCGTCATAGGCGAGGTTCCACACCGCGCTGACCGTGCCGTAGCCGGACGCCTGCACCCGGTCGAACATCAGAGCCAGGCTGGCGTTCTGCGCGACGCCGAAGCCGGCACCGAACAGCACCATGCCGGTCACCACCGCCGTCGGGCTGGCGATGAGCACCAGGGCAGACATGCCGACGCCTGCGGTGAGCACCGCGGGCATGATGAGGCCCGCTGGGCCATTGCGGTCGCCGCGCCGTCCGGCCCACCACCGGGCGAGCGTGGCCGTGGTGGCCTGGACGAGCAACGCCACTGCGGCGAGGTTGCCCGACCCTCGGGCGACCGCAAGCGGCACGAAGGTGATGACGACGCCCGCCGCCACCGCGGTGGCCGCGAAGACGACCGCCGGCCGGGCCAGGGCGGGCGTGCGCAGCCCGGTCAGGACACCGACCGGCTGCTGCGCCCTGGGCTGCCTCCCGGGCAGTCCGGGCACCACAGCCAGGCCTGCCAACGCGACCAGCGCCCCGGCGATGAAGACCGGCGGGTACCCGATCTGCTCGATCAGCCACACGCCGAGCGGCAGCGCGACCATCGAGGGTACGCCGACGACGATGCCGTACAGGCCGAGCCCTTCCCCGCGACGCTCGTGTGGGACGAGCGCCGCCACCAGCGCGCTGCCCGCGACGACGGTCATCGCGAAGCCCAGCCCGCGGACGATGCAGACCACCAGGATCGTGGCCAGGTTCGCCGATGCCGTCAACGCCAGCGCCGGCGCGCCGAGCAGCACCAGACCCGCAGCGAACGCCATCCGGTACCCGAACCTAGCCATCAGGCGCGGTGCGGCCAGCTCCGCACCCACGGTGGAGAACATCAGGGCGCCGGTGGTCAATCCTGCTCCGATCCCGCCCGCGCCCACCGACGTTGCGAACAACGGGACCACCGAGAGCAACAGGTAGAAGCTGGTCAGCGCGCCGACCGTGGCCACGAACAGCAGCGCCAACGGCCGGTTGATGATCCGTTGACGCGTCGCGCGGGCCGCCTTCCGGGCCGCAGGAGGGTCGCCTGATGCGCCGCCTGATGCGCCGAACCTCATACGCGTCATCGTCGTGTTCCTGTGGTAGGTGGATGGCTGGTGCCGGTCCCGTGACCCTCCGACTGGCGACCGGCGTGCCGCCTGGCTTGCGACGGTACGTGCACGGCAGTGTGCCGCGGGGGTCCAATCCATGCGATCGAGTGTGCCGGTTCAGCGCGGGCGCTGCTGCTCGACGGGCCTCGTCACCCCCTGAAACCGCGCGCGACGCCGACCAGCACGGTGGGTTCCCGCCCGGGTTGCGCAGGCGTCGCAGTGGCTCGACGACGACGATCGCGTCGCGCCATTCGGCGGCGTCATACTCCCGCGACTGGCCGGGTGGGACGACGACCACCCGACGCTCGAACGGCGGTGGAAGCCGCCCCGTCGAGGAAGTCCAGCCGGCCGTCGTCGTTCACAGCGTCAGTGGAAGACCGAACGCCGGGAACACATGGGGCTCGAACGCGGTGATCTGTGCCACCCTGCCGTCCTCGATCCGCAGCACGTCGAGCACCTGTGCCCGGTACGCGAAGTCGCCGGCCAGTTGCCTGGTCGCGTCGGCGTCCGGGTACTGGACGTAGTGGGCGACCGCAGGCTGCCGGTTGGCCCGCGTGGCAACGCTCCGCCAGCGACCGAGGTGCCACGGCGAGCCGGGGTCGTTGACCTGTGAGGTCAGCGCGATCAACGACTCGCGCCCCGCGAACCAGACCGGATGCGGGGGCATGGTGAGCAGCACGTCCTCGCGCAGCAGTTCGGCGACGGCGGCGGTGTCGGCCCGCTGGTGAGCGTCGATGTAGCGCTGCAGGAGCGCGCGCTCCTCCTGGGTGGGATCCGCGGCCGGCGCCCACTCCATTCGTTGCTGCGGCAGGTGCTGCTTCACCGTCGGCCGTGCGCGCTGGAGCGCGCTCTTGACCGCGGCGACGCTCACCTCGAGCAGCGCGGCCGTCTCGTTGGCCGACCAGCCGAGCACGTCACGCATGATCAGCACCGCCCGCTGTCTCGGCGGCAGATGCTGGATGGCCACCAGGAACGCCAGCTCGATCGTCTCCTTGGCGACCACGCGGGCGTCGGGTTCCGCGTCGCCCGGGGCGATAGCGTCGAGCAGCCGGTCGGGGTACGGCTGCAGCCAGGGCGTCTCGGGGGGAGCTTCCACCGCCACGCCCGAGGGCATCTCCGGCGCGACCTCATAGGGACGCGGCGTCCGCGGATGCTTCCTGAGGAAGTCCAGGCATGCGTTCGTCGCGATCCGGTAGAGCCACGCACGGAACGTCGACCGGCCCTGGAAGCTCTCGCGCCTGCGCCAGGCACGCAGGAACGTCTCCTGCACGAGGTCCTCGGACTCCTCGAACGAGCCGAGCATCCGGTAGCAGTGCACCTGCAGCTCCCGCCGGTGGCGCTCGACGAGGTCGGCGAACGCCGACTGGTCGCCGGCCTGCGCGGCAGCGACCACCGCACGGTCGTCATCCCGGTCCGCCCGCTCCTTGGTTGTGTTCATGGTGGCCCTTCCGCGTCCCGGAGACGTCGCCGTACGTTATGACGAGCAGGGGCTCGGCGGTGTGTGACCTCAGGCGTGGTTCGCGCGGCGTTCAACCAGGACGGTGTCGTGCCAGACGCCGTCGCGCTGAGCAAGGCGTTCGCGGACGCCGACGGTGCGGTAGCCGGCGGCGTGGTGCAGCGCGATGGCGGCGCGGTTCTGAGCGAAGATCGAGGCCTGCAGGGTCCACAGCCCGGTGTCGTCGGCTGCGAGCACCAGCGTGCGCAGCAGCGCGTTGCCGACGCCGCGGCCACGGTGACCCTCGGCGACGTAGACGGCCGTGTCGGCGATGCCGGCGGCGTGCTCGGCCGCGGACGCCCGGCTGGCGGCCGCCCACCCGACGACCTCGCCGTCGATCTCGGCGACCCAGCGGTGCCCGGGCAGCCATGCCGTCTCAAGGGCGGTGCGATCGGGCACGTCGGTCTCGAACGTGGCGACACCCGTGGCCATGCCTTCGGCGTAGACGCGACGCACCGCGCTCCAGTCGCCATCCTCCAGCGCGCGGACGGTGACGTCGGTGGGCACGCCTTCGGGGCAGCAGGGGCGCTGGTCGAGCAGCCCCATGACCGCGTCGGCGGCGTGCGGCAGCCCCGCGCAGCAGGCGTAGTTCACCGCCACGCGCGTCGCGGTGCCCTCCTTGTGCAGCAGCACGAAGCCGACGTCGGCCAGCTTGCGAACGTGGTGGGAGCACGTCGACTGGCTGATCCCGAGCATCTCGGTCAGCGTTCCGACCGTCAGGCCCATGGGGGCCGTGGCGACCGCGTGCAGCAGCCGGACCCTCGTCGGTTCCGCGAGGCAGGCGAACCAACCGGCGTAGGTCTGCGCGGACGCGTCGGGCAATGTCTGGGGAAGGGCTGTCACCTTCATGCCACCCATTATCGACACGGATCGATGGTTGCGTCCATCGATTGTTGTCGATATATTGCTTTCCATTCAATCGAGCTGCATCGATGAAAGGGTATGCGCATGAATGAGTCGCCTGACCTGTCGCGTCGCGATCAGAGCGTCTGGCCCGTCGTGGTCGTGGGTGCCGGGCCGGTGGGACTGGCCGCGGCGGCTGAGTTGCTCGATCGGGGCGTGCCGCCGCTCGTGCTCGAACGCGGTGCGCGGGCCGGCGCGGCGGTGGCGCAGTGGAACCACGTGCGGTTGTTCTCGCCGTGGACCGAACTGATCGCTCCGGCGGGGCGACGGCTGATGGAGTCGCGCGGGTGGCGGCACCCGTCCGGGAACGGGTACCCGACGGGCGCCGAGTGGGTGGACCAGTACCTGCGTCCCCTGGCGGATGCGCTCGGAGACCGGGTGCGCTACGACGCCGAGGTCGTGGGTGTCGCGCGGCGGGGACGGGACCGCGTGGTCGCTGCGGGACGCGACAGCGAACCACTCACGGTGCACGTGCGCACGCCCGACGGCGCGCAGGAACGCATCATCGCGCGGGCGGTGATCGACGCGTCCGGGACCTGGGGATCGCCCAACCCGCTCGGCGGCGATGGCCTGCCGGCGCTGGGGGAGCGGGCGGCGGCCGGGCAGATCGGCTACCGGGTTCCGGACCTGGCCGACGAGCGGGTACGGGCGCGGTACGCGGGCCGGCACGTGGCGGTGGTCGGCAGCGGCCATTCGGCGTTGACGGCGCTGGTCGCGCTGGTCGGTCTGGCGGAGTCTGCGCCGGAGACCCGGATCTCGTGGGTGCTGCGGCGCGGGGCGGTGGGTGCGGTGTTCGGCGGCGGGGATGCCGACCAGTTGCCGGCGCGTGGCGCGCTCGGACGCGCAGCGAGGAAGGCGGCGCAGGATGGACACGTGCAGATCGTGACGGGGTTCCGAACCGAGGCCGTCCGGCAGGGTGACGACGGCACGTTGACGCTGGTGTCCTCCAGTGGCGAGCGCATCGACGCGGTCGACGAGGTGGTGGTGCTGACCGGATTCCGCCCGGACCTGTCCTGGCTATCCGAGGTCCGGCTCGACCTCGATCCCGTGCTGCAGGCGCCGGTGGCGCTGGCGCCACTGATCGATCCCAACGTGCATTCGTGCGGCACCGTGTACCCGCACGGCGTGAAGGAGCTCGAGCACCCGGAGCCCGGCGTGTTCCTGGCGGGCATGAAGAGCTACGGTCGCGCGCCGACGTTCCTCGCGCTGACCGGTTACGAGCAGGTCCGTTCGATCGCCGCCGACCTCGCCGGGGACCGCGCCAGTGCCGAGCAGGTCGAGTTGACGCTCCCGGAGACCGGCGTGTGCGGCGGCGCGGGCATCTTCGATGAGCCTGCCGCCGAGGCCGCTGGCGGCTGCTGCGGCGGCGGTCCCGACACCGCGCAGGTGCTGTCGCTGTCGGCTGCGCACGCCACCGGATGACGCTCGCGGTCGCAGCCCGGCCGGCGACGTTGTCGCGGGCCGGGCTGCGACGGGTGCTGGCGACCCTGTGCGTCACGGAGATCACCAGTTGGGGCGTGCTGTACTACGCCTTCCCGGTGCTCGCCCCGGCGATCAGCACAGCCACCGGTTGGCCGGCCACCTGGGTCGTGGGCGCCTTCTCGGTCAGCCAGTTGGTCGCCGCACTCGTTGGCATCCCGGTCGGGCGGTGGCTGGATCGACGCGGGCCCCGTCTGATCATGACCGCAGGGTCGGTGCTTGCGGTGCCCGCTGCCCTCGGGGTGGCGGCTGCGCCGAACCTGGCGTGGTTCTTCCTCGCCTGGATCCTGGCAGGCGCGGCTATGGGTGCGGTGCTGTACCCGCCCGCGTTCGCCGCACTGACGCCTGCACGCCACCGCGATCACGGATCGCTGGGGTCCGGCGCACTACGGGCGACTGACCGGACTGGTGTCCGCCCCGGTGACCATCGCCATGGCGCTCGCACCCTGGGCCGGAGCCGCCATCGCCGAATGGCTCGGCGCCTACTTCTCCATGTTCTTCGTGTTGGCCGTGGTCAACGCCGTCGGCGTTGTCCTGGCGCTGTGGGCCACACCCGGATTCCGTTCACCGCCAGAACACCTGAGCGGCGCCGCAGTCCACGCGTGACCGCGACACGACCGGTCACGCGTGGACCGCGGGACGATCGTCATCGCGCGACCGGTGCACCTGGTGCGTCCGAGCGGCGGGTCGCGAACGGTCTGCCGTGGCGGCGGCCACCATGCCGAAGGCACGTGCTCGGGCGGCGTACGGCGCCCGGTCGTCGGTGAGGACGGCCAGCAGCACCGCGTTGACGCCCGCGGCGTTGGCGGAATCGGCGATATCGTGGATCTCCCGCTCGACGCTGCCGAACCCCTCGGCCTCGATGTGGCCGGCGATGGAGTCCAGTTCTGTCCAGGTGATGTTCATGGCGTCCTCCTTGAATCACAACCTATGACCGGATGAGCTTCACGAAAAGCGATAGTCTCGACTGCTATCAATAAGCTATGCTGATGGAATGATTGCAGCGCGCGACATCGAACTTCGCCATCTCATGACGCTTGCGGCCGTTGCCGATGCCGGCACCTTCGGCCGGGCCGCCCAACGTCTGGGCTACACGCAGTCCGCGGTCAGCCAGCAGATCGCGGCGCTGGAGCGCGTCGTGGGTGGCGCGATCTTCGACCGGCCGGGCGGCCCTCGACCGGTCGAGTTGACGGCGCTCGGCGCGCTGCTCATCGACCACGCCCGTGAGGTGCTGGCCCGGGTCGAGCTGGTGGCGACCGACATCGATCGCTTCCACGCAGGCGTCATCGGGCGGGTGGACATCGGCACGTTCCAGAGCGTGTCCAACGCGTTGCTGCCCACCGTGCTCCACCGGCTCCGCAACGAACGTCCCGGCGTGGAGACCCGCCTCGTCGAGCACGATTCCGACGAGCAGGTGGCCGGGATGGTCATGGACGGACGGCTCGACGTCAGCTTTGTGCTGAAACCATACGCCGACCTCGAGTGCGTCGAGTTGTTCGACGATCCCTTCGTGGTCGTGACCATGCCGGATCAGGTGGGGTCCGGACCCATCCCCGCCGCGGTGCTCGCGGCCCAGCCCCTGATCGGGCAGCAGGACAACAGCTGCCAGCGTGTCATCGATGCGGGACTGCGCGAGATCGGAGTCGCGCCGGAGTACATCTTCCGCACCAACGACAACGCCGCCGTCATCGCGATGGTGCGGGCCGGGATGGGCATGGCGGTGCTGCCGCTGCTTGCGGTGGACACATCTGATGCCCGCGTGGCGGTCCGGGCGTTGGACCCGCCGCTTCCGGCGCGGCGCATCTCGATCGCGTGGCGGCGTGGCCGCACGCTGTCGCCGGCGGCGCAACGCTTCGTCGAGATCGCCCGGGATGTGGGCGCGAACGTCCGCGGCCGCGACGTCGCGCTCGTGGGCGGCCCCGAGCTCGCAGGGCACGCGATCTGAGCACCGGGTCCGGCTGCCGGCCCCGGCGATCAGCTCGGCAGCGGTGATGTGTAGGTGACGGCCGTGCCCGTGACACAGACATCACCGTGTTGGTTGGTCACCGTGGTCGCGATGGTGCAGATCGGCTTGTCCTCGCGGACCTCCACGATCTCCACGCGACCGGTGATGCGGTCGCCCACGTACACCGCCTTGCTGAAGCTCCATGCGATCTGGAGGAACACTGAGCCGGGACCCGGCAGGTCCTCCGCGACGACGGCGTTGAGGATGCCCGTGGTCACCCCGCCCTGGACGATGACGCCGCCGAAGCGCGAGGCTTCGGCGGCGGCGGGGTCGGTGTGCAGCGGGTTGCGGTCGCCGGTCATGGCACTGAACAGTTCGATGTCCGAGACGGCGATGTCCTTGTACCGCTCGGCGGACGCTCCGCGCTCGGGCATCCCCGAGCGGGTGCCTGCCCAGCCGTTGGAGGCGGTCATTGGTGCATCCTGTCGACGCCCGATGCGACGATGCGCGTTCCGGTCGGGCAGCCTACTGCAGCAGCTTGGCCACGCGGGCGAGGTCCGCGACGAACGCGTCATGTGCCTCGTGCCTCCGGTCATCGGGCATCCGTAGGATCGACGACGGGTGCACGGTCGCCCCGGCCGCCAGGTCGCGCAACTCGTCCAGGTCCTGCGCATCGAAGGGCAGTTGGCTCGTGCGGAGCCGCGGTTCGTGTGAAGATAGGGTCATCCTGGTCAGGCGTGCCGCAGCGGGCGGGGGCAACCATGGTGTATCCGAGGAACGCGCGGTCGCTGGTTGCGTGGCTTCCTGTGGTCCCCGGAGATGTGGTCGGCATGGTGGGTACGCATCCGCCGCTGCAGCAGTCCCTCGCCCACGCGGGGGCGAAGGTCATCGATCTGCCGTCAGAACCCTCTGACGATCCAAGCCTGCCTGGGCCGCTGGCGCACCTGGTGGTCATTGCCGCCGAGGCGGACGATCCCTGGCTGGCGCCGGGCGCCGCCAACACGGTCCGTCCCGGCGGCACCGTGCTCGTCGGTGTCCGCCACCGGTGGAACGCGCTGCGGCGCACCGGGCTGTCGGCCGGGCAACTGGAACGCAAACTGGCCCGCGCGGGTGTAGCGGACTGCCGCGTGCTCGGTGCGAGCCGCAGCCTGGACAACCTCCGCGCCCTCGTCCCGCTCGACGCGGCATTGATGCGCTGGTACGCGGAGCACTCGTTCCTGCCCCGCTCCTACCGCGACGCGCTGGCGATCGGGTTGCTGTGCCGCCTGGGCGAGCGGGCGCCGCTGGGCGCCCTGTTCCCCGTACTGATCGGGATCGGCACCGTGCGGACGCCCGCATGATCGGGGCGCTGCTGCCCGACGTGGCGGACCGCCTCGACGGTGATGCCGTGGCGGCCCGCCGCTGGATCACGGGCGCGCGCGTGGTGCACCTGGTGTCGAAGTGGGAGGGCCGAGCGGCGTTCGTGCTCTTCTCTCCGTCCGATCCTGTTCCCCGACTGGTGGTCAAGGTCGACCGGACACGTCGTGGCCGGCGCCGGTTGCGCCGCGAGCACGACGCGCTGCACTCGGTCGCCGGCGAGCCGGAACTGGCGGGCACCGTGCCGCGCAGCGTGGCGTTGTTCGAACACGCAGATGCCCTCGTGCTCGTCCAGACCGCACTTGCCGGGCGGACCCTGGCCGTCGACCTCCGTCGTCGGCTACGCGCTACCGTCGGGCGGATCCGCGTTGATCACGATCTGGTGCTGACATGGCTCGGCGACCTGCAGGGCCCGCGCACGCGTGATGGCAGCGCACCGCTACGTCCTATCGACGCCGATCAGATCGTCGCGCTGGCTGCGCAGGTGTTGCCGGGCGACGAGGCATGGGCGAAGCGGACCGTCGGACGCATGGCGCGCTTCGGCGCGGACCTGGGGACGATCAACCTGGCGCTCGCGCGCGGTCATGGCGACCTCGGTCCCAGCAATGTCATCATCGCACCCGCGAGCCGGCGGCGGTCCCACTCCGCCGGATGGGTCGGCGTGATCGATTGGGAGGGTGCCGGCACGCAGGTGCCGGTGCTCAACGACGTCCTGATGTTCCTCCACCACTACGCGCGGGCGACGCCAACGCCCCGGCATGGCCTCATGGACCGTCACGACGTCGCCGCCGCAGCCTTCCTCGGCACCGGCACGCTTGCCAGCGAGACCTGGCGGCGCTGGTGTTCCGCGCTCGAGCGCGCGGGCCTTCCGGTCGGGGCGGCACGGTACGTCCTGCTCGCGCTCCTCCTGCAGTTCGCGACCAACGCGACCGAGTACGCGCACAGCGACCGGGTCAGCCCGATGTGGACCGAGATCACGCGTCGCTACGCGAGGGAGTGGGCGCGGCAGGGGTTCCCGGAGGGGCCGGCCATCCGGGAAGCCGCCGCGAGAAGTCCGGTTCGGCGCTGACTGGACCACTGCGCCCCGTCGTGCGTGGATACCGTTGCGGGGTTGACCACGATCCCCTCATCGCCGTTGCGTGGCCTGCTGCGCAGTTCGCTGTTCCGCCGCTGGGCGGTCGCGAACCTGTTCGCGCGCCTGCCGCTGACCATGAACCTGCTGGCGCTGGTGCTGGTGGGGGAGGCGGTCACCGGGTCGCTGGCGACCGGTGCCACGCTGGCGGGCATCCTCACCTTCACCACCGGTCTGCTCGCCCAACCCCGCGGCCGCCGCCTGGACCGGTCTGACCTGCGGGCGGGCCTGCGCCGGGATCTGCTGCTGTCGGCCCTGGTGATGGCCGCGTTCGTCGGCGCCGTCGTTGTGGAGATGCCGGTGTGGGTGCTGGGATTGCTCGCCGCCACCGAAGGCGTGGCGTCGGCGGCCATCCTTGGAGGCTTCCGGGCGTTGCTGGTGCCCACGGTCACCGCCGACGAGATCGAACCCGCCAACGCACTGGACGCCGTGTTCGTCGAGGTGGCCTTCGTCGCGGGCCCGGCGGTGGCCGGCGCCTCCGCGCTGGTCGTCGGGCCGGTCGGCGTGCTCGTTCTGCAGACGATGTCGTTCGTGATCGCGGCGGCGTTGTTGCGCGGTCTGCCCACGCGGCTGCCGGTGCGCGATCTGCAGCAGGCGGGTCCCGCACCTGTGCGCACGCGCGGTGCGGGCAGCGTCTACCTGCTCGGACTCGGCATCGGGTTGTGCCTTGGCGCGTGGGAGGCGACCATGCCGGCGCGGCTGGAGACCTTCGGGCTCGCGCCCGCCTCGGCCGGACCCCTGCTGGCGCTGACGGCGCTCGGCAGCGGACTCGCCGGACTGGTGGCCGCCAACCAGCGCGACCCGCTCCGGCGCGGCCGCCTGGTGGCCGGCGTGCTGCTGGTGGCGTTTGCGATCGTGCTCATCCCGAGCGCGATCGCGCCGAACCTCGTGTTGCTCGGCGTGGCGCTGTTCGCCGTGGGCATCCCGATCGCGCCGCTGAACGCCCTGGCCGGGCTGGTGCTGCAGCGGACCGTCGCGGTGCCCCGCCAGGCCGAGGGGTTCTCGTTGTTCCCGGCGATGATCCTCATCGGCGCGGGCGTGGGGCAGGTGCTCGCCGGGTTCCTGCTCCGCTACCTGACGCCGGCCGAGGTGATCCAGGGACTCGCGCTGCTCCCGGCGGCGCTCGGCGCGCTGGTCTTCGTCGCGATGGGCCGGCGGCGCCTCGCCGGCATGCCGCCGGGCGTCGGGTACCCGTACGATCCCCTGGTGGCCGATCCCGAGGCGTACGTGCAGCCGCTGCATCCATGATCGTGCTCGGCCTCAGCTCCGGGACGTCGGTCGACGGCATCGATGTCGCCGCCGCTGACCTGCGCCTCGACGGCGACGAGATCACCATGGCGCCGCTGGGTCACCGTGACGTCGCGTACAGCGCGGCGCTGCGCACCATGATCTTCGACGCGCTGCCTCCCGCCATGACCACACTCGACACCGTCTGCCGGATCGACACCGGCATCGGTCAGGAGTTCGCGGCGGCTGCGGTCGCCGCCGTCGCGGACCTCGGTGACGGTGTGGACCTCATCGTGTCGCACGGCCAGACGCTGTACCACTGGGTCGAGCGCCACAGCGGAACCAGGCTCCGCGGAGGCCCAGTGGCGGGGCGCCACAGTGGAACCAGGCCTCAGTCGGAACGCCATGTCCGGGCGCGTGGTTCGTTGCAGGCCGGGCAGCCCGCCTGGATCGCCGAGGCGACCGGAGTCCCGGTGATCTCAGATGTCCGCGCACGCGACATCGCCGCCGGCGGCCACGGCGCACCGCTGGCCAGCACGTTCGACACGCTGCTGCTCGGTGACCACGGCGGTCCGGTCGCGGCGCTCAACCTGGGTGGCATGGCCAACGTGACCATCGTGCGACCCGACGCCGAGCCGCTGGCCTTCGACACCGGGCCCGGAAACGCGCTGATCGATGCGGCGGCGCGGTTGGTGTCGGGTGGGCGGGAGGACCGTGATCGCAACGGTCGTCGCGCGGCACGTGGAGTGGTCGACGAACCGCTGTTGCGAGCGCTCCTCGACGACCCCTACTACGCGCTGGATCCGCCGAGATCGACGGGCCGGGAAGTCTTCCACGGTGGGTACCTCGAGCAGGCG
>Ga0299907_10001744_pt1 | contig 12764 bp, 15 predicted proteins | sample RVTome_16_FD_198680 | JGI IMG/M metagenome (GOLD analysis project Ga0299907, IMG submission 198680) | Soil microbial communities from uranium-contaminated site in the Upper Colorado River Basin, Wyoming, United States - RVT152D67 (version 2) ... | reverse complement strand
ACGAACTCGAACATCGGCAGCACGTCGTGGTATTCCTTGTACAGCTTGAGCTCGACCTCGGTCTCGTAGCGCTCCAGGTCTTCGTCCATGTTCTCCTCGACTCTCACACGGCAGCGCGCTGCTGCGCCCAGCGATGTTATCCCTCGTGTGGATTAACACCTACCGCATTCGAGGGACAGATTGAAGTGGGCGAGGGCTCAGAGGCCACCGAAGTTGGAAAGTGGCCAGATGATGACGAAGGCACGCCCCACGAGATCTTCGTATTCGATAGACCCGAACCGGCGGCTGTCGAAGCTGAACTCCCGGTTGTCGCCCATGACGAAGACCTCGTCCTGGCCCACTTCGAACGGGCCGGCGTCGGGCATGGCGACGTCCTCGTCGAGATAGGGCTCGGCGAGGGCCACGCCATCGATGTGCACCTGGTTGTCGCTGATCGTGATGGTGTCTCCCGGGACGCCCACCACCCGCTTGATCAGGTCGTCGCGGCCACGGGTGCGGATGCCCACGGCTTCGAGCACGGAGCGGATGACCGCTTCGGGAATCGACTCTTCGATCTCGGGCTCGGCGGGATCGCGGAAGACGACCACGTCGCTCCGCTGGGGCGTCCCCAATTGAAAGGCGAGCTTGTTCACCATCACCCGATCGTTGACGTGGATGGTGTCGAGCATCGACTCCGAAGGGATCCAGAATGGCTGGACCAAGAAGGTCTTGATGAGCACCGCGATGACGAGGGCCGTGAGGAGCAGCCCTGGCAGCTCGGACCAGAAGGAGCGTCTCTTCCCCTGGGCTCTCTCGGGGTCCGGCATACGTTTCTCGTCCGACCGGTCCTGGGTCTGCCCCTCTACGTGGCGGCCGCGTGGTTCGGGGTTCAGTCGCGACGCTCCTTGATACGGGCGGCCTTGCCGGCCCGATCGCGGAGGTAGTACAGCTTAGAACGGCGAACGTCGCCTCTCCGCACGACCTCGATCTTGGCGATGATCGGGGCGTGCAGGGGGAAGACGCGTTCGACTCCAACGCCGAAGCTCAGCTTGCGGACGGTGAACGAGGCGCGCGGGCCGCTGCCGTTCCGGGCGAGGACGACACCCTCGAAGATCTGAGTGCGCTCCCGTCCGCCTTCCACGACGCGGACGTGGACCTTGACGGTGTCGCCGGCCCGAAAGTCAGGGATGTCATCGCGCACATGCGCGGTCTCGACAGCTTGAAGATCGTTCATGGAGGACTCCTAGAACCCAACCCGGGAGGACGTGGGCGGTGGTCCCGGGACCGCGAATTGTATCAGCTATCCGAATCCTCGCCATTCGGTAACAGATCGGGGCGCCGCTGCTTGGTGCGGCTGAGCCGCTGCTCCCGGCGCCACTCCTCGATTCGCCCGTGATCCCCGCTCAGGAGCACCTCAGGGACTGCGACGCCCTCGAACTCGGCCGGCCTGGTGTACACCGGCTCTTCGATGAGCCCGTCGCGGAACGACTCCTTCTCAGTCGACTCGGGGTTGCCGACCGCACCGGGGAGCAGACGGGCCACGCCCTCGATGGCGGCGGCCGCCGCCACCTCTCCACCGGCGAGGACATAGTCCCCGAGACTGGCCTCCTCGTCTATGTAGCCGTCGATCACCCGCTGGTCGACACCTTCGAACCGGCCGCACACGAACGTGACCTCGTCCCGCCCCGCCCAACCGTCGAGTGTGGCCTGGGTCATCGGATGACCCGAGGGGCTGAACAGGACCCGGTGGGTGTCGGCGAGTGGCCGCAGTACCGCGGCCAGCGGCTCGACCATCATCACCATCCCCGCACCACCCCCGTACGGGCTGTCGTCCAACTGACGGTGCTGGCCGACGCCATGCTGGCGCAAGTCGAGGATCTCGACCGTCAGAGCCCCACTTTCGATCGCCCTGCCGACGATGGACGTCTCCAGCGGCCCCTCGAAGTAGCCGGGGAACATGGTGATCACATAGATCTTCACCGCCCGGAGGCTAGGACGTCCCGGTGACGTTTAACCGACGCCAGCCGTCTCCGCTGCAATCCGTAGATCCCAGAGCGACGCAGTGCAGGGCGGTCGAGGGATGCCCGTCAACTCAGCCTCTCGACGATCATGGCCATTCCCTGGCCACCGCCGACGCACATGGTCTCGAGGCCATGAGTCCCGTCGAGTGTGCGCAGATCGTTGAGCAACGTCCCCATGATCCGGGCGCCCGTCATGCCGAAGGGATGTCCCAGCGCGATCGCCCCTCCATGCGGGTTGAGCTTGTCGACGTCGATGCCGAGCTCGTCGACACAGGCCAGCACTTGAGCAGCGAATGCCTCGTTCAGCTCGATCACGTCGATGTCGTCGAGTGACATCCCTGCCTGCTCGAGGACCTTGCGGACCGCGAACACAGGGCCCATTCCCATGTACTCGGGCTCGAGCCCCGCCACCGACGAGGCCACGATGCGCGCCAGTGGATCGAGCCCGAGCTCGTCGGCTCGCTCCGCCGACATCACCAGCACGGCCGCCGAACCGTCGTTGAGCGGACATGAGTTGCCCGCGGTGACGGTGCCTTCGGGGTCGAAAACCGGTGGCAGCTCGCCGAGCCTCTCCAGGGTCGTGTTGGGACGGGGGCCGTCGTCGTCCCTGGCGGTTCTGCCGTCTGGCAGCTCGATGGGGGTGATCTCCCACTCGAAGAAACCGTTCTTCTGGGCCTCGACCGCCCGGTCCTGGGACCTCTTGGCGAACTCGTCCTGACGCTCCCTGGTGATCCCGTATCGCTTGGCCACGTTCTCGGCCGTGTTGCCCATCGGGATGTAGACGCTGTTTATGTAGTCGTCCCGGGTCGGGTCGGTGAATCGCGGGTTCAGGTCATCCGAGTCCATTGCCTTGCCGTAAGTCCGGCTGACCGACTCCGAGCCTGCGGCGACGTACGTGTTCCCTTCCCCGCGCTGGATTGCATGAAACGCCATCCGGATCGTCTGCAGCGACGAGGCGCAGAACCGGTTCACCGTCGTGGCCGGGACCGAGTCAGGCATTCCGCCCAGCAGCGAGCTGGGGCGGGCCAGGTTGAAGCCCTGCTCGTGGTGGGTGAGACCGCATCCGAGCATCACGTCGTCGACCGACGACCGGTCGACATCGGGCACCTTTTTCATCAGGGCGTCGATAGCGAATCCGGCGAGATCGTCGGCGCGGACATCGACCAATGAGCCCTTGTATGCCCGGCCGATCGGGGAGCGGGCGGTGGCGACGATCACGGCTTCCGGCATGTGGGGACCTCAGTTCTTGAATGCGCGCTCAACTTTATCGGGAGTTCTACTGTGCCTGAACATGAGATCGACCGCGACGATCATGGTCGCGCTGTTGCTCACGGCGTGCGCGGGGAATGGCACCGGCACGACCGGCCCGGCCCGGCAGGCCACGACGACCACATCGGCGACGTCGACCTCCACCCTGCCTCCTGTGGTGGAGTGTCCCGGGGTAGGCGACTTCGAGGAGGGGGGAGGGATCGCCGACGTCCCTGGTGAAGGCTCGGACAGCAGGACGATCGGGCGCATCTCATGGGAGACCAGCGATCAATGCGAGACCTTCCACATCGACTTCGAGACCTCGGAGGGGGCCCCTGCCACGATGGTCCCCGAGATCAGGGTCGATCATCTCGAGTCGTTCCAGGTCGTGCGGATAGCTGTCGACGTCGACGATACGGTGGTGACCGATCAACTCGCGGAGACGAACCTGGTGCAGCGCCTCTTCGTGGTCAGGTCGTTGTCGGACGGGATGTTCATCGACCTCCATCTCGCAGCACCGGCCGCAGTGCGCGCCGCCACCTCGTCCTCACCGGCCCGGCTGACCCTCGACCTCCGGCCAGGCTTCGTCCCGTTCGCCGGTGAGTCGAGCGTCGACGAGCACATCGTCATCACCTCACCGGTGGCCGGAGCCGAGGTGGACTCCGATGTCCAGTTCCTCGGCTACTCCCGGACGTTCGAGGCCAACATCATCGCCATCGTGACCCAGGGGGGTGAGGTGGTCTCGCAGGCGAACACCACGGCGGCCGACTACCTGGAGACTTGGGGTGAGTTCCGACTCGAGGTCGATCTGCCTCCCGGGGCCGTGTCGGTCTTCCTGGGCGAAGAGAGCCCCGCGGACGGCAGCCTCGATGGGATCACGTTTGATCTGTCGGTGAACTGAGACCTTCGATCTCGATCACTTCGACGTAGCCGGCATCTAGGTCGACCGTGGGCACCAGCTCATCGACGAACGGAATCTCGAAGCGCACGCCGTCCCTCTCGATGACGAGCCGGTCCTGTGCCGGACCATGGGCGACCTCGACCACCTTCCCGCCTCCCGGTCTGACGTCGAGACCGACCAGGTCGGCGGGCCAGAACTCCCCTTCAGCGAGCTCACGACGCGCCGAGACGAAAACGTCGTTGCCCCGGAGTTTCTCGGCCTCCTCGCGGTTGGTCACGCCCTCGAATGCCACCTGCGGGCCTTTCTTGCCCTGTCGAATCTCGCGCACGGTGTACGGGCGTTCTTGGACATAGACGATGGAACGAGGCTCGAAGTGGCTCAAGTCGGCGATCTCGACATAGAGCCCGAGGAACCCGTGGAGACCGTTGGGCTTCCCGAGCCGGCCGACTCTGACCGTCGGACTATCAGTCGAGGAACTCGACCCCAGCGTTGATCCCCTCTTCCTCGCCGGCGGCACTCGCGGCTGCCCTGATGGCCTTGGCGACACGGCCGCGGCGGCCGATCACCCGTCCCATGTCCGGCTTCGCGGTCCGGACCTCGGCGACGAACTCGTCGGGGCCCTGCTCGACGAGGGTCACCTGAACTGCGTCCGAGTCCTCCACGATGCTCTTCACGACATACGTGACGACTCTCTCGACGATCTCACCTTTGGCCAAGGTCATTCCTCCTCGGTGGAAGTGTCGGAGTCGGCAGCCTCTCCCGTGGCTTCTCCTGCGACGTCTTCTCTTTCGACGCCCACCACATGGATGCCACCGGTCTTGATCTTCATCGTGTTCATCGCACCCGAGATGTTGAGCAGCTTCTCGACGGTCTCGGACGGCTGGGCCCCTTTCGCCAGCCAGTCGGCGGCCTTGTCGTTGTCGATCTCGACCAACGAAGGCTCCTGGCGGGCGTCGTAGCGCCCGATCTGTTCGATATAGCGGCCATCGCGGGGGGCGCGCTGGTCCATGACGACGACGCGGTACACGGGCTGCTTCGTCTTGCCCATCCGCATCAGCCTCAGTCTGACTGCCATCTAGTTCACCTCTGGATTCGTCATCTCTTCTTGCGCCGGCCACCCATCAGTGCGTCGAGCGACGGTATGCCCTTGCCTCCTGCCAGCGTCTTCATCATCTTTTGTGTGTCGGCGAATTGCTTGAGAACCCGATTCACGTCCTGAGGCGAGGTACCCGACCCGGCCGCGATTCGGCGTTTGCGACTACCGCCGATGATCTTGGGGGTCCGACGCTCTTCGGGTGTCATCGACTGGATGATGGCCTCGACCCTCTTGAGGTCGCGATCGTCAACTTCGACCTCTCGTAGGAGCGAACCGGACCCGGGCAGCATAGCAAGTATGTCCTGGAGAGGCCCCATCGACTTCATGGCTTCGAACTGACCGAGGAAGTCCTCGAGGGTGAAATCGCCCTTCTCGAGCTTCTGCGCCGCCCTCTCCGCCTCGTCCTGATCGAACACGGTCTCCGCCTTCTCGATGAGGGTGAGGACGTCGCCCATGCCCAGTATCCGGCTCGCCATCCGCTCGGGATGGAATGTCTCCAGATCGTCCAGCCCCTCCCCCACACCTGCGAACTTCACCGGGGCGCCGGTTACCTCTCGGACCGAGATGGCGGCACCGCCTCGAGCATCGCCGTCGAGCTTCGAGAGCACTATCCCGGTCAACCCGACCTGGCGCTGGAACCCCTCGGCCACGTTGACCGCATCCTGGCCCGTCATGGCATCGACGACCAGGAGCACTTCATCGGGGTCGACCGCCTTGCTGACCGCCGACAGTTCCCTCATCAGGGTCTCGTCGATCTGAAGGCGTCCCGCGGTGTCGACGATGACGACATCGCGACCCGAGCTCGAGGCCTCTTTCAAAGCCGACTTGGCCAGCTTCGGCGCCTTGCCCTTGCGATCGACCACGACTGGCACGTCGATCTTCCTGCCCAGTGCCTCGAGTTGATCGATGGCCGCGGGCCTCTGCAGGTCGGCAGCCACCAACATCGGCTTCTTGCCCTGCTTCGCGAGCAACTTGGCCAGCTTCCCGGCGGTGGTGGTCTTTCCCGAGCCTTGGAGGCCGACCATCAAGATGACCAGTGGCGGCGCGGCCTTCGCCAGACCGGTGACCTCCGAGCCGAGGGTGTTGACCAGCTCCTCGTGAACGATCTTGACCACCTGTTGACCCGGAGTGATCGAGCGGGAGACATCCTCGCCCGAGGCACGGTCTTTGACCCTCGCCAGGAATGTCTTGACGACCGCCACGTTGACATCGGCCTCGAGCAAGGCGAGTCGGACCTCGCGCAATGCGTTGTCGATGTCCTTGCCCGAGAGCTTTCCTTTGCCTCTCAGAGTCGAGAAGACCGACTCGAAACGTTGGGTGAGCGTGTCGAACATCTGCGGGTATAGGTTATGGCGTGTGTCATTCCAAGTAGACACCGTGTTCATCTGGGTCAACGATCTCGATACCGCCCTCGAGTGGTATCAGGCCATCGGTTTCGAGCCCGGGCCCTTGTACGGGACCTGGCAGGTGATGACGGTGGACGGCGAGACCAAGTTCGCCCTTCATCAGGGGATCAGAGAGACAGGGCCATCCACCGCAGTCATCTCGTTCCGCGTGGACGACCTGGAGTCAGCGATAGCCCGTCTCGGTGATGACGGGATCGAGCCCATCGACCAGATAACAGACACAGGAACCACCCGGTTCACGACGTTCGTCGATCCGGACGGAAACGAGATCCAACTGTTGGAGCGGTGAGCGGACCGGGAGAGCACAGATCTCCCCCACCTCAGGACGGCGCTTAACCTGTCCTCTGTGATCCCGAACACGATCGAGGACCTCCAGGCCGCGCTGGACAGCCACGACTACTTCGCCGGCGACGACCTCACGGTTGCGATGCACCTCGCCCTCCAGTTGGGACGTCCCTTGTTTCTCGAGGGCGAGGCCGGGGTGGGGAAGACTGAAGTGGCGAAGGTCCTCGCCGCCATCTCGGGTGAAGATCTGATCAGGCTGCAGTGCTACGAAGGCCTCGATGTCGGCCATGCCCTGTACGAGTGGGACTACGCCCTCCAGATGATGGAGATCAGGCTGCTCGAGGCCCGTGGCGAAGGGGCGAAGGCAACGGCGCGGGACATCCTCAGCCGTGACTTCCTCATCGCGCGCCCCCTGCTCCAGGCGATCGAGGCGGCCCGGGACGGGCGACGCCCGGTGCTCCTCATCGACGAGCTCGACCGTGCCGACGAGGAGTTCGAGGCCTTCCTGCTGGAGCTGCTCTCCGACTTCCAGGTGTCGATACCCGAGATCGGCACCATCAAGGCAGAAGACCCACCCATCGTGATCCTCACCTCCAATCGCACCAGAGAGATTCACGACGCCCTGAAACGCCGCTGCATCTATCACTGGATCGACTACCCGACCCCCGCCTTGGAGGCCTCGATAGTCGCCCGCAAGGTTCCAGGAGTGGAGAGACACCTGGCCGAGAGTCTCGCTGCAGCCATGAGCAAGCTTCGCCAGATGGACCTCTTCAAGCCACCCGGCGTCGCCGAGACCCTCGACTGGGCCGAGTCACTCGAGTTGCTCCACGACGGCGAACTGACCCCCGCCGTCGCCGACCGGACACTCGGAGTCGTCCTCAAATACAAAGACGACATCGATGCGGTCAGGGAAGCCGGGCTCGAAGCTCTGGTCGGATGAAGGGCCCGGTCCAGGACCTGGCGACATTCGCTCGCAACCTGCGCGAGCATGGCCTGAAGGTCACACCCGACCAGGTCGGCGACATGGCGAAAGCGATCTCGCTCGTGGACGCCTCCCGACGGGACCAGGTCTACGCCGCTCTGCGCGCTCTCGCCATCACCGATCCCGACGAGAGGGCGCCCTTCGACGAAGCCTTCACGCGATTCTTCGAAGGCACGGCCGAAGCGAGCCCGATCGCCGAGCCGGCTCCAGGTCTCGCAGCGGCTATCGGCGCATTACCCGTTGTGCAGCCGGCCGGACAGGCCCGCGGGGGTGACGCACGAACTCAGGGCGGTGCCTCAGCGACCGAGAACATCGCCAGCCGTGACTTCGCAGAGCTCGACGAGGGCCAGCTCATGGAGGCCCGTCGCCTGGTGATGGCCATGAGGTGGCAACCCACCGACGTCAAGACCAGGAGATGGCTCCGCTCTCCCGGCGGCCCGACTCCGGACCTGAGAAGGACCCTGCGGGGGACGGTTCGGCCAGAAGGCGATCTGATGCCGATCGTGATGAGACAACGTCGCCGACGCCAGCGCCCATTGATCATCATCGCCGACATCTCGGGGTCGATGGAAAAGTACGCCGACCTCTTCCTCGTGTTCGCCCATGCCGCACAACAGAGGCTCGACGACGTGGAGGCTTTCACCTTCTCCACCGAGCTCACCCGGATCACCGACGACCTCAGGAAACGAGACGCACGGACAGCCCTGGCCAAGGTGTCCGCCACCGTTCATGACTGGTCTGGCGGCACCAAGATCGGCGAGGCGCTCGCCGAGTGGAACCTGCTGTGGAGCAGGCGTCTCTCCCGGGGAGGGCCCATCGCCTTGATCCTCTCCGATGGCTGGGACTGCGGAGACCCCGAGTTGCTGCACCGCGAGATCGCCCGTCTCGCCCGGTCGGTCCACCGTGTCATCTGGCTCAATCCCCTGGCAGCACGTGCCGACTATCGTCCGGCAACCCGTGGCATGCAGGCGGTCCTCCCCCATGTAGACCACCTTCTCCCCGCCGCCAGTGTGACCGATCTGCGCGGCGTCGTCCGGCTCCTCGACTCGCTGGGGCGATAGGCGTCGCTCTCCGCCGCATCCCGGACCAGGGCCTGCGCGGTACTCTGGAACGTGATGAGAAGTCAGCTGGCACTCCGCGACAAATGGGTCGACGAAGGCAAGAAGGTGGCAGTGGCCACCGTCATCAAGGTCCACGGAAGCGCCCCCCGGCCGGAAGGCTCCAAGTTCTTGGTCTCTTCGGACGGTGACATGGAGGGCTCGGTCAGCGGAGGCTGCGTCGAGAACGACGTCTTCCTCCACGCTCAGGAGGTCATCGAGACCGGGATGCCGAAGAAGGTGACGTACGGCATCGCCGACGAGGACGCTTTCGAGGTCGGCATGTCCTGTGGCGGGACCATCGACGTCTTCATCGAGCCCTGGTGACAGAGCTCAACGAGTCGATCCAGAAGTTGCTCGACACCGAGTCGTTCGGCTCCGTCGTGACCATCGTCGAAGGCCCCGCCATCGGCCGGAAGGCCGTGATCGACAGCTCCGGTTCCGTCCTCGCCGGAGCGATCCCCGACGAGATCGCCCCAGACGTGATCGAGGACGCCGTGACGTTGATGGGCCACGAGCAGCATCGCACCCTCGACTACGGCGACCACTCGGCCTTCATCGAGACTCTCGCCCCGCCACCAGATCTGCTCATCTTCGGTGCAGTCCACATCGGCCAGGCACTCGCCACGTTCGGTTCGCAGATGGGATACCGGGTGACGGTCGTCGACTCCAGGGCCCCCTTCGTCACCGAAGAGAGATTCCCCACCGCACATCGCCTCCTGGTGGGATGGCCCAAGGACCTGATGGGCCAGATCGACTTCGACCGCCGCACCTGGGTCGTGGTCCTCTCTCACGACCCCAGGCACGAGACACCGCCGCTGGAGGCAGCCCTGAAGTCTGACAGCCGCTACATCGGGGCCATGGGCAGCCGCCGCACCCACGAGCGGAGAATCGAGCGTCTCGAAGACCTCGGGTTCGGCCGCGACGACATCGCCCGCATCCACTCGCCGATCGGACTCGACATCGGCGCGGAGACTCCACAGGAAGTCGCCGTCTCGATCCTCGCCGAGATGACCCTCGTTCGCTACGGCGCTGGATCGGGCATATCGCTCAAAGGCGTGGAGGGCCGGGTACACAAACAGCGCGGAGACCGTTAGGTCGCCCTGTACCCTGTCCGGTTCCTCTCTCGTCAGCGGGAAACCAACAAGTCACCTGTGTCGTTCTAATGAGGTGTCCAATCGACGGCCCTCTTCGTTCGGGGCAGCGTTGCGGTCGACGATCGTCCCGGGATGGGGACAACTCGTCACCGACCATCCTGCCATCGGCAAGACACTGGTGTTCGTCACGGGACTCATCGGGATCGTGGCATTGACCGTCTTCCTCTTCGTCGAGCCCATCGAGCTGTACGCCTGGCTGGCCAACCCGGACATCCTGCTCCTCGCGGTCATCGTCAACATCGCCGTCGCCACCGTGCGGCTATTCGCCACCGGCCATGCCTGGATCAGCAACGGGGGCCGGCGCTGGTTCGCGGGCGTGTTCCTCGCACTGTTCGTCGGTGTCCCCCACGTCGCCGTGGCCTGGGTGGGTCTCGAGACCAGGGACGTCCTGATCAAGGTGTTTCCCGCCTCGACTCCTGTGGCCGCGGCGCCCAGCACCATCGCCCCCCTCGACACCACGACGACGACCATCCCGCCGACCACAACCACCACCGTGCCGCTCGACCTCTCCAACATCCCCGAGGCGGCGCCAGGTCAATACGGGAGCGACGAGATCGACCTCCAGGACGTGCCCCTGTGGCGGCCCTTTGGTGAAGACAGGCTCAACATCCTCCTCCTCGGCGGTGACGCCGGGCCTGGGAGGAGCGGGTTGCGAACCGACACCATGATCGTTGCCTCGATCGACCCGGTGAGCGGGAACACCGCGCTGATCGGGATTCCTCGAAACTTTGGGGGCGTGACACTCAAGGACGGGACCGAGGTTCCCGTTCGCATCCTCAACGCCGTCTACGGATGGGGGCATCGCAACCCCGGAGGATTCGACGGCCCCGACCCTGGAGCGTCCGCCACCCGCGAGGTCATCGAGAACATCACCGGGCTGGAAGTCGACTACTTCATGCTCGTCGACCTGACGGGTTTCGCCGATCTGGTCGACGCGTTCGGGGGTGTGCACCTCAACGTGCCCCGGGCAGTCGACGGGCCCCTCTACGACCCTGTGGAGGGGGACTACGAGATGGTCAGGATCCCGGTCGGAGAGCAGACCCTGGACGGAGGCCATGCTCTCGCCTACGCCAGGGCCCGTTACGGCTCCTCCGATTACGCGCGCATGGGGCGCCAACGGTGCCTTCTCGCCTCCCTGGGACGCGACGCCGACTTCTTCGGGCTGGTGGCGGGGTTGTCGGACCTGCTTGGAGTGATCGAGACCAACATGACGACCGACCTGCCAATGGAGCAAGTCCCCGATCTGATACGGATCGCCAACCGGGTGGGCACTGATCGGATTCGGGTCATCGGCTTCGACTCCACCTGGAGAATTGGCCGGAATGCCGAGGGGTACGTCGTTCCCGACATCGAGCGCATAAGGGACACGGTTCGCAAGATCATCGAGGATCCCGCCGACGCCGCGGAGCTAGGAGTGGCGACGTCGGACGCCGCCTGCGGGTGACCTCCTAGCCTCTCTCCGGTGACGACCAGGGACGAAGCCCTCAGGGCCGACATCAGGAGACTGGGCAACCAACTCGGCGACGCCCTGGTGCGTCAGCACGGCCAGGAGTTGCTCGACCTGGTCGAGGAGGTGAGGTCACTGGGCAAGTCGGCTCGACGGGGCGGCAGCGCCGACGCCGCCCGAAATCTCCACTCTCTGTTGACGAAGCTGGACACAGTCGACGTGATCCCCCTGGTCAGGGCGTTCACCACCTACTTCTACCTGGCCAACGTCGCCGAGCACGTCCATCGCATCGAAGAGATGGCCAGCGACGACCGGTACCTGCGCTCTACGGTCGATCGGATCCTCGCCGCCGGCCTCGACCAGGATCTCCTCGACGACATCGTCTCCAGGTTCGAGGTCCGGCCGGTGTTCACCGCCCATCCCACCGAAGCGGCGAGACGAAGCATCCTCACCAAGCGGGGCGAGGTGGCCGAGCTGATCGATCGCCGCCTCCGGGCCACCAACCAGGACCAGTTAGAGCTGGTCGACCGTCGATCTTCCGAGTTGATCGACCAGATCTGGCAGACCGATGAGCTGCGCACCGAACGCCCGACGGTCGTCGACGAGGCACGCTCCGCCCTCTACTACCTGGTGGCACTCGCTGAGGAGGTTCTGCCCCGACTCACCGAGATCATCGACACCCAGCTCCACCGGCTGTCTCCCGGTGCCGAGACCGCGCCCCTGCGATTCGGGACATGGGTGGGAGGGGATCGGGACGGCAATCCCGGCGTGACGGCCGAGACGACACTGGAGGCTCTCGCCCTCCAGCACGACCGTGGCCTGACCCTCCTCATCGAGCACATCGAGGAGCTGAGCGAGGAGCTTTCGATGTCGAGCGAGCTCACCGACCCCGGCAACCGGCTGCTCCAGTCACTCGAGACCGACCGCCGGGTGCTCCCCGACGTGTGGCAACGGGAGCGGGGCCGGAACGCCGACGCCCCTTATCGGCTCAAGTGCTCCTACGTGCACGCCCGTCTCAACAACACCCGCGCCCGGATCAAGAGCGACGCCGCCCACTCGCCCGGCCACGACTACGCCCACCCCATCCAGCTCATCGAGGAGCTCGAGCTCATGGCCGACTCGTTGCGGGCCTCGCGCGGCCGGCT
>Ga0299907_10001743_pt1 | contig 12771 bp, 17 predicted proteins | sample RVTome_16_FD_198680 | JGI IMG/M metagenome (GOLD analysis project Ga0299907, IMG submission 198680) | Soil microbial communities from uranium-contaminated site in the Upper Colorado River Basin, Wyoming, United States - RVT152D67 (version 2) ... | reverse complement strand
CTCGCAGGGCCTCGGCCGCCTCCCTGCGCAGCGGCCCGACGAGCGCGCGGTAGTCCTCGTCGGAGACCTTGCCCGTCCGGTGGTCGAACTCGAGCTCCTTGAGCGCGCCCAGTGCCCGGTCGCGCCGCTCGAGGGCCCGAACGCGGAGCTGCTCGGCGGGATTCGACCCCTCCGACGGAGCCTCCCCGGCCCGTGAGGGACGGAGCAGGGGCCGCGCGACGAAGAGCACGCAGAGCACGGTCAGCACCGCACCGAGCACGAGAGCGACAGCTTCCACCTCTACGCGCGCGCGAGGGCGCCCTCTCCGGCGAAGCGCTGCGCCAGCCGCCGCTGCTCGCGCGCGTCCGGCCACATGGCGACGACCGAGCCGAGCACGAAGACGAGCCCGGCGAGCCAGATGAGGTTGACGAGCGGGTTCACGATCACGTCGAGCTGGACGGACCCGTCCGCGTAGAAGCGGTCGGCGATCACGAAGAGGTCCTCGCCCCGCAGCCAGTCGGTGCGGATGCCGACCTCGTTCGAGGTCTGCTCCTCGGCGAAGTAGCTGTTCTTGCCCGCCTCCATCGTCCCGGCGCGCTCGCCGTCGCGGAACACCTCGAGGTGGGCGCGGACCTCCTGCGCGTTGGCGCCGCGCTGCTCCGAGCTGCCCGTGTACACGAGGCGGTAGTCGCCGACGTCGACGGCCTCGCCGCGGTCGAGACGCGCCTCGCGCGAGGAGGAGAACCCGCCGATGCCCACGGCGCCCACGAGCAGGAGGACGATCGCCGCGTGCACGACGTAGCCTCCGTAGCGGCGCCGGTTCCTCGCCACCAGCCCCGAGAACGCCGGCCACCAGCCGTCGCTCCCGATCGACTTGCGCGCGCGCGTGCCCCGGACGAACTCGAGGACGATCGTCGTCATGACGAAGGCGCCGAGCGTGTAGCCGATCAGCCCCGCGGGGCTCGACCCCGCCCCGCCGGCCAGGAGCAGGACGCCGGCCGCGAGGGCGATGCCGGTCGGCCACACGAGCTGGCGCGCCAGTGAGCGGAGCGACGCCCGCCGCCAGGCGACGACCGGCCCGATGCCCATGAGCAGGATGAGCGGCAGGCCGAAGACGATTGCGAAGAAGTCGTAGTACGGCGCCCCGACCGACACGGCGACCCCGCGCACCGCCTCGGACACGAGCGGATAGATGACCCCCCAGAGGATCGTCAGCGCGAGCGCGACGAGGAAGAGGTTGTTGTAGAGGAAGGCGGCCTCCCGCGAGACGAGCGACTCCATGCGGGTCTTCGAGCGCAGCTGCGGCAGCCGGGTGATGATCAGCGCGATCGAGAACGCGGCGACCACGGCGATGAAGCCGAGGAAGAACGGCCCGATCGAGGACTGCGTGAAGCTGTGGATCGAGCTGATGACGCCGCTCCGCGTCAGGAAGGTCCCGAAGAGCGAGAGCGTGAACGCCCCGGCGACGAGCACGACGTTCCAGACGCGCAGCATGTCCTTCTTCTCCTGCACCATCACCGAGTGCAGGAACGCCGTGGCGACGAGCCAGGGCATGAGCGCGGCGTTCTCGACCGGGTCCCATGCGTACCAGCCGCCCCAGCCGACCTCCTCGTAGGCCCACTTGGCGCCCAAAAGGATGCCGAAGCCGAGGAAGGTCCAGGCGGCGAGCGTCCAGCGCCTGGTGACCACGATCCAGCGCTCGTCGACCCGCCGCGAGGCGAGGGCGGCCATGGCGAACGCGAACGGGACGGTCAGCCCGACGTAGCCGAGGTACAGCATCGGCGGGTGCGCGATCATGTACGGGTTCTGAAGGCTCGGGTTCATGCCCGCGCCGTCGGCAGGCGCCGCCTGCGTGTCGAACGGGCTCGCGACGACCACGAGCAGGAAGGCGAAGAAGAGCGCGACGCCGCCGACGATCGGCACCGTCCACGGGAGGATCTCCCGCACGAGCCTGCGGTTGAGGACGAGGGCAGCGGAGGCCGCGCCGGTCAGCACGAGCAACCAGAGGAGGAGCGACCCCTCCTGGCCGCTCCAGAACGCGGCGAGCGTGTAGCCGTTCGGCAGCTCGCGGCTGGTCAGGCGCGCGACGTAGTCGAAGGAGAAGTCGTTGCGGGCGAGCGCGGCGAGGAGCACGAGCGACGCCACGCCGACGGCCGCGAACGCCGCGAAGAGCGCGTTCGTCGCCGAGTCGAGCAGCCGCCGGCGGCCGCGCCAGGCCGCGTAGCCACCCGCGAGGACCGCGTAGAGGATCAGGCCGAAGGCGGCGACGAGGGCGGCGCGGCCCAGCTCTGGCACGCTACGACTCCGGCGCGTACTTCGACGGGCACTTCGTGACGAGCGAGTCCGGCGTCGCCACGAACGTCCCGTCCACGAGCTTGCCCTTCACGTAGACCTCGCGCCCCACCTTGAAGAGGTCGGGCACCGAGCCCGTGTAGACGACGGGCACGGTCGCCTCGCCCTCGATGTCGCGCAGCGTGAACTCGAGCCTCGACTCGTCCTCGGCCTCGTCCACGGGTCCGACGACGATGCCGGCCAGCCCGACCTCGCCGGTCTTGCCGGCGAGCTGGCTCGGCTGGAGGGACGGCGTGCCGCCCGCGAGGCTCGTCCAGATCAGGAAGACCGCCAGCACCGCCGCGACCGAGAGGGCGACGACGAGGCGCACCGGATTGCGCCGCTTTGCCACGCTTCGAGTTTACCGGGGGCTTCGCGCGCTACTCGAGGGTAGTCGCCGGCTTGCGCTCGGGAATGCGATAGCCGTGGTCGCGGCAGAGGCTCCCGGGGGCATCCTCTGTGAGCGCGTCGCAGTAGCCCTTGCCGTAGGCCGCACGCAGGAACGCGGCGACGACATCGAGGTTCCACTCGGAGATGCCGCACGCCTCGCCCCAGAGGTCGGCGAGCCGCAGGTCGATGTCCAGCTCGAGCAGCTCGATGCGCGAAGGTCGCTTAGCCATTGGCTGAAGGTAGCCGGGGGATCGGACGGACCTCGGCGGCAGATACGCTCTCGCCGCATGGCCCAGACGCGCATCGGCCCGGCCCGCGTCCCTTCGCGGGAGACCCCCGAGGAGGCCGTGTCGCTGCTGCTCGAGCGCGGCTACACGGCCTGCGAGATCGACTTCGAGGGCAAGTTCTGGATGGACTACCCGTGGGCCGAGCGCCTCGGCGAGCTCGCGCGCGAGAACGACATCGCGCTCTCGGTGCACGCGCCGATCGCGGGCTTTATGGGCCACCTCGAGCGCGACAAGAAGTACAACATGGCCACGGGGATGCTCGACCACTCCGCGGGCGTCGCCGTGGCGTGCGGCGCCGAGGTCGTGGTCTTCCACCCGGGCTTCCTGCTCGGTCGCGAGCGCGAGGCCGCGCTCGAGTCGGTCGCCGACCAGCTCGGCTCGCTGCGCGAGCGCCTGGAGGGCAAGGGCCGCGCCGTCCCGTTCGGCGTCGAGGTCATGGGCCGCGTCCGCGACCTGGGGAGCCTGGACGACGTCCTCTGGATCGCCGAGCACGTCGACTGGGTCCGCCCCGTGATCGACTTCGCGCACATGCATGCGACCTCGGACGGCGCGTACGTCGATGTGGAGGCGTTCGCCGAGGCACTCGCGCGGGCCGACGCGGTCCTTGAGGACGGCGCGCCGTTCCACATCCACTTCTCCGACATCGCGTACGCGAACCGGAACGAGACGAAGCACCTCCCCTACGGCGAGGGCACGCTGAGGGCCGATCCACTGGCGGAGGCCCTGACGCGCTTCGAGCGCCCGGCGACCGTCATCTCCGAGTCGCCGGACGAGGAGTCGAGCCAGGCAATCCGCTCGATCCTGCTCGGCTCGCGGGTCTAGCTAGGAGGGTTTGACGAAAGAGTGGGCGGTGCCGCCAGGCCGCGCTGCTCGCCCCGAGGACGGCGTCCTCAGTCGCGCCCGTAGCTTCTTCGCTACGAACGCTCCTGCGTCCTTGCCTCGGAACGACCATCGCACCCCGGCAGCGAGCACCCTTCCGCCACACCCTCCTAGCGGTTTCGGCGACCGCCCGGACGGGGATCCAGCGCGAGAGATGGCGCTTCAGCAAGACCGGATGCGTGAGAACGAGGAGCTCTTCCGCACGGCCAACGAGCGCCTGCGCGAGCAGGTCGCCGACGACCTGCAGGCCGATCGCCTGGTGCCGTTCCTCTGCGAGTGCGCGGACGACCTCTGCCTGGCGCGCATGGAGATGACGCTCGACGACTACCGACGCCTGCGCGCGGACTCCGACACGTTCGCCGTCGTGCCCGGTCACGCCGTCGACGGCGAGGTCGTCGTGGGAGAGCTGGGCTCGTTCCACGTGGTGCGGAAGGAGGTGGCATGAGCACAGACGAGCGCGGAGATCGACGCAAGTACCAGATCGCGCGCAACGAGGCGCTCTTTCGAGAGGTCAACGAGCGGGTGCAGGAGATCAGCGAGGATCGGGCGACCCTGACGACGGACTTCGTCTGCGAGTGCGGCGACGCCGGCTGCACCCAGACGGTCCCGCTGCGCGACGAGGAGTACGAGCACGTCAGGACCGACTCTCTCCTCTTCGCCATCGTGCCCGGCCACGAGATCCCGGACGTCGAAGAGGTCGTCGCGCGCAACCAACGCTTCTTCGTCGTGCGCAAGTACGTGGCCGAGAGCGTCATCGCGCAGCAGACCGACCCGCGGAGCTAGACGCTCGCGCTCGGTGAGACTGGGGCGATGACGACTCCGCCCCCGCTCTACGGCTCGGAGCAGTCGCGCTTCGCCCGCCACCTCGAGCGGCGCGAGACGCGCAATCCGGACCCCGTCGCGCGCGAGCTGCGGCGCCGCCTGCTCGCCGGTCTCCGCGGTCGCGTGCTCGAGGTCGGCTGCGGCGACGGACGCAACTTCGGGCACTATCCGCCCGGCGTCTCCGGGGTGCTCGGCGTCGAGCCCGACCCGAGCGCGCGTGCCGTGGCGCTGGAGCGCGCGGCCGAGGCGCCGGTCCCGATCGAGGTCGTCGAGGGCGTCGCCTCGCCGCTCCCGGCCGACGATGCGTCCTTCGACGCCGCCGTCCTCGTCTGGGTGCTCTGCAGCGTGCCCGATCCCGCCACCGCGCTCCAGGAGCTACGGCGCGTCCTCGTACCGGGCGGCGAGCTGCGCTTCTACGAGCACGTGCGCTCCGGGAACGCCGCCTTCCGCGCGCTCCAGCGCGCTGGCGACCGGCTCTTCTGGACGCGGGCCCTCGGCGGCTGCGAGACGACGCGCGACTCGGTGCGGGCGATCGAGGAGGCGGGCTTCGAGATCGCCTCGCTCGACCGGGGTTTCCAGTGCTCGACGGTGCTGACGATCACGGCGGCCCCGTACGTCCTCGGCGTCGCGCGGAACCCCGCAGGTCGAGTGACCGAGGGCGAAGCTTCGTAGCAAGTCGAGCGCGCGCTGGCAAGCACTCCCACGGGGAGCCTCGGACGCCGACGCTCGAGGTGCCTCCTTCGCCGAGGGCTGCCTTACGGCCTATCATCGGCCCGATGGAAGGCGAGGGGCGTGTGCTCACGCCGAGGGAGCTGGGCGGGGCTCGAGCTCCAGGCCGGGCCTCCGAAGGCGAAGACATAGCCGAGCGGCTCCCCGGCGAGCCGACCTCCCCGGAGCGCGTGGCCTGGATCGTCGGCCTCGAAAGCGATCCGGTTCGGCGCAACCTCCTGATCACCCAGTGCTACCACGACCTTTCGGCGGCGCTCGGGAAACGCCTCGGCGCGGAGCACGCGAACTGGTGCACGTTCGCCACTTGGGCCTCACGCACCGCCGGACGCTTCATCCGCGACGAGGAGGTGCCCGCCGCCTTCCGCGACGTGCTCACCGGCTCGACTCACCTCGACCGCGGGATCGAGCGGGCCAATCTGGCGCTCGGCCGGTTCCACGCCGACGCGGCGATCCCGAAGGACGTCGTCCTCGACATCGCCCGTCGCATCGTCCACGAGGTAGGCGAACTGATCACGCGGGGGAACCTTGCCGTCTTCAGCGAGCTCGGGCCGGTCTTCGCGCGAGCGATCGCCGCGCTCGACGAGGACGGGGACGGCGCTGCCCTGCGGCGGCTCGGCGAGACCCTGACAGAGGGCTCCAGCGAACGCGGCGGCCAGACGCGGCTTCGCCTCGCCCTCAACGGCTACGCGCGGGCGCGCTCCGAGGCGAGCCTGCACCGGCAGGCGGAGCTCATGCTCCTGGCGAACGCGCGCATCGGCCTGCACGAGCAGATCAAGCTTCAGCCCTTCATCGCCGGCTCGATCGAGGCGCCGATCCGCCTCGCCCTGCTCGACCCGGCGGACGAGGCCGCGCGCCGCCTCCCGCGAGGGCTGCGGACGCTCTGCCGCGGCGCCCTACGGCTCGCCCTCCGCGACGCGTCCAAGGCGGCCGAGCGGCACTGGGAGGAGCTGTGCACGCGCGAGCTCATGACCCTCCAGCTGCCGGGCGAGACGCTCCTCCTCGGCCGACAGCTCCCAGCCCCGAAGGGGCAGCCGCTCTACCCCGCGCTGCTCGATCCGATCGACGACCCCGAGACGCTGGACTTCCTGCGCCGGCAGGACGCCGACCACCCGGCGCCCTTGGGCGGCGCGGTCAACTGGACGGAGCTCGCCGACCGGATGCGCTACATCGTCGACCTGTTTCGGTCGCGCCAGCTGGACGCCGCGCTGCAGGGCGGGCCGTTCACGGACGACCAGCAGCGGCAGCTCAACGCGGGCCTGCCCGTGACGGGACCGCTCTAAGTTCGCGCCGGAGGCTCCACGGGCCCCAGCGTCCATGCGGCTTCTCGCCGGACACGGCAAGCTCGGCCACTGGTGGAGGGTGAGCCGCCCGCGGTAGTACGCAGGCGATGCCGCTCCGCTCGAGCCGTCGCACTTCGGCTCGCCGCGGCGTTAGTCCCATCTCTGTAGCCGCAAGCGCAACCGTTATTTCACGGCTGTCGCGGGACGTGAGCTAGGCGCCTGGGGCGAGCCTGAGGCCGCTGTCGGCGCCCGGCTCGAGGACCTCGACGGTGCGCTCGTCGCCCGGACGTCGCCACGACTCGCCGAGCTTCTCGTCGAGCGTCGCCTCGAGCTGGCCGGTCATGGCAAGCTCCTGGACGATGTCCGCGCCGCCGACGAGCTCGCCCGCGACGAAGACCTGCGGAATCGTGGGCCAGTCGGAGAGCGCCGAGAGCTCCTGGCGGATGCTCGGGTCGGGGAGCACGTCGACCGCCGTGAAGCCGGCCCCTACGGACCGCAGCGCCTGGAGGGCGCGATCGGAGTTCCCGCAGTAGACCTGCTCGTGCGTCCCCTTGACGAAGGCGACCACGGGCTCCTGCTCGATCGTCTCCTTGATGCGCGCGCGGAGGTCGCTCATGCCTCTCCCCTCGTTGTGATTCGCAGCTCGTGGATGGTTCCATCCTGGAGCGGCTGCGCCAGGGCGTCGTAGACGAGCCGGTGCTGCTCGACGAGCGGGAGCCCCCCGAAGCGCCCGTCCACCACGGTGACGTGGAAGTGATCGCCGCCGCCGGTCCGGTCGACGACCGCCAGCTCGGCGGCGTCTGGAAAGGCCGTGCGGAGGAGCTCCTCGAGCCGCTCGCTCATCGCGCTCGACGATACCAGCCACGAACACCGCTACGATCAGGGCGAGATGCGTCGTCTCATCGGGGTCACGATCGTCTCGACGCTGCTTGTCCTCGGCACGGCCGGGCCCGCAGCGGCGATTCCCGGACCGGAGGCGAAGGAGTGGGCCGCCAAGATCGCGCGCCTCGGGCAGCGCCCGGCCGGCGGGCTCAACGAGCTCCGCGCCGCCAAGATCGTCAGGAAGCGCCTGGCGACCCTCGGCTACTCGGTGAACGTCCAGCGCTTCACGCTCCCGAACGGGAGGACGTCGCGGAACGTCGTCGGGCGGACAGCGGGGCCGGTGCGCGTGATCATCGTCGCGCACATGGACGGCGTCCACCATACGCAGGCCGCGAACGACAACGCCTCGGGGGTCGGCGTGATGCTCACGGTCGCACGGTTCCTCGCAGCCGAGGACGGCGTCCTCGTCGCGGCGTTGGGCGCCGAGGAGCGCATGGTCACCGGCTCGTCGTGGCACCTCGGCTCCCGGCGGCTCACGAGCGGGTTCTCGGCAGCGCAGAAGGCGGGCGTCCGGCTCGCGCTCTCCGTCGACATGGTCGGCTTCGGCCCGACGCTGAACGTCCGCGGGCTCGAGGCCAGCCCGAACCGCTCGGCGCGCCGCCTGCTCAACTCGGCCCGCGCCCGCAACATCCGGGCCACCTACCTCCGGGACACGGGGCAGTCGGACCACGACGACCTCACGCGCGGCGGCATCCCGGCAGCCTGGATCGAGTGGCGCTGGGACACCTGCTGGCACCAGCCGTGCGACCGCATCGCCAGGCTCCAGCCGGCCAAGCTCCGCGACGCAGGCCGCGTCGTGCTGGGCGCCGCCCGCGCAGTCGTCCAGTAGCCGCCCTCGAGGCCCTTCGGGGGACTCGGAGAGCCCTACCCCGTTCGGGGGACGACAGGCTCACCCTCGTGTGCCGATGATGCGACTGCCGCAATGAACGAAGACGCCGCGCGCATTCCCGAGTTCGGCACCGGCCTCAAGGCCCGTCTCGACCGGTCAGACCACGCCCACGTTCGGCTCGAGACGCCCTCGTGCCGCGACCTCCTCCTGCTGTACGGAGACGATGTCGCTGTCGAGCGCCAGACGACCGAGCGCGTGCTCGTGGGCGGCGACCTCGCCAGGCGCGGCGCGCACGGCGCAGCCGCCGCGTAGCGCCATGTCCGGAGGTCTGACCGACAAGCTGAGGGGCTCCCTCGAGGGCTACCTCGCGCGCAGCGCTGCCGAGCTCGACGATCGGGGCGCCCAGCACGCCGAGCGCGTGGCCGAGCTCGAGGCCGCGGCCACCGAGCTGGAGGAGGCGGAGCGCGAGCTCGACGAGCGCACGCGCCGCCTCGAGGAGCTCGGGCCCATGCCGGCCCGGCTCGCCCGTGCAGTCGACGAGGTCCTGACCATCCTCGACGCCCGCGCCGGGAAGCTCGCGGACGAGTCGGCCGCGCTGCAGGCCAAGCTCCGCGAGCTCGCCGAGGCCGAGGCCGAGCTGGCCGCGCGCGAGCGGATGTTCACCGAGAAGACCGATCGCCTCCGCGTCGAGCAGCGACGGCTCGCCGACCGGGAGAAAGAGCTCGCCGAGTACCAGCGCGACCTCCTCGACCCCGACGCGGCGCTCGGCACGCAGTGGGTCGCCCAGCGCGACCGCTCCTTCGCCGAGGCCGAGACCATCCTCGAGGAGCGGCGCCGCGAGCTCGACGCCCGCGAGCACGAGCTCGAGGAGCGCCGGGTGCACGACGGCACGGCCTTCCAGCTCCGCCAGGAGGAGCTGGACCGTGCGGAGCGGGAGCTGACCGAGCTGCGCGAGCGGCTCGAGCGCCGCGAGCAGGAGCTGAATGCGTACGTCGCACAGCTCCAGGACGGCTTCAACCGCGGTTAGCTACAACAGTCGGCGTCCTCCACGGAGAACTGCTCGTTCTCGTCTGGCTCGGGCGGCCCGGCCCGGCCGTGGGCATCCAGGCGGTCGTCGCAGCCCTCGCGGTCACGGGCTCCTTCCCGCTCACCGCCCTGCTCGGCGTGTGGGCAGGCCCTGCCGTCTTCCTGGCCATCTCCCCCCTCGGCATCGCGCTCACCCGCGCGGTCACCTCGCGGGCGGTCGGAGACGGCGCGTACTCGTTCTATCGCGCGGCGTTCTAGCTCTAAGGTACGAGGCGCGGATGCCCCGCGCGCCCCTGCCAGCCGAGCTCCAGGCCTTCATCGAGAAGCCACGCCAGGCCGTCGTGGGCACGGTCCGCGACGACTCGGCGCCCGTGACGACCCCCTGCTGGTACGGCGTCGACGCGGAGGGGCGCATCTTCATCTCGATGGGCGACGACAGCCACAGGCTCCGCCACCTCCAGGCGAACCCGCGGGTGGCGCTCACGATCCTCGGCGACAACTGGTACTCGCACGTTTCCCTCCTCGGCCGCGCGGTCGAGATCCGGCCGGATCCCGGCCTGGCCGACATCGACGACCTGTCGCAGCGCTACGAGGGCATGCCGTACGAGGACCGCGAGTACCGCGGGGTGACGGCGTTCGTCGAGATCGAGCACTGGCACACGTGGGGCGATCCGGCCGCCGAGGCCTGAGCGCTCACTCGCGCGCCTCCTCCCCGCTGCACGGCGCGAGCCGGAACGAGCTGCCCCGCTCCCGGCCGCAGATCCACTCCCCGTCGTTCGCGGGCTCCTTGTAGCGCCCCTGGAACGAGGGCCCGCGCGGGGCCTGCGAGAGGTCGCAGTACGCGCCGGCGAGGATGCACTCCTGCGAGCCCCAGTGCCCCGGGAACGCGTTCCACAGGGCCGGCTCGCCGTCCTCGCCGATCGGCAGCGGCTTGAGGCAGCCGTCGCAGGTCTCGTTGTGCGACCACGGCAGCCCGCCGTCGTAGCGGGCCTCCGGCAGGCCGCCGACCTCCTGGCTGCAGCTGCTCGAGAAGCAGGCGTCGGGGTAGGAGGCGTGGCTGTTGCGGGCGACGAAGACGACGGGGCGCACGCTGTTGTCCTCGACGGCGGGAAGGACGAGGCTGTCCCAGATCTCGGCGAGCGCGTCCGCGCCGGGGCGGGTGAGGCTCTCCCAGGCGCGCTCGAGCGTCCACTCCCACGAGTACGAGAGCACGTGCGCGTGCTGCGCGTAGCGCACGGCCGTCGGCCCCCAGAGCTCGCCGCCGACGTCCGCGCACGAGTCTGAGGCCTCTTCGCACGGCGCGAGGACGACGGTGATCCCCTCCCAGTCTCCGGCGTGCTCCTGGCACGTGAAGGGCGGCGTCCGGAACCCGGGGCCGCAGAAGACCTTGTCGGCGACCGGCGAGGGGTTCCGCGAGTAGAACCACCAGTAGTCCACGAAGACGCGGTCCTCGCCGCGGACGACGTGGTAGTAGTAGGCGCTCTCGTCTCCCCCGCCTCGCGGCGGCGTCCCGGACTCGTCGATGTCCAGGTAGTCGAAGCTCTGGTCGATCTCCTCGGCGTTCGTGACGTCGGGGCAGTTGTCGGCGATCAGGTACTTGCGGCACTGGTCGATCCGGTTGTCGGCGATCGCGTCGTCGATGTCGAGCGGGTAGCGCCGCTCGCCGGAGTCGAAGAAGAGGAGCGGGCGGAACGCCGCCGCGAGCTGCGCGTCCGAGCCCTCGGCGGCCGCGCGCGGCACCGGGATCGCCTCGGGCACGAGATCCTCGGGCGTCAGCGGCTTCTGGAAGAGCAGGAAGACGATCAGCAGGCCGATGGACACGAGCGCGACCTTCCAGAGCGCCGGCGCCGTCTTCGGCCGGCCCTTGTAGCGGCTCGTGAAGAGGAGGACGGTTGCGACGAGCAGCGGGATGAACAGGAAGACGAGCCCGGCGAGCCAGTTCACGAGCGTGATCGGCACGCCGACGAGCACGAACATCGTCGCGGCCAGCGCCCGCGGCAGCGCGGCAACGTCCTCCTTCTCCCGCAGAAGGAAGACGAGCAGCCGCCCGAGGATCCAGAAGGCCAGCGTCGTGATCACGAGCGCGAAGGCGAGGTCGCCCCACAGCCCGCCGCCGCGCAGCATCCAGTTCACGAGCAGCAGGAACGCGATGGCGATCAGAAGCGAGAGGACGAACGCCCCCATGCGCAGCGCCCGCCCCTTGTCGGGGAGCTTCTGCATCCACGCAAGGGCGGCATCCCACTGCGCCCGGAGCCACGCCTTCAGCCGCATGGAGGAAGTCTCGTCCTGGGGGCGGACGGCCTGATCGGCGCTCATGCCTACCGGAGCGGGTAAGGGCGCTCTTTCTTCCGCTTCCGGCCGACCGCCGCGACGATGCTCGGCTCGTGCCCCGGCCACGATGCGGAGCGGTTGACGCCGTGATCAAGCGATTGACTATGTGGCGGGCCCGCGCAGGGGTGAGCCGCGACGCGGCGCTCGACTACTGGCGGGAGTCGCACGCCCAGCTGGTCGAGCGCGTTCCGGGCGTGGAGCGCTACGTCCAGGACTACTGCGCCACCGGCCCCGACGGTAGCGAGCCGCCCTACACCGGTGTCGGCGAGCTGTGGTTGACAGCATCGCGACCGCGGAGGCGGCACTCGCGACACCCGAGTGGCGCGCCGTCATCGAGGACGCAGCGACCTTCATGGACCTCGACCGTGTCACCGCGGCATGGGTCGAGGAGCATCCGATCTTCTGACGGATCCGGGACACTTTCGGTCGTCCACTGCGGCTCGAGGCCGCGCCAACAGCGATTCCGGAGGCTGGGCATGGAACCGTTCATCGGTGAGATCCGACTCGTTCCCTTTAACTTCGCCCCCAAGGGCTGGGCGACCTGCGCAGGCCAGATGCTGCCGATCAACCAGAACCAGGCGCTCTTCTCCCTGCTCGGGACGACGTACGGCGGTGACGGACGGACGACGTTCGCCCTCCCCGACCTACGCGGACGGATTCCGGTTGGCGCGGGCCAGCCACCCACCGGATCGGACTACCCGCTCGGAGCAACGGGCGGCCAGGAGACGGTCGAGCTGACGACGGGCCAGCTTCCAGCGCACTCCCACGCCGTCAACGCGAGCAGTGCCACCGCCACGTCGAAGAGCCCGGCGGGGGCCTACCCGGCCGGCGGAGGCGCATATGCCGGGCAGCGCAACGTCCGCATGAAGGCCGCGATGATCGCCCTGAAGGGCGGCGGCGAGGACCACGAGAACCGGCAGCCCTATCTGAGCCTGAACTACGTCATCGCGCTGCAGGGGATCTATCCCTCGCAGAACTGACCACCCAAAGACCTAAGACCAGTAAA
>Ga0299907_10001742_pt1 | contig 12776 bp, 11 predicted proteins | sample RVTome_16_FD_198680 | JGI IMG/M metagenome (GOLD analysis project Ga0299907, IMG submission 198680) | Soil microbial communities from uranium-contaminated site in the Upper Colorado River Basin, Wyoming, United States - RVT152D67 (version 2) ... | reverse complement strand
GCAGGGGCCTTTACGCTCGTGGCCGCGAGCCTGCTCGCCGTGACGATGGTCGTGGCGATCTGGAAGGTGCATCTGGCGAGCGGGTTCTTCCTGAATTGGGCGAATGCGCCGGGGCAGGGCCACGGCTACGAGTTCCATCTGGTCCTGATTGCGGGTCTCGTGGCGGTGATGCTGTCGGGTCCTGGCGCCGCTTCGGTGGACGAGTGGCGCCGGCGGACGGCCGACACAGCGGCGGCGGGGCGGGCGCGTCTGCGCTCGGGCGGGATGTGACGGCCGGCTCGGCCGCTCAGCCCGGACCGCTTGAAGCTTGCAGGTCGAACCTGTAATCTAGCGCTTCGCCGGACTGTGGGGCGTCGCCCCACACGTAAACGAGAGAGGCTTCCCCACATGCCTTCCAGGAAAAAGGACGAACCGGGCTTCAGCCGCAGAACCTTCCTGAAAACCGTCGGCGCCGGAGGTGTGGCCGCCGGGGTCCTCGGGCCGGCTCAGACGGCCGACGCGCAGGGCGCGCGGGCGGTCGGTCCGGGCGCCGTGCCGATCCAGCTCAACATCAACGGCCGTGTGCACAAGCTCGAAGTGGAGCCGCGCGTCACGCTGCTCGACGCGCTGCGCACGCGCCTCGACATCACCGGTGTGAAGCGGGTTTGCGACCGCGGCGCCTGCGGCGCCTGCACCATGATCGTCGATGGCAAGACGGCCTATTCCTGCTCGATGCTCGCGATCGAGGCCCAGGGCAAGACGATCCGCACCGTTGAAGGCCTGGTGCAGGGCACCGTGCTTCACCCGGTGCAGGAGGCGTTCTGCGATCGCGATGGCCTGATGTGCGGCTTCTGCACGCCGGGGTTCGTCGTTGCCGCGGCGGCGCTGCTCGAGCAGAATCCGAAGCCGACGATCGAACAGGCGCGCAAAGCACTCGACGGCAACATCTGCCGGTGCGGCACGTATCCGCGCGTGCTCGAAGCCGCCTTGAACACGGGAGGACGCCGTGCCTGAACGCCAACAGCCTCCTGCGCAACCCGCGCCGCCCCAGGCGACGACCGCCCGCTGGCCCGCGGCCGCCGATCGCGTGCACATCGGCAAGCCGATCGAACGGCTCGATGGGCCCGACAAGGCGGCAGGCCGCGCGAAATACTCGTACGACATCATTCGCCCCGGGATGCTCTACGGACGGCTGCTCAATTCGCCTCATCCGCATGCCCGCGTGCGGTCGATCGATCTGAGCGCCGCCGAAAAGCTGCCGGGCGTGCGCACTGCCCTGGCGCTGAAAGATCCGTCGAAGCCCGAGACCGCGAGGGTCCGGTATCAAGGTGAAGAAGTCGCTGCGGTCGCCGCGACGACGGAGGAGATTGCGGGGGATGCGGTCCGCCTGATCAAGGTCGACTACGAGGTGCTGCCGCATCTGGCGACCGTCGAGCAGGCGATGCGGCCGGAAGCCCCCCAGGTGTTCGAGAAGGGAAACGTCACCCCACCTTCGCTCAACGAGGAAGGGGACGTCGAGGCCGCGCTGAAGGGCTCCGCGCATGTCGTCGAGGGGCTGTACAGCACGCAGGTGCAGACGCACACGAGCCTCGAGACGCACGGCGGCATCTGCGAATGGAACGGCGATCAGTTGACGGCGTGGGTGTCCACGCAGGCCGTGCACGGGACGCGCGAGGGGACGGCGCGGGCGCTCGGCATCCCGCAGTCGAATGTCCGCGTGATCACGCAGTACATGGGCGGCGGCTTCGGCAGCAAGCTGGGCGGCGATCTGTGGACGGTGATCTGCGCGCGGCTGGCGAAGGCGGCGAACGCCCCCGTGAAGCTGATGCTCGATCGCAAAGAGGAGCATCTGGTCACCGGCAACCGGCCCTCGGCGTACGCGAGGGTGCGAGCGGCAGTGGACGCGCAGGGGAAGCTGACCGCGATCGATGCGGAGACGTGGGGCACGGGCGGTGCCGGGCAGGGCGCGCGGTTCCCCATGCCGTACCAGGTCTACGTTTTCCCGGTCCGGCGGCAGCGGCATCGCGACGTGTACATCAACGCCGGACCGCAGCGGGCATTTCGAGCACCCGGACATCCGCAGTCGTGCTTCGTCACCGAGATCGTCATGGACGAACTCGCGGAGCGGCTGCGACTGGATCCGCTCGAACTGCGTCTGCGCAACCTCCCGCCCGAGGCCGACAACGCGCAGTGGGGCCGCTACTTCAAGATGGGCGCGGAGCGGATCGGCTGGAGCAAACGGCATCCGACGGGCGATCCGGCCTCCGGCCCGATCAAGCGCGGGCTGGGGTGCGCGGCAAATCGCTGGAGCGGTCAGGGTGTCCCCCGGTCGCGGGCCGAGTGCGAGATCATGCCCGACGGCAGCGTCGTCACTCGGGTCGGCACGCAGGATATCGGCACCGGAACGCGTACGCTCGTGGCGATCGTGACGGCCGAAACCCTGGGGCTGCCAATCGAGGGGGTGCGGGCGGAAATCGGGGATACGAACTATCCCTGGGCGCCAGGCAGCGGTGGAAGCGTAACCGCGCCATCCGTCGCGTCGATCGTCCGCGTGGCGGCCGACGCCGCGAGGCAGCAGCTCTTCGCGAAAGTGGCGCCGACGCTCAACGTTGCCGATCCGACGACGCTCGTCGCGCGGGACGGCCGCGTGCACGTGCAGGGCGATCCCTCCAAAGGGGTGACGTGGCGGGAGGCCTGCAAGCTGCTCGGAACCGAGCCGATCAACGCGCCGGCGACATGGCAGCAGGGGCTGTCGAGCATCGGGACGAGCGGCGTCCAGTTCGCCGACGTCGAGGTGGACATCGAAACCGGCGTCACCCGGGTGCGGCGCATCGTCTGCGTGCAGGACTGCGGGATGATCCTCGACAAGCTCACGGCCGAGAGCCAGTGCTACGGCGGGATCATCATGGGGCTCGGTTTCGCGCTCTTCGAGCATCGGATTCTCGATCGGAACACGGCGCAGATGGTGAACCCGAACATGGAATGGTATCTGGTGCCCGGCATGTCGGACGTTCCGGAGATTGACGTGACGCTCGTCGATCAGCCGGAGCGCGGCGTGGTCGGGATTGGCGAGCCGCCGGTGATCTCGACCGCGGCGGCCGTCGGCAATGCGGTGGCGAATGCGATCGGCGTGCGCGTGCGGAGCCTGCCGCTGACGCCGGACGCCGTGCTGAACGCGATCGAGCGCGAGAGAGCAGGAGGGACGCTGTGAAAGCGTTTGCCTACGTCAACGCGGCGAACGAGAAGGAAGCGATCGCGGCGCTCGGGACCGAGCGCGGCAAGTTCCTGCCGCTCGCCGGCGGCATGGACCTGCTCGCGATGATGAAGGACTACATCGCGCAGCCGGATCGCATCGTCAACGTCAAGAATCTCGACCGCACGATCCGGAAGGGGCAGGACGGCGGGCTGCGGATCGGCTCCGCCGTGACGCTGACCGAGCTGGTGGCGCACGCGGATGCGGCCAGGATGTATCCCGCGCTCGTCCAGGCGGCGGGCGAAGTGGGCACGCCGCAGATTCGCAACGCGGGAACGGTGGGCGGTAACCTCAATCAGCGGCCCCGCTGCTGGTATTTCCGCAACGAGGAGTTCCACTGCCTCAAGAAAGGCGGACCCCGCTGCTTCGCGGTCGAGGGCGAGAACCAGTACCACGCAATCTTCGGCGACGGGCCCTGCCACATCGTGCACCCGTCGAGCCTGGCGGTTCCGGCGATTGCCTTGAATGCGCGATTCCGGATCGTCGGCCCCGCCGGCGAGCGCGAAGTTCCGGCAGCCGAGTATTACCAGATGCCGGATCGAAATCTGTTCGGCGAGACCGTGCTCGCGCCCAACGAGCTGCTGACCCACGTGATACTGCCCGCGCCTGGGGCGGCTCGCAACGCGACCTACGAGGTCCGCTTCAAACAGTCGCACGACTGGCCGCTGGCAATGGCGTCGGTGGTCCTCTCGATGAGCGGGAAGACGGTGCAGGGCGCGCGTGTCGTGATGGGCGCCGTGGCGCCCGTGCCCTGGCGCTCCGCGCCGGCAGAAGCCGCGCTCACCGGCAAGGCGATTTCGGAAGAGGCGGCGATGGCCGCCGCGGACGCCGCCGTCGCCGGCGCGAAGCCAATGACGCAGAATGCCTACAAGGTCCAGATTGCACGTACCGCCGTCAAGCGCGCCATCATGCGGGCGGCGGGCATGACAGTGGTGTAGGCGGACTGAACAGGTTTGCTGAGAAACGAAAGCGCTGGCGCTGTTGACCTTTCGAAGTTCAGCGTTCGAAGTTCGAAGTTTCAATTTGAGGCAGCTTATGGATCATCCACCGCTCTCGTCGCGCCACTTCACCTCGTCGCACTGCGGGAACCTGCGGCACAAGGGCATGTATGTGATCGTGGATGCCGCGGTCGAGCAGGATTTCGACGAACAGCTCGGGTCGGCTTCTTACTGGTGCGTCTGCACGCAGAAAGCGTTCGGGCCGGACGGGCTTGCGGTCAACGCGCGGGATTGCGTCGCCGGCCGCGAGTGCTGCGATCACTGACCCTTCGGCTCGCCGCGCTCGCGCAGGTCGCGGTTCGTGGGCCGAAAGCCGCGGCCCGCGGCCACCGGTTATAATCACCCTAGAGGTCTTGCTATGAGATACACGTTTGCCGCAGCAGTTGTGCTGGCCCTTGGCGCCGGGATTCATGCGTCCGACGCGCCGCTCACCGGCGACTACGTCGAGGCGCGCACGGCCGAGGTATATACCGGCGGATGCATCATGGGGAGTGAAGGTGAAGTGTCGGGCCGCGAAGCGATCATGGCCTGGCGGGTGCGCGAAGGAAGCTTCAACGGCGTGACGCTCGACGGTCTGTCGGTCGTGGCCGTGGTCGCCGGGGACGTGAACCTCGGGACCCACGAGCTGGGCGGCAAGGCGCCCACGACGGTCAAGGCGCTCGTGATGGTGGACCAGCGCGCGACGGCGGCGCAGCAGGAGGCGCTCGTCGGCATGGCGAAGGCGCTGGCGCCCGAGGTCGTTCGCGACGTGGTGGCGACCACTCCGACGCCCATCAGCTTCGAGGCCGTCAAGGACACCGTCCGACTGTCGGCCGGCGAGGCGAGTCTGGATGTCACCACGAACGTCGAGCACTCTCCTGCGTGCGGCGCCTCGAAGTGGTTCGAGCCGCTCTCGAACGTGAAGGGGGCGACGATTGGCCTCGCCCGTTCCTTCGAGTGGTCCGGCGACGGGCTCGGCGCCCGGTGGAAGCAGCTGGATCGCAAGTCCGCCTACGTCGGGTCGTTCAGCCTCGGGCGGTAGACTCGCATCGGCCCTGTTGGCCGTCAGTTCCAATCCAGGCGCCGGGGGCATCCGGCGCCTTTTTGTTTGTGCACGCATGACACGAATCACCCTTGCTCTGCCCCTTGTCTTTTCTCTGTCTTCGGCAGCGGCCGGGCACGTTCAGGCCAACGCAGCGCTGACCGCGGTCCCGAACGAGGCGCCGGCGCCGGCCGCGCTCGCCGCGCCGGTGGCTCAGCGGCTCTCGACCGAAGGCGTCCGGGTCACCGCCAACAAGGCCACGCTTGATTTCTGGTGGGTGAGCGCCCTGCCACTGAAGGCCGGCGCGGGCGCGCCCTCCTGGGGCCAGGTCGAGGAAGGCGCGCTCGTCGGCGTCGTGAGCCTCTCGTCGGAGTACCGCGACATCCGCGGCCGGATCATCAAGCCAGGCGTGTACACGCTGCGCTACGGCATCCAGCCGCAGAACGGCGATCATCTGGGGGTCTCGCCGTACCGCGAGTTCCTGCTGCTCAGCCCCGCCGCCGATGACAGCGATCCTGCGCCGCGGGGCCACGACGGCACGATCGAGCTGTCGAAGCTGTCGATCGGCGGGTCGCATCCCGGCGTCTGGAGTCTCGATCCCCCGGTCGCCCAGGGGACGGCGCTGCAGCCGTTCAAGACTGAACAGGAGCACGACGCGCTGATCATGGAGGTTCCGGTGGGGCGCGAGGGCAAGCCCGCGGGCTCCCTGAAGTTCGGCCTCGTGCTGATCGGCAAAATCGAAGCATAGAAAGCGCCCAGTTGGAGTTCGCACTCTCGGGCAAAGCCGCGCTGATCACGGGCGGCAAGCGTATCGGCGCCGCGATTGCCGCGGCTCTGGGCGAGCGCGGCGCCGACGTCGCGCTGTCGTACAACCGTTCGCGGGACGAAGCGGTGAGCGCCGCGGAATCGGTCCGGCGGTCGGGTCGGCGAGCGGCCGTTCTGGCCGCGGATCTCGCGCACGGTCCCGCCTGCGCGGCGCTCGTCAGCCAGGCCGTCGCGGAGCTCGGGCGGCTCGACATCCTGATCAACATGGCGTCGGTCTACACGGCCGTGCCTCTCGAGGCGATAGACGAGGCGCGCTGGGACGCCGTGCTCGACATCGACCTGAAAGCCGCGTTCCTCTGTTCGCGCGCGGCGGTTCCCCACATGCGTGCCGCCGGCGGCGGACGCATCGTCAACTTCTCGGACTGGGTAGCGGCGAGCGGCCGGCCCCGTTATCCGGGCTACCTGCCGTATTACGTCGCCAAGCGGGCCGTAATCGGGTTGACCGAGGCGCTCGCGCTCGAGCTCGCGGTCGATCGGATTCTTGTGAACGCAATTGCTCCAGGGCCCATTCTCGCGCCGGAGGGAACGAATGCGGACGAACTGGCCGCAGTCGAGCGGGCCACGCCCGTGGGCCGATGGGGCGGAGAGGGAGAAATTGTCGCCGCGGTGCTGTTTCTGCTGCAGTCAGGATTTGTGACGGGCGAGACCATTCGCGTGGACGGGGGCCGCCACCTGAAGTGAGTGCGGCGCAGCACCGCCCCACCAGCAGCGCAGTTGATTTGACGATCCGCGCCGCGTTACCCAGGGCTACACGCGCGCGCCAACCAGAAGCGCACGCAGCGACGCCAGGGCGCCGGTCAACTCGCGGCGGTCCCTCGCAAAGCAGAACCGTACGTACCCCTCGCCCGTGGGACCGAAATCCGCACCCGGCACGCATCCGATCCGGCCCTGCGAGATCAGGTATTCCGCCATCGCCCACGAGGTGGAGTCCACGTGGTCCTTGCCGTTCGGCCGCCAGCCCGGATCGATCCGCAGAAACGCATAGAACGCGCCGCGAGGCGCGTCGCCGCTGAGCACTCCTCCGGCGTGCTCACGGATGCCGGCGTAAAAGAGATCGCGCCGCGCCTGCAGCTCCGCGAGGAACACGTCGATCGAGTCCTGCGGCCCCTCGAGCCCGCCGACGCCCCCATACTGCACCACCGAGGCGATGTTGCTCGCGGTGTAGAACAGCACCTTCTTCATCCGCTCCCGCAGCTTCGGATCCTTCGCAGCGACGTAGCCAAGCCGCAATCCCGTCATCGCGTACGACTTGCTGAACGTGTAGAACGGAATGGTGCGTTCGTACATCTCCGGGAGCGACGCCGGGCTGATGTGCTCGGCCCCGTCGTACACGACGTCCTCGTACGCTTCGTCTGATATGAGCCAGAGATTGCGATCCCGAGCCAGCGCCGCGATGTGCTCCACGTCCTGCCGCGTCAGCACTCCACCTGTCGGATTGTGCGGCGAGTTGAGGTAGATCGCCCGTGTCTTCGGGGTGATCTTCGACGACAGCTCGAACAGATCGTAACGCCATCCGAGGCGCTCGTGCAGGGGGCAGAGTACGGGCACACCCCGTGCGGCCTTGATGTTGCCGGCTGCTGGCGGCCACTCCGGATCGGGAATGATGACCTCGTCGCCCGGCTCGAGCAGCGCCTGACAGACGATGTAGAGCGCATGGATCCCGCCGGCCGTGACCATCACTTCGTCCGGCCCGCTCACCGGTGTCCTGTTCTTCTGCCGCAGCTTGTCCACGAGGAGCTCGAGCAGCCGAGGCAGCCCGGTTGTCTGCAGGTAGTGGGAGCGGTTCTCGTCGATCGCCTGGTGCATGGCCCGCTTGACCGTATCGGGCGCGTCGAAGCTCACGTCCCCCTGATCGAGGCGGAACGGGTCTTTGACGCCGTACATCATGTCGCGAATGCGAATGATGCCGGAGAAGGGGACGGAGTCGAGGAATGTACCCATCGGCGGGATCTTACTCGATCATCCGCGGGCCGATTTCACGATGGATTCGAGCGTCGCGGCCGCGCGGCCCAGCGGGAGGTTGCTGACATAGAAGTGGCGCACGCCGGCGACGGACAACGCGCGAATCGAGCGGGCGCATATCTCCTCGGCAGTCGCGCCGCTCTCGAACTCGCGCGTCAGCTGCGCGGCGGGCACGGGAAGGAATGCGCTCAGCGCAGACAGCGTGCGCGGCTTCGCCGAGCGGTAATAAAAGAGGCCGAACAGCCCGGGGATCGTCAGCCCCTGCCGTTCCGCAGCCGCCAGGAAGCGTTCGACCGACGGCAGGCTGTGGTGCGACACGATCTGCGTGAGAAAGAATTCCGCGTGGGCGCGCTCGTCGAGCAGGTGGCGCACCTGGGCGGCCGGATCCGCGTGGGGATTGGCCCAGCCGCCCAGTCTCAGATCGGCGCGATGGCGCCGGATGTGCTCCCGGAGCTGCCAGGCATGGTCGACACATCGCGGCGGCCCGACCGACTTGTCCCCGCCCAGCACGACCAGGGAGTCGAATCCGTGCTGCCAGGCGCGATCGGCGTAGGCCAGGCAGTAGTCGAGCGGGTGCTTGCAGGTGAGAAACGGCACGACGTGCGAGCGCGGGACGTCCGTGCCGAGATTCGTGACGAGATGCCGCAGGTTGTCTTCCTCCCTCGAACCGACGGCGCTGTCGGTCAGGAAGACGAACGTGCCTTCGCGCGTCAGGCTGCGGACCGCATGATACGTATCGATCCAGGCGTCCATGCTCGCGGCGGCCCGAAGCTCCGCGCGCGGCGGCCGCAGTTCGGCAGCAATGACGGATCCACCCGAGGATAGCGACTCCAGTAGTGCAGGCCCACGTCCCGCAGGCATCCCGCAAGTATACTGAACACTTCATGCTGGCCTCGCTCGCCGCGCTGCCCTTCGTTCCGCTGGCGGCCGCTCCCACTCCCGTCGAGGACGCCACCCGGCTGCGCGCTGCGCTTGGCGGCGGTCCGCGCCTCCTCGTCAAGCGCGACGATGCGATCGGCTTCGCGTTTGGCGGGAACAAGGTGCGCAAGATCAGGTTCGTCGCGGCGGATGCGCTGGCAAAGGGAGCCGACACGCTCATTACCTGCGGCGGCATCCAGTCCAATCACGCACGCGTGACGGCCGCCGCGGCCGCCAGGCTCGGACTGCACTGCATCCTCGTGGTCAACGGCCCGCCTCCCGATCGGCTCGCGGCAAACGCGCTGCTGGATCGGCTGCTCGGCGCGGAGGTGCGTTACGTCGCCGCACGTGAGGACCGTGCGCCCGCGATGGAGGCAGCCGCATCCGGCCTGCTCCGCCTGGGCCACCAGCCCTATGTGATTCCGATTGGCGCTTCGACGCCGCTCGGCGCCGCGGCCTATGTTCACGCGGTCACCGAGCTGTTGGAACAGATCGAAGCCCCCGACGTCATCGTCCACTCGACCTCGTCCGGGGGCACGCAGGCTGGCCTTGTCGCCGGCTGCGCGCTTGCAGGCGTCCGGACGCGAATCGTCGGGATCAGCGCCGACGAGCCCGCCGCTGCGCTCGAGGCCGACATCCGTCGCATTCTTTCCGGGTTGGGCGCGCTGCTCGGGGTGGATGCCGCGCGATTGGACCGTGTGCCGGTCGAGATCGATGACAGTTTTGTTGGCGAGGGATACGGGATTCCAACCGACGAGTCCCGCGCGGCCATCGAACTGGCCGCCCGCACGGAAGCGTTGTTTCTCGATCCCACGTATACGGCGAAAGCCATGGCCGGCCTGGCCGCTTATGTCCGGCGTGGTTCGTTCAGGCCCACCGATTCGGTGCTCTTCTGGCACACAGGCGGGCAGGTGGGGCTTTTTGCGTAGATGAAAAATGAAGAATGAAGAATGACGCGTAAAGGATGGCGGACGTGGATCTGACGTTTCTGGGCGCGGCGCAAACGGTCACGGGGTCGAAGTATTTCCTGCGATCCGGCGGCGCGGCGATATTGGTTGACTGCGGCCTCTTTCAGGGGCTCAAAGACCTGCGTCTGCGGAACTGGCAGGACCTGCCGGTCAAGGTCGAGGAGATCGACGCCGTGGTGCTGACGCATGCCCATCTCGACCACTGCGGATATCTGCCGCGCCTCGTAAAGCACGGTTTTCGAGGGCGGATCTTCTGCACGGCCGGCACGCAGGATCTCTGCCGCATCGTGCTCCCCGACTCGGGACGGATCCAGGAAGAAGACGCCGAGAACGCCAACCGGGGCCGTTATTCGAAGCATTCGCCCGCGCTCCCCCTCTACACGGAAGCCGACGCATTCCGGGCCATTTCCCAGCTCCAGCCGGTCGGCTACGACCGCGTCATGCCCGTCGCGGACGGCATCGAGGCGGAGTTCGTCAACGCCGGCCATCTGCTCGGATCCGCCTACGCCCGCGTCCGGAGCGGCGGCCGGACGGTCCTGTTTGGCGGCGACCTCGGCCGCTTCGATCGTCCGGTCCTTCCGGACCCGACCATGGTGGACACGGCCGACTACCTGCTCGTGGAATCCACCTATGGCGATCGCCTGCACGGCGACGACGACGACGGCGAGAAGCTCGCGTCGGTCATACGCGAAACGGCCGAACGCGGGGGCAAGCTGATCATTCCCTCGTTTGCGATCGGTCGCGTCGAGGAGCTGATCTACTGGATCAAGAAGCTCGAGGACGAGCGGCGCGTTCCGGTGCTGCCCGTGTTCGTCGACAGTCCCATGGCCACGGCGGCGCTCGCCCGGTACACGGAGCGCCTGCACGAGCTGGACGAAGAGCTGCAGCCGGAACAGCGGGACGAGAAGGCGCCTCACGGTCCGGCCGACCGGGGCGACACAGTCGAGAAGCGCCGGTCCCACGCGCGACACGAGCGCCAGATGTGCGCATTCTGCACCGATCGCTTCCGGACGGTGGCCTCCGCCGCGGAGTCCAAGCAGTTGACCGCCTCGAAGATGCCGTCCATCGTGATCTCGTCGAGCGGCATGGCCACCGGTGGACGCGTGCTTCACCACCTCAAGGCCGCACTCCCCGATCCGCGCAACACGGTGCTCTTCGTCGGCTATCAGGCTGAGGGGACGCGCGGCCGCCGCCTCGTGAACGGCGAAAAGGAAGTGAAGATCCACGGACAGATGATTCCCGTGAACGCGCGGATCGAGTTGATTGGCTCCATGTCCGCCCACGCGGACTCCAGCGAGATCCTGCGGTGGCTCCGTGGTTTCACGCAGCCGCCGCGAATGACGTTCCTCGTGCACGGCGAGTCGCGCGCGATGGAGGCGCTTGCAGGCGCGATCGCGACCCAGCTCGGGTGGCCGACGAAGATGCCACGGCACGAGGAGCGGATCGAGCTCGCTTAGGAGGGAAGATGTCCCGCGGAGACGTTGAAAACACCCCGCCGACCGACAGCATGCGTCCGCCGGCCGCCCCAGCCATCTCCGACGCCCAGGCCCGGCCGCCGTCCGACCGCCCGTACTTGCTCGAACGTGTGGACGATGCGGCGGTGGTGCAGTTGTACGCGGACGGGTTCGGACGCCTGCCGCTCGAGCAGAAGCGGCTCATCTGGCATCTCTACCAGGCGGCGCTCGCCGGCCGGGACATCTTCTACGACCAGCGTTACGCGCACAACCTCGAGATGCGTGACGTCCTCGAGGAGATCCTCACGCATGCCGATGGCGTGGCGCCGGAGACGCTGGCCGAGATCCAGCGCTACACGAAGCTGTTCTGGCTGAACACAGGGCCGTACAACAACCTCACGGCTCGGAAGTTCGTGCTCAAGTGCACGCCGGAGACCTTTGGCCGCGCGGCGGCGGCCGCCCAGGATCGCGGCGCGCAGTTCCCGCTCCGTGATGGCGAGACGCTCGGGCGGATGCTGGAGCGACTCGGGCCGATGTTCTTCGATCCCGCGTTCGATCCCATCGTCACGAACAAAACGCCGGGCGAAGGCCGGGACATTCTGGCCTCCAGCGCCAACAACCTGTACGCCGACGTCACGACCGGGGATCTGTCCCGGTTCGAGGAGAAGTATCCGCTCAACTCACGGTTGTGCAAACGGGATGGCCGGCTCGTCGAAGAGGTCTATCGCATCGGCGGCAAGTACGATCGCGAGATCCGACGGATCGTGGAGCATCTCGAACGCGCGATTCCCGACGCGACGGCGCGCATGGCCGACGCCCTGCGGGCCCTGATCAGGTTCTATCAGACCGGCGAGCAAACGGATCGCGTCGCGTACGACATCGCGTGGGTGGAGGACCGCGATTCACCCGTCGACACAATCAATGGGTTCGTCGAAGTGTACATGGATGCGCGCGGCCACAAGGGCGCCTGGGAAGCCCTCGTCTACTACGTGAATCCGGAGAAGACGGAAGGGATCCGGCGGCTGGCGGCGGCAGCCCAGTGGTTCGAGGACCGGATGCCGTGGGCGGCGCAGTACAAGAAGCAGGGCGTTCAGGGCATAACCGCCAACGCCATCGACGTCGTGATCGAGACGGGTGAATCGGGACCGATCACGCCCGTGGGCATCAACCTGCCGAACGATCAGACGATCCGCGAGCGCTACGGGAGCAAGTCGGTCTCGCTCTCCAACGTGAACGAGGCGTACGAGCGATCGACCGCGGCGGAGTTCCGGCGCGAGTTCGCCTGGACCGAGGAAGAAGCGGCGCGCGCCGAGAAGTGGAGCAGCATCGCGGGCGAGCTGACAACGGACCTGCACGAGGTCATCGGCCACGGATCGGGACTCATCTCTGAGAGGCTGC
>Ga0299907_10001741_pt1 | contig 12777 bp, 13 predicted proteins | sample RVTome_16_FD_198680 | JGI IMG/M metagenome (GOLD analysis project Ga0299907, IMG submission 198680) | Soil microbial communities from uranium-contaminated site in the Upper Colorado River Basin, Wyoming, United States - RVT152D67 (version 2) ... | reverse complement strand
ACCAGGCCCAAGCGACTGTTTACTAAAAACACAGGTGCATGCGAAGCCGTAAGGCGCTGTATATGCACTGACGCCTGCCCGGTGCCGGAACGTTAAGGGGATGGGTTAGCCTTCGGGCGAAGCTCTGAACCTAAGCGCCGGTAAACGGCGGCCGTAACTATAACGGTCCTAAGGTAGCGAAATTCCTTGTCGGGTAAGTTCCGACCTGCACGAATGGCGCAACGACTTGGGCGCTGTCTCAACCAGGGACTCGGCGAAATTGCATTACGAGTAAAGATGCTCGTTACCCATGACAGGACGGAAAGACCCCGGAACCTTTACTGCAGCTTGGTGTTGGGTTTTGGTACGCGTTGTGTAGGATAGGCGGGAGCCTGGGAAGCCCGGACGCCAGTTCGGGTGGAGGCAACCTTGAAATACCGCCCTTCGTGTGCTGGGACCCTAACCCGGGTCCGTTATCCGGATCGGGAACAGCGCCTGGTGGGCAGTTTGACTGGGGCGGTCGCCTCCCAAAGCGTAACGGAGGCGCCCAAAGGTTCCCTCAGCCTGGTTGGCAATCAGGCGTCGAGTGCAAGGGCACAAGGGAGCTTGACTGCGAGACCGACGGGTCGAGCAGGTGCGAAAGCAGGGCCTAGTGATCCGACGGTGGCTGGTGGTAGCGCCGTCGCTCAACGGCTAAAAGGTACTCCGGGGATAACAGGCTGATCCTGCCCAAGAGTCCACATCGACGGCAGGGTTTGGCACCTCGATGTCGGCTCATCGCATCCTGGGGCTGGAGCAGGTCCCAAGGGTCGGGCTGTTCGCCCGTTAAAGCGGTACGCGAGCTGGGTTTAGAACGTCGTGAGACAGTTCGGTCCCTATCCGTCATGGGCGCAGGAGACTTGAGGAGAGCTGTCCCCAGTACGAGAGGACCGGGACGGACGGACCTCTGGTGTGCCAGTTGTCGCGCCAGCGGCACGGCTGGTTGGCCACGTTCGGCAGGGATAAGCGCTGAAGGCATCTAAGCGCGAAGCTCGCTCCGAGATGAGGTCTCCCATCCTGGGCAACCAGGAGTAAGGCCCCTCGAAGACCACGAGGTTGATAGGCCGGAGGTGTACGCACGGCAACGTGTTCAGCCGACCGGTACTAATAGGCCGAGGACTTGGCTTTTGCTCGCGCTCGCTATGGGGTTCCGGGGTGCCGGTGTTTCGGCGCCGCCCGGGGCTCGCACGCTCACGGCGTTTCGGTGGCCATAGCGGAGGGGAGACACCCGGTTCCATCCCGAACCCGGAAGTTAAGCCCTCCAGCGCCGATGGTACTGCCCTGGAGACGGGGTGGGAGAGTAGGTCGCTGCCGAGACATCTTCTTCGAGGCCCCCGCCACGGCGGGGGCCTCGTCGCGTCGGGGCTCCCCTCGGGTAGGGTGAGGACATGGGGGATCGGAAGCGAGGACGGCGAGGGGGCGGCCCTCCCCGTCGCTCCGGGCCGCGCCCGTCCACCCGCCGATCCACGCTCCCCAAGGAGGTCGTCGAGGAGGTCCGCGCCACCGCGCGCCGGGGCCGGGTGGAGGACGTCCTCGGGCTGCTCGAGACGGCCGTGGCGGCCATCGAGAAAGGGAAGCCGGCGGAGGCCCAGCGCCTCGCGGAGCAGGCGAAGGGGCTGGCCAACCGCTCGGGGGCCGTCCGTGAGATCCTCGGCCTCGCCTACTACGAGGGAGGGCGGTTCCGGGAGGCGCTGCGCGAGCTCCTGGCCTACCGACGTATCAGCGGGAGAGCCGATCACAACCATCTGATCGCCGACGCCCACCGCGCGCTGGGGAGCCCCGAGAAGGCGGTCCCGCTCGCCAGAGAGGCCCTGCGGGCGAGGGTGCCGCCGGAGTCCAAGGCGGAGGCGATCGTGGTGGGGGGCGCGGCGCTCGCCGACCTCGAGCGCTACGACGAGGCGGTGGCGCTCCTCCGCGCCTTCCGCACCAACCCCGACGCCGCACGCCCCTTCGACCTCCGCGTCTGGTACATGCTGGGAGACGTGCTCGAGCGCGCGGGCCGATCGCGGGAGGCGGAGCGGGAGTTCCGGAGGATCCTCCGGCACGACCCCGAGGCGTTCGACGTGGCCGAGCGGCTCGCGGCGCTGTCCTGATCGCTGCAGCGCTCAGTCCTGGGCCGCCTCCAGCCGCTTCCGCAGGTATCGCATGATCCCCATCGCGTTCATGTCGTAGCTGGAGAGGAGTTCGTACCGCTCGGAGACGCCGCGGCTGCGCTCCTCGTCGGCGTCGGCGGGGTTGGTCTCCATCGCGGTGCCCTCGCGGAGCAGGTCGGCGACGCGGTCGGGATCATCGGTCGCGCTCAGCGCCTCCTCGACCACCCGGGTCCATCGCTCGAGGCGCGTGATCGCCAGGGTGGTGATGTGCTCCACCTCGGTGACGGGGCCGAAGTGGCTGAACAGGATCCGTGAGGGCTCCATCCCGCGGATCCTCTCGATGCTCTGGATCGCGAGCTCGAGGTCGAACTCGGGCGGCGGGGTGGCGGGGCGGAGGATCTGCACGTCGGGGAGGAAGACCCCGAGCGCGTCGCCGACGAAGGTCGCACCTGTGGCGGAGTCCAAGAGCGCCACGTGGTGGCCGGCGTGACCGGGGGTGTAGAGGGCGGTAATGGTCCGCCCGTCCCCGAGGTCCACGACGTCCATGTCGGTGACGGAGCGCAGGCGATCGGCGGGCACGGGCTCGACCGGCCCGAACAGCCGACGGAGGTCCTCCTCGCCGTAGATGCGGGCGGCGCTGGCGGCGAGGCGGGTCGGGTCGGCGAGGTGTGGGGCGCCGCGCTCGTGGACCCAGACGGTCGCAGACGGGAAGTGGGGAGCGAGCGTGCCGGCGCCGCCCGCGTGGTCGAGGTGGATGTGCGTGACCACGATGTGGGCCAGGTCCTCCGGTCCGACGCCCAGCGACCGGAGTCCCTCCCGCACCTCGTCGGCGACGTTCGCCGAGCCGGTCTCGACGAGCGCGGGTCGGGGCCCCGTGACCAGGTACGCGGAGGTGACGTTCTCGCGTCCGAACATCCGGGTGTCGATCGCGATGATCCCCGGGGCGGCTTCGAAGGTGCGGGGCACGCGCGGAGTCTATCGTGTCGGACCCCCCTGCTACGGTACGGGCCGAAAGGAGGTGGGCATGGTCACGGTCAACGTGGTCGTGCTCGCAGGGCGGCTCTCGGCGGACCCAGAGTTCATCGAGATGCCGTCGGGCGACACGGTGGCCAGGCTCCGCCTCCAGGTCCCCGAGACCGGCAAGCGCGTCCTCCCTCTCCCGGTCGCGGCCTGGACGAGCACCACGCGCCGGAGCTGCGAGCGCCTACACAAGGGCGATCCCGTGATGGTGCGTGGGCACCTCCAGCGCAGGTTCTTCCGGGGGGCCGGAGGCGGGAGGTCGATCATGGAGGTGGTGGCGAGGGAGGTGCAGAGGCTGGAGCTGCCCGAAGAGGGCTAGTCGCGGCCGCGCTCAGCCGGCGTCGAGCGGCCGCAGCACGAGGCCGGTCCGGGGCTTCGGCCAGAAGTAGGTGGACTTCTGGGGCAGGCGCCCTCCACCCGCGATCACGCGGTTGATGTCTCCGACGCGCGCGGGGGGGAGGAACAGCGCCAGATCGCTCTCGCCGGTCCGGATCGCCTCCTCGGCGATCACGGGGTCGGGGACGAACCGGACGTCCCGGACCCCTTCCATCCCCGCGAGGAGGACATCGTGGAGAGCCTGCACGGTGGGAGGCTCGCCGCCGATCCTCCCGACGAGGTGGTAGAGCTCTCCGTTGCGCGTGAAGGCCGCGCCGAAGCGCAGGTCGTCCTCGCGGAGGACGGCCAGGACCTCGCCCAGGTCGCGCACGAGGTGGCCGGGGATCTCCGGCAGCGGCTCGACGCGGACGACCCGATGGATGGGGAGGACCGGAGGGTCCTCGGTAGCCGCGTCCACCAGGAGCATCATGACCGCGTCCCAGGGCCCGGGGCCGTGGGAGGCCCGCATCTCCCGTCGGTAGGTGAGGGCCGTCTGGTAGCGATGGTGGCCGTCCGCGATGAGCAGCCGGCGGTCCCGATACCAGTCGGGCAGGTCGCCGAGCTCCGTCTCCACCCAGAGGCGATGGACGACGCCCCGCTCGTCCTCGACCTCGAACCTGGACTCGGCCCTCGCCGCGCGCTCCAGGATCTCGGTCTGGGGCTCGCTGGGACCCTCGACCACCGCGTAGATCGGGGACAGGTTCGCCCCCGTGGCCCGGAGGATCGCCAGGCGGTCCTCGACGGGGCCGCGCATCGTCTTCTCGTGGGGGACCACTCCCTGGCCCCACTCCTCCAGGCCCACCTCCACGATCAGGCCCCGGATCCGCCGGTCGCCTCCCTGAAACGTGAACGACATCTCGTAGGGGTAGACGGCGGGCCGCCCCACCCGGACGAGCGCTCCCTCGGCCCGCCACCGGCGGAAGATCCGACCCGCCGCCGTATACTGATCGTCGCGGGCGGCGCCTGGAGCGTCCTCGGTCAGGTCCACGTGCGTGATGCTGTGGGGGCTGCTCCGCCGGAAGTGGGCCAGCTCGTCCGCCAGGATCACGTCGTAGGGCGGGGCCGTCGCCGAGGCGATGCTCCCCACCACGGCGGGGTCGTAGACGAGCCCATCGAAGGGGGCGACATGAGGCACGTCGTCCTGTATAGACGATTGAGGAGCGGCATGCGCGACCGGGCAGACGACGCCTACCACCTTCTCGAGCGAGGTCGCGCCTTCCTCGCCTCCGGCCATCCCCACCAGGCCGTGATGTACCTCGATCGGGCGAAGCTCGTCGAGCCCGACAAAGCCTCGATCCGGGAGACCCTGGGGCGGGCCCTCGCCCGGATCGGCCGGTGGACCCGGGCCCGCCGCGAGTTCGCGAAGGCGGTCGCCATCAACCCCGCCGACGACTACGCGCACTTCGCCCTCGCCCTGACGTGTGTGCGGACCGGCCAGCGAACGCGGGCGATCGCCCATCTCAAGCTGGCCGTGGCGATGTCTCCCCGCGAGGAGTACCGCGAGGCGCTGGATCGCCTCATCTCCTGACGTGGTCTGGGCCGCCGCCGCCGACCGCTACGACGCCTTCCTCTTCGATCTCGACGGGGTGCTGTACCGCGGCGACCGCTCGATCCCGGGAGCGCCCCACACGCTCCGCGCGCTCCGGGAGAGGGGTCGCGAGGTGGTCTTCCTCACGAACAACTCGGCGAGGACGCCCGAGGAGGTGGCCGAGAAGCTCGAGGGCATGGGGATCCCCGCCGACCCGTCGCGGGTCGTGACCTCCGCGATGGCCACCGCCTCGATGCTGGACGGGGTCCGGAGCGCGTTCGTCATCGGGGAGGAGGGGCTCCGCGCCGCGCTCGCGGACGCGGGGGTCGAGGTCGTGGGCGAGGAGACGGAGCGGGCCGACGCCGTCGTGATCGGGTGGGATCGGTCGGTCGACTACGAGGCGCTCCGGACCGCGTCGGTCCTGATCCAACGGGGGGCCCGTCTCTTCGCCACGAACACAGACGCCTCCTACCCGGCTCCCGGCGGTGAGCTGTGGCCGGGAGCCGGCGCGCTGGTGGCCGCGGTCGAGGCCACCACGGGCGTCCGGGCCGAGGTCGGCGGCAAGCCCCACCCCCCCCTGTTCGAGGCCGCCCTCGACAGGGCCGGGGCGCGCCCCGAGCGGATCCTGATGGTGGGGGATCGCGTCGAGACCGACCTCGTCGGAGCGGACCGCGCGGGGATCGACGGGGCCGCCGTCTTCAGCGGGACCTCCGGACCGGCGGACCTCCTCGAGCACGACGCCCCGGCGGTGGTCGCGATGGACGACGTTGCCGGGCTCCTCGAGCCTCGCCCCATCGTGCGCGTCGGGCCGGCGGGCGATCGGGCCGACGAGGCGCGGGCGCTCGCTGAGGAGGCCGGGCTGCCTGCCGAGGGAGGCGCCGAGGAAGCGCTCGCCGCGACGGCCGACGGGGAGACCGTCGGCACCGCCTCGGTCGTGGTCCGGGGCGATGTCGCCTACCTCCACTCGGTGGCCGTGCGACCCGATGCGCGCGGTCTCCACGTGGGGACCCTGATCGTGGCCGCGGCCATGCGCCGAGCCGTGAGCGCCGGCGCTCGAGCCTGCCTGCTGGTCACCGAGGACGCGGCGGGCTTCTTCTCGCGGCTCGGTTTCGAGGAGACGCAGCGCGAGGCCCTGCCGGGCTGGGTCGGGGAGCGATCGCGGGCCTGCTCGCAGAGCGCGGTGGGGATGCGCCGGGCCGTCTCCTAGTACTTGAACGTCGGCCTGACCACCTCGGGTTCCGTCGGCCTCCGGAAGAAGAGCCACGCCACGATGGCGCCGAAGGCGAACCCGCCGATGTGGGCCCACCACGCGACCCCGCCCGAGACGTCCACGCCCAGGCTGCCCACCCCCTGGAGCGTCTGGAGAATGAACCAGAGCCCCAGGACGATCGCGGCCGGAAGCTCGATCGCGGTGATGAAGACGAAGATCACCAGCGTGGTCACTCGAGCGTGCGGCCAGATCACGAGGTAGGCGCCGAGCACGGCCGAGATCGCGCCCGAGGCGCCGATCAACGGGGTCGCCGACGAGGGGTCGGTGGCCACATGCGCGTAGGCTGCCGTCACCCCTCCCAGGAGGTAGAACAGCGGGTACACGAGTCGTCCCATGCGGTCCTCGACGTTGTTCCCGAAGATCCACAGATAGAGCATGTTGCCGCCGAGATGCACGAGCCCCCCGTGGAGGAACATCGAGGTGAACAGCGAGCCGAGGACGCCCTTCTCCGGGCATCGGAGCTCCTGGAGGATGCGTGCATCGCGCTCTTGCGGCGAATCGACCGGCAGGTCGCTCATCGGACGGAACGAGGTCAGCTCCTCGGGGATCGCCCCGTGGCAGTAGGTGAACGCGATCTCCTCCGCGCAGGCCTGGGAGATGGACCCGGAGACATCGTCGCATGCGCCTCTCGGCTGCCACAGGAGGAAAAGCGCGATGTTGAGGGCGATGAACAGCCACGTCACGTAGGGCCGGCGGGCGGCTGGGTTCGCATCGCGGATCGGGATCACGGGCGCCTCACGCCGAGTCCGCTTCCGGCCGGTCCCGACGGACGGTCTCCACGAACCGCGTCACGGCGTCGTTGAAGGCGGCGGGGACCTCGAGGAAGGGGGCGTGGCCGACGTCCTCGAGGGCGAGGACCTCGGAGTCGGGCAGCGCCGCCCCGAGCCGTCTCGACTCGTCGGGGTCGACCAGGCGGTCCTCCTCGCCGATCACCACGAGGGTGGGGTGCTCGACGAGCGCGAGGTGCTCCCGCGCGTCGAAGGCGGTCATCGCCCGGTAGGCGTCGGCGCGCACCTGCGGCGGGACCGAGGCGATCACGTCCCGGATGTACCGGATCTGCGAGGGCGACGCGTGCTTGCCGAAGCCCACCCGCACCACCCGATACGAGAGCGTGTCGGTGTCGCTCCCGACGTCTCTGGCGAGCCTGCGATCGATCATGTCGCTCTCCACGAGGTACCGGACGACCTTCCCCAGGACTCGCGCCTCCAGGCCCGCGCCGGGCCAACGCCCGGCGACGGAGTGGGCGAACTGGACGAGCGGGGTCGAGACGAGCACCGCGCCCAGCACGTGTTCCCGAGCCTCCTTCGCGTGGCGTGCCAGATACGCGAGCGTGACCGTGCCGCCGAGGCTGTGGCCGACGAGGACGATCCCCGCGGGGCCGGCGTACTCCTCGACCACGCGGGCGAGCGCGTCGGTCGCCATCTCCTGCGTCAGCTCCCCGGGGGCGATCCGGTCGGAGTGCCCGTGGCCGGGGAGATCCCACGTGACGACGCCGTAGGGGCCGCCGCAGACGTCGCGCTTCTGGTAGTGCCAGACCGACTCGGTCAGACAGAGCCCGTGGGTGAAGACGACGACAGGGCCTCCCTCCTCCGCGGGAGGGAACCACTCGGTGTACAGCGAGGAGGCGCGGGCCCCCCGGATGATCCGCCGCTCGCCTCGGATCGCGCCGAGGTGGTCGTCGGCGGCCGGGTCGGGCCTGCGGCCCTCGCGAAGCGCGACCAGCCGTCCGAGCGCCACCATCCCTCCGACCGACCGGAGGGACCTCCCGAGGAATCGACGCCCGCCCATCAGAGCATCCGGCGGAGCTGCAGCATGTCGGCGGCCCCAGCGTCCACCCGGACGTGGCCCGCGGGCGCTGCGGGCGTCGGGTCGCCGAGGTGCCCCTCGACCAGCTCCTGCCGGCTGCGCTCGACCTCATCTCGATTCGCCAACGACGCTCCAGTCCGGAGGGGAAGGCGGGGACCGGCCGAGTATACCCGGACCGCACCCCTTCCTCTGTCCTATGCTTCCACCATGCGAGACGTGGTACGCAGGTACGTGGAGGCGGGGCTCGGCACGCTGAAGGCCGAACGCGCCGAGGAGCTCGCCCGCGAGCTGATGGACTGGTCGAAGCGGAGCACCGAGCGCGTCGTGGGGCTCGTCCAGCGGGAGGTCAAGCGGCAGCTCCGGCTCGCCGGCGCCGCGACCCAGGACGAGCTGCGGGAGCTCCGCAAGCGGGTGCGCTCGCTGGAGCGACGGCTGGAGAAGGCCGAGAAGGGGAGGACCTCCAAGGCCTCCTCCTCGAAGCCCTCGACCTCGAAGACCTCCTCCAGGAAGAAGGCTCCGGCCAAGCGCTCCGGCTCGAAGTCTTGAGGCGGCGGCTCGACGTGGAGATGGTCCGCAGGGGCCTCGCGCCCTCTCGGAGCGACGCGCGCGAGGCGATCGAGGCCGGCCGCGTCCGGGTCGCGGGAGGTGTGGCGGCGAAGGCCTCCTCGCTCGTCGCGCCCGACGACGCCGTCACGGTGGAGGGCGAGGCGCGGCCCTACGTCTCCCGGGGGGGCGTGAAGCTGGCCGCGGCGCTCGACACGTTCGACGTGGGCCCGGGCGGTCGCCAGGCGCTCGACGCCGGCGCCAGCACGGGGGGCTTCACCGACGTCCTCCTGCAGCGGGGCGCCTCGCGCGTGACGGCGGTGGACGTGGGCTACGGGCAGCTCGCCTGGTCTCTGCGGAACGACCCGAGGGTTACCGTCCTCGAGCGCTTCAACGTGCGTGACCTGCGGCCCGAGCATCTGGCGGCCCCTCCGGACCTGGTCGTGGCCGACCTGTCGTTCATCTCGCTGGCCAAGGCGCTCCCGGCGCTGGTGGGGGTGGCCGCGGACGGGGCCGATCTCGTGCTGCTGGTGAAGCCGCAGTTCGAAGCCGGTAGGGCCGATGTGGGAAGCGGCGGCGTCGTCCGCGATCCCGCCGTGTGGGCTCGGGTCATCCGGGAGGTCGCCGAGGCCGCCCGCGCGGTCGGAGCCGGACCCCTCGGGGTGATCCCGTCGCCGGTCCGAGGCCCGGCGGGGAACGTCGAGTTCCTCCTCCACGCGCGGAAGGGGGAGCGAGGCCGCGAGGTCGACGTCGACGAGGCCGTGCGGGCGGGGCAGGGGCTCGCGTGAAGGTCGCGCTGGTCGTCCACCCCGCGCGGGATCCGGCACTCGAGGCCGGAGCCGAGGTGGTGAAGCTCTGCGCCGAGCGGGGGATCGCCACGCGATCGCTCGACGACGTGGACGTGGGAGCCGAGGAGCTCGCGGCGGCGGACCGACTCGCCCACGGGGCCGACCTCGTCGTCTCGGTGGGAGGCGACGGCACGCTGCTTCGGGCGGCCCACCTCGCGAGCGGCGCCGGGGTGCCGGTGCTGGGCGTGAAGGTCGGGAGGCTGGGGTTCCTGACCGAGGTGGAGCCCGCCGAGGTTCCCTCGGTGCTCGACGCGTTCGTGGCCGGGGAGCTGGTCGTGGAGGAGCGCCTCACGGTCGAGGCGGAGGCCGACGCCGCGCCCTGGAGCGGCAGCCAGTGGGCCCTCAACGAGATCATGGTCGAGAAGCGCGCGCGCCACCGCATCATCTCGCTTGCCGTCCACGTCGGGGGGGAGTACGTCACCACGATCTCGGGCGACGGCGTCATCGTGGCCACGCCGACCGGCTCCACCGCCTACTCGTTCGCGGCGCGAGGTCCGATCGTCCACCCGGGGGTGGCCTGCCTGATCCTCACCCCGGTCTCTCCGCACATGGTGTTCGACCGGCCCCTCGTTCTCTCCCCCGACGAGGAGGTCGAGATCGAGGTCGAGGGGGAGGAGCCCGGTCTCCTCGCCCCGGACGGAAGGGGAGCCTTCGAGCTCCCCATCGGGTGCAGAGTCCGGATCCGTCGCTCGGATCGGCCCGCCCGGCTACTTCGCCGCGCGGGGACGGAGTCGTTCTTCGACAGGCTGGGGCAGAAGTTCTCCCTTCGGGAGCCCCGGGGGTAGGCTCGCCGCGCTTGGCGAAACGCTCGGCGGGCCCCCTCCGTCACGCGCGGACCGTGGCCCGATCAGCCCACAGCGCGATCGCCAGGGCCAGCACGGCCGTCCCGAAGTGCAGGACGTTGTCGGCCTGGTTCAGCGCAAGGTAGTTCCAGTCCTCACCCACCATGAAGAGCCCGAGGATCCCGACCAGCAGGTAGGCGGCGCCAACGGCTCCGTTGGTCATGCGTGCGGCACGGAGCCCCATCGCGGCGCCCGCGATCAGCAGGCCTCCGATCGCGATGTGCACGATGTTGTGGAGCGGGTTGACCTCGAAGAGGATGAGCTCTTCCCCCTGGGTCCCCGCGAACTCCACGTCGCCCGTCACCGTGAAGCCGAGGAGCCCCACGAGGACGTAGACGGCCCCGAACGCGTAGCCGAAGCCCTGGTTGAGGGTCATGTCCCCTTCCCTCCTTCCGGTCCCGGAGGTCGGATAGGGGGCCCGGCTCGGATCGCCCCACCGACCCTCCGGCGCCATCGTATGCCGTTCGATCGTCGGCAGCCACCGATCGCTGTCGATCTCCGCGATCGCGTCGGTGCCCGGAGGTAGTATCCGCGATGGCATGCTCCTGGAGCTGCATATCGCCGGCTTGGGCGTGATCGACGACGCCACCCTCGAGCTGGCCCCCGGCCTGAACGTGCTCACCGGCGAGACCGGGGCCGGCAAGACGATGGTCACGGTGGGGCTCTCGCTGGTCCTGGGCGCGAGAGCGAGGGTCGGCATGGTCCGCGAGGGCGCCGACCGGGCGGGGGTCGAGGCCCGCTTCGACGCCTCGGAGGTTCCGTCGGCGGCGGAGTGGGCCGAGGACGGCGAGATCGTGCTGGCGCGCGTGCTGTCGGCGGACGGGAGATCGTCGGCTCGGGCGGGGGGCCAGCTGGCGCAGCTCTCCACGCTGGGCGAGCTCGGGGCGGACCTGGTCGAGGTCCACGGGCAGCACCAGACCCAGCGGCTGCTCTCGCCGGCGGCCCAGCTCTCCTTCCTCGATCGGTTCTGCGGCGCGGAGCACCTCGAGCGGCTCGTCCGCTACCGGGGGTCCTTCCGCCGGCTTCGGGAGGTCCGCGACCGGCTCGTCCACCTCGAGGAGGCGGCCCGCGAGCGCGAGCGCGAGAAGGACCTGCTCGAGTACCAGGTGGGAGAGATCGAGGCGGCCGGGCTGCTGCCGGGGGAGCGGACCGAGCTCGAGGCCGAGGAACGGCGGCTCGGCCACGCCGAGCGGATCCTGGAGCTGCTGGGGTCGGCCCGGGCGGCGCTCGACGAGGAGGACGCCGGGGCCGACGCGCTGGGGGCCGCCGCGGCGGCCGTGGAGGAGGCCGCGGCGCTGGACCCCTCGGCCGAGGAGCTCTCGAAGCGGATCGCGGGGCTCGCCTTGGAGGCGCGCGACGCCGCCGGGGCGGTCCGGACGCACGCGGAGGGGCTCCAGCTCGATCCCACGAGGCTGCAGGAGGTCCGCGAGCGCATCGCGGCGCTCCGCGACCTCGAGCGCAAGTACGGCGACGGCGAGGAGGGCATCCTCGCGTACCTGGAGGAGGCGCGCGCCAGACTGGCGGCCGCCCTCGGGACCGACGAGGAGCGGGCCGAGCTGTCGGCCGAGGCCGACCGGCTCGAGGCCGAGGTGGACGAGACGGCGGCGTCGCTCCGGGAGGTGCGGGCCTCGTCCGGGCCCGAGCTCGCCGAGCGGCTCCGGGCCGAGCTCGAGGAGCTGGGGATGTCCGGGGCGCGCGTCGAGGTGGACCTGCGTCCCCAGGACCCCGGCCCCGACGGCTCCGAGGCCGCGGAGCTCCTCTTCGCCGGGGGCCCCGGGCAGGCGCCGCAGCCGCTCCGCAAGGTGGCCTCGGGCGGGGAGCTCTCGAGGACGATGCTGGCCTGCCGGACGATCCTCGCCGACCTCGACGAGGTCCCGACCCTCGTCTTCGACGAGGTGGACGCAGGCATCGGCGGCCACGCGGGGGTGGCGGTGGGGCGGCGGCTCGCGAGGCTCGCCGGGTCGCGTCAGGTCCTGGTCGTCACACACCTCCCGCAGATCGCGTGCTTCGCCGACCGGCACTTCCACGTGGCGAAGGAGCGCGGCAGGACCTCGGTCCGAGCGCTCGAGGGCGAGGATCGCGTCGGCGAGCTCTCCCGGATGCTGTCGGGGATGCCGACCGAGGAGGCTGCGACCCACGCCGAGCAGCTGCTCGCGGAGGCGGCTCGGGAGAAGGGCGGGTGAGGACGCGGTGGCTCGTCGCCGTCGGGCTGCTCCTCCCGGCGGTCTGGATCCCAGCCCTGCTGGCCGGAGGCCGGGACGGCCCCCGCATCGTCGAGCCGTCGCACGAGGTGGTCGGCTCGGAGCCGGTGTCGCCGGTCCCTGGCACGCCCGTCTTCGCGGAGACCCTCGGGATTCCGCTTCACCTCCCGGCCGCGTCCGTACGGCTCGTGGCCTTCCACGAGGCGTCGATGGAGGGCGCGATCGCGATGCTC
>Ga0299907_10001740_pt1 | contig 12785 bp, 11 predicted proteins | sample RVTome_16_FD_198680 | JGI IMG/M metagenome (GOLD analysis project Ga0299907, IMG submission 198680) | Soil microbial communities from uranium-contaminated site in the Upper Colorado River Basin, Wyoming, United States - RVT152D67 (version 2) ... | reverse complement strand
CTTGGGATCGAGACCCTCATTGAGGAGATTCTTGACGTTCCCTTGTGTGGGTGCCCAGCAGACGTCGGCCAAGTGGTCGATGAGGACTCGATTGTGCTCCTCCGGCATCCGCCGATCGAAACTGCGCAGGCCCGCCTCGACATGAAAGAGAGGGATTTCGAGCGAGTTGGCGGCAATCGCCCCGGCGAGGCTGCTGTTGGTGTCGCCTTGGACAACCACAGCTGAGGCATCGGCGAGGTGGCGCTCGATGCCGATCAAGGCGCTTCCGATCTGGCTCGCCCTGGACTTCCCTCCGATCTCCACCCGATGGTCCGCCGCGGGCAGGCCGAGATCGGCGGCGATGGCTTCGGAGAGCTCGGCATCGAAGTGTTGCCCGGTATGAATCAACCGGACGGCCGGACCGAGGAGATCCACAAGTGGGGCGAGCTTGATGATCTCGGGGCGTGTGCCGTAGACGACGGCGATTGACTTGGGTCGTAATTGCGACATGACTCGCACACCCCATCGGATTGACTGCGGTCAGGCTAAAGGAGTGGTTGAGGGTCTGGTTGTACTCCTCCGCTCAGACGTCTGGGAACCTGAGGAATGGATTCGCCAAGCGCTTGGCCGTGGCTGGAGCCGGCCGTTCGAAACGGATGACCGATGCAATCCTCAGGCTGAAGGGCAGGAAGGTATCACGCTCAACTGCCCATTTGACGACTGCCGAAGCTGAATGTTCAGTGGCGGATAATGAGAACACCGGTACGAACGATCGCGGTCATTCAGGCAAGAATGTCGTCGCAGCGACTTCCCGGCAAAGTGCTAGCCGACATCGCAGGTAGAACGATGCTTGAGCGAGTCGTCGCCGCAGCTCGGGCGTCCGGCGTCTGCGATCAGATCATCGTTGCCACGTCTGATGATCAGAGTGACGACCCAATTGTTGCGGCGGCTCGGACGATAGCGGTGTCTGTACACCGGGGTCAGCTTGATGACGTGCTGGGCCGCTTCCTCGGAGCGCTGAAGGATTTTCCCGACAATACGATCGTGGTTCGTTTGACAGCGGACTGCCCGCTTCTCGATCCCTCGGTTATCCGGATGGCCGTCAGAGCCTTTGAAGAGGCCCACGTTGATTATCTCAGCACGATCCGCTCACGCAGCCTTCCACGCGGTCTCGACGTCGAGGTGATCGCCCTCGCTTCTCTCAGGGACGCCGATATCAAAGCGTCCGGGTACCAACGATCACACGTGACTCCAGCAATCTACGAGAATCCAGGTGAGTTTCAGATCGCCGGAATTTCCTTTGAGCCGTCTTCGGATGATCTCAGGGTCACGGTCGACACACCCAACGACTTGGAGGCTGTTCGTCAAATCATCCTCGGCATGGGTGACCGCGCTAATGATCGCCTGGCGCTGGTCTCGTTCTTGCGATCCCATCCGGAAGTCGCGGCAATCAACTCAGGCGTAATCCACAAGGATCTGAAAGACGGTTAGCTTCGAAAATCCACCATGTCCCATGTAAGAGGTGTTCCCCTCTTGATGATCGCTTTCGATCGACGACCGATGATCTCTACCAGATGTTTGGGAGCAATCCCGTGGCCCGGACGGATCACGCGAACATTTGAGCGGGTGAACTCGTCGCCCTCGACGATGTCCTGAACGGCGAAGATCGACCGACGAAAGATAATGCTCCGCTTCTCTTCCTCGCTCGGACCCAATACAGGCTGACCCATGGCCTGTTCGACGTTTCTTATCGCATCCACCATCCGACCCAATTCTTCGCCGTCGATGGAGAAAGCCGAGTCGGCACTGGAGATGGAATGGCTCCTTATGAAATGTTTCTCGATAATCGAGGCGCCTGCGGCAACGGCCGCGATGGGCACTTCGATGCCGAGTGTGTGATCGGAGAACCCGACTTCGACATCCAATACTTCTCGGAGGTGGGGTATGGCGCGGAGGTTCAAATCCGATGGAGATGCCGGGTAGGCGCTCGTGCACTTGAGAACTGCGATTTGCCTCGCCCCGTTCGATCGCGCAACCTCCACGGCCTCGGTTATTTCCTCCAGAGTCGACATCCCAGTGGAGATGATCAGCGGTTTGCCGGTCGACGCAAGCATCCCAATCAACTCATGGTCGACGATCTCGAAAGAGGCGACCTTGTGGACGGGGACCCCCATGGATTCGAGGAACTCGACGGATTGAGTGTCGAACGCAGTCGAGAAGAGCTCGATACCCGCCTCGAGTGCCACTTTGCGTAGCTCTGGCTGCCACTCCCAGGGCGTGTGTGCCTCGTCGTAGAGCTCATACAACTTCCTCCCTGCCCAGAGTCCATCCTCAATGGTCATCCAGGGGGTGTCTGCATCGATCGTCATCGTGTCTGCGGTGTAGGTCTGGAGCTTCACCGCATCTGCGCCCGCATCGGACGCAATCCTCACCAGTGCCGCTGCCTCCTCGAAGGAGCCAGCATGGTTGGCTGACATCTCGCCGATCACATACGTCGGAGCGCCCTCGCCGACCAATCGTCCTGAAATCTCAAAGTTGCGATGCCCCACGTTCGACTCACGTCACGATCTTGGTGAAGCTCTGCTGAGTCCGAACACATTGCGGAGGTCTGTCACAGACCATCTCTCCCATCGGGTGGGCGATCCTGACAAATCGAGCGACGACCCTTGAGACAGTATTCTCACTCTCCTTTCGGCTCCATCTGATGGCAACATAAACGATCGCGCGGGCCAATTCTATGAGATCTCCGCGACCGCCGGCCGCCGTGCCATCCCAGTTGCAATCGCCCAGGTCGGCCCGCCACTCTCCAGAGGGAGACCGACCAGGACGGTTCTCGTGTTGGCATCACAGAAACCTCCAATAGTCGACTTGTCGCCTAGCCTTAACGTCATGCGGGTCAGGCCTGCCGTAATGGACGACGCCCAGATGCTGCATGACTGGGCAAACGACCCAGATACACGCCGTTGGTCGTTCAACACTGATCTTATCGCCTGGGAGTCGCATGTTTCGTGGCTCGCTGGGGTGTTAGAGAATCGGGATCGGATGATGTATGTCGGCGAACAGGATGGGCCTGTCGGATCGGTTCGATTCGACCGGAAGGATGGTGTGTCGGAGGTTTCGATTACGGTTGCACCCTCGCGGCGGGGCGACGGGCTGGCCCGGACGTTGTTGCATGCGGCCTTGGCTGAGTATTCTCACCGTCCGGTCGTGGCACGTGTGAAGGTAGGAAACGAACGGTCGATGCGTCTGTTCGCGGACTGGCAGTCGATAGACCATGGAGTGTTTCTATACGAGGCCGGCGTCGGCAGGGTTTAGAAGCCGAAGTTGTCGCCAAGGCACGGCCGGGGAACGTGAGGATCAGGCCAGTCAACTTTGGAGTCTCCTGGCCACTCGGCCGGCTCCTTGACCGTCAGACAATCCAGCCATTTTTTCGGACAATTCGCGACGCGAATCAGAAGTCCAGCGGCTCGGTGTCAGAAGTGCGTCGATCTGTCCCCGGGAGTCCGCAACCGGGACTCCAGCCATCTCGAGGTACCGACCGATTCTCCCTTGGTTGGTCGCGGTGACCACGAACGCCGCAGGAATTCCCAGGGTGGCGAGTTCCCAGGTCAAAGTGCTCGCCGAGGCGATGAACAGGTCGGACCACATCATCAGGTCCGCCATATCTATGCCCGAAAGGAAGCCCTTTAGAGTTACGTTGTCGGGAAGTGCACGCGTCTCATACCCAACCTCTCCCGCGACTCTCACTTCGACACCTGCCCACTGCCCGACAGCAGCGAGAACGTCAGGCATGTATCCGGTCGAATCAGTGGCTCCCAAAGCCACAGCTATCCGTTCAACCCTCGGGTGGAACTCTCTCGTCACCAGGCTGGTCGGCCGGCGCCGGGTGAATTCCTCCGCAACCAGTGCGTATCGCGTCCCAGCAAGAACGATGGCGTCGGTGCGTGTCTGCAAAGTCATTTGCTCGCATTGCGGCGCCAGGCAAACGACCATGGAGGCGGCCGTCAGGTCACGATCCACTTGATCCTCCATGACCACTAGGGGGGCGATCTCAGCTGACCTGTTTAGAAAGGTCGGGTTGACGGCATACGAGTCAACGACCACCCATTTCACGGCATGGCTACTAGCGACACCTTGCATGGCAGGAAGTGGGTCCTCCGTTTCGAGTTCGTTGTTGACTCGATGTCCTCGCGATGTCACGAGATCAGCTGGAAGGGTCTCTTGACCCACCGTCACGAAGATCGACTCGTACCCGACAGACCTCGCCGCATCGGCAAGACTCAAGCACCGGCTCAAGTGCCCGTAGCCAATTGACGGCGATACCGCACAATGGAACAGAAGTGTGGGGGCAGAGGTGACCTTCGCATTCATCTCATCCTGATGTTCGCAGACCTTGGAAGACCTCAGGTGCTCCCCGCTACAAGCCGATCAGGAGGCAATGATGCGTCGGCCTCTCGAGGCTTCCCCGTAGCATTGAACAGAGAGGCTCAACGATGACATATCTTCACCACAAATCCATACTGCTTACCGGCGGCACGGGCTCATTTGGAAGAGCCTTTGCCCGGTACGCACTCGACCACCTGGATCCTCGACGGCTGATCGTCTACTCGCGCGACGAACTCAAACAGTCGGAGATGAGACAAGAGCTTGGAGATGATCCGCGCCTCCGCTTCTTTATTGGTGACGTCCGTGACGAACGGCGCATGGAACGAGCGATGGACGGAGTAGAGGCTGTTGTTCATGCCGCCGCGCTGAAGCAGATCGTCACGGCCGAGTACAACCCCTTCGAGTGCATCCAAACCAATGTCATGGGTGCCCAAAACGTGATCGAGGCCGCTATCTCAGCTGGTGTCGAACGGGTGATTGCTCTATCGACGGACAAGGCGTCGAGTCCGATCAACCTCTACGGTGCCAGCAAGCTCGCCTCCGACAAGTTGTTTGTCGCCGCCAACCACTACGCATCGCATGCCGACACCAGCCTATCCGTTGTCCGCTACGGGAATGTGGTCGGAAGTCGAGGCTCCGTCATCCCACTATTTGAGAAGCTGGCACCAACAGGCACCTTGCCGATCACAGACAAGCGCATGACCAGGTTTTGGATCACACTCGATCAGGCGGTCCAGTTCGTGGTTGACGGGTTCGAACGTATGAATGGCGGGGAGTTGTTCGTGCCCAAGATCCCGAGCATGCGGATCACTCATCTTGCCGAAGCCATCGCTCCGGGTGCAGTGTTGGAGGAAGTCGGCATCCGCCCTGGCGAGAAACTCCACGAGGAGATGATCTCGATCGACGACGCGAGGCGAACAGTCGACCTGGGTGATTGTTACGTGATCCACCCGGTGCACGCAGAGTGGGGGACTACGCCCATCGATGGACCCCGGGTAGGGGAAGACTTCTCGTACCGCTCCGACACCAACACGGACTGGCTCACCGCAGCCGATCTCCGTGAGCTGGTCGCCGGTCTGTGACCGACGGCTGGATCCCCTACGGTCGTCAGCTGGTCGACGACGATGACATCGCTGCTGTAACAACATCCCTGCGGAGCGGTTGGCTGACGACCGGACCGGCGGTAGACACGTTCGAGGCTGAACTCAGCTCGGTGGCCGGAGCCCCAGCCGTCGCCGTCTCATCTGGAACCGCGGCATTGCACGCCGCATATGCGGCAGCAGGCGTCGGGCCCGAAACGGAGCTGGTCACAACACCGATGACCTTTGTAGCGACAGCCGCCGTGGCATGCGCGCTCGGGGCCCGCGTCCGATTCGTCGACGTAGACGATCGCACTCTCAACCTCGATCCCGAGGCAGTCGGCGCCGCCTGTTCGAGTGCCACCCGTGTGGTGGCGCCGGTGGACTATGCCGGACACCCGGCCGACTTGGAGCCACTCAAAGCTCAGGCTCATGCCGTCGGCGCGTTGTTGGTGGAGGACGCAAGCCATTCACTCGGCGCCGAGTATCGGGGACGACCGATTGGAGCTGTCGCGGACATGACGACGTTCTCTTTCCACCCGGTGAAGCTGATAACAACGGGTGAAGGAGGAGCGGTCGCAACCGGCAATGCTGAGTTAGAGAGGACGGTGCGAAGGTTTCGCACCCATGGCTTGGTTCGAGACCCGGACAGTCACCGGATGCAAGGTGAGGGTGCATGGCATCAGGAAGTTCATGAGTTGGGCCTCAACTATCGCCTTGCCGATCCGCTGGCTGCGCTGGGGACATCACAACTGAGGAAGCTAAGTCGGTTCATCGATCGGCGGACCGAATTGGCTCGTCGCTACCACTCGAATCTGGCATCGGTTGAGGGGATAAGGCTTCCGATCACTCTGGAGGACGTGCGTCATGCTTGGCACCTGTATCCGATACGCGTACTCGAGGGAAGGCGCCGACACGTGTTCGACTTTCTGAGATCAAAGGGCATCGGCGTTCAGGTGCACTACCTGCCCGTCCACCTTCACCCCGTCTTCAGCGACATGGGATACGAGAAAGGCTCGTGCCCGGTAGCCGAACAGGCGTACGACGAGTTGATCTCGCTGCCATTGTTCCCAGATCTGACAGATGACCTGCAGGACCGTGTCATGGAGGAACTGCGGGCCGGTCTCCGCGTTTGATCGGACTCGTTTACATGGCCAACTTCGGTGGTATCACGAACCCAGCCTGGCATTTGTTGCGGCGTGGCTCGTTGTACACCATCACGCTCGCGGTCCAACTTTCCGCAACTGTCCTGGTAGTGCCTGTCGTCACGCGAGAGATCTCACCCGAAGGATTCGGGAGTCTGGCTCTTGCACTGGTAGTGATGCAAATACTCACACTTGTTGCGTCGGCAGGCCTACCGGCAGCGATAACGCGTTTTTACTTCAACGGTCACGAGGGATCAGCGGGATCAAGATCTCTTGTTGCTCTCTCTGCGGGCGCGGCGATCGTGGTGGCCGGCTTTGCCGACGTATCAGGTCCAGTCTGGTCTCAGTTGTTCAGCGGGCTCTCTTATGACTCAACACTGCGAATAGCCACTTGGTCGGTGGTTCCGTTGGCTGTTGTCCTCAGTTGCCAGGCTGTCCTGAGAGCCGAGGATCGTGCAGGTGCATTCATCGCTGTGGGCGGCGTGGCTGCCATTGGCGCTCAGCTGCTCGCGCTCATTGCGCTGATGACCATCGAAGCGAACCCTGTCTATTATCTGGCCGGCCTTGGCCTCGGAACCCTCCTGGCCAGCTTCGTAGGGGTAGCCGCCGTCTCCCCATTAATTCCCCGGAGTCCCATCCGCCTACTTCGGGCGGCGCTTCGCTACGGAGTGCCAACAATTCCCCATGGGCTTGCGCTGTTTCTCCTCGCGGCCGGCGACCGGATCGTTATCGAGAGGCTCCTCGGGCTTGCAGACGTGGGCAGATACCAAGTGGCTTACCTCGTCGGTGCGGTCGGGATCGCGCTAGCTGCTGCCTTCAATAACGCATGGGCGCCGATGATTTACGCTTCGTCGGATTCTGATCGACCCAGACTTCTCGCCCGGACTAGCTCGGTCGCATTCCGTCTGGCTTGTCTGTCCGCGGGTCTGATCTCTCTTGCAGCACCACTCGGCCTATGGATCTTCGCCCCAGCTGAGTACTCCACGCTCGAACTGACCCCGGTGAGCGCGATAGTTGGTCTGTCAGTGATCCCATACGTCGCGTACCTCGCGGGGGTGCACGTCGTCTTTCATCACGGGAAAACCAGTGTTGTGGCATGGCTGACACCTTTGAGCGCGCTTATCAATGTACTTCTCAACTACCTCTTGATTCCACCGTTAGGACTGACCGGTGCAGCTTTCGCAACGCTTGTGAGCTACTGCTTGTTGGCTCTGGGCGTCCATGCCATGTCTTCCACGCTGGAATCCGTTCGCTGGCCATTCGCCGAACAATCGGGCTGGGTCGCACTTGCCATGGCAATGGCACTCTTGGGATCGTTCCTTCCTTCAAGCGGCTCCGGGGGGTGGTGGCTACGAGGAGTGTTGTGCCTGGCTATTGCGGCTGAACTGGGTCGGGTGCTGAGAAGATTCAGAGCGAACGCATGAGAGGAACCTCATGTGATCACGTCAGCCGTCGATGAGGGAAAACCCAGCTTGCTCGAGATCCTCGGATACCGTCGACTTGAACGGAACGACAGCCTTACCCCACTCCGATCCAATGACAGCTAGTGGCGTGTCAGATCTGATAAGAGGTAGACCAAGACGCCAGGCTTTCAACCGCTTCATAGGCTCATCTGGGTGGAATCGGATAGCAACCGATGTGCGCGAAGCTTTCATACGCGTCACGAGACACCCGACCTCTCTGAAACGCTCTTTGGATCCAATCTTGCTAGGGCAGATCATCACGCCGACACCAGGACGTGTTTTGCGCGGCACCGGAGGAGCACCAACTTCCCATTCGACGGATAGAGGGTCGGCCATAACGGTCTGTAGCCGGTGCGCATCGTCTGCTGTTCTGGCACGAAACGTGACTCCAGTTGGAGGGACATAGCGACATGGGTTCACCACCCGACCATGCTGCAGGACGACAACTTGCATGCCCATGACCACTCCGGCCTCGGCCAACAGTCGAACGCGGTGTCCGGTTGTATCCGCGAACCACAACTCCTCAACGCCATCATGCTTCAGTTCTTTAAGAAAGTCATCCAGGTCAGCTGCTTCAAACCTAAGTCGAGTCGATCTGATACGTGCCGAAAGCGGGAGCCACCGGGAGGCTTTCCAAGCATCTCGAAGCGCACGGAAGACACCACGAGCAGCGGACCGCGTTGTCGATTCGCTGCGAACGTTCATCACAACCGGAGCTACACCGTCCAACAGAGGTCGCACCATCTCTTCGTGTCGATCATTCGTGACGAACAAGACTCCTTGGCCACTGACATCCAGACAACGAGGTCTTGCAACCATGCGGAGCAAAGCCCTCGCAGCAATAGCAGCGACATCGGCGATCACCGACAATGGAATCACGTCAGACCCCAACAACGCCACCGTATGAGAATGAACGGTTGGTCGACTCAACAGAATGATCCTCTCGGAACCGGCTATTTCATCACGAAGGCGGTCAGCGATGAGTAGTCCCGCGGAGGCATGCGCTAGCTCACCACCGTCATAAGCATCGCTTGTCTCGATTAGCTGGCAGATCCTCGTGGCCAATGGTCGTTCAAAGTCCCCATCTGTGGGCGATACGGACTCTATGTACGCCCACCCGACGCGAACACCCTTGGTCCTGCCTATAAATGCCACCACCTGGACACACTCTCAAAGTTACAACGCGAATTCATCGCATCACGTTCGGACACGCTGAACAAGCTGGAGGAGACTGACAACTATTCTAAAGCCCGTGGGCCGTCTTTAGATGTGACCCCCTGAACGAACGTAATGACCCATTGATTGTCTCCCCATTTGCGGCGCCGCGGGATCCGAAAAGGCCGCCAAGACTTGTTGTTTTCGCTGGCGGTCCATGATTATGAGGAAGAATGCGAATCCTCCATGTGGCTAGTTCCTTCCCCCACGACACGAACGACCCCACTGCCCCCTTCATGCAAGAGATGCTCGCCGCTCAGGCCTTACGTGGTCAAGAAGTAAGCATCATCGTTCCGAGAGAAGACTCTCTCGTCGAGGGACTTCGTTCAGGTGTGAGAATCATCGGTACCCCTTACGCCCCGCATCGACGGGCTCAGGTGTGGGGCTACGGCAAGAGCTTCAATCACAAGGGCGGCCTAAGGCCCCTCGCAGTCTTCATGACGCCGATGGCTATGGCCTCACTCGCTTCTGCTCTGAGACGTGAGATCCGCCGCCAAGATCCAGACGTCGTGCACCTTCACTGGGTCCTGCCTCAAGGGGCCTTGTCGTCAGTCATTCCAAACTCGGTGCCGGTCGTGGTATCTGTTCACGGCGCTGATGTCCGATTCAGCCGTGGCCTCATGAAGCCATTCACGAGGAAGATACTTGCGAGGGCTGACGGGGTGATCGCAGCTTCGTCCGGGATCATAAACGTTATGACAAGCACGCTTCCCTCGAGCCGCTTTCGAAGCTATGTGATACCGCACGGGGCGGACGACATTCTGTTCGGCGGGAAGGACACGCCGAGCGCTCGCCACAGCCTCGGGCTCGATCGAGACGAACGAATCATTATCGCTGTCGGACGTCTGGTACCCAAAAAGGGTTTCCACAATCTCATCGACGCCGTTGCGTCCATGCAGGAAGTCAACGTTCGGCTCTACATAGTCGGTGACGGTCCGGCGCGCTCGCGCCTACATCAACAAATTGTTGACAGAGGTGCTGACAGAATTCGCCTCTTGGGTCCTCTGACACGAGAAGAACTTGCGACCTGGTATCAGGCAGCGGAAGTTGTCGCGATCCCCAGCATTGTCACCCCAGGCGATATCGATAGCGGCCCGGTGGTGCTCATGGAGGCTCTGGCTGCAGGCAAGGCAGTTGTCGCATCCCGAGTCGGCATGGCTCTTGATATCATCACTCACAATCTCAATGGACTCTTGCTCGACTCGGTTACACCCGGCGAGCTGTCGGAGGCGTTGCAGATGGCGCTAGATCAATCCGACCGGCTCGGGAGCGAAGGTCGCGCCTTATTCGAGCGAGTCGGCAGTTGGGACAGGGTCGCGGCGGACCTTGAGAATGTGTACGAAGCAGCGATCGCCCACAGGCGTGCAACACATGGCTCCTCCCATTGACTGCGAAACGAAGCGCATTCAGAATCGATTACAAAATCTCACAGAAGAGTTGAACGTATCTCTCGACCGTTTTCTTCATGCTGAAGCACCCAACCGCTCGCTCTCGCCCTGCAACACCCATGCTTTTTCGAAGATCTGGCGCGTCGGCCAATCGTTGCACGGCGTCTGCGAACTCGATCGGATCTAGTCGGCAGAGCAGCCCGGTACGTCCGTGATCAACCAACTCGGGCATCGAGGACTGGTCACTCGCGACAATGGGCAGGCCACACGCCATCGCCTCGAGCACGGATATTGAAAGTCCTTCAAGTCGAGTCGGAAAGAGAAATACGTCGGCTTCCCTCATTGCATGCCTGACACCCATCCGGTCAAGGCGGTTCAAGCCAACTGCATTTTCGAGATCCAACGTTGCGGACTCACGAAGACCAGATGTGTAATGCAGTTCAAACTCAGGACCCAACGCTTGCATGACATCGACGAGTAGGTCGGCCCCTTTGCGCGTGGTCAGATTCCCAACGAACAGCAGGCGAAATGCACGCTCCCCGTCCCGACGCTCATCCTCGGAGATGGGCGTGAAGAAGTCCACGTCCACCCCGTTCGGGATGACGATTGGATCGACATCTGGAAAGGCGTCCATCACAGCCTTCTGAGTCGCTCTGCTGACAGCCACTACCCGGTCGGCATCATGGAACGTCCTCTTCTCGAACCAATGCACGAGGGTGCTGTGGAAAACGGCCTGCCCTTTTGATCGGAAAGACGCATATGCGGGATCGTGGACAAATAGCTGCTCCATGGTCACCATCGCCACCCCCCGACGCTTGAAGGCAAAGCCGGCCCAGCTATTTGTGAAGACAATGTCTGTGGCTTCAGGCATCTTCACCGATCGGAGGACGCCAGGGCAGAACTGCATAATGTGCGGGAATGACTGAACAACGGCCTCGTGGCCTGCTTCTTGGAGAGCAGTCGCCAAGGTCTCCGTGAAGGTGTCGGTACCGCTACCTCCAATGATATACGGGAGCCAGATCTTCAAGGCAGCGCCTGTCTCGCTTGCCGTGAAGGGGAGGCACGATCCAGGACGGCGCCTCGTAATGGTTGGGCGATTGTGTTCATAGTTTTCATTGAGGCACACTCATGCATGAGTACCAGAAGTCTGTCGAATCAGACAGATGAACGTAGGGACGATGGGTCTGAGAATCCTCAGCACCACTCTCGGACATCTTCGAGCGATCTTGCGTATCGGTGAGGCGGTTCCCTCGATCTCAAGTGATGCCTCGATTGCCTCCACCTCCACGTGCGTGTATTTCATGTTCGCCAGTTCAAGAAGCTTGTTCAGCTCGCGCTGGCTCAGTGGTTCGCAGTCGTACTCGTGACCACGGCCGCTCAGACGTAGGAATCCGCTGCGCATCGACTTCGGAAGCCAGCTGAGGAACGCCAGCCGATAATGCGGTTCGACCACGCTCCATCGATTGGGGACCGCCAGATAGCCGACTCCGTCTTCAGCCAACACTCGTCTCAGCTCCGAAAGATGCTCTCGCTGAGTCAGCTGATCACCGACATGCTCTATCACATGGTTGGAGATGACGACATCGAAGCTCGCGTCACCAAATGGCAGTCGAGTCCCTCCCACTAGATGGAACTCAACTGGCCCTGATACGGCTCTCTGGTCGGTTACGTCGACTGCCGTGGCACGAACGTTCAATTTCGAATGTGTGGCGAAGTAGTGAGCGATTACACCGGCTCCGGTCCCCACCTCGAGGAGCCGCAATAGCGTGCCGTCTTCTGGAAGTCGGAGCAGTACCTCGATCTTTCGCGCCTTGGTCAGCCGCGCCTCGAGGTCGAGGTCAGCATGTGGCAGGCGCTCAGCCAACGATCCGACCTTGCGCCTCAATCGATCGTGGCCGGCATGACGTTGTGGCGACGCTTGTTGAGTTGAACCAGGAGGTCGGCGATCAGGCCGACACCCGCCATCGCCAACGAGAGACCGAGGATCACGATCGTGTTCGTTCCCACCCGGAAGTCCTTGTCGATGAGGTCGTACACCAACTTGCCGACGCCGGCCAAACCCAATAGGCCGGCAGGTGGGCCGAAGAACCTGATGGGCTCGTGCATCAGCACCATCCGGATGACCTGAAG
>Ga0299907_10001739_pt1 | contig 12788 bp, 9 predicted proteins | sample RVTome_16_FD_198680 | JGI IMG/M metagenome (GOLD analysis project Ga0299907, IMG submission 198680) | Soil microbial communities from uranium-contaminated site in the Upper Colorado River Basin, Wyoming, United States - RVT152D67 (version 2) ... | reverse complement strand
GGCTCGCCGGCGAGCGCGGCGCCGGGCTCGTCTTCGCTCCGGCCCCCGGCGAGATGTACCCCGAGCCGCTCCTGACCCGCGTCACGATGACGGGGATCACCGACGACTACGAGGGCGCCAGCCGGCCGGGACACTTCGAAGGCGTGCTCACCGTTGTGGCGAAGCTGTTCCACATCGTCCAGCCCGACGTGGCGGTGTTCGGACAGAAGGACGCCCAGCAGGCGGCCGCCGTCCGACGGATGGTCGCGGATCTCGACTTTCCCGTGGAGATCGTGGTGGCGTCCACGATCCGGGAGCCGGACGGGCTCGCGCTCTCCAGCCGGAACGCGTACCTGTCCCCGAACGAGCGGCGCCACGCGCTCGCCCTCCGCTCTGCCCTGGAGCGGGTGGAGGCGCTGGCCCGCGAGGGAGTCACCGAGGCCGACCGGCTGATCGATGCGATGCGCGAGGAGCTCGACCGCCATCCGGCTGTGGAGGTCGACTACGTCGCGCTCGTCCAGCCGGATTCCTTCCGTCCGATCCGGCGGCTGTCCGGCCCGGGCGTCGCGGCGGTCGCGGCGCGCGTCGGCGGGACCCGGCTCATCGACAACGTGGTCATCGAATCCGATGACCGCTGAGCGCGCGACTCCGCTCGCGGCCGTGATCCTCGCCGCCGGCCAGGGGACACGGATGAAGTCCGCGCTCATCAAGGTCCTGCATCCGCTCGCAGGCCGGCAGATGATCCGTCACGTGCTTCTCGCGGTTCAGGGGGTGGGCGCGGATCGGATCGTGTGCGTGGTCGGATATCAGCGCGAGCAGGTCCAGGATGCGCTCGACGTGATCCCGGGGATCGAGTTCGCGGTCCAGGAGGACCAACTGGGGACCGGTCACGCCCTGCTGTGCGCGTCCGGATCGCTGGAGGGGTTCGAGGGCGACGTGCTCGTCTGCTACGGGGACACGCCGCTCCTGACGAGGCACACCCTCCACGAAGTGGTCCGGGTCCACCGGGCACACGACGCGCCGGCCACGCTCCTGGTCGCGCGGCTCGACGACCCCACCGGCTACGGTCGCGTGGTGCTCGACGACGGCGGCGGCGTGCTGCGGATCGTCGAGCAGAAGGACGCCGACGAGCCGACCCGCGCGATCCGCCTCATCAACACCGGCGTGTACTGCTTCTCCTGGAAGACGGTGGGCCCGCTCCTCGACCGGCTCTCGACCGACAACGCGCAGGGCGAATGGTATCTGACCGACGTCATGCAGATGCTGGCGGAGGCCGGAACCCCGGCGCGCTCGGTCCTGCTCGAGGACCCCCAGGAGCTGATGGGAATCAACGACCGGGCGCAACTGGCGGAGGCCGAGGCGGTGCTCCGCGACCGCATCCGGAGGCGCCTGATGCGGGAAGGGGTCACGTTCATGTCGCCCGAGAGCACGCTGGTGGACGCCGACGTCCAGATCGGCTCTGACACCGTCATCTACCCGGGCGTGGTCATCGAAGGCGTCTCGAGCGTGGGGCGCGAGTCGGTCATCGGGCCGTTCACCCGCATCGCGGACTCGCATGTGGGACGCGGAGTCGAGCTCAAGGGATGGAACCTGATCGCCAACACGACGGTGCCGAACGGCTCGATCGTGCAGCCGTACGTGCGCCAGGGCGCGGACTGACGCCGGCCGAGATCCGGGAGGTGGTGGCGCCCCGGCTGAGCCCCCGGCGGCTCGCCCACGTCGAAGGGGTGGCGGAGACGATCGATCGGATCGCGGCCCGCTGGAGCGGAACGAGGCGCGACGCGGCCGCGCGCGCGGCGTGGTACCACGACGCCTGGAAGTGTGATCGCACCGAGGAGATGATCGAGGAGATCCGAGCCGGCGGAGGGGAGGTCGACCCGTGGGCGCTCGAGCGGGCGCCGGTCCTGATCCACGCTCAGGCGGCCGCCGTATGGGCGCGGCGAGCGATGGGTGAGGAGGACGAGGAGGTCCTGCTCGCCGTGCGGCACCATCCGACGGGCCATCCGGACTGGGGCGAGATCGGGCGCGTGCTCTACGTCGCCGACTTCTGCGAGCCGCGACGTCCGTTCGCCGAGTCGTTCGGTACCCGCCGGATCGCCGAGCGGGCCGCGGCGGGCTCGGAGGCTCTCGCCGAGGCGGCGGTCGAGATCCTCTCGATCCGCCTGCGCCGCGCCCTCGAGTCCCGGCGCCCGATCCACCCCGACGGATGGCGAACCTGGAACGCGTGGTCGGGAGCGGACCGAGCGTGACCGCTCGCGCCGCCGCCCGCCGCAAGAGAGCCTTGGGCTCCGGCTGCCTCGAGACGGCGGCGATCGTCGTCTTCGCCGTTCTCCTCGGTGGCTTCGCTGTGTCGACCTGGATGCGGCACGCGGGTGTAGGCGACGAGCCAGCGGGATCGATCGCCGCTCCGGACTCCCTCGTCGGGCCGCCCATCGAAAGGGCCCGGATCCGGGTCGAGGTGCGGAACAGCTCGGGGGTTCCGGGGGCCGCCGCACGGGTCACCGAATACCTCCGGGAAGCCGGGTTCGACGTCGTCGACTTCGGGAACGCCGCGGAGTTCGACCGGCCGCGGACCACGGTCATCGATCGGGTGGGCGCTCCCGACCGGGCACGCGAGGTGGCCGCGGTCCTGCGCGGGGTCCCGATCGAGTCCCGGATCGACACGACCCTCTACCTCGACGTGACCGTCCTCGTCGGCCGGGACGCCGCGGATCTCGTCGGCGGACCCGAGGTCCCCGAGGGAGGCCGCTGGCGGGGCTGGCTGGACCGCGTCCGCCGCCTCTGGCGCTAGCTGCCCCGCTTGCGGGCCCCGGGGCCGCCCGCTATCATAGCCGCCCGTTTTTTTCTTCCCTCATCACCGGGAGGCGGACATGGCGCGGAAGAGGAAGGGGTCCCGAAAGGCAGGGAAGAAGTCCGCCGGGAAGAAGGCGTCGCGCAAACCACCGGCTTCGGCGAAGGCCGCGAAAAAGAAGCTCGCCAAGAAGAAGGCCTCCCAGAAGAAGCCCGTCAGGAAGAAGCCCGTCAGGAAGAAGGCGAGCGGGAAGAAGCCTGCCAAGCGGAAGGCCGCGAAGAAGAAGGCCGCCCCGAAGAAGGCCTCCGGCAAGTCGGCCCGGAAGAAGGCGGCGGCCAAGAGACCGGCCCGGAAGAAGGCCACCCGGAAGAGGTTTCGCGGACGCGGGCGCGACGCCAAGTTCTTCGAGCACTTCCGCCAGAAGCTCCTCGAAGAGCGCCAGCAGATCATCCGGCGCCTGGACGAGCTCCGTGAGGAGCTCCGCGGCCTGGACGAGACCCCCCGCGAGCTCGAGGAGTGGGCCCAGGAGGAGAAGGACCGGGACATCCTGATCCGGCTCGAGGACCGCGAGACCGACGAGCTCAGGAAGATCCAGGCCGCCCTCGGCCTCATCGACCAGCGAGAGTACGGGTATTGCCAGGTCTGCGAGAAGCCGATCCCGCGCGCCCGTCTCGAGGAGCTGCCGACCGCCTTCCGGTGCGTGGACTGCACGCCCTGAGGCGCCGGGCCGCGGCCGCTTGATCACCGTCACGCGCTTCGACCCTGACGGCCGCACCAGCCGCTTCAAGGACCTTGCATCCACGGGTTGGACACCCGATTCGCCGGCCACCGTGTGGGTCGATCTCGAGGCTCCGGCGGCGGAAGAGCTGCGCTTGCTCGAGGATCCGTTCGCGTTCCACCCGCTCGCCATCGAGGATTGCCTCACGCCGGACCACCAGCCCAAGATCGAGGATTTCGGGCCCTACCTGTTCCTGATCTTCCGCGGGATCGACTTCGACTCGCCGGTCGACGAGTTTCAGACCCTCAAGCTGGCCGCGTTCCTGGGGCCCAACTATCTCGTCACGTACCACCGCCGCCCGATGAAGAGCGTGGCCGCCGTCGTCGAGCGGCACAACCATGAAGCCGGTCACCCGTTCCGCGGCGTGGACTACCTGCTGTACGAGATCCTCGACCATCTGATCGAGTTCTACTTCCCGGTTCTCGACAAGGTGGAGGACGAGATCGAAGCGGTGGAGCACCGGATCTTCGAGGACGACGACCAAGGGGTGCTGAGCATGATCCTCCAGCTCAAGCGTCGCGTGCTCGACTTCAAGCGGACCCTGGCGCCGCACCGGGAGCTGTTCGGCCGGATCAGCCGCAGCGAGTTCGAGGAGATCACACCCCAGACGGTCGTCTTCTATCGCGACCTCTACGACTCCACCTACCGGCTGACCGACATGGCGGACTCCTACCGCGATCTGCTGAGCGGTACGCTCGACGCGTACCTGTCGATGGTGAGCCACCGGCTGAACGAGGTCATGAAGGTGCTGACCGTGTTCGCGACCATCATGTTGCCCCTCACGTTCATCGCCGGCGTGTACGGCATGAACTTCGAGTACATGCCCGAGCTCCACTTCCGGTATGGGTACTTCGTCGTCTGGGGGATCATGATTGCGGTGGTCGTGGGCATGCTCGCGTTCTTCCGCAGGCGCGGATGGCTCTGACGAGGGGCGCGCCGGCCGCCCTCGTGCATCCGGTCCTCGTCGGTCTGCTCTGCGCGGCATCCGCGGCCGCACAGGCGCCATCCTCCCTCGCCCCCACCGATCCGGACGTGCCGACGGTGGCCGCGCTCCGCGGCTTCCCCACCGGCGAGGGCTTCTCTCTCCACGCCGACGTCGAGCGCGTGCTCGCCGGTCTGGCGGACGCGTCGGACCGCGTGCGGCTCGAGCGGTACGGGGACTCTGTGGAGGGGCGCGGTCTCTGGCTCGCCTGGATCAGCGCGCCCGGGAACCTCGCCGCGTTGGACTCGCTCAAGGCCGCGAACCGCGCGGCGCTGGAGACCGCGCCGGATACCGCGAGATCGGACCGCCCGATCTTCATCTGGCTCTCGTTCGGGGTCCACGGGGACGAGGCCTCGGCCCCCGAGGCCGCGCTCGAGCTCGTCCAACACCTCGCCGCCTCGCGAGACCCACGGGTGGTGGGATGGCTGTCGGAGGCCGTGATCGTCGTCGACCCCCTCCTCAATCCCGATGGGCACGAGCGATACGCCACGTGGTTCCGCTCCGTCTCCGGGCCCGCGCCGGACCCGGACCCGGGCGCGGTCGAGCACCGTCCGCCCTGGCCCGGCGGGCGCACGAACCACTGGTACTTCGACCTGAACCGCGACTGGGCCTGGGGCGTCCAGCCCGAGACCCGGGCACGGGTGGCGGCCTACCTCGCCACGCTGCCGCAGGTCCACGTGGACTTCCATGAGATGGATGTCGGCTCGACCTACTTCTTCTTTCCCGCGGCGGATCCGATCCACGGCTTCTATCCGCCCAGCACGGTCGAGTGGGGCGCGATCTTCGGCGCCGCGAACGCGGCCGCTTTCGACGCCCGTGGCTGGCCGTACTACAGCGGCGAGGACTTCGATCTCTACTACCCGGGCTACGGCGACTCCTGGCCCAGCTTCCTGGGAGCGACCGGGATGACCTACGAGCAGGCCGGAGGCGGGGAAGCGGGCGTCGTGCTGGAGCGTGACGGGCTGGAGCCGCTGACGCTGGCCGATCGCGTCTCCCACCACCTGCACGCCGCCCTGACGACGATCGAGACCGCGGTCACCCATCGGCGGGAGCGGCTCGCCGACTTCGACGCCTTCTGGTCTGCCGAGGCCCGCCGCGCTCCCGGCGCGCCCTGGGCGTGGGCGGTCGACGGCGCCGGGTCCGCCGCCGACGCACTGGCCGAGCTTCTCGCCCGGCAGGGGGTCCACGTCGACACGCTGGCCGCCGCGGTCGCGGTGCACGGAGCCCGGCCCTTCGCCGGCTCGCCACCTGCGGACTCGCTGCCCCCCGGCACCCTGGTCGTGGTCGCGGACCAGCCGTTCGGCCGGTATGCCGCCGCGCTCCTCGAGCCCGACGTCGCGGTCCCCGACACCTCGCTGTTCTACGACATCACCGGCTGGTCGCTGCCGTTCCTCTACGATCTCCACGCGTGGCGCGTCGACTCGTCGCTTTCGGTTCCGACCGGGCGGTGGGCACCGGCCGAGCCCCCGGAGGAGATTCCGGTGCCAGACGGCACGGTCGCGCTTGTCTGGCGCTACGAGGCGCTGGACGACGTGATCGCGGCCGGCCGGCTGTTGTCCCGTGGCGCGCGAGTGCGGGTGAGCGACCGGCCGTTCCGCACGGACGGGGGCCGCTATCCGCCCGGCTCCTTCGTCCTGCCGGTCGCGGGGCAGCCGGGCAGCCTGCGTGACGCGGTCGCCCTCGCCCGCGCCGCGGGGGAGGCGGGGGCCCGGCCGACGGCGCTCACGTCGTTCCGGGTCGAGGACGGGATCGACCTGGGGTCGGACCGGATGCGCCTCCTGCGTGAGCCGCGGATCGCGCTCGCCTCCGGCTCGGGCACGCAGCCCAGCTCGGTGGGGGCGTGGTGGCACCTCCTCTCCGGCACGGCGCGCCTGCCGATCGACGTCGTCCGTCTCGGCGATCTCGCTGCCCCTCCGGGGGCCGACGAGGATTCGCTCGCCGGCCTCGGCCGCGCCCCGCTGGATCTCGCTCCTTATACGGCAATCGTCCTGCCGGACGCCGAGGGGCCGGCGGCCTACCGGGCCGCGCTCGGCCCGGTGGGGGCGGAGCGACTGGACGCGTGGGTGCGCGCCGGGGGCACGCTGGTCGTCGTGCGAGCCGCCACCGCGTGGCTGGCCGACTCGGCCACCGGGATCGCCGACCTCGAGCTCGCCCCCGATCCCGACCCGCCGGGACCCGAAGCCCGCCGCGCCCCCCAGGCCGTGCGGGACCTCGAGGACGTCCGGTCGCGGATCCCCGGCACGCTCCTCGCAGCCGCGGTCGACACGACCGCGGTCCTCGGCTACGGGTACACGGACGGCCGGGCCGCGGTCTTGCTGCGCGATCCCACGGAGCTCGAGCTCGCGGAGGAGGGGAACGCCTGGGTGCTGACCGACGAGCCGCCGCTGGCCGGCTACCTGCCCGCCGACGCCCGCCGCAGGCTCCCCGGCCGTCCGTACGCGATCGTTCGGGCGGTGGGACGGGGACACGTCGTCGCGTTCGTCGACGACCCGGCGTTCCGCGGCATCGGATACGGGTTGAGGAAGGTGGCCCTCAACGCTACCCTCCTCCTCCCTTGAACGGGACGGAGAGCGAGCCCATGCGGTCGAAGTCCAACCCCGTGTTCCATCTCGCCGACGCGGGCGAGATCGCGGCCGGGCGGACGACCGACGTGTATTTCGCCCGGATGCTCGAGGTGCTGGAGCGGGAAGGGGAGGATCCCCGGGTCGCGGTCGAGATCCGCGCCCGATCGTTGCCGGACGGGTGGCCATGGGCGCTCCTCGCCGGGGTCGAAGAGGCGGGCACACTGGTCGGATCGGCAGCCCCGGAAGTGGAGCTCCGTGCCCTGCCCGAGGGGACGCCGTTCCGGGCCGGCGAGCCCGTCGTGACCGTCGCGGGGCGCTATCGCGAGTTTGCGGCCCTCGAAACCCCGCTCCTCGGCCTTCTCTGCCAGGCCTCCGGCATCGCGACCGCGGCCGCCCGTTGCCGCGTCGCCGCGGGCGAGCGGACGCTCCTCTCGTTCGGGGCCCGCCGCATGCATCCCGCGATCACGCCGATGATCGAGCGGAGTGCATGGCTGGGAGGCTGCGACGGCGTCTCGGCGATCGCGGGCGCCGACCTCCTCGGGATCGAGCCCACCGGCACCATGCCCCATGCGCTCGTCCTCTGCCTGGGCGACACGCTCCGGGCCGCGCGCGCATTCGACGACGCGTTCGGCGACGACACCCCCACGATCGTCCTCATCGACACGTTCCAGGACGAGAAGTTCGAGACGCTGCGGGTCGCCGAGGCGCTGGGGGACCGACTCGACGGGGTCCGCTTCGACACGCCCGGGTCCCGGCGCGGGGATTTCGCCGCGCTGCTCCGCGAGACGCGCTGGGAGCTCGAGCTGCGGGGCCATCACGCGGTCCGGTTCTACGCCTCCGGCGGCATCGACCCGCAGACGATCCTGGACCTCAACCCGGTGTGCGACGGGTACGGGGTCGGCACGTACATCTCGGCCGCCCGCACGGTCGACTTCTCGCTCGACATCGTCGAGATCGAGGGCCGTCCCGTCGCCAAGCGGGGCAAGAGGTCGGGACGGAAGGCGCTCCTGCTCTGCGGGGCGTGCGGGAGCCGGACGGTGGTCCCGGCGGCTTCGGACGACTCCGGGCTGCCGTGCCCGACCTGCGGCGCCCCCACCCGCGACACCCTCCGGCCGGTCCCCGATCCTCCGCCTCCGGTCGAGGAGCTCCGGGAACGGGTCCTGGCGGAGGTCGCCGGGCTCCCCCTGGGGGAGGCCCCGACCTGAGCGTCCCGGTCGTCGCCATCGACGGCCCCGCCGGGACGGGCAAGTCGACGACCGCGCGCGAGGTCGCGCGGCGCCTCGGCTGGCGCTACATCGACAGCGGGGCGTTCTACCGGGTCGCCGCGCTGCTCGCGCTCCGCCTCGACCTCGACCTGGCGGCTCCCACCGGCCGGGGCCGGCTGCGCAAGGCACTCGGGTCGGCGGACATCGAGCAGGAGCTGGTCGGGGGCGAGTGCCGGATGCGGGTCGGAGGGGAGGACGTCTCGCTCGAGATCCGGACGCCGGCGGTCACGGCGATCGTCTCCCTGGTCGCAGTCGACCCCGAGCTCCGCGAGATCGTGAACGCCGAGCTGCGGGAGCGGGTGGGGGAGGGACCGGCCGTCCTCGACGGGCGGGACATTGGCACGGTGGTCTTCCCGGACGCCTTCCTGAAGGTGTTCCTCGTCGCCTCGCTCGAGGAGCGCGCGCGCCGGCGCGTAGCGGAAACCGAACCGGCTGGAGCCGACGACCCGGAGGTGCGGGCTCGCTACGCCCGGAGCCTTGCCGAGCGCGACCGGCTGGACGAGGAGCGGGCGGTGGCTCCGCTCAAGCCGGCCGCCGACGCCATCCACGTCGACACGAGCGATCTCGACTTCGAGACCCAGGTCGCCCTTGTCGTCCGCGCGGCCCGCGAGCGGCACGATGGACGCTCTTGACACTCCATGGCGGCTACGGGTAGCTTCAAGGTTCTCAATACAATTGGCCAGGTCCCTGACCGGATTACGCCCGGACGGGACCTCTTTTTGACCCGGAACCCCTGGATCCCAACTCGATGACGGAAGACAAGCAGACTGCCTCGCCGACGGCTCCGGCCGCCGATGAGGCGAACCCCACCCCGCAGCCCGACACCCAGGAGCCCCTCCTCCCCGACGATGATCCAGCGGTGACCCTTCCGATCGAGCGGAAGGCCCCCGACGAGCTCCTCGACGAGGAGATCGAGCGGTCCGCCCAGGCGGTGAACATCCGCGCCGACCTCTTCGACGAGGACGAGTACTCCCTCGACGAGTACGAGGAGCTCCTCGGCATGTACGAGGAGTCGATCCAGGACATCCAGGAGGGCCAGATCGTCACCGGCCACATCCTGCGGGTGGACGAGAACGTCGTCGTCCTCGACGTGGGCTTCAAGAGCGAGGGCGCCGTCTCGCTCGACGAGTTCAAGCCGACCGACTCGCTCGAGGTGGGGGCCGAGGTCGACGTGTTCCTCGAGAACCTCGAGGACCAGGATGGCCGCGTCGTCCTGTCGAAGAAGAAGGCCGATTTCTTCAAGGTGTGGGACAAGATCCGCCAGGCGTACGACAACGGGACGATCGTCCAGGGGAGGCTGGCGCGGAAGATCAAGGGTGGGGTGATCGTCGATCTGTTCGGCGTCGACGCGTTCCTGCCGGGATCCCAGATCGCGCTTCGCCGGGTGCCCGACATCGACGCGCTGATCGGCCAGACGATGGAATTCAAGATCATCAAGCTGAACAAGCGGCGGCGGAACATCGTGGTGAGCCGGCGCATGATCCTCGAGCAGATCCGGGGGCAGAAGCGGGAGAAGCTCCTCGAGGAGATCGCCGTCGGCCAGGTGCGAAGGGGCGTCGTCAAGAACATCACCGACTTCGGCGCGTTCATCGACCTCGGCGGCGCGGACGGCCTGCTCCACATCACCGACATGTCGTGGGGCCGCGTCGGCCATCCATCGGAGCTCGTCTCCATCGGCGACGAGCTGGAGATCAAGATCCTGGATCTCGACCTCGATAACAATCGCATCTCGCTGGGCCTCAAGCAGCTCCAGCCGTATCCGTGGGAGGACGTCTCCCAGAAGTACCCGGTCGGCTCCCGCGTCCAGGGGAAGGTCGTCTCGATCACCAACTACGGCGCCTTCGTCGAGCTGGAGAAGGGCGTCGAGGGTCTGGTCCACATCTCCGAGATGTCGTGGACCCGCCACATCAAGCATCCCTCCAAGGTCGTTTCGATCGGCGACATCATCGAGGCGGTCGTCCTCAACGTCAACGAGGAGGAGGAGAAGATCTCGCTCGGGATGAAGCAGATCGAGGAGGACCCGTGGGATGGGCTGGCGGAGAAGTACCCCCCGGGCACGGTGATCGCGGGCAAGGTCCGCAATCTCACCTCGTTCGGCGCCTTCGTGGAGATCGAGGAGGGGATCGACGGGCTCGTCCACATCAGCGACATGTCGTGGACGCGGCGCATCCACCATCCCTCGGAAGTCGTTCGCAAGGGCGAGACCGTCAAGGTGCAGGTCCTCAACATCGACACCGAGAACAAGCGCATCTCGCTCTCCATCAAGGACCTGCACGAGAACCCCTGGCAGACCCTGGGGGAGAAGTACTCGGTCGGGATCGAGGCGGAGGGCAAGGTGGTGCGGCTGCTCGACAAGGGTGTGGTCGTCGACCTCGGCGGAGATGTCGAGGGATTCGTGCCGATCTCCCAGCTCGGGTACCGCAACCTGGAGAACCCCGCCGACAAGTTCCGCGAGGGCGACCTGCTCGTCCTCAAGGTCATCGAGTCGGATCCGGACAGCCGTCGGATCGTGCTCTCGGTGATCGACATCCCCAGCCACCGCGACCGGGGCGAGGACGAGGAGCTTCCGGAGCCGGCACCCCGCGTCGAAGAAGCCCCCGAGCCGCGCCGCGAGCGCGAGCGCGAGGCGCCCTCCACCCAGATGGCCGACGCGATGGCCGAGGCGCAGATGGAGGCCGGGGGAGCGGAGTCCGACGACGCCGCGGAGGAAGCGGCAGACCGCGAATCCGGGGAGTAAGGCGCCGCGACCGGGCCGGCGCGTGATGATCCCATTTCCCCGGTCCAGGATCGTGCTGGCGCTGGCCGCGGTCTGCGCGATCACGCTCTCGTGCGCCGCTGGCGAGCGCTTGCCCCCACCGCTCGGCACCGCCCGCATCAGTCGCGCCGACCAGGAGTCGGCCCAGGCCGCCTACGATCGCGGTCTCGCGCTGTTCCAGCAGGCCGCGTACGATCCGGCCCTGGCCGAGTTCACCACCGTGATCGAGCGGTACCCCTCGAGCCGCTACGCCGGCATCGCCCTCTACTGGCAGGGGCGGACCGCGTACCAGCTCGGCCAGGACGAGACCGCCACCGCCGCGCTCGACCGCTATCTGCGCCTCGCGCCGGACGTGCCGAACGCCGAGCATGCCGCTCTCCTGCTCGCCAACGCGCTCTACAACCTGGGCCGGTACGAAGCCGCGCTGCAGGTGACGTACGGCGTCCAGCGCGCCGCGCCCCAGTGGCTCGACGACTACCTCGCCCTGTCGCGCGACCTGCTGAACCGGCTGCCACGACCGGTCGTGGAGGCGGCCGCGGCCCGCACCCCGGCGCTGAGCATCCTCGCCCCGTTCTACCTCCAGGCCGCCCGCTGGTCCCATGCGGCGGGGGACCCGACGCGGGCGACCGACCTCGCCTCCCGGGTGACCGCGTTCCCCGAGCTGCCGGCGCCGATCCTGGCGGAGGCCCGGGAGCTCGTGGGACCCGGCGGGAGGGAGGCCGCGATCTCGGCCCGGCTCGGCTTCATCGCCCCCACGGAAGGCCGCTTCGCCGAGGTCACCGAGGCGATCAGCCGGGGGGTCGAGATCGCCCTCGAGGACGTCAATGCGGGCCCGCAGGCCGGGATCGCGCTCGTCTCCCGCTCGACCGAGAACGATCCCGACTCGACGGCCGCCGTGATCCGCACGCTGGCCCGGAACGAGCGGGTGGCGGCCATCCTCGGCCCGCTGACGAGCGAGTTCGCCCTCCCCGCCGCGCGGCTGGCCGTCGAGGAGGGAGTCCCGCTCGTCAGCCCGACGGCGACCGACGCCCGGCTCCTCGAGATCGATCCCCGCGTGTACACGGTCAACGCCCTCGACGGCGCTATCGGTCACACGATCGGCACCTACGCGGTGCGCACGCTGGAGCGGCGGCGATTCGCCATCCTGGCGGTCGACGACGCGTACGGCCGGATCCAGGCCGACGCCTTCGCGAGCGCCGTGCAGTCGTCGGGTGGGCGGGTCGTGTACCGGTTCCAGTACGACCGCGGGTCGACCCAGTACACCGACCAACTGGGAGCCATCGTCCGCTCCGGCGCGGACGCGTTGTTCATCGCCACCAAGAGCCCCAACGAGGCGCTCCGCATCCTCAATCAGATGGCGTTCTACGAGCTCGGGGGCATCCTGCCGCTTGGGACCGACGCCTGGAACGACGAGGAGTTCTATCGCCAGGGCCGCCGCTTCGTGCGCGGCTACTTCGCCGACACGTTCAGCCGCGACGAGCGGATCACCCGCTGGCGCGCCTTCTCCCAGCGGTACGCGGCTCGCCACGGCGAGCCGCCCGCCAATTTGATCCCGGGCTGGGGCTACGACGCCGCACGGCTGGCGCTCGAGCGCCTGGCCGGGCATGGCGAGCCCGCCATCGAGTATCGCGGGGCCACCGGCCTGTTCCGCTTCGGCCCGCAGGGAATCCGCCG
>Ga0299907_10001738_pt1 | contig 12789 bp, 11 predicted proteins | sample RVTome_16_FD_198680 | JGI IMG/M metagenome (GOLD analysis project Ga0299907, IMG submission 198680) | Soil microbial communities from uranium-contaminated site in the Upper Colorado River Basin, Wyoming, United States - RVT152D67 (version 2) ... | reverse complement strand
GCCACGCGGCGACGGCGTCGACCCGTGGCCCGTGCCCGCCCGGTTGGCGGATGTCTGGCTGCGAGACCCTGTCCTCGGTGCCGACTGGAGCATGTGGCAACGCTGAGCGACGCCGGATCACACACATCGAAGTCACAAGCCGTGCGTGGGCGCAGGAGGAGTGCGCCGAGTGGCTGACAAGCGGTGCGAGGCCACCGTTCATCAGTCCGCCGTGTCGCGGTGGGCGGACGGTGCCAAACCCCGTAAGCAGCTCCATAGGGACGCCATCGCTGCCTACATCGACGAGGCACGCCGACCTCGCGCGTCCGCGACGTGGACGGTGACACGAGCCACACCCACGGCGCGGCCTCCGAACGTGGGTGTACATGCCATTGCACGCACCGCCCGCGCCGACCCACGATCCCGTGGGCAAGATCTCTCGTGCCGCGCGCTCCTAGCGTGGTGACCGTGACCGGCGTCAAACACAATCTCGTGAGCCTTTCCGACTACTCGTTCCAGCGGACGAGAGCCCGGCTCGGAGGCTTGACCAACGACGAATACGTGTGGGAGCCGGTGACTGACTGCTGGACCATCCGGCTTCAGCCCGATGGTCGGTATCGCGCCGATTGGGCGGTACCCCTCACCGCGACCGGTCCGTTTACGACGATCGCGTGGCGTCTGTGGCACCTCATCAACTGCTATGGCGCCGAGCGAAACGCGACGTGGTTGAACGTCGAGGACGGCACAGGCCACATACCTGCGCCGGGGGTGACTTCGGACGCTGGCTTCGCGGAGTGGGAAGCGCCTGCCACAGCCACGGCGGCCCTCGATGCGCTCGACGACGCCCACGACTTCTGGCGTCGCTGCCTGGCTGCTGTCACCGAGGAAGGATTGGGCGAGAAGCTCGGCCCGGTCGGCGGACAGTACGCCGACTCGGACCGCGCAGGGTTCGTCTTCCACATGCTCGATGAGTTCATCCACCACGGCGCTGAGATCGCTCTGCTTCGTGACCTCTACCGAGGTGAGCGAGAGGCGCACGAGCGAGATCCGCTGGTGCGAGCCCTGCTTGCTGGCGATGCCGACGCCGTGACCGCCATCCACGCCGAGAACCCGTCCGCCCTCGACCGCGTGCGGGCGTCACATCCCGGCCTCATCCTCGAAGCGGTCTCGTCCGGTCGGTGGCATGCCGTCGATTTGCTCCTCGAATCAGGGTTCGCCGCCGACGTCGAGGAGGGAGCCGGTCCACTCCACCACGCGGCTGGCGCTGGCCGCCTCGATATCGTCAAGCTCTTGGTCGAGCACGGAGCCGACACCGGCCGAACCGAGCCGATCTGGCGAGCGTCCGCCCAGGGCTGGGCCGAGTACTTCCACCGCCGGGACGTGGTCGAGTACCTTTCGAGCACGTACCGGAGCTGACGTTGACCTTGTTCGAGCTGACGTACGTGGGTGCAGGCGGAAGGCGCCCTTCACTGCTTCGACCGGCAGGCTGAAGACTCGGCCCGCCATCTCACAGCGGTGCGTGCAATGACAAACAGGGTGGAGACGATGGGACTCGAACCCACGACCCCCTGCTTGCAAAGCAGGTGCTCTAGCCAGCTGAGCTACGTCCCCGGGGCATGAGCAAAACGTGGCGGAAAACCCGCTGCGTGTCTGCGTTGCTGCCGGAGCGTCGAGTGTACCGGGGCCGGGTGGCGGGCCAGCGGGCGCGCCCGAACCCCGGCCGGCCCGGCCAGTTCCGAGGGCGCGCCGGGTTGGAGGCCGGTGCCGCGTCGAGCGCGCGTCAGGCGGCGAGCTGTCCTGGTGGGACCTTGCTGTGACGTGCCCGGTAGAGGGCAACGGAGTTCACGGCGATTGCGAACCCGAGGAGGTCGACGAGCTGGCGGCGGCCACCGACGGAGTGGGCACGGCCGAGCCAGAGCGAGTCGTCAAGAGCGCGGTTGATCGACTCCGAGTCGGCGCGGCGCGGGTAGAGGCGCTGATAGTCGGGGTCAGCCGGCGGGATGGGGCGGACGTGCTCGGTGCGGTTGAACTTGCGGCGCCGGTCTTCGTCAGTGGTGTCGTGACGGAGGAGGACGGTGCCGCCACCGTGCTCGGCGGGGACGTCGAAGGTGCCGTACCAGCGCCAGGTGCCGCCTACGTTCGGGCGGCGGTCGATCTTGCGGCGCACGAGGGGCACGAACACGCCGTCGCCGTTCTCGTCGAGCTCGATGAGTCCGAGCTGTCCGGCCCGCGCCACGAGGTCGAGCTTCTTGCCGCTGGGCAGCATCTTCCGTTCGACCGCGGTCGTTCGTTCCTGGCGTGGCTTCCTCTGTCGCCGACCGCCAGCGGCGGCGGTGACGGGCACGACGGGGACGAGCCCGCGTTCGTGGAGCAGCTCTTGGAGGTGGACGCCGCGGAAGGCGCCGTCGTAGAGCACACCTTGGGCGCCTGGCAGGTGGGGTCGGACGGCTGCGATGCAGTCGAGGGCGTTGCGCGCTTCGCCGCCGCGTGCGGCCAGGTGGTCGAAGTTCAAGACGATCCGACCATGCACATCGCGGCTCCGGCATGCGACCAGGACGAACTTGTTGCCGTACGCCGACTCGCCGCTCCCGCTGACGAACAGATCCGCGTCGGGATCGGCGCGCAGCGGCTTGACCTCGCCGGTGACCCGGTCGACGCGCCGATCGCCTGGCTTGGCCCGGTACAGCGGCGTGACCACCTTGCCGTCGGCGTACAGCATGCGCCCGAGGTCGGGGTGCGTAAGCGAGCCCGGTCCGTCCTCACGGCAGAGCCCGAGGGCTTCGGCCTGGCTGCACGCGCGTCGAACGAACACGTCCTTCAACTCCGGCCACACGTCCGCAGCAGCGAAGTAGCGCGTGCGCATGTAGTGCCAGTGGTGCCGGGTGATCGGCTTGGCTGGAAGCCATCGCTCCGGGTCGTTGGGGAAGCGCTGGACCACCCCGCCTGCGGACGTGTTCCCACATCAGCTGCGATCCGAGCTCCGTGTCGACACGGCGGGCACTCCGTACGACCGAGATCAGCGCGTCGTAGAAGAAGTACGCCCAGGCAGGGAAGTCTCGCGGCCTGCCACCGTGCTCGGGCGGAGGTGTCGGTACGACGTCGCCGAGTTCGTAGATCGCCTCGTTGTCGAGGATCGCGTCGACGTACTCGAGGAGCGGGACGCCCGTGTTGTCGCGACTCACGGACCCGCCGACCAGTCGAGCGCGATCAAGTGCGCGGCACGGTCCAGGCTTCGGATGCCGAGCCGTCTCGCGGCGTCCTCGACGTGGCCCGTCTCTTCGTACGCGCGCCGCGCGGCCACAGCCGGAACTGAGCTGAGCGTGATCAGCGGATCCCTCTCGAGCCCGGCCCGCCGCAGGACTCGGCGAAGCACGGCAGTGACGGACGCTCGACCACTGCTTGCATCGCCATCGAAGACGAGACGGCCGGTCCCGACCTCGTTGGCGCGTCGCGTCATGGTCTCGATCGACCAGTCACGCAGCGGCACGGCCCGCGCCAGTGTTCTGCTGGTCGCGTGGACCCGCATCGAGCGGGACGCCACATCGAGGTCATCGACTTCGGCGATGGCGATCTCGGCCGGCGACATGCCTGACTCCGCCATCGCCCAGATGGCCGCCGCCCGCGACGCCGCGGGGCCGGACGCGGCAGCCCACCGTCCGTCGTCGGCCTCTTCGTCGGTCAGCTGCCCTCGGCCATCATCTTGCCTGCGTACCCGGCCCGCGCCGGCTCCCCAGTCTGCGCCACCATCAGTTGGGCGATCGCCGTCCCCGCGCGGAGCCGCAGTCGTGCTCGACCCAAGTTCTTGATCTCCAGCGTGATCCGGTGAGGGTTCGGTACCTTCTGATGCGACCCCTCTGAAGGTGGGTCCATACCCCACCCCGGCGAGATGTGCGGCGCTGTGCAGTGAACGATTAGTCCATGACGCGCACGGCCGCTCTTGCCCTCGATGAGCCCGCAGAGGTCGTCCGCGAGACTTAGGCCCTCTGCTGTTTCGCCGAGAACAAAGTCTCCCGGCTCAAGGATGACCTCATCAAGCTCCTTCATTTCCGCGTAGTCATAGACGCGCGCCGTAACATCGACAGTGAACTCAAGACCTTCGCCCTGCGGAAAGTTCTGGACCCAGAAGATGTTGTGCAGGGTCAAGTCGATCGAAGCAGGCTGAATCGCGTTGGGCTGCAACGGCTCGACGACCAAGCGCCCGTCGTCCATCGCGGCCTGGAGTTCGCGGTCCGAGAGGAGCACCCCGTCAGTCTGCTACTTACTTCAACAATTCGGTTGGAACCTCGACTCTCGGCCCAAATGTGAGCGGCTCACCCGAGACTTCGACCAAGGAACGCCCGTTGTTTTGATGGAGCAGCGTTACGCGAACCCTGCCGTCAGCTTCCTCTGCTAGCGGCTGTGGCGACACCAGGCTGCTCTTCACGTAGAAGGCAGGTGGCTCAGGCGCGAACGCTTCATCGATTCGAATGAACGCTTCGTCTGGCTTAAGGCTTGCCGAGAGACGGCAGCGACACCACACGCTCTGGAACCGGTCCTCGCCTGGGTCTGTCGCCATGTCGTCCTCCGCGCCGACACGCGCCTGGAGAGCGATCCTACTCTTCTCCGAGCCGCTTGTGAACTACAACTGTGTGATTCGCATAGTATTCGCTAGACATTCGCAGAGCAAGGAATACCCCTCGGAATCTTGACGAACGGAACCGAGTGGACCGATCGTGACGCCGCCGGGCTGCGCCTGGCGCGATCGAAGCTGGGACATAGCTGGCGTGAGTGTGTGCGCGCACTTCATGAACTAGGAGCACCCGAGGTCTCCCAGGGAACGCTCTCGAAGTGGGAAAACTTCCGATCAACGCCGAAGCTACCGGAGTCGGCCACAGCAGTTCGTGCCTACGTGGCAGCGGCCGGGGTGGCGGTCGACCCTACATACGAGTCGGCCACTGAGCCGTCGTTCGTCGATGCGGTCGGCGCTCTACTTGGAGAGTCGCCGCTGACGCCCCGAGCCCTTGTCATATTCGAGGCAGTCGTAGACCGTATTCGAGCGGGACCGCCATTCAGTCAGCACGACATCGAAATGGTCGAGCTACTGCTGCGGGACCTCACCGGTCGGTAGGTCCGTCTCTCGACAGAACCAGGGACGCCTTCGCGAGAATTCAACACTGGGGAGGAACCGCACCAGGAACAGGGGCGATCCATGCTGGTACTGATCGCAGTGACGAGTCTCGAACGGAGGGCCGTGCGCGGCCTCAGAGAGCCAGCCATTGCCCGGAGTTGTGCGAGGCTTTGACATGCACTCTCCGCACCACATAGCCGCAATGGTCTCTCAGACTGAGGCGTACAGGCGCGTGGCTGCGACGGTGAACGTGCCGCGCTTCGCCAGCCCAAGAGCAACGCTTCCAGACGTCGACGAGTTCGCGAGAGAGCTTTTGGAGTCTGCCGAGTTCCGTGCACTTCAGTTGGGTAGCTGGCTCATGACTCCTGAAGGCGACCTCTTCGAGACCGTCGCCGCCCAGTTGATTTCGCCGGCTTTCGTCCCACAGTTCCGACTTGTCGTCAGAGCCCTTGAGCTCGCCGCGCAACAGCAGCACGAACGCAAGAAAAGGCGAGTAGCCCTCGGCGTCGGAGGCGCGGTCGTGGCGTTCTCTCTGTGGAGCCTGTGGCGTAGCGCGTAGTGGCGCTGTCTGCCGGTGGAGAGTTATCTGCCGAACGTCAGATGTCACAGCAGTGTTGGAATGCGGCGGGCGAGGTCGGTTGCAAGGTTGCCTCCGATGCCGAGAAGGAGGCTGCTGGTCACTTGGAGAACCGCTCGCAAGATCCGGCGACGCGGACGGCCGACGAGATGCCGCTCGATCGTCTCGAGCATGGTACGGATCTCCTCAAGGTCTGCGGGCTGCGCTGAAATCGAGTCGGACTCGACAGCGCCGCGCAGGTCTCGAACGAACCGTTCGATGGCCCGCAACTCGATGGCGTCGAGCGGCTGCAGAACGTCCTCGTCGGGGACGAGCGACCGCTCGACCGCGTCAATCCCGAGCGGCGTGATGCCAACGAGGTCTCCGGTCGACACGAACTCGATGTGGCCAGTGCCTTTCAAGAACTGCGCGGTGCGCATCACCTCGTTCGCGTCCCACTCGTTGTCCGTCGAGAGCTCCCCCAACCTCGCCCTTCCGAGAGGTGCCGGCGTCGCCTTCGTGGCGACGTAGAGCGCGATCAGAAGGTCCGAGCGGAGTTGACGCCGTCCGATGACGACGCTGCGAAGATCATCCTCGTCAACCACCATGCGAGGGACCGTACCGCTGGGGTGTGACACTGCCGCGTTGCGAAATAGGCGCCAACACGTTCCAGTCAGCGTCGCCGACGGGCCAGCTCGCAGGCACGATGCGGTTTTCCGCACGCCCCACGTCCCCCTCGGGAACAGCGAGTGTATCGGCGCCATAGCAGAAGGCAGCGGGTACGCGGCGGGCCATGGGTGTCACCGCACGGCGTCGCGGAGGGCGCGCAGAGTGCGTCGGGACGGGCGGATCGGGCCTGCAGAGAGCCACCAGGTTTCCCCAGGTGAACGGCGATGTGGTGGCCAAATGGGGGGTCGTCCCCAGAGTTGTCCACAACCAGGGTGATAACAGGCCACCCGACACCGAACTGACCCCGAGTGTGGTGACCCTAGCGGGTAGGCGCCGTCTCGCCCTCGAACACGGCGGCCCGCACGCCCCGTTCGGCGAGGTCGGCGAGGAAGGGGACGGGCTCGGAGACGAGGTCGGCGAGGCCGCCGGCGCCGAAGCGGCGGAAGCGGCCAGCACCGACACCGCCCAACGCCCACAACGCCGACACGACGGCAACGCCGGCAGCAGCGACGCCCGGTCGGTCGATGGCGCCGAGCACACGCGTGTCGGACACGGCGTCACGCCACCCTCGCACCTCGACCCGTACCGCGCCGAGCTGTCCTTCGGCGTGAGGGCGCCGCAGCATCGGCAAGCGCGAGGTCACGCGATCGCGCCGGGACGCGGCCAACCGCGCCGTCACGCGCGACACGGACGGAAACGCGGCGTGCAACAGCACCGGATCGGCCACCGCGGCGCGGTAGCAGTCGAGCCCGCCGACGGGATCGGGGAACCAGCACAGCTCGCGGCCCGAGCCCGAGCGGCGCGTGACCATCGCGCCGTCGCGCCACTCGCGCATCGGCGTCCGCAACGCACGGTGGTGCTGCCGCGCGCACGCGGGCCCGCCCGTGCCGACTTTGGCGACGTGGATCTCCTCGACCCCGGTGAAGTCGGCCGCGGCGTGGCGGGCGAGCAAGCACGACAAGCCGGGCGCCATCCCCGCGCCGACCACGACGACCTGCTGCCGCTCGAACGCCTCCGCGTCGAGCGCGAGCAACGACGACGCCACGTCGAGGTCGTCGCTCACGGACACCACCGACGCACCAACTGCCAACGCCCGCTGCGCCAACGGGCGGTGGTCCCCGGGACAAGCGAGCACAACGACCGAACCGCGCACGAGCTCGTCGACAGGCGCGGACGCGGGCACGACCGTGACGTCTTCCCCGAGCGAGGTGGCGATCGCATCCGCACGCCCGCCGTCGACGTCGGCAACGAGCAGCCGCTCGACGCCGGGCGAGCCGTGCAGCTGGCGGGCAACGCGTGCACCGACGGCGCCCGTGCCTACGACTGCGACGGCAACGCCCGGCACGTCAGCGAAGATCCGGTCCGGACAGCTCACGCCATCCCCCACCTTGGGGGGGCGTGCCGCCGGTTCCCCGCAAGCGCAGCACGGCCGCGACCACCGCCGCGGTCACGAGCGCGACCAGTGCACGACGTAGCGCTCTCACAGTGGGGCTAGGTGGAGTCGAACCACCGACCTCAGCATTATCAGTGCTGCGCTCTAACCAGCTGAGCTATAGCCCCGGGCCCTGCGAACAGCCGGGTCAGGATAGCCGTCGGCCGGCGACGTCCCCGCCGGTCGGTCAGCTGGTCCGTCGGCCGGCCGCTCAACCGGGGTGGCCACGGGAGCGGGCCGCCGGCGGGTGTCCTCCTCGAGCACGACGAACTGGATCCCGCCGACCACGTCGGCGATCAGGTTGTAGACGGTGGCCACGAACACGCAGAACCCCGTGCCGGCCAGCACGACCACCAACCCTGCGGCCACGAAGCCGCGCAGCAACTGCGGGCCGACGAACCGGAAGCTGTCGAAGCCGAGCACGCTCATGAACCGCTCGACGCCGTCGACCGCGCCGAGGACGGTGCCCGCGAACCACAGGATGACGCCGGCGACGAGCAGCACCAGCGTGAACGTCAGGAACAGCAGCGACGACACCTTGAGCACGGACACGACGTCGATCCGCCGAACGATGCGACGTACCCGCCGGCCCTGAGCCACCTGGCGAGCCTACCCAGCCCCCGGCGGCGCAAAGCCGGTGCCACCACGGTCGCCCCCGTCACGGTCAAGGTCACTCTCGGCCGTACGAGCTCGCGCCACCGCCTCGGTGCCCCGCCCGTCGAGCATGCGTACCCGCACGCGTACGTCCGCGCCGATCCACTCGACCTCGACCACCTCCGCGCCGTTCGCCCGCGCCACCGCATCGGCCGCCGACGACGATGAGGGCGACGGCTCGCCGGCAGCAGCCAGCGCTGCCGCGTCCGCAGCCGTGCGGGCCCGGGCCGCCGACACGGTGTCCGACCCGACTCGGGCGACGCCGTAGGCGAGCAGGCCGCACAGCGTCATCACCACCGCCACGAGCGGCAGCATGGCGACCTCCTACGAACCGGAAGGAGCCACGGCGGACGCGTCCACGGCAGCCTCTTCGTCCTCCGGCGACAGGATGGGGGCGGCCGACGCCACCGACTGGCCCTCGTCGAGGTTCATCACCCGCACGCCCGTGGCATCGCGCCCTTGCGACGAGATGCCGCGCACGGGGATGCGCATGGTGACGCCGCCCGACGACACGAGGAAGATCTCGTCGTCCAACCCCACCATGAACGCGGCGATCACGTGGCCCTTGCGCGCCGTCAACTTGATGCCGCGCACGCCCTGGCCGCCGCGGGTCTGGCGGTTGAACTTGTCGAGCTGCGTGCGCTTGCCGAACCCGGCGTCGGTGACGATGAGGATCGCGGTGTCGTCGCGCGCCACGTCGCACGACACGACCTCGTCGCCCTCCTTCATCCGCATGCCGCGCACGCCGGCGGCGACGCGGCCCATCGGGCGGACGTCGGTCTCGTTGAAGCGGATCGTCATGCCGAGGCGCGACACCATGAAGATGTCGTCGTCGCCGCCCGTCTGGATGACGCGGACGAGCTGGTCGCCCTCGTTCAGGTTGATGGCGATGAAACCCTCACGGCGGGACTTGTCGTACTCGCTGAAGGCGGTCTTCTTCACCTGGCCCGAACGGGTGGCGAAGAACAGGTACCGGTCGTCGGGATAGTCGCGCGTGTCGATCACGGCCTGGATGCGCTCGTCGGGCGCGAGCGGCAACAGGTTGACGATCGCCGTGCCGCGGGCCGTGCGCTCCTTCATCGGCACCTCGTGCGCCTTCAGCCGGTACACCTTGCCGTGGTTCGAGAAGAACAGCAGGAACGCGTGCGCGCTGGTGTGGATGATGCGGGTGACGAGGTCCTCTTCCTTGAGCTTCGCCCCCGCTACGCCGCGGCCACCGCGGCCCTGGGTACGGAACGCCGTCGCCGCGACGGTCTTGATGTAGCCGGCCTTGGTCATCACGACTACGAGCGGCGCGTCGTCGATGTAGTCCTCGATGCTCATGTCGCCCGGGTCGAAGACGATCTCGGCGCGGCGCGCGGTGGCGAACTTGTCCTTGATCTCGAGCATCTCGGTCTTGATGACCCCGCGCAGCTTCTCGGGCGAGGCGAGGATCGACTGCAGCTCGGCGATCTCGGCTCGCTTCTCCTCGAGCTCCTGCTCCAGCTCGCGACGGGCAAGCCGCGTGAGGCGGGCAAGCGGCATGTCGAGGATGTAGTTGGCCTGCACCTCGGTGAAAGCGAAGCGCTCGGCCATCAGCGCCTCGCGCGCCGCCGCGCGGTCCTCGGACGCGCGGATCGTGGCGATGATCTCGTCGATCATGTCGAGGGCGCGGATGAGGCCCTCGAGGATGTGGGCGCGGTCCTCGGCCTTCTTCAGCCGGAACTGCGTGCGGCGGGTGACGACCTCGACCTGGTGCTCGACGTAGGCGACGAGCGCGGCGCGCAGGTTGAGCGTGCGCGGGATGCCGTCGACGAGGGCCACCATGTTCACGCCGAAGCTCGTCTGCAGCGGCGTGTGCTTGTAGAGGTTGTTGAGCGCGACGTTGGCGTTGGCGTCGCGCTTGAGGTCGAAGACGAGGCGGGTCTCCTCGCCAGCCGACAGGTCGCGCAGCTCGCGGATGCCCTCGAGCGTGCGGTTGTCGACGACGTCCTTGACCTTCTCGGCCACCGCGCCGACCGACACCTGGTACGGGAGCTCGCTCACGACGATCTGCACGTTGCCGCGCTTGTCCTCGGTGATCTCCGCCTTTGCCCGCATGCGGATGGACCCGCGGCCCGTGCGGTACGCGTCCATGATCCCCGCCCGGCCGAGGATCTGCGCGCCCGTGGGGAAGTCGGGGCCCTTCACGAACTGCATGAGGTCGTCGGGCGTGGCATCCGGGTTGTCGATCAAGTGCACGGTGGCGTCGACGACCTCACCGAGGTTGTGCGGCGGGATGTTCGACGCCATGCCGACGGCGATGCCCTGACCGCCGGCGACGAGCAGGTTCGGGAAGCGGCTCGGCATGACGACGGGCTCTTGACGATCGCCCGAGAAGTTGTCGCCGAAGTCGACGGTGTCCTCGTCGAGGCCGTCGAGCAGGTGCGTCGCGAGAGGGTGGAGCCGGCATTCGGTGTTGTGGTTGACGAAGCCGTCGGCGACGAAGGCGTGATCCTCACTGTCGACCCGGACGGAGTACACCGGCTGGACGCCCGCGTCGACGACGTCGGCGACACGAGCAAAGTAGAGCCCACCGCCGACGAGAGGCAGCACGACGGCAGCCGCCTCCGCGTCGATGCGGGCGAGGATCTCGTCGCCGTCGCGCTCCCACCGCTCGATGCGGTCGACGTTGTGCTTCGCCAGCCATTCGCGTCCCCCGCGTGGCGCAGTGTCACGTAGGTAGCTGCCCACGAACGGGACGTGGTCGCTGCTGAGGCTGCGCGACTCGAACGGCACGAGGTCGAGCAAGGCGAGGAGCTTCAGCTGCTTGCGGCCCCAGAAGCCGACCCGCGACGCGAACAGGCGGGCGTCACGTTTGTTGCAGACATAGACCTGGTGCTCGCCCGTCCGGCCGTTGTGGTATCGGCGGGAGACCACCCCGAACTCGAAGAGCAGCTGCTGCACTTCGCGAGCGAGATCCTCGCTCCGCGTGGAGTAACCGATGCGGATCGCGTTGCGGCGCAGCAGCGAGACGCTCCCGTCGCCCTCGAAGAGGCTCTGCAGGAATACGCGCTTCATGCCCGCGCCACCGAGCCAGACGGCGTCGGGAACGCACTTGTCCGCGCTTCGTCGCCCGATGAGCCCGGCCAAGCACGACCCACGAAGGGCGGTGAGGTCCTGGACGTCGAGCTCATGGATCTTGCGGCCAGAGCGCAACAATCGCGATGACCGGTACCGCGCCCCACCGACGATCTCGTCGTACGCAGAAACAACCGCCTCGAAGTACTCGCCGTCGGTGTTGTTGAAACCGGCCCGAGTCGAACTCGCCCAACCCTCGCTGACGAAGGCGCCGGCCAGAAGCGCCGTGGCACGGTCCTCGTCGGTCAGGACGCCCGAGCCGGGCGGGTCGAGCGGACGCTGCAGCGCGACGTGGGCGCCAGGGCCGATCTCGCTCAGCAGGCGCCACTGCAGGATCGGCACCCCGGCGATGGACTCCAAGCAGAGGACTGGGTGGTTGCGCGTGCCGGTGAGCTCGTAGCCCTCCCTGGTGCGAAGCCGGAGCGTCGCGTGCTCGCCCGAGTGGAACAGCTTCGAGGCAGCGACGCGCTCGCCGCGCCAACCAATGACCTTCAGGTCGACGTCGACCTCGCTGTTCGCCTCGATGACGGCCAGCTCGCCGATCCGGGGATTCGACCCGTCGGCCAACCGCACGCGGGTGCCGCCGACCACGCAGTATCTCATCGCGGCCGGCGGGAAGTCGGGCGACCCGTAGTTGCCGTGGAAGTCGATGAGCGGGTGCCGCAGCGAGAACGGCTGCGCCAGCCGCACGAGCGCGTCGTAGACGGCGTCGCCCGAGTGCGGGTGGTAGTTCGCGATCACGTCGCCGACGACGCGCGCGCACTTCACGTGCGGGCGGTCGGGGCGGAAGCCCGAGTCGTGCATCGAGTACAGGATCCTGCGGTGCACGGGCTTGAGGCCGTCGCGCGCGTCCGGAAGGGCGCGCATGGTGATGACCGACATCGCGTACTCCAGGAAGGAGCGCTCCATCTCCTCCTGGATCTCGATCGGCTCGATGGCGGGGCGCGGCTCGTCGGGCGGCGCAGTCGTGGTGGTGTCGGTCATGTCAGCTCAGCCCCAGCCTCTGCGTCAGATGTCGAGGAACCGGACGTCCTTCGCGTTGGACGTGATGAAGTGTTTGCGGAGGTCGACGTCGTCGCCCATGAGGATCGACAGCACCTCGTCGGCCAGCGCGGCCTGCTCAACGCTTATCCGCAGCAGCGTGCGCCGGTTCGCGTCCATGGTGGTGACCTTGAGCTCGTCGGGGTCCATCTCGCCGAGGCCCTTCAACCGGTTGAAGTTCTCCTTGTGGTTCGGGCGCTCGGCGAGGAACGCGTCCTTCGCCACGTCGTCCTTCAGGTAGACCTTCTCCTT
>Ga0299907_10001737_pt1 | contig 12790 bp, 10 predicted proteins | sample RVTome_16_FD_198680 | JGI IMG/M metagenome (GOLD analysis project Ga0299907, IMG submission 198680) | Soil microbial communities from uranium-contaminated site in the Upper Colorado River Basin, Wyoming, United States - RVT152D67 (version 2) ... | reverse complement strand
CGGTCGGCATCCGGTGCCTTGGGGAGAGCACGCCGGTCGCGAGTCGTTGACCGGCGGGAACAGGGGGAATGGGACGGCGCTTACTGGAATTAGCCGATTCGGAAGCATGAAGGGCCTAGGGGCGCGAGTAAGTATTTCAGCCTATCATTGCATTTCAGCGGTATGTAGTACATAGTTCAGGTTATGTCTGAGAACCATGATCTCGCATCACTGACCCAAAGGCACTGCCGCGGTGATGGCGATCATCGATATCCTCCCGGCAAGCGGCGGAACGCACCGCGGCGGTGCGTAAACGGGTCTGCAAACGGCGGTAGTCGCGCTCTCGGCATCGAGCAAGAGGCCGAGGGACTCCTCGAAGCTCAGGGTATCTATGTCGGGCAGGTGCCGCTGAGCCTCCCAGGATTGAGCCATGTCGGTCCAATGCAGGGCGTGCAGTTTTTCGATCGTGGGAGGGACCAACAGAGGGTCACTCTCTCACTCTCCTATCGCGGAATCACCCGCGTCGCGCACGTTGTCGTGAGTGATCACCTTTCTTCTCAAAAAAAGCTTGTATAAGTGAGCCCAACGTGCTAGGCTGCCTTTTCTTAAAGTGTCCTCTAGACCGGGCGTTTGATGACCCCTTTGCCGGAAGTAGCGCGTTCCCAACACCGCTCCCTTGCTGAAGCTCTCGTCCAATACCCTCCGCTGGCACTGAGCCGAACCCTCTGACTGAAGACAGTCGGAGGAACCTTAATTGATCGTGTCCGCTAAAGGCGGGCGAGGAGATATTTTGCAATGAACATTTATGTAGGAAATTTATCCCGCAGTACGACTGAAGAGGAAACTCGCAAACTGTTTGAACCGTACGGCGAAGTCGACTCTGTCGATTTAATCACCGATCGGTATTCCGGTGAATTCCGCGGTTTTGGTTTCGTCGGGATGGGCGACATAGGAGCCCGAGAGGCTATCGTTGCGCTCAATATGAAGGAAGTGGGTGGCCGAAATATCAAGGTCAACGAAGCGAAACCACGCGTCCGTACGTGAGCCACGGGGCCGCGGGCAGAGAAGGAGATAACTATGTACAGGCAAAGTCACAATCACAGGCAATATGAGATCACACGATCGGATACCCATGATCCTGTTGAACGCTGGGAGTTACAGCGCGTGGTGGTGCGGGATAAAAGTTCGTTCAACTTCGCTCCCCTGGTCTATACCACGCATAAGGAGGCACTGGAGGCGGGTGACAGATGGGTGCATGCTGGAAATTAGGAGCGCCTGAGAGGGGGTAGTCCCGCTTCATTTTTTTATAACTGGGGCTCGGGCCCGGACATCCTGTGGCTGCAGCAAAAGATGGGCGGGACCAAGCGGAAGTTGGAAAGGACTGGGCGCGTTTGGCACGAAGGCAGAATGGATGGCTTCCCCTATCTGAGGTCGCGATCCAAAAGGAGTCGATCTATGGGCGTTAAATATCTGTTGCTTACGGGTGAGCGCGTGGTGGGGTGGACTCACCAACAGCGAGGTTCGGCAGGGATCCATGTTGAATATGGTCTGAGGGATGGGAAAGGGCTGTTACATACCTCAGGTATCGCTCGGTTAGCGCGGCTGAGCCGCTACCGCAAAACTCACGTCGAGGACCTTAAGTACTGGGATTCCTAAAAGCGCCGCATGCGAGGAGTGCCGTGGTACACGAACGGACATGAGCGTGCGCGTGCTGGTCGGAACCAGCGGCTACTCGTATCCCGAGTGGAAGGGAAACTTCTACCCTAAGAAGATCACGGCGAAGGACATGCTGCGTTGGTACGCCGAGCGGTTCCAAACGGTCGAGATCAACAACACGTTCTACCGCATGCCGACGGAGGGTTTGCTGCGGGGATGGGCGGAGCAGGTGCCCGAGCACTTCTCGTTCGTGCTCAAGGCACCGCGCCGCATCACGCACGACAAGCGGCTCCAGGACTGCGGCGACCTGATGACGTATCTCGTGCGCACCGCGTCGACGCTCGGACCGAGGCTCGGACCACTGCTGTTCCAGCTCCCGCCATACTTCAAGCAGGACGTGCCGCGGCTGAAGAGCTTCCTTCGCGGGCTGCCCGAGCAGCCTCGGGTGGCGTTCGAGTTCCGGCACCGGTCGTGGTTTGCGGACGAGGTCTACGAGACACTTGGCGCCCACGGCGCCGCGCTCTGCGTAGCCGACACCGGCGAAGAGCCCGCCGCGCCGCTCGTGGCCACCACCGACTGGGGCTACCTGCGCTTGCGGCGCGAGGACTTCAGCGACCAGGAGCTGCAGCACTGGGCCCGGCGCATTCGCGAGCAGCCCTGGCGCGAGGCCTACGTGTTCATGAAGCACGAGGAGGAGGGAAGGGGCCCGAAGTTGGCCGCGAGGCTGATGGAGATCTGCGGAGACGGGCGGTGAGGCTCGAGGACCCGCCCCGATCGCCTTGGCGATACGGGGAGTGCTGTGCAATACGCCGGGAGGCGGCCCTCGTGGACGCCAGCAAGAGGCGGTCAGCGTGGTGTCTCAGCGCGGCCCGTCGCCGTAGCGCGGTGATATCATGCGGCGCAGCCAGTCGTTGACACCGGAGCGGGGGCGGTCGTTGAAGGTGGTCTCCTCGCGCGATCCTCCGTAGCGTTTGGAGAACAGCGCCCGCCGGGCCAAGGTCACACGATGGGCCTCCGGCGAGATGCTGGCGGCACGGCTCAGCAAGCGCTGGGCGCTCACGAGGTGGTTGGCCTCGATCTCCTGGTAGACGAGGGTGAGGTACCGGTCCAGGATGGACTGGATCCCCTCAGCGGCCGCTCGACTGCCGGGCTCTAGGGCCAACACCTGGCGATACTTGTCGTAGGCGTTCTGCCCCTCCGGGATGGTGAGACGAGAAGCCCGCAGGTCTTCCCGTGCGCCTTGCAAGAGCCCCTGGACGGTATCGCGGGGATCCGGGGGGTCGCGGGGGTCCGGGGGCAGATCCTCGGGCTGCGGTTTCGATACCGGTTCGGTGCGACCCTCGAGCCCGTACACATCGAAGGTGTCGCTCCAGCCCAAGTCGGATCCGCCCGCGGGGGGTGGCCGGAGTGGTGCGGTCTCGGCGAGCGGCAGCGGCGTAGCAGCGGCTTTGGGCGGGCGCTGTTCCGGGTCCCGCACCGGCCCCGCGAGCATCCCGGCCAGGCCGATGCAGAGGCCGATGAGGGCTGCGGCGAGTGCCCAGTGGGCGCGTATAGCGCTGACCGCCGCATGCCGTCGGCGGTCGGGACGCACGCTCCGCCTCTCGGGTCGCCGGGTCTCCCGCGCTCGACCAAAAATAGATGAATGATGGTGGCTCACGAGCGCATGCAGGGCCGGTGCAGTCGAGGGCTGTCCGGGCTCCGTGGGAGCCTCATCGTTCGTTGCCTGTGCTCTGTAGACCAAGGCCGGCGGGTCGTCCGCCCGCCAGCCCTCCGAACCCCAGCCCTCCGAACCGGCCTCGAAGGCCCTGCGCCAATCGTCGATGGACTGCGGGCGGTCCTGGGACCTGAACTGCAAGGCCCAGTCGATGGCGTTGAGCAAGCGTTCGGAGTAGAGACCCGCGGCGCATTCGGAAGCTGGGGCATGGGGATCGCTGCCCCCGTGCACCACGGCCTCGGCGCGCGCGGTCGCCTGGGCCGGTATAGCGCCGGTCACGGCCCGGTAGAGGGTCGCGCCCAGGGCATAGATGTCGGTCCAAGGCCCTTGTTTCTCGGGGCTCGAGCTATATTGTTCGATGGGTGCAAATCCGGGCGAGACGAGGTTGGTCAAGGGATGCGCTTCAGCGGGCGCGATCTGCCGCGCCGAGCCGAAGTCGAGGAGCACGGGGCTGCCGTTCTGGCGGATGAAGATGTTGCTCGGCTTGACGTCGCGATGGGCAAACTGCTGGTCGTGCAGCGCCTCCAGGGCATCGAGAAGGGGGAACAGGATGCGCAGGATCTCGTGTTCCGAGAGCGTGGCACGTCGCGCCAGGATCGACTGCAGATTCTCGCCCTCCTCATAGTCCATTACGAGATACGCGGTGTTGTTGGCCTCGAACAGGTCCACCAGCCGCACGATGTGGGGATGATCGAACCGATACAGGTTCTCGGCCTCCGCGATAAACCGCCCGAGGCCCGCGGCGTAGTCGTCAAAGAGCACATCCGAGAGGGGTTGGAGCCCCTGCTCTTCCCCGCGCCGGGCCACCTGCGGGGGGAGGTATTCCTTGATCGCGACGATGCGCCCGTCGTTCAGATCCTCTGCGAGGTAGGTGGTCCCGAAGGTGCCCTGGCCAAGGACCTCCTGGATCCGATACCACAGAAGCTCGGCGCCCTGCGGCAGGGCGTCCCGGTACTGACTAACGGCTGCCATCGCGGCTACGTAGGGGACGATGCGGCGAGCCAGAGCTTACTGCAGGGTGAATCATCTCGCATATCCGTTGTTGCTGGGATGGACGTAGTCGGCCGCATCCGTGCACCCGCCCTCTTTTGTTTCGCATTGGTTTACTAGAATAATAGCATGTTTTTACGGGCGATCAGCCGCTACGGCGGGGCACGAGCGAAGGGGCAGCGGAGATTGATTTTCGGTCGGCGGGTGGTTGTTCCGCGGGCCCTGGGACGATGCGATCGCGAAGGTGGCCGGGCGGGTGCTCTCGCTCAACGACATCGAGCACGGGGTCCTGCGGCCCATCTGGCGCGATCCGAGAATCCACTACGCGCTCAACTGTGCTAGCATCGGTTGCCCCAATCTGGCGGGGCGGGCCTACACGCGGGAGGACCTGGAGCGGCTGCTGCTCGAAGAGGGCGCCCGCGACTACGTCAACCACCCGCGCGGCGCCGCGTGGCAGGATGGCGAGCTTCGCGCCTCCAGTATCTACGACTGGTATCAGGAAGACTTCGGTGGGACGGAGGCCGGGGTATTGGGCCATCTCCTGCGCTATGCCCGGCCGGAGCTGGCCGAGCGCCTGCGGGGCTATGTGGGGCCTCGACTATGACTACGACTGGTCGCTGAACGAGCCCCTGAGCGAGATGCGGGACATGGCGCACAATGAGATCAACTCAAGGGAGATCAACTCAAGGGGGACCCGTCAGCGAGAGGCGCCCTTCCCCGCGATCCGCCGCAGGGGGCTATCGACGTTACAGGTCAACCTCGGTTATCGCTGCAACCAGGCCTGCGTCCACTGCCATGTGGACGCCGGCCCCAAGCGCACCGAGGAGATGGACCGGGGGGTCATCGACGAGGTCATCGCTTTCCTGTCGGCGTCCGGGGTCAAGACCCTGGACATCACCGGGGGCGCGCCCGAGCTGAACCCACATTTCCGCGATCTGGTGCGTGCGGCATGCGGGGTTGGCGTACACGTCATCGACCGCTGTAATCTCACCATCCTCGAAGAGCCGGGCCAGGATGGACTGGCCGAGTTCCTGGCCGGAGCGGGGGTCGAGGTCACGGCCTCGCTGCCCTGCTATCTCGAGGACAATGTCGACGCCCAGCGCGGCAAGGGGGTGTTCGCCGCAAGCCTGCGGGGACTCCGGCGCCTCAACGCGCAGGGTTACGGTTGCGCTGGGACGGGGCTCGCCCTGAACCTCGTCTATAACCCACAGGGACCCCATCTGCCCCCGCCGCAGGCCGTGCTCGAGGCCGACTACCGCGAGCGACTGGCCCGTGAGCACGGCATCGTCTTCAACGCCCTCTATGTCCTCGCCAACATGCCCATCGAGCGCTTCGCGCGCACCCTCTACGCGCGCGGCGAATACCAGGGCTATATGGCCCTCCTGCGGGCGGCGCACCGGGAGGAGAACCTGGAGACCGTCATGTGCCGCACGCTCCTGAGCGTGGATTGGCGGGGCCATGTGTATGATTGCGACTTCAATCAGATGCTGGGGATCCCGCTCCCGAACGGCGGCCGCCCGGCACGGCTTCGCGACCTCATGGGTCGCGGGCTTGCGGGCCGGCCGATCGCGGTCGCGGGGCACTGCTTTGGCTGTACCGCCGGCCAGGGCAGCAGTTGCGGGGGCGCTTTACAGTAAGCAGGCTCTATTCATGTGCGGAGGATGGCGATGAACCGAACGGGCAGGAGCCCGGCTTTTATGAGGTACAGGATGAACGGGTCGGGGCGGCCCCCCGTAGCCGCCCCGCAAGTAGCAGTCTATTGATGTCTGGAGGAGTGCGATGAACGTCGAAGTAGAGGTCTTGAACCGTTACTCGGAGGGCGCAAAGGCGAAGCAGGCGGCGCTGTGCTGCCCGATGAGCTACGACCCCGCGCTCCTCGCCCTCCTGCCCGAGGAGATCATCGAGCGCGATTACGGTTGCGGCGACCCGACGCCCTACATCCGGCCGGGCGATGTCGTCCTCGACCTCGGCAGCGGCGCCGGCAAGGTCTGCTATCTGGCGGCCCAGATCGTGGGGCCCGAGGGCCAGGTCATCGGGATCGACATGAACGACGACATGCTGGCCCTGGCGCGCAAATACCAGGGCGAAATGGCGATGAAGCTCGGCGGCGACCGGGTGCGCTTCTGCAAGGCGCGCATCCAGGACGTGGCGCTCGACCTCGAAAAGCTAGGCGAATATCTGCGCCGGCATCCCGTCCGATCGCTCGGCGATCTGGCCCTGCTCAGGGAATATGAAAGCCGCGAGCGGCGCGAGCACCCCTTGGTGCCTGATGGCTCGGTGGACCTCGTGGTCTCGAACTGCGTGCTGAACCTCGTGCCCGACGCGGACAAACCCGCGCTCATCGCCGAGGTCCACCGGGTCCTCAAACCGGGCGGGCGGGTCGCCATCTCCGACATCGTGAGCGACGAGCCGGTCCCCGAACGGCTCAAGGCGGACCCGTTGCTCTGGACCGGCTGCCTGTCGGGGGCCTTCCAGGAGGAGGGCTTCCTGAAGGCGTTTTTGGACGCGGGCTTCCTGGCGGTCCGCTACGCCGAGTGGGGCAAAGAGCCGTGGCAGGTGGTCGAGGGCATCGAATTCCGCTCGGTGGTCCTGAGCGCGGTCAAGGGCGCGGGTACGCCCTGCCTCGATGTAGGCCAGACGGTGATCTACCGCGGGCCTTACGCCTCGGTCTGCGACGACGAGGGACACGTATATGCGCGCGGGGCGCGCATCGCGGTGTGCGAGCGGAGCTTCAAGCTCCTGACCGAGGGGCCCTATCGAGACGACTTCATCGGCATCACCCCGATGATGCCCCGCGACCCCGTGCCCTGGTGCGCGCCCGCGGGTACGAGGCGCGCGGCCACCGACACCAAAGGGGCGCTCGTAACTTCGGTCAACGGAACCGGGGGCTGTGGGACGGGGGGGTGCTGTTAGGCAGCCGCGTTCTCACTACCCTGCCACGACGGTCTGGCGGGCCGTCTTTGCGCCTGCTCCGCGCAAAACGCAGTATGCGGCAATCCCCAGCCGTCCGCTCGGCGGGCCTGTCGTCCATCGGACGACAGGCCCTTAGTCAGGCCTCGCCTTTCAAGCCGGCTCGAGGTGCTGTCAGCGAGCTAGGGAGCGTCAGTTCCCAGGGTGTGGCCGCGCCGCCATCGCTGCATGGAGCGATTGCTGCGCGGGGCACGCCCGGGTTATCGCTACTGCCACGCCTCGCTTAGCCCGCGGAGCTCCCATCCGCCCGTTCCGCCGCTCGACCGGATCGATGGCGGTGTGGCCGTGGCACCGGCTCCGAACGTGTTGAGCCGGAATCGCTTGGCCGGCGGGGGGGTCGGGTCCGGGGGAGCACGCCCGCCTCCCCTCTCGCAGCCCTTGAGATTCCTCCTGCCGCCCGGACCGGGCTTGCAGCCGTCTCGCCCTGCGCCGCCGTCCATGTTGTCTCGGCCGGCCTGGCCGAAGAGCCGGTCGTTCCCGCCCTGCCCCAAGAGCCGATCGTTGCCCTTGCCCCCGACCAGTCGGTCTTTCCCGGTACCTCCACAAATGATGTCGTTGCCGTCGAAACCGAAGATCTGATCGTTCCCACCCATCCCGTGGATGACATCGTCGCCGATGGTGCCCCGAAGCATATCGCCACCGGGGGTTCCGATGATGGTGACGGGCTGACCTTTGCAGGACATGCTTCCCGGTGTCAGGGCCCGCATCGACCGCCTTTCCGCACGTGCTCTCTGCCGGCCGATCGCTCCGACTTCATATCGCGCCGTGGCGAAGTTGAAGGAGGCGGGGTCGCCGGGAATGATGGAGCTCCCGGCAGCCACGAGCTTGCCGTCGGGCTGCGCCGCCAGCCCGAAAATAAAGTCGGCACTGCCCGAGTTGAGGAGCGTCAGGGTACCCCCACCGAAACCGAAGGTCGGATCCAGGCTCCCGTCGCTGTTGTGGCGAACCAGAGCGAAATCGATGTCGCCCTCGACAAGTGCGGTTCCGCCCTCCACCAGTTTGCCGTCGGGCTGCAGCACCAATGCTCGGGTCTCGCTGATGCTGAATGGGCCGAACGAGGTGAGCAAACTACCACCAAAGCCGAAGCCCGCATCCAGTACGCCGTCGGGATTCAAGCGCAGCAGCGCGAAATCGGACTCGGCCCCATCGAAAGAAAACCCTCCCGCCACGAGTCTGCCGTCGGGCTGTAGCACGAGGGCATTGGCTTGATCCTGCCTGTTGGTGCCGAACGATACGCGGGTTCCCCCGGTACTAAAGAAACTCGTGTCGAGACCATTCCCATCCGGGTTAATACGAAACAGCACGAAGTCGTCGCTGCCTCCCGAATTGGTAAACCCGGCCACGACCAGCCTGCCATCCGGCTGTCGGACTACGGCACGAGCTACCTCGACCGCGCCGCTCACGGAACCCACGAGGATGGCCCCTCCGCCGCCCGGACCAAAACTCTGATCCGGAAGCCCATTCGGTTCAAATCGGGCCACGGCAACATCCAGAGAACCTGTCAGGTCGGTAAACCCGGCTACCACCAGCCGACCATCGGCGGGTTGCCGGACTAAGGCAAGGGCAGCATCATTTCCCGGGACACGGCCCAACGTGAGCCCATTGGAATCAAACGTGCTGTCGAGACTCCCATCGACGTTGTAACGGACCACCGCGAGATCCAGACCGTTGGCCGGGAAAACATCCGTAAAACCCGCCGCCACGAGCTTGCCATCGGGTTGCAGCACGAGCGCATTGATCCGCTCATTGCTCCGCGGATTACCCCCGTCTGTCAAATTGCCGAAGTGCGTTGTCACGATGCCGTTGAAACCGAAGCTCGGGTCCAAGTTTCCATCCGGGTTGTAGCGTAGCAGGGCAAAATCTTCGTCGCCCTCGATCAACGCATAGCCTGCCACCACGACCTTGCCATCGGGTTGCGTGATGACCGCGCGGGCCTCATCCGGAGCGGCAGGTGGAATGTCGATGAGATCGAACCCAGCAATCCCATCGGCGTTGAAGCTCGGATCGAGGTCCCCGGGGACAGCAAGGCTCGGAACAGGCAGGCCCAGTATCACGAGCGATAGCAGGAGCAGAGCGGCTCTTGCGGGTTGGCGAGATGGGTGCGGACCGAAGCGATCGGCCCTTGAATGGGTACTCACGATGAACCTCCTTTGGCTGACTGCCTAACAGAACTGCGGTTTCAATCGGAACGCTCGACGATCGCCCAGTGGGCTATCACCTCTGGGCCCTGCCGGCATCCTGCGCGATGCCCAGAGACCCATGCTCCATCTACCCTCCATCCGCAGCGTCTTCCGCTGGCCCGTGTTGGCTTTTCGCTAGAGAGCTTTCTTGGATACCGCTATGGGCTCTCCTAGCGAGCTTGGAGGAGTCTAGCACCCGCCGCAGCGGAAATCGATGGGTGACATCAGCGCTCGGTCAGCGGGCCTAGGGTCGGCCCTGCCCGACCCGGTTCCTAACTAAGAGCGCAGAGGTCACCGCCGGGGAGGTCCCGAAGAAGTTCGGCAAACCGGTGCCCTCCGTGTCGCTTCCAGTGCGCGGAGGGAAGAGTGTGGTGTCGGGGCCGTCGGGCGCCGTGATGGCCGGCTGCTGGCGGTTCTCCGGAATGGTGAGCCGGTTGCCGGCGATGTCGAAGAAGATGGGAATGCCGCCGGCCGAAGAGAAATCCTCGATGAGCGGCGGGGTCCGTAGATCACATCGTCCTTGATCCCCCTGGCCCCGGCGTTGGCGAGATCGATGATGGGCTGAGCAAAACTGGCCTGACCTTCGAACGCCGTGTAGTAGCTTCATCGCGTAACCCGCCTTCCGAGAACGCGGGCATGAGGCATACTGTCCGTCATGCCTCACGGTGTTTGGCGAATGTGTATCGGATCGTAAGGCGGGCCTAAGATGGCACGCTATTGCTTGGGGCTCGCGACGACCTTTCACGACCCGGCCCTCGCCATCGTCGGTCCGGACGGCGAGGTGCGCTACGCCGAGGCCGCCGAGCGTTACCGCCAGGACAAGCGCGCGACCAACGCCGAGCCCGATCACATCTTCAGGACCGCCGAGCTGATAGAGACCTACTGCGAGCCGGATGCCGAGTTCGTGGTGGGCCGGACGTGGGGCGCGGGGAGCTCACGGCTGCCCGCGTGGAGCGGACTCGCCAGCCGTCTCGGGCTCCTGGAGCCCGGCATGATTGCGCGCCTCCCGGATAGGGGCGTCGCCAAGCTGTTGCTTTTCCGCCCCTACCAGATCCACCACCTCACGCTCTGCGTGCGGAGCAGCCACCTGAAGTCGGGGGCCAATCTGGCCTTGACCCTGCGCCAGATCTGGGGCAATCGCAAGCTGTCGTTTGTGGATTTCGATCACCACCTGACTCACGCTGCCATGGCGTGTTACACCAGCCCGTTCTCGGAGGCGGCGTGCCTAGTCGTCGACGGCATCGGGGACTACGGCTCGGTCGCGGCCTACACCTACCGCGACGGGACGGTGACGCCGCTCGCGCGCCACCGCGGTTCCGAGAGCCTCGGCGCGCTCTATATGTTGGTCACCGACCTGTGCGGTTTCTCGATATTCAAGGGCGAGGAATGGAAGGTCATGGGTCTCGCGGCGTATGGGCGACGGGACGCCGACCTCTACCGCGAGCTCAGTGCCATGGTGCGCGCGGTCGGCCTCGGGCTCCGTTACGCGCCCATGCGCCGGATCCGAGCCATTGTGCGCGCTCTAGAAACGCGGCGGCGCGGGCCGGACCGAAGCCCTCTGGCGGCGGCCGATCTGGCCCATACCTGGCAGATCGTGTTCTCGGAGGTGATGGATGCCCTGCTCGCACGCCTCTACGTCGCGACGGGTGCGGAGAACCTGGTCCTCTCGGGTGGCTGTGCGCTGAATTCGAGCTACGGCGGCCGGATCCTCGATCGCACCCCCTTCAAGAGGCTGCACATCCCCTCAGCGCCGGGCGACGACGGTAATGCCCTGGGTGCCGCCTGGCTCGCCCACCGGCATTTCCATCCAGAGTGGCGGCCCCGCGCAGAGATCCACACGCCCTATCTCGGCTCGTCGATGTCCCGAGAGACGCTCGAGCGGCTGTTCCGCATCGGCCGTGTCCCGCGGCTTCGACGTCTCCCGGGTGAGGTGCATCGCAAGGCCGCCGAGGCCCTCGCATCCGGTGCCATCGTGGGGTGGGTGCAGGGACGCGCGGAGTTCGGTCCGCGGGCCCTCGGCAATCGATCGATCCTGGCGGATCCCCGCGATCCGGCGATGAAGGATCGGATCAACGCCCTGGTCAAGTTCCGGGAGGAGTACCGGCCCTTCGCCCCCGCGATCCTGCACCGGTACGGTGACGAGTATTTCGCGGATTATCAGGAGTCCCCCTATATGGAGCGAACGCTGCGGTTCAGGAAAGAAGTTGTGGACCGGGTGCCCGCCGTGGTACACGCGGACGGCACCGGCCGCGTGCAGACGGTCAAGCGCGAGTGGAACGAGCGGTTCTACGAGTTGATTGCCGCCTTCCATGGCCTGAGCGGCATCCCGCTCGTCCTGAACACGAGCTTCAACATCATGGGCAAGCCCATCATCCATTCCGTCGAGGACGCCCTGGGGTTGTTCTATACGGCCGGGATGGATGTGCTCGTGATCGAAGACTTTTTCATCGAGAAGTAAAGTACCAGCGGCCGAGCGCGCCTCGGTGCGAACGGAGCCGGCATCCGGTGGCGGACCAGCGGCCGGAGCTCTCCAACCGTACCCGATCACCTGAGCAGGAGATACGGCTCGAGCGCTTGGAGCAGCGTGTCCTTCTTGATGGGCTTGGTGAGGTGGGTGGTGCAACCGGCGGCCTTGCTCTTGTCCATCTCTTCCTTGATGGCGTGTGCGGTGAGCGCGATGATCGGGGTCGCCGGCCTGCCTTCTTCGTTCTCCCACCGGCGGATCGCGCGCGTGGCGGTGTGGCCGTCCATGATCGGCATCTGGACGTCCATGAGCACCAGGCTGTAACGTCGCTCCTTGAACTTGGCGACCGCGATCTCGCCGTTCTCGGCCTCGTCTATCTCGTAGGGCACCCGTTTCAGATAGGCCCGGACCAGGAGGCGGTTGTCCTCGTTGTCCTCGACCAGGAGGATGGGCGACAACTGGTGGGGGCGCGTGTGCTCACTGGTCTTGTCCCATGGTTCGTGCTCGGCCGAGGGCCGTGCCGACAACGCCTGGTTCACGGCCCGCATCAGCTCCGCGGACTTGACCGGTTTGACGAGGTAGGCGCCCATGCCGATCGCCTGGGCCTTGACCATGTCGTCGGTCAGGCTCGATGAGGTCAACATGAGGACGGTGTCGACCTCGCCGCCCGCGGCGCGGATGGCCTCGGCGACCTGAAAACCGTCCATGCTTGGCATCCGGCAGTCGGTGATCACGAGCTCGAAGGTCGCTTCCTTGGCCCGCGCACGGCGAAATGCCTCGAGCGCCGCGGGCCCGTCCACCGCTTCGCTGACGAGCGCCCCGTGGCCCTTCAACATC
>Ga0299907_10001736_pt1 | contig 12791 bp, 17 predicted proteins | sample RVTome_16_FD_198680 | JGI IMG/M metagenome (GOLD analysis project Ga0299907, IMG submission 198680) | Soil microbial communities from uranium-contaminated site in the Upper Colorado River Basin, Wyoming, United States - RVT152D67 (version 2) ... | reverse complement strand
CGGCCGGGCCACCCAGCCGCCGCCACGCTGTGTCGCCATGGCAATCAGGCTACGACGCGTCGTGTGGCCCGGCGAAGCCGTTCCGACGGATTCGTTCCCTTTGTCTCGGCGACGGTGTGACCGTCAACTCGGTTCAGCCCGGCAGGTCCGGTGGCAGGGCGGTCGGCCACTCGAACTGCACCGCCGCCCGGGCGGCGACGATCGGGGTAATGAGGTCGGCGATCGCCTTCTGGTGGTCAGGGTGGTCGCGATAGACGAGAAAGCTGTCCTTGTCGTCGAAGTCGGCCGTGACCCCGAAGTCGAAGTTGTCGTCCCGCAGGCCCAGATCGTCGCCGAAGCGGTAGGCCCGGACCTCGGGGATCAGCTCGGGCAGCCGCCGCAACCCGGCCCGCATGGCCTCCTTCTGCTCGTCGGTCGTGTCGTCGGCAAAGCGGAACATCACCATGTGGCGGAACACGCAAGCCTCCCTTTGGCGGCTTACGCCGCCACTGTCGGGGGGACACCCCCCGCCCCCCGGGCTAGCCAAACAGGTCGACTTCGTTGCCGTCGGTGTCACGCAGGATGATGGCGCCGGCCGGGCAGTTGCGGGCCACCCGGAGCAGGCGTTCGTCGAGCAACTCCGCCGCTCCGTCCTTCACCACCGCGATGTCGTCGTCATCGAAGTCGAAGGCGTTAGGTGAATCCGCAACGCAGTTGCCCGAGCTGATGCAGGCATCCCGGTCGATGCTCACGGAGTAGCCCATCACTCGCCCCCCCTTGATTCACGCCCTGCGTACCACCGGCCGGATCGACTTCACCACTCCGGGGCGCACCTTGCGGCCGAGCCGGCGAAGCACATCCTCCTCCAGGTAGCGCAACTGCGTGGCCCACACCGGGGCGTCGACCTCCACCAGCAGCACGCCATCGTGGAGGCGCCGGGGCCGCACGTGGGCGGCGACCGCTTCGCCCACCGCTTCCGGCCAGGCGGCCATGACGGCGGCGACGTCGTCGGGGTCGTCGAGATGCAGGTCGGCGGCGACCTCGGAGAGCGCCTCCACCAGCCGCCGGGGCGGGCGGGTGGTGGGCTCCCAAGCCTTCTCCTGGAATTCCCAGCCTCGTTCCGGGCTCATGACATCGCTCCCCTTTGGCGGCTCACGCCGCCGTGTCGGGGGGACACCCCCCGCCCCCCGGGCTAGCCAAACAGGTCGACTTCGTTGCCGTCGGTCTCACGCAGGATGATGGCGCCGGCCGGGCAGTTGCGGGCCACCCGGAGCAGGCGTTCGTCGAGCAACTCCGCCGCTCCGTCCTTCACCACCGCGATGTCGTCGTCATCGAAGTCGAAGGCGTTGGGTGAATCCGCAACGCAGTTGCCCGAGCTGATGCAGGCATCCCGGTCGATGCTCACGGAGTAGCCCATCACTCGCCCCCCCTTGATTCATGCCCTGCGTACCACCGGCCGGATCGACTTCACCACTCCGGGGCGCACCTTGCGGCCGAGCCGGCGAAGCACATCCTCCTCCAGGTAGCGGAGTTGCGTCGCCCACACCGGGGCGTCGACTTCCACCAGCAGCACACCGTCGTGGAGCCGCCGAGGCCGCACGTGGGTGGCAACCGCCTCACCCACCGCTTCCGGCCACGCGGCCATGACGGCGGCGACGTCGTCGGGATCGTCGAGGTTCAGATCGGCGGCGACCTTGGAGAGCGCCTCTCCGAGCCGCCGGGGCGGGCGGGACACGGGCTCCCAGGCCCGCTCCTCGAATTCCCATCCTCGGTCCGGGCTCACTATGTCATCCCGGTTCGAGCCGCCCACCCGCCACCCACACCACCCGTTCCGCCGGCAAACCCGGCGGGACCGCCCCGGCAGTGGTGACCATTGCCTGGGCGATCGGCAGGTGGGCGACGAGATTGTTGGCCCGCGTCTCGTCGAGCTCGGAAAACACATCATCGAGCAGGAGGACGGGCGGTTCGCCGACGACATCGCTGATCACCACGTGTCCGGCCAGCCGCACGGCCAACGCCAGCGAGCGCTGCTCGCCCTGGGAAGCGAACCGGCGGGCGTCGAGCCCGTCGATCGACAGGCGCCAGTCGTCCCGGTGGGGCCCGACCAGGGTCAGGCGCCGCTCCAGGTCCGCCGACCGGGACCGGGCGACGGCGTCAGCCAGTAATGGCGCCACATCATCGAGCGTGGTCTCGTCAAGAGGCGCATCTCCGGCCCAGGCTGCCTCGTAGGCCCCCGACACGTCGGCCGCCGCACCGGCCACGTCGCCGTACGCCTTGCCGAGCGGGGCGGCCAGCCGGTCGAGCAGCTTGAGCCGCCCCCGGACCAGCTCCGACCCAGCCCGGACCAACTGCTCGTCCCACACGTCGAGTGTGGCGGGATCGTCGGCCCGGGACCACGTCCGCAGCCAGGCGTTCCTGTGCTTGAGGACTCGCTCGTAGTCGGACTGCACGGCGTCGTAGCGGGGCGACAGCGCCACCAGCAGGTCGTCGAGCTCCACCCGGCGCTCGGCCGGCCCCGCTTTCACCAGCCGAAGATCGTCGGGAGCGAACACCGTAACCCGCAGCGACCCCAGGAGATCACGGGCCCGGGGCAGCGGCTTGCGGTTGAGCAGCACCCGGTTTCGCCCGGCGGCGGCGATCTCGGCCTCGATCAGGTCGGGGCGGACATCAGGGCCCCGGTTCGCCGGCACGATCTCGGCCCGTACGACGGCCCGCTCACAACCCACCCGGACGAGCGCCGAGTCGGGCGCCCCCCGAAATGACGACATCCGGGCCAGCCATCCGACGGCTTCCAACACCGTCGTCTTGCCCTGGGCGTTGCCGCCGGCAAAGACCGTGATACCCGGGCCGACCTCGACCTCAGACGCCTGGTGACCACGGAAATCCGTCAGCCAGAGGTGGCCCAGACGCAAGGGATTACGAGACCCGGACGGGCATCAGCAGGTAGAGGAAGTCGCCACCGTCGGCCGAGCGGACGACGGCCGGCTTCGACGTGTCGAGCGTCTCCACCGACACCTCCTCCGAGCTGATAGCGCCGAGCCCGTCGATGAGGAACTCGGGGTTGAAGGCGATGGTCGTCTCGCTGCCCTCGTACTTGGCGTCGAGCGTCTCGGTGGCCTGGCCGACGTCGTGGACGATCGTCTGCAACTCGAGCCCCGCCGCGCTCATCATCAGCCGGATGGGGGCGTTGTCCCGGTCGCGGCCGATCAGCCGCACCCGCTTGACGGCCTCCATGAACGCTTCTCGAGGTACCACCAACCGGTTGGGATATCCGCTGGGAATCAGCTGCTGGTAGTTCGGGAACTGACCCTCGATGAGCCTGGTGCTGACCCGGGCCCGCCCGGTGTCGAAGCAGGCGTCGCGATCGGAGAACGACAACTCGACCTGGTTCTCGGTGCCCGGCGCCGCCGAAGACCCGGGGCCCGCCCCGGACCCCAACAGCCGCTGCAACTCGCCGAGGGCCTTGGCCGGAACCAGCACGTGGCGCCCTTCGGCCGCCGCCCCTGACAGGTGGGCAGCCAGCACCGACTCGCCGGGGAGATCCCGCACCCCGAGCCGGTAGGAGTCGGTGGCCACCAGCCGCAGCCCCGAGCCTTCGGCCACCAGAAGCACACCGGTCAGGATCGGCCGGGCGTCGTCGCGCGACGCCGCCGGAATCACCTGCCGGAGCGCCTCGGCCAGCCCCACGGCGTCCATCCGCACCCCGCTGCCGGCCACCTCTGGCAGGCGCGGGAAGTCATCGGGGGCCAGCACCCGCAGAGAGAACTCCGACCGGCCACTCTTGATCCGAGCCTCGTCTTCACCAACGTCGACCGACACGGCCCCCGGTTCGAGCGACCGCACGATGTCACCAAAGAGACGAGCCGGCAGGACGGCCGCTCCCTCGGCATCACACTCGGCCGGCGCCGACACCCGGATCGTCAGCTCGAGGTCGGAGCCCGCCAGGGCGATCTCGTCCTGCCCGGTCCGGACGAGAAGCCCGGAGAGGATCGGGAGGGCACCCGATCGGGAGGCCACCGCTCGCCCGGCGCTGCTGATGGCCTCGCTCAGGGCATCACGCTCGCAGCGGAACTTCACTGGCCCTCCCTCGCCTTCTTCTCCATGTTTTCTTTATTTCTATCTTGGGTAGTAGTAGTAGCCCTGTGGATTGTGGACAACACCCCATCGCGGCCGGTGGGGACGGAAATTGTTGTTCGCGGCCCGTGCACAGAATGGCACCCGGGTACGACAGTCTCGGGGAAGCCCCCGCTGTGAACCCTCAGGAACCCCCCTGTTGTCCCCAGGTATCCACAGGGTTCTCCACAGCGAGTTACCGCGCCGTCCGCGCGAATCACGGCGCGTCTCCCGACTTGATGCGGTTGATGAGTTCGCACACCTGCTCGTAGATGTGGCGGCGCTCGGCCATCTGGCCGGTGATCTTCTCGACGGCGTGCATCACGGTGGTGTGGTCGCGGCCGCCGAATTCCCGGGCGATCTGCGGGTAGCTGTAGTCCGTCAACTCCCGGAAGACGTACATGCCGATCTGGCGGGCCGTGACCAGCGGCCGGCGGCGGCTCCGGCCACAGAGGTCGTCGATCGTCCAGCCGAACATCTTGGCTGTCTCTTCGAGGATCACCTGGGGGGTGATCACCCGGGAGGACTTTGTCCGAAGGTTGTCGGCCAGGACCTCACGGGCGAGTTCTTCGGAGGCGGGAATCCGGGTGAGGCTGGCATAGGCCGCCACTCGGATGAGGGCGCCCTCGAGCTCCCGGACGTTGTCGGTGATGTGGGTGGCGATGAACGACAGCACCTCATCCGGTGTGTTGGTGAACCCTTGGGCCCGGGCCTTGTGGCGGAGGATGGCCAGGCGGGTCTCGAACTCCGGTGGCTGGATGTCGGTCAGCAGACCCCACTCGAAGCGGGTCCGGAGCCGGTCCTCCAGGGTGGCCATGTCCTTCGGCGGCCGGTCGGAGGACAGCACGATCTGGCTGCCGGCGCCGTGGAGATGGTCGAAGGTGTAATAGAACTCTTCCTGGAGCCGCTCGTGGTTCTGCATGAACTGCACGTCGTCGACGAGGAGGAGGTCGACCTCCCGGTAGCGGCGTTTGAACTCCGGCCGGGAGTTCGTGCGGATTGCCTCCACGAACTCGTTCATGAGGATTTCCGTCGTGACGTACCGGACCCGCTTGGCCGGGAACAGCTGGCACATGTGGTGGCCCACGGCATGGAGCAGGTGGGTCTTGCCGAGGCCCGAGTCGCCGTAGATGAACAGCGGGTTGTAGGCCGCCGCCGGTTTCTCGGCCACCGACATCGCCGCGGCATGGGCGAACCGGTTCGACGCCCCGATCACGAACTCTTCGAACATGTAATGCGGGTTGAGCGCCATGCCGGTCGGTTCGTCGTGCACCTGGATCACCTGCGATTTCACTTTGGGGGACTCGAGGACGGCCGGCACGGGCTCGGCGACCTCATCGGTCGTGTCCCGAGGCGCGGTCTCGACCACGAGTTCGATCTCGATCGCCATGTCAGTGACCTGGCGCAGGGCCTCGCCGATGGCGCCGGCGAAGGCCGTTTCGATGCGCTGGCGGGCCACCTGGTGCGGGACCGACAGGCGGAGCACGCCGTTGCGGAGGTCGAGTGCCTGAACGCCGGCCAACCACGTGCGGTACGTCGCATCGCCGAGCTCGTCGCGAAGGAGATGGCTGACGACCTGCCAGAGATCGTCAGCGGCTTCGGGAGCAAGATGTTTTTCCACAGGGGCATCCACAGGTGTGGACAACAGGAGTGCGGCTGAGAACTGGTGCACGTCGTCCACGAAGTCGCGCAACAACAAACCGGTCGGGACTTCGGGGAAGTGCACCTCCCCAGCGAGGAGGCGGAGGCGTCAACCTAACACCGGCCTGTGGACAGCTCAAGGCCCGATCTGGAGCCTCGTTATTCGTCGCCGGAAGGGGACAGCTACACTCCTGGTCGCCCGGGTCAGCCCGCCGCATTGTCGCGACCCGGTGCCTTCGTTCGAGTGCCCGGGGGGTACGGGGGGTGTCCCCCCGGAAGAGGAGAGAATGGGTGAAGCGAACCTTTCAGCCCAAGAAGCGCAAGAGGATGCGCACGCACGGGTTTCGGGCCCGGATGTCGACGCGGGGTGGTCGAGCGGTGATCAAGGCGCGGCGGCTCAAGGGCCGTCACAAGCTGAGCGCCTGATCTGGCGGATCCGCGACCGGGCGACGTTCGACGCGCTGACCAGCGGTCGTCGTCGTCGCCAGGGCCCGATTTCGATGACCTTCCTTCCGGGTGACCCGTCCTTGCCGCCGCGTGTTGCCTACGCGGTCGGCAAGCGCGTCGGCCCGGCCGTGGTCCGCAATCGCGTGCGACGTCGGCTCCGAGCGGCGGCGCTGGCCCACCGGGGCGAGCTGCAGCCGGGTGGCGCCTACCTCTTCGGAGCCGCACCCGCCGCGGCGACCGCCTCCTTCGCCGAGATCGACGCTGCGATGAGCCGGCTCCTGACCGTCGCCATCCCGTCGTGAGCCCGGCCGCCCGAGTCCTGGCCGGCGCCGTCCGTCTCTACCGCTGGGCGCGAGAGGTTCGCCCCGGCCTTCCGACCTGCCGTTACTTCCCCTCCTGTTCGGCCTACGGGCTGGAGGCCCTCGAGACGCACGGTGCCGTGCGGGGCTCGTGGCTGACCCTCCGCCGCGTGTGCCGCTGTAACCCCTGGGGTGGGCACGGCTACGACCCCGTTCCTGAGGCGCGCCCCCGGGCCGCCTCCCATCCGGCCACCCCTATGGCCTGAGAGAGAGCAGTTCAGCGTGGGCACGTTGTGGAACAACCTCGTCGACGGGATGGGCGCCATCCTCGCCTTCCTGTACTCGGTCATCCCGAACTACGGCATCGCCATCATCGGTCTCACCGTGCTGGTCCGCCTGGCGCTCTTCCCGCTGACAGCCAAGCAGGCCCGGTCGATGCAGAAGATGCAGCACGTCCAGCCGGAGCTGAAGAAGCTGCAGGCGCAGTACAAGAACGACCGGCAGAAGCTCAACGAAGAAATCATGAAGTTCTACAAGGAGAACCAGGTCAACCCGATGGCCGGGTGCCTGCCCCTTGTCTTTCAGATGCCCGTCTTCTTCGCCCTGTTCAAGGTGTTGAGCAAGCCCCAGGACCACCTGCCGGCCGACTCGAAGCTCTACGAGGCCTTCTGCGGTGGGCAAGTCGGTGAGTGCAAACCGAAGGGCCAGTCGTTCCTGGGCATGGACCTCGGCGAGGCCGCCAGCAAGATCAGCGGCGGGTTTACCGATGCTCTTCCCTACTTCCTCCTCATCGCGCTGGTCGTGGTCAGCGGCTACCTCCAGTTCAAGCAGACGCAGTCCCGCCAGACCGCCCAGGCCAACCCCCAGATGGCCATCATGGGGAAGATCTTCCCCGTCATGTTCGCCTTCATCTCCTACTCCCTGCCGAGCGGTGTCGTCCTGTACTTCCTGGTGAGCAACCTCTGGCAGATCGGCCAGCAGGCCCTCATCTTCCGGACGATGCCCGGGCCTCCCGTGGGCGGCGGCACGGTGGCGGCGACCGGGTCGGCGCCTCGGCCGACCGGCAAGCCCGACGGCGGGAAGCCGAAGACGGAGACGGAGACCCCCGAGCCTCCCCAGGAAGGGCGCTTCAAGCGGGCGCTCCGGGAGGGCCGCGACCGGACCACCGGAGGTAGCGAGCCGACCGGGAACGGAGACGGGCAGTCCAAACCCAAGCCGAAACCCCCGGCAGCCGGCGGAGGGCGGTCGGCAAGCGACGGGGGGCTGGGCCGGGCCCAACCGTCAGGTTCGCAGCCCCGGCCGAAGAAGCGACGCCGATAGCCGACAGAGGCAAACCACCGATGGAATGGATCGTCACTACCGGGAAGACCGTGGCCGAAGCGGTCGAAGCAGCCCTCGACGAGCTGGGCGTCGATGAGGCCGACATCGAATACGAGGTCCTCGAAGAATCCAAGCGAGGGTTTCTGAGCCGGCTGGGAGGCGGCTCCCCGGCGCGGATCAGGGCCCGGGTGAAACCGTTGTCCCGGGAAAAGCCTGACCGCCGCCGACGCGGCAGCAGCCGCGACCGGGACCGGGGGGAGCGCAAGGGCGGTGGTGACGGCGGCGAACGGGCGGCTCGGCCGCCGCGGACCGAACGCGCGCCCGCCGATCGACCCACCACCGACCGGTCAGGGTCGGGCCGGCCGGCCCGGAGTCGCCCGCCGGCCGCCGCGGACCAGGGTGATGACGGCGCGGCCGAGGAAGTCGAGAAGCGTCCGGTCGGCGAGCGGGCTGCCGGTGGCGAACGTTCTGCATCAGGCTCAGGATCCCGCAACCGACGGCGCAGGAAGAAGCCGCAGGGTGCAACGGCGGCTGCCAAAGCGGCCACGCCGGAGACCAGCTCCAATGGCGAGGAGGAGGAGGCCGTGTCCGGTTCAGAGGTGTCACTCGAGGAGCAGGCCGAGTTGGCGGAGGGCTTCACCCGGGGTCTCGTCGAGCGCTTCGGGTTGCCTGCCGACGTGAGCGCCCGGGCGGAGGGCGACGACGATGTCACGGTGGACATCCAGGGCGCCGACCTCGGTCTGCTGATCGGGCCCCGGGCGGCCACCGTCGACGCCCTCCAGGAACTCGTTCGCACGGCCGTGCAGCGCCGGATCGGCGGGCACGGCGCACGGATCCACGTCGACGTGGCCGGCTACCGGGCCCGGCGCCAGGAGGCGCTGGCCGAGTTCGCCCGCCAGGCGGCCCAGCGGGCCCTGGAGTCCGGTCGCGACCAGGTCTTCGAGCCGATGTCGCCCGTCGATCGCAAGATCGTTCACGACATCGTGAACGAGATCGAGGGTGTCGCCACGGTCTCCGAGGGCGAGGAACCGCGCCGTCGGGTCGTCATCAAGGCCCTGGCCAACTCCACCTGACGGCGACCGACCTCGACGCCGCTCTCCTCCGGTCGCAGGACCTGGGCTTTCTCGGCCCCGGTCCGGTCGCCCGGCACATCGAGCACGGGCGCGCCCTGGTGGCCGGGCTGCCGGACCGGGGCCGGGTGCTCGACCTCGGCAGCGGGGGCGGCCTCCCCGGCCTGGTGCTGGCCACCTACCGGCCGGAGCTGGAGCTGACCCTCCTCGAAGCCCGCCGGCGGGCCTGCCGGTTCCTGCGGGAGGCGGTGACCGCTCTCGACCTGGCCCGGGTGGCCGTCGTCGAGGCCCGGGCGGAAGACGCCGCCCGCCGCCCCGACCTCCGGGAGGCCTTCGACGCGGTGGTGGCCCGCTCGTTCGGGCCTCCGGCCGTGACCGCCGAGTGCGCCGTCGGTTTTCTCCGAATCGGCGGTCGGCTGGTGGTGAGCGAGCCGCCGGGCGGCGAGGAGCGGGACGGCGCGACGGCCCGCTGGCCGGTTCCCGGCCTGGAGGACCTCGGGTACGCCCCGCCTGCGGCCGGCGGCGGGTCCGGAGCCTCGTTCGTCGTGCTGGAGAAGACTCGCCGTGACGACCGCTGGCCCCGACGGGTCGGGGTTCCGGCCAAGCGACCCGTCTGGACTCTCTGAGTCGCCCCGGGGGGATGGGGGGTGTCCCCCCGACAATGGCGGCGTGAGCCGCCAAGGTCAGTTCAGAGGGGTTCTTCGACCCCTCGCTGGACACCGTGGACGATGGCCCGCCCGGCCGGGCCGACCCGGACGACGAGCCGGCGGACCCCCTCGACGTCGTCGGCCTGGACCGGCTGGCACACCACGGCCGGCATCCGCGTCTCCCGGAGGACGGCGTAGGCCCGCCCGGTCGGTTCGGCCGGGGGGTAGTCGAGCGCCTTGGCGAGCTCCTCACTGATGCAGTGGGCGACATGGCAGCCGCCTTCCGAACGGGAGGCGTGCGAGGCGAAGTAGTCGCAGGACAGGCCGGGGATGTCGCCGAACCGCAGGCCAAGGAAGAGGTCGGCGCCGTACCGGTTCGCTTCGGTCGCCACCACGGAGTCGTCCTCGCCGCTCCCGTCGACCAGCACGTCGGCACCGAGTTCCATGAGGCCCTTGGCCACGACCTCGCCCAGGGCGTCGAGCCCGGGCTCGACGGCCAGGTATACCCGGCGGCCGGCCAGCCGCAGCGCGCCGTCCCGTAGGGCCTCCTTCTCCCGGACAGAGGCCACCGAACCGCCACCGAAGCGCGACAGCCGCTCCAGGGCGGCGATGCTCTCCGGCCCGCAGATCCCGTCGATCACCGCCCCGACGTTGCGCTGGAACTCCCGCAGGGCTTCGGTGGTGTGGGGGCCGAAGATGCCGTCGCCCCGGCCGGCGTCGAATCCCAGGGCGTTTAGTTTCTCCTGGAGGTCGAGGACGTCGTCGCCCCGGAGCATCGGCGTCCGGTGGTAGAGCAGCCGGTCGCCGGGGCGGTACCCCGCCTCGACCAGGCTGCTCCACGTCTGACGGCCGCAGACGCCATCCACCCGGAGCCCCCGAGCCGTCTGGAAGGCCCTGATCGCGGCCGCCGTGCTGTCGCCGTAGGTGCCGGCCTCCGCCACCGCGGTCTCGAAACCGAGGTGAGCCAGGCGTTGCTGCAGGTCCCGCACGGCCTCGCCCTCGGCGCCGGGGGCGAGAATGCGGAATGACTCTTGCAAGGGCGGCTCTTTGGTGACCTCAGCCGCCGATGAACTGGGCCAGCTCGGCCATCAGCTGCCCCTTGCTGCGGGCGCCGACCAGCCGCTTCTCGAGCGAGCCGTTGTTGAACACCATGAGGGTGGGAATGCTCATGACCTCGTACCGGCGGGCGGTGTCGGGGTTGTCGTCAACGTTGAGCTTCCCAATCGTGATCTTGCCTTCCTGCTCCTTGGCGATCTCCTCCAGGACAGGGGCGATCATCTTGCAGGGCCCGCACCATTCGGCCCAGAAGTCTACGAGGACGGGCGTGTCCGAGCCGTTGATGGTCTCGTCGAAGGCGCCGTCGGACAGGGTGATGATGGACACCGTGTGTTCCTTTCCACGTAGTCGCCTTCGAGAACACCACCCGAGCGACCAGGATTCCCAAGTTTACTGGTGGCTCTGCGCCTCGAGATAGCGCTCGGCGTCGATGGCGGCCATGCAGCCGGACCCGGCGGCGGTGATGGCCTGGCGGTAGACGTGGTCCTGGACGTCGCCGCAGGCGAAGACCCCGGGGACCGAGGTCTTGCTGCTGTCGTGGGTCACGATGTAGCCGGCCGGGTCGAGTTCGATCTGCCCGGTGAACAGCTTCGTGTTGGGGTCGTGGCCGATGGCCACGAAGACGCCGCCGACCTTGAGCTCCGACGTCTCACCGGTCGCCGTGTTCCGCAACGCCAGGCCCTCGACCTTCTCGGCGCCGAGGATGTCGTCGACGACGCTGTTCCAGATGAAGTTGATCGACGGGTTGGCGAACGCCCGGTCCTGCATGATCTTCGAGGCCCGCAGCTCGTCGCGCCGGTGGATGACGTTCACCTTCGTGGCGAACCGGGTGAGGAAGGTGGCCTCCTCGATGGCCGAGTCGCCCCCGCCGACGACGGCGATCTCCTGGCCCCGGAAGAAGAACCCGTCGCAGGTGGCGCAGGTCGACAGGCCGTGGCCGAGCAGACGGGACTCCGCGTCCAGCCCCATCATCCGGGCCGAGGCCCCGGTGGAGATGATCACCGTCTTGGCTCGGAACTCCCGCCCTTCCGCCCACACCCCGAACGGTGACGAGGAGAAGTCGACGCGATCGGCATTGGCCGTGATGTACTCGGCGCCGAAGCGGGCCGCCTGGGCGCGGAACTTCTCCATCAGCTCGGGACCCATGATCCCGTCGGGGAAGCCGGGGTAGTTCTCGACGTCGGTGGTGAGCATGAGTTGCCCGCCGGCGCCGGGGAACCCTTCGATGACCAGCGGCTTCAGGTTGGCCCGGGCGGTGTAGACGGCGGCCGTCAGGCCTGCCGGGCCGGAGCCGACGATGATGACCTCGCGGACGGGCTCCATGGGGGTTCAGTCTCCTCTACTGGCTAGCGGCGTAATGACAGCAGCAACAAGCCGACAGCCATGAATACTCCGCCGAAGACCAGCCACGTGGCCCACGAGCCGCTGGGCAGGTACACGTCGACGAGCCGGAAGGCACCCACCGACACCAGTATTCCGACGGCGGTGACGAGGAAGAGGAGGAACAGCCCGGCGACGATGTAGGCGACGAGACGCTCGGCCGGGACGACCGTCTTGTCCCTGACCGCTACGACGGCGTGCTCGATCGAGTCCGCGACCTCATCGGTCCAATCCGGCATATTCCGAGCCTACACGGGCCACTACCGTCACCATTTCCACGTCGCCGTGCCTTACGCTGCCCGCTGATGTCACGGTGGGTGGACCCGCAGAGCCACGTCGTGCCGGTGGCCCGTCTGATCGCCTCCCTGGCGGCGGGGCTGATCCTGGCGGCCGTCGGCGGCATGGTGCTGGGCGAGTACACCTTTCAGGGCGAGGGGATCCAGTGGCTGGCGATCTCCGGCGGGGTGGGGCTCGGGGCGGTCATCGCCTGGGTGCTGAATCGCGTCTGGGGCCACGCTCCGCCGATGTGGATGGCGCCGGTGGCCGGGCTGCAGTCGATGGCCGGTGAGGCCCTGGCGGTCCAGCGGGACATGGACGGCTACGCCTGGCCGCCGGAAGGGTGGGCGGCGGTGGTGCTGGCCGGAGCGGCGAGTGCCTACGGCATCTACTCGGCCCACAAGGTGGCGGCCCAGGAGAGGGCCAAGAAGAGCTAGACCGCGGTGACAATCGGGCGTTCACCGGAAGGCGGGGTGCCTAGACCGAGAAGCGGTCGAGGACGTCGCAGTCGTCGCGGTCGGTGATGAACGCCTCGGTACCGCCGGAGAGCTCGAAGGACGCCA